>WNGK01017639.1_pt1 | contig 13403 bp, 10 predicted proteins | sample 5400601 | NCBI WGS metagenome assembly WNGK01 (sample SAMN13153376, study PRJNA577476) | soil metagenome | isolation source: 60 cm soil or saprolite under Garry oak tree replicate 1 | place: USA:California | collected 2016-06-15 | reverse complement strand
GGGATTCACTGGCTGCATCTGGCGGGAAGTCTCGGTCCGACGATCAGGCGGATCACCGGCTTCCGGCCCGCGCCGTCGGCCGGGGGCCCCGATCGGCGCGCCAAGAGCATGATGGTCGCGTTTCAGTACGACAACGGCGCCGCGGGCTCGCTCTACTACTCGCGCGAGATTCCCTCGCTGCTCAGAGGACTCCGGCAGTCCAGGATTTTCGGGCGGAAGGGCAGTATTACCTTTGAATCAAACGGCCTGTACATCGTCGCGCGCGGCGCCGGATTGCCGCGGATTCTCGTGCCCGGCGTGAGGGACGTCCGCGGGTATCAGGCGATGTACCGCGACTGGCTTCGATCGATCCGGACGGGAGCCGCCCCCGAAATGAGCCTCGAGCGCGCGATCGAGGATCAGCGGCTCATGGATCAGGTTTACGCAACCATCGGGCAGTGAACGCACACTTCGATATCATCATCATCGGCACGGGCGCGGGCGGCGGCACGATCACGCGCGCGCTCGCCGACAGCGCCGCCAGGATCCTCGTCATCGAACGCGGCGACTTCGTTCCGCAGGAGGACGAGAACTGGAGCCCTGAGGCGGTCTGGAAGGACCTCCGCTACCAGACGAAGGACCGCTGGATCGACGCCGAGGGCCGCGAATTCCGTCCGTACACCCACTACAACGTCGGCGGCAACACGAAGTTCTGGGGCAGCGTGCTGTATCGTCTGCGCCGAGAGGACTTCCAGGCGGTGGAACACGCGGGCGGCGTCTCGCCGGCGTGGCCGATCGACTACGACACGCTCGAGGCGTACTACGATCGCGCAGAGCGCATGTACGACGTCCACGGGCAGGCGGGAGTCGACCCGACCGAACCGGCGCGCGGACCGTTTCCGTACGATCCCGTTCCGCACGCCGACGGCATGGCGGCGATCGTCGAGCGACTGCAGCACCAGGGGCTCCATCCCTCACCGCTGCCGCTGGGAATCCGTGACGGCTGCGTGCTCTGCAACACGTGCAACTCGTTTGCGTGCAAGCTCCACGCGAAGAGCGAGGCCGATGTCTGCGGCATCGAGCCCGCAATCGCGCATGACAACGTCACGCTGTGGACGAATGCGTGCGCCAGACGTCTCGTCACCGACTCCACGGGCGCGAAGGTCGTCGCCGCAGAGGTCGAACGGAATGGCGGGGTTATCACCGTCGGCGCATCGACGTTCATCGTGGCGTGCGGCGCGGTCAATTCCGCGGTGCTGCTGCTCCAATCCGCAAGCGACCACCATCCGGCCGGGCTGGCGAATTCATCGGGTCTCGTCGGGCGCCGCTACATGGCGCACCTCGCGACGATGATGCAGGGGTTTCATCCGTTTCGGAAGAACTCGACGGTGTTTCAGAAGACCGTGGCGATCAACGATTTCTATCTGCGTGGTCCCGACACACCGTTTCCGCTCGGACACATCCAGTCGCAGGGACGCACCCACGGCGTCATGGCTCAGACCGTCGTCCCGTGGATTCCGCTGTGGGCGTACGAGGCGTGGGTCTCGCGTGGCGTGGACTGGCTGGCGATGTCGGAGGATCTGCCGGACGAACGGAACCGGGTCACCCTCGACGCAGGCGGACGCATCCGGCTGGAGTACCGACCGAACAATGTGGCCCCGCATAGACGGCTGGTGAAGGAAACGACGCGGATCCTCCGGCGGCTCGGGTTCTGGATCGTGATGACGCACTCGCACGGCGCGCGCAACACGACACATCAGTGCGGCACGCTGGTCTTCGGCGTCGATCCGAGGACCTCCGTGCTCGACCCGTTCTGCCGCGCGCACGACGTGGAGAACCTGTTCGTCGTTGACGCGTCCTTCTTCCCCTCGTCCGCCGCGGTGAATCCCGGCCTGACGATCATCGCGCAGGCGCTCAGGGTCGCCGATCACATAAAGGAGACGCTGTGAGAGCGCGATCCTTCAGCCATAGCGGCATCACCGTCTCGGACTTCAACAGGGCGGTGCGCTTCTACTGGGACGTCTTCCGTGCGCCGCTCGTCGGCGTGTCGGACGCGCCGGCTGATCGCGTCCGTGGATTCTTCGGCGTGGATGCGCCAGGCGCCACCTGCAAGATCGGCTGGATCCGGATCCCCGGGGGCGCGGTCATCGAGATCTTCCAGTTCGAGCCGAAGCAGCCCGCGCTGCCGGTGGTGTGGAATCGCCTGGGCGCCACCCACATCTGCCTCAACGTGCGCGGCATCCGGAAGTGGCACGACTATCTGGTGAGCAAGGGCGTGGAGATCGTCAGCCCGCCGGAGCAGTCGCCGAGAGGGCACTGGCTGTTCTTCGTCAAGGATCTCGACGGCAATCTGATCGAGATCACCGATCTCGGCTACATGTATCACGTGCTGAAGTGGCTGGGGCCGCTCGGCGGCTGGGTCTTCAGGCGCGGGATGTACAAGAAGTACTACGAGGGTGGCGCGCGCCCGAATTAAGCTGCCGCCGTCGTTCCAGTCGTCCGCGCTATGTCGGCCAGCACGATCTTCAACAGGTCGACCATCGTCGCGTTCGTCGCCCCGTCCTTCACCGCAACGCGCAGCGTGCGCGTGTCGAACCCGGTCCCCATGTTTGAGACGTCGCGGATGAAGAGACGGTGCTTGCGGCAGGCCGCCACCAGCGCCGCGGCCTCCGGCTGCGTGACGGGAAGGTGGCAGAGAAGAAAGTTGGCGCAGCCAGGCACGACGTCCCAGCCAACACGGCGCAACATCGCGGACAGCGCTTCGCGCAGCCGGTGCGTCTCTGCCCAGCGGCTGCGGTAGTACGGAATGTTCTGCAAGGCCTCGCACGCGGCGATCTGCCCCGGCAGGCTGACCGACCACGGCGGACACTGAGGTCTCAGTTCTTCCATCATCTGCCTCGGGCCGCACAGATAGGCCGCCCTCACGCCTGACAACGCGTAAACCTTCGACATCGACTTGCAAACGATCGCGTTGGTCGAGGCTGAAGCGTAAGCCTCGAGCGATTGTCCTGGACCTGCGTACTCCACGTAGGTTTCGTCGATCCACCATCGGGTGCTCGACGGCGCGTTCGACAGTACGCGCTCCAGTTCCACGCGCGGAACGTGACGGCCGGTCGGGCTGTTCGGATTCACGAGCACGACCCAGTCGTAGCCCTGCGTCACACGCGCGGCCAGTTCGTCGACGTCGACGTCGTAGCTGCGAGCCCTGGGAAGCTGGAGCCGGTCGACGCGTGTCCCGATCGCCGCTTCGAGCACGTGCGCGTACTCGGCGTACATCGGGTCGAGAATCAGCACGTGCGATGCCGGCGTGATCCAGTGCCGCAGCCCAGCAAAAATCAGATCCGAGGATCCGGCGCCCGGCAGAATCGATTCCTCCGCCACGCCGCGCGCGCGGGCGATCGCCCGCCGCATGCCCTTACAGTCCGTGGGCGGCGAGGTCTTGAGCGCGAATGGCAGATACTTCGCCACCTTGTCGACGACCGCCGGGGCCGGATCGAACCAGGCGTCGAGGACATCCGCGCTGATGACGCCTTCCTGCCTGTCCAGCGTATCGAATTCGTCGCCGATGGCGTCGAAGAACGCCCCGCCGTGGTAACAGCCGTCATTGAAATGGAACCGCACTCCGTCGACCTGCCAGTCGACGACCCGTTCGAGGCGGGTCAGGATCTCTCGAGAGAGGGATGCGCGCGCGCGTAGGTCGCACATGTTCGCGGCGATCAACTCATAGACCACCCTGCCTGATTTCGCGCGCAGGCCGAGCGGTGTCAGCCCTGCGCGTTTGTACATGTCGAGCAGGTCGAGCCGGCCAATCGCAACGACGGTTCTGGCGCCGGCCGAATCGAGATAGCGAAGCGCGCCGTACATCAACAGCAGCGCGAGCTGCGCGCCGCGGTGGGGCCGCGTGACCGTCAGGAGACGAACTTCGTAGAGCCCTCGATCGAACGGCAGCGCGACCTGGTCGCGTGCGAAATATTTGTCGATGGAATAGCCCGCCTCGCCGGGAGGCGTAATCGAGATGAATCCGACGATAGTTCCGCGGACCTTCGCCACGAGATAGACGTTGACGGCGTCCAGCGCATCCGTCAGCCGGCCGTCAGCGTTCGCGGTGTGCTGGCCGAGCTCACGGGCGTAAACCTGATGGCGGACCGCGTAGATCGCCTCGCGGTCGCGCTCGGTCGCGAGTGAGAGCGCGATGATCCCCCGCTCCTTGTACATACCGCCTCCTGGGCCGTTCCGGGCCGCTGTCCGGAAAGGCGAAAACCGCAGGCTGAGCGGCTCAGGCTACAGTAGGGGACGAGCCGCGCGCCCGGCAGAGCGACCCAATCGTCGCGGGCGCCGTCCGGATCATGGTGCAGACGATTCCTATCAGGAGCGATGCGACGGCGATCCACTGGTAGCTGTGCAGGCCCGCGACAAACGGCGTCTGCGGTTCGGCGCGGAAGACTCCTCGACGAATCGCGCGATGCCCGCGAGGATCACCTGATCCGTCACGACGTCGAGGTACCGCTTGCGGAGATGAAACAATCTACACGCTTCTTTTCCCCCGGATCGTCACCTTGTAACTATTCTCGGAGTTCAGATTGATCAGCGCGACGAAGGCGCGGCCGTTGCGGTCCGTGCCGATCGTCGCCGACTGCGACACGCCGGACACTTCCCATCCTTTCGGCAGCACGACCGTGTTGCGAAGGCCTTTCAATGTTCGCTGGAACACGAGTTCGCCGTTCACGAGCTGATATCCCGCACTCTTGAGCGTGCCCGTGAGCTTCAGGTGCGCGCTCTGCTTGTCGCCGGCGATCGGCACGTCGAGCTTCACATACGTGCCGCTGCGCTGCTTGGCAGCAGTCAGCGGCTTCGCCGTGTCGAGATCCACCACTTTCAGGTCGTCGATCGAAAGATAGTCCAGCGAATCGAGCTTCGCGTTCTCGCCTGTGCGATAGTCGCTATACGTCTGCTCGACGGCGACGCGGCCGGTGTCGGGAGCGTCGAGATCGTAGAGCGTCCTGATATCGTCGAAGAACATGTCGTCGAAGGGCGACGGCGCGAACGTCGCCAGCGTCGGCCGGGCGTGGATCGTGACGGGATTGCTCTGTCCGCTCGGATTGGCGAACGCCAGCCGCAGGCGTCCGTCGGCGGTCGTGCTCAGTTGCGCCGCGACGTTCGACGAGATGAACGCGAAGCCCTTCGGAAGGATGACGCCGAGCCGGTAGCCGGCGAGGCTGCGCACCCACACGATGTCCTTGCCATTCATCATGTAGGTGCGCGGATCCTTGTACGTCTTGTAGATCAGCACGCGGCCGATGCCGCCTTCGGGCACCGGCATCGGCAGCGTCGCGCGGATCTCGTGGGTCTCGGGATCGTTGGCCGCCGGACCGTATGTGAACTTGAGGGGCTTGCCTGTCCGCGGGTCGTACACCTCGACGTCCGACCCTTCGCTGCCGCCCCGCGTCGCGTTGACCAGCTCGGTCGCACCGGCGCGGGTCTGCTCCGGAATGTACTTGATGCGGAACGCTCCGCTGCCGGGCTCCAGGATCGAATACTCGGTGTAGGCGTCCTGCGTGAAATACGCGGTGACGGGACGACTGGGCCGCAGCGACCCGTCTGGATTCGTGCCGCCCGGGAATTGCCCGCCTCCGCCCGCCCGTTGATCGACGCGGGCCATGGCGAGACCTCGCCGAAGCGACTCCGCCGCAACGGTGGAACTGCCTCCTCGCTGCGGCGCGAGCCATACAACGACGATGGTCGCGGCAACGAGGACGCTCTTCATGGGCGCAGTGTATATCAGAGGTCCGAGGTCCGAGGTGCGAGGCTCGGGGTAAGGGCCGCCGCCCGATTGGTCGACGTCGCGTCCACGACTGGCGATACCATGCGCGAACGGTGACACTCACCGATTTGGAATCCGCAGCGAGCGTGGTGTACCAGGCGATGGCCCCGACACCCCAGCAGCGCTGGCCGCTTCTGGACGAACGGGTCGGGGCAGCCGTCTGGGTGAAGCACGAGAACCAGACGCTGGTGGGTGCATTCAAGGTCCGCGGCGGTCTCGTCTACTTCGACGCGCTCAGTCGCACCTCGACGGCCGTTACAGGCGTCGTTGCTGCAACACGCGGGAATCATGGGCAGTCCGTGGGCTTTGCCGCGCGGCGGTACGGCATTCCGGCGGCGATCGTGGTCCCGCACGGCAACAGCCCGGGCAAGAACGCGGCGATGCGTGCGCTTGGCGTCGAGCTGATCGAAGAGGGGCACGACTTCCAGGCCTCGCTGGAAGCGGCCGCACGAGTGGCCGGTGAACGTGGATGGCATCTGGTGCCCTCGTTCGATCCGCAGCTGGTGCGCGGCGTGGCGACCTATGCGCTCGAATTGCTTCGCGCGGTACCCGGTCTCGACACGCTCTACGTCCCAATCGGGTTGGGATCCGGGATCTGCGGATCGATTGCTGCGCGCGACGCGCTCGGCGCGCGCACCAAGGTTGTCGCGGTCGTCGCGGCTTCCGCGCCCGCCTACGCGCGATCGCTAGCGCTCGGGCGCCCCGTCTCGCACGACGCGACAACGAGAATCGCGGATGGCATGGCCTGCCGCACGCCGGTTCCCGAGGCGCTCGAGCAGATTCGCGCGGGCATCGATCGCGTTGTGGAGGTCACAGACGACCAGATCGAAGCGGCGATGCGCGCGATCTACGACGACACCCATAACGTCGCCGAGGGAGCTGCGGCGTCGACCGTCGCGGCGCTGCTCAGCGAGCGCGATCGCATCCAGGGCCGCACGGTTGGCGTTGTGCTGACCGGTGGCAACGTCGACCGCACGGCCTTCGCCCGCGTCCTATCCGACCCCTGACCTCTGACCTCTGACCTCCGGCCTCCGGCATCCCCGTTATGATGTGCGCATGCCCCTGCCCCTGATCGCGCTGTTGTTCGCCGCCGCACAGACGCCCGCCGGATCGATCGCCATCATTCCGCAGCCCGTCAAGGTCACCGAGCGAAGCGGACAGTTCACCATCACGCGACAGACGATCGTGTGGACGGACGCCGCGTCGGCACCGGTCGCGCAGCACTTTGTCCGGTCTCTCGAACCTGCCACGGGCTATACGCTGCGAATACAGACGGGCGGCACGCCGCCTGTCCGGTCGATCGCGTTTCATCGGGGTCGGGCGCTGAAGCGGCTCGGCACGGAGGGCTATCTGCTCGCGGGGCGCATCGTGATTCGCGCGCCGGAGCCGGCCGGTCTTTTCTATGCGGTGCAGACGATCAGGCAGATGCTGCCGCCCCAGGTGTTTCGCGAGGCGCCGGTGCCGGACGTGGCGTGGACGATTCCCGCTGCGGCCATCGAGGATTACCCGCGCTTTGGATGGCGCGGCGCGCACCTCGACACCGGTCGCCATTTCATGCCAAAGGAGTTCGTGAAGAAATACATCGACCTCCTCGCGCTGCACAAGCTGAACACGTTTCACTGGCATCTGACGGAAGACCAGGGCTGGCGCCTCGAAATCAAGCGGTACCCGAAGCTGACCGAGATCGGCGCGTGGCGGAAAGAGACGGTCGTGGGGCGGCCGCGAGGGCAGGAAGAGCGCAAGTACGACGGCAAGCGGCACGGCGGGTTCTACACGCAGGAGGACGCGCGGGAGATCGTCGCCTATGCGCGCGCGCGTTTCGTGAACGTGGTTCCGGAGATCGAAATGCCGGGGCACGCCGTGGCCGCGATTGCGGCGTACCCGGAGCTCGGCGTGAGCGGAGAGCCGATCGAGGTCGCGACGCGGTGGGGCATCTTTTCCGACATCCTGAACGCCGAACCGTCGACCATCCAGTTGATGCAGAACGTGCTGACCGAAGTACTGGCGATCTTTCCGAGCCGCTATATCCACATCGGCGGCGACGAAGCCGATAAGACGAAGTGGAAGGCCAGTCCGCGCATCCAGGCGCGGATCAAGGAGCTCGGCCTGGCCGACGAGCACGAGCTCCAGAGCTGGTTCATCCGGCAGATGGACGCGTTTCTCACGGAGCACAAGCGGAGGCTCATCGGCTGGGACGAAATCCTCGAAGGCGGGCTCGCCGAAAACGCCGTCGTGATGTCGTGGCGCGGCACCAAAGGGGGCATCGACGCGGCGCGCGCGGGACACGACGTCGTGATGGCGCCCACGAGCAATACCTATCTTGATTACGCGCAGTCGAAGGATCCCGCTGAGCCGGTCGGCCAGAGCGCGGTGCTTCCCCTCGAGAGCGTGTACGCGTACGAGCCCGTCCCGCAGGAGCTGGAGCCCGAGTTCGCGAAGCACGTGCTCGGCGCGCAGGCGCAGGTCTGGACAGAGTACATGCCGACGCCGAAAGACGTCGAGTACATGGCGTTCCCGCGTCTCACGGCGCTGGCGGAGGTCGTCTGGACGCCGAAGGAACGGAAGGACTACGCGGGATACCTCGACCGGCTCGCCGCCGACCTCGCGCGTCTGCGCGTGCTCGACGTCAATTTCCGGCCGCTGCCGTAACCAGTCATGTGGCGCAGGGCGATGCTCGTCGCGGCCGCCGCACTGCTTGTCCTTGGCGGTGGCGTCCTGCTCGTCGCGCGGCACCTGCTCGGGTCCGATCTGGTGCGTTCGCAGATCGAACAGCAGCTCGCGTCGCGCCTCGGCCAGCCGGTACACATCGGATCCGCGGAGGCGTCGGTGTTTCCGCGCATCGGCATCGCCCTGCGCGATGTCACCATTGGCGCGCCGGCGTCCGTCCGGCTCGGGCACGTGCAGGTCGTGACCGGCGCGCGCGGGCTGATGTCGCGCAGGATCGCGGACGCCGAGCTCATTCTGGAGGATGGCCGCATCCTCTGGCCGCTGCCGTTCTCGCTGGCGCCGCCCGCATCCCCAGGCGCGGCCGCCGCGCCGTCATTCAGGATTGAATCGGTTCGCCGCATCCACTTCCGCAATATCACGCTCGCGACGGGACTCCCGCCCGTTGTCCTCGACGCGGATGGATCGCTGGACGGCGATCGCCTGGCGATCGACAGCCTGATCGCGCGGTCGGGCGATACGCGACTCGAGGCGAAAGGCGCCCTCGGCAGTCTCGATCGTCTCGAAGGGCGGCTGAACCTCACGGGGCGCGTGAACGTCGCAGGGTACGAGGCGCGGGACCTCAGAGCGACGCTGGCGCTCGCACCGCAGCGGTTTTCGCTCTCGCCGCTGTCGTTCGCGATGTTCGGCGGTACGTTCGAGGGACGGCTCGATGCCGACATCCGCGGCGCGGCGCCCCGGCTTCAGTTGAAAGGTGCGATCGCCCGCGTCGACGTCGCCGACGTCCTGAAGAACACGGGATCGTCGGGCGGGATCACGGGCCGGCTCGGTGGAGACGTCGCGCTGGCGGCGGCCGCCGCAGATGGCGCGGCGCTGTTGCAATCCGCGAGAGGGATGGTTCACGCGACCGTGGCCGACGGATCACTGCCACATCTCGATCTCGTGCGGACGATTGTGCTCGCCTTCGGAAAGCCGTCCGGCGCGCCGCCGCAGGGATCCGGTTCGGCCTTCACGCGTCTCCGTGGGACCTTTGCCCTGGCGAATCGAACGCTGACGACAAGCGATCTGTCGCTCGCATCGCGCGACTTCGACCTGAACGGCCGCGGAGTGCTGCGTCTGGACACCGGCGTCGTGGATGCGCGCGCGGACGTGGTACTGTCCCCGTCCCTGACCGGGCAGGCGGGCACCGATCTGCGCCGCTACGCGCAGCAGGACGGGCGGGTGATCGTACCGGTCACCGTCAGCGGCGCGCTCGCCCAGCCGACGGTGTTCGTCGACGTCGCCGCGGCCGCGCGACGCGCGCTGGGCAACGAGCTGCACCGGCGCGCCTCGTCGCTGCTCGACCGGCTGTTCAAGAAGAAAAAAGGCGGCTAGCCCGATTACGGCCCGATTACGCGGCTCTCGGAGCTGTGCTACGATCCCGGCGTCTTACGGAGGACCGGATCGTGCCACGAACGCTGCTGCTGTTGGCCGGCTGCGCCCTCGTTGGGTCAGGATCGGCGAGGATCTCGCCACCCGCTCGTTCGACGATCGCCTTCGTCAGCACCCGCGACCAACCTGCGGCCGGGCAGCAGCTATCCGCCTCGACCGACATCTACCTCATGAACGGCGACGGCACCGACCAGCGGCGCGTCACCCGAGACCAGGGCGCCAACCTCTTTCCCGCGCTGTCGCCCGATGGTTCGAAGATCGTCTTCGAGAGCAACCGGCGGCGCGCCGAAGCGGACCCGCTGAACGTCGCCGATCTGTTCCTGATGAACACGGACGGCAGCGATCAGACCTGGCTGACGCGCGGCAGCTCCGCGACCTGGTCACCCGACGGCCGCTCGATCGCGTTTCACGCCTCGGCCTCCGGCACGGGACGGCCGGTGCTGCCGTATCCGGGCGCGGCGGCGATCGACAGCGACATCTTCGTCGTCAACGTGCGCGACCTTCTCGAGAAGAAGGTGAAGCCGCGCAACATCACGAACAATGCCGCCGCGATAGACGACGATCCGGACTGGTCGCCCGATGGGCGGACCATCATCTTCACGAGCAAATCGCCGGCCGACACCCCGACGAACGCGACGAGCGCCGAGATCTTTGCGGTCGATGCGAAAGGGGGACCGCCGCGGCGCCTGACCAATAACAAGGAGGAGGAACGCGCGCCCGCCTGGTCGCCCGACGGCAAGCGAATCGTGTTCTCGTGCCGGCGCGGCGGGAAGGCGGACTTCGACCTGTGCGTCATGAACGCCGACGGCACGGGAGAAGTGCGTATCACCGAAAACCCCATCGGCGATCTCACGCCCACGTGGTCCCCTGACGGCCGGAAGATCGCGTTTCACCGGCGCCAGGGACCGCCGGGGACCGGCGGCTTTCAGATCTTTCTGATCAACCCGGATGGCACCGGCGAGGTGCAGCTGACGGATACGCCGGGTCTCAACGGATTCCCCAACTGGGGAGAAATCCGCCCGCGTCGGTAATCCTACTTCTTCGGATTGTCGACCGGCAGATCGCGCCGCGACCAGTCCTCGAACGATCCGTCGTACAGCATGACCTTGAAGCCGAGCGCGCGCGCGGCGAAAAGCGTCGCGGTGGCCTGCTGGCCGATGTGAGACTGTCGTGAGGGGAGGGGCTGCTGAGCTAGACATCCAAGCCGGCCATCCGCAGAATCACCGTCGCCAGCGACGAATAGTCGTCGTTTCCGCGGCCTGACGCGATGAGCGCGGTGACGAGCTGGTGGACGACCGCGGATACAGGCGCGGGCGTCTCCTGCGCCGCCAGCGTTTCGGCCGCGATGCGGTAATCCTTCGCGTAGAGCCGCGACCGGAATCCGGGTTTGTAGTTGCCGGTGAGAATCCGCTCGCCGTGCACTTCGAGCACGCGGCTCGCGGCGAACCCGCCGAGCAGCGCTTCGCGCACTTTCCCGGCGTCGACTCCCGCCTTGCGCGCCAGGGCGAAGGCCTCGCTGACCACGGCGAGCGTGCCGCCGATGACCATCTGGTTGCAGATCTTGCAGAGCTGTCCGGCGCCGGAGTCGCCGATGCGGATGATGCGCTCCGGATTGCCCATCGCCGCGAGAATCGGCCTGACGCTCGCGAACGCGCCCGCATCGCCGCCAACCATGATGGAGAGCGTGCCGTTAATCGCACCAATCTCGCCCCCGCTCACCGGCGCGTCGAGCATGACAGCCGATCGCGATCGCGCGGCATCGGCAAGCCGGCGCGCGACCGATGGCGCGATGCTGCTCATGTCGATCAGAATCGTGTCCGGCTGAAGCGCTTCGAAGATGCCGCGTGTCCCCCCGACGACCTGCTCGACGTCGCTCGAATCGGGCAGCATCGTAATGATGCGCGTCGCACGCCGGGCGACGGCGGCCGGCGAATCGGCCCGCTCCGCTCCGGCCTCCACGAGCTCGTCCACCGGACGCGGGCTGCGGCTGTGGACGACCAGGGCGTAGCCGCGCCTCAGGAGATTCGCGGCCATGGGTTTCCCCATCAGACCGAGGCCGATGAAGCCAATCGTCTCTGCCATGGGAGAAGTATAAAGGGAGGCGCGAGACGCGAGGCGCGAGGCGGGTTAGTATCTGCTCATGCGAAATCTCATGGTGTTCGTCGTCGGCCTTTTCGTCGGGCGCGCCGTGATGGGACAGGAGCATCAGCACGCCGATACGTGCAGCCCGTTTTCGCGCGAGGGATGGCGCTGCTGCACTCGTTCGAGTTCGGCCCCGCGATTGAGACATTCAAGTCCGTCGCCGACAAGGATGCCAGCTGCGGCATCGCGCTCTGGGGAATCGGTCTGGCGCAATGGGGGAACCCCTTCTCGATCGCGCAGCGGCCATCCGCGCAGGTGCAGGCCGGCCGCGACACGTTCGCCCGCGCGAAGGCGGCCGGCGCGAAGACGACGCGCGAGCGCGACTACATCGCTGCGGGCGCGGCGCTGTTCGACAATGCGGATACGCTCGACCAGCGCGCGCGCATGCTGCGCTATCGGGACGCGATGGGCCGTCTTGCGGCGAGCTACGCGGATGACCCCGAGGCCTCGGCGTTCTACGCGCTCTCGCTCGCGGCGGCGGCGGATCCGGCCGACAAGACGTACGCCGATCAATTGAAAGCCGGCGCAATCCTGGAGAAGCTCTGGCAGTCGCAGCCGGAGCACCCCGGGCTGGCGCACTACATCATCCACAGCTACGACGTGCCGGCGCTTGCGCCGCACGCCCTCGAGGCGGCGCGCCGCTACGCGAAGATCGCCCCCGACGCGCCGCACGCGCTGCACATGCCGTCGCATACGTTCACCCGCCTCGGCTACTGGCAGGACTCGATCGACACCAACATCCTCTCCGCGGCTGCCGCGCAGAAAGCCGGCGCCAGAGGTCTACGCGTACCTCCAGACCGGACAGGATGCCGCGGCGAGGCGGGTCGTCGACTCGGTCGCGGACATCGCGGGCCGCAGTTCCCCCGCTGCCGCCAGCAGCGCTGCGCCGCCGATGGCGGGCAGGTACGCTGCCGCCGCCATTTCGGCACGGTACGCGCTCGAACGCGGCACGTGGACCGAAGCGGCGCACCTGAAGGTGCAGCCGTCCCAGTACGCATATGCGGACGCCATCACGTGGTTCGCGCGCGCGCTCGGCGGCGCGCGCAGCGGCGATCGCGAAACCGCAAGGGCGGCGGTTGGCGAGTTGCAGAACGCGATCGATCGACTCAGGCAGGAGAAAGAGTCGTACTGGGTGGAGCAGGTCTCGATTCAACGGCTCGGCGCATCGGCGTGGCTCGCGCTGGCGGAAGGCCGCGGCGCCGACGCGCTGGCCGCGATGCGTGAAGCGGCGGACCGTGAGGATCGAACCGAGAAGAGCGCGATCTCGCCGGGACCGCTGGCGCCCGCGCGCGAGCTCCTCGGCGACATGCTGCTGGAGATGAAGCAGCCAACGGAGGCGTTGGCGGAGTTTCGGAAGACGATGGCG
>WNGK01007331.1_pt1 | contig 13403 bp, 13 predicted proteins | sample 5400601 | NCBI WGS metagenome assembly WNGK01 (sample SAMN13153376, study PRJNA577476) | soil metagenome | isolation source: 60 cm soil or saprolite under Garry oak tree replicate 1 | place: USA:California | collected 2016-06-15 | reverse complement strand
TATCACTTTCAATCCCGCCCTCGGGCTTATCCATCTTCTGACTCAACAAAGCAGGCGTAAACCTCACACCTGCTCAGCCTTTCAATCCCGCCCTCGGGCTTATCCATCTTCTGACGGCCATTTAACGGGCTGCGCGATGCGTATATCAGAGCCTTTCAATCCCGCCCTCGGGCTTATCCATCTTCTGACCCAGGACTACTACTCTACTCCTATGTCAAGCACCTGGCCTTTCAATCCCGCCCTCGGGCTTATCCATCTTCTGACCGGGGAAATAGAAAACGGCATAAACGGTGTTGGTCGCTTTCAATCCCGCCCTCGGGCTTATCCATCTTCTGACCATCTATCTTTGAGGAGCAAGGACTGACTATGTTGCACTTTCAATCCCGCCCTCGGGCTTATCCATCTTCTGACTCATCCCTTCCAGCGAGATGATCAGCGGCTCAAGGTCTTTCAATCCCGCCCTCGGGCTTATCCATCTTCTGACGCTCGAGAGTGCATCAACGCGGCCTTCTAACATCCTCTTTCAATCCCGCACTCGGGCTTATCCATCTTCTGACGCCATTTATGCATCTGCTCTGAACATTGCCAAAGGCCTTTCAAGCCCGACCTCGGGCTTATCCATCTTCTGACGCTAGTACATTCAACGGTCAATTGAACCAGACCTGGCCTTTCAATCCCGCCCTCGGGCTTATCCATCTTCTGACTTCCAGCTATCTTGGTCAGGTCAATTTGCCTTGTGCTTTCAATCCCGCACTCGGGCTTATCCATCTTCTGACGCCATTGCGTTATTCTCCTATCTCATCACTGATTGCGCTTTCAATCCCGCACTCGGGCTTATCCATCTTCTGACTCCACGCCACCGCCTCTTGCGGCACAGAGTACGTACCACTTTCAATCCCGCACTCGGGCTTATCCATCTTCTGACATGGAACGATTAGCCGCTGATATTGCACCTGAATTCTTTCAATCCCGCACTCGGGCTTATCCATCTTCTGACGCAGGCGCGCAAAACTTTGTACGATAGCAGCTACGATCTTTCAATCCCGCACTCGGAGGGTCGGAAGAAATTCCTAACAAGCAAGCAGTGATACTTGCCATCACAACTTGACAAGCGCTCTCACTCGTAGGCATAGTAGAAAAAAACTGTTCACCTACTGAGCCAACGAGGAGCGTAGAGCTATGCTACCATATTCTCGCGTGTTTGACCAGCACACCCTGGCACTGCTGATGGAACATGATGCCATCGTGCAGCGCTACCGCGCCTTGTTTGCCCTCATCGAGTGGCAGGTGCTACCCGATCCCGCACCTGATCCTTCCCGACCAGGCAAACGCCCACATCCCGAAAGCGCCTACATCAAAGCCTTGCTCATCAAGATCAAGGAAGGCTACGAGTACTGTAGCCAGTTACGCACCTTTCTGCTCGAGCATCCTTTGCTTGTCCTCGAACTGGGCTTCCGTCCGGTGCTCAACCGCGATCTGCCCTACGGCTTTGATGTCAAACGCACCGTGCGAAGTCGAGCGTTGGCTGCGCGAAAAACAACGCACGCTCGATCACCACCACCTGCAAGACCTCTTCCATGCCACCGTGCATGCCCTGCAAGAAGAAATCCCAGGCCTGGGCGAGGTCGTGGCCATCGATGTGAAGCACCAATATGCCTGGGTCCGTGAGAACAATCTGCGCGAGTCGATCACCGATCGCTTCTGCAAGGAGCGTCAACCCCGTGGCGACCCCGATTGTCGCGTCGGCGTCAAAAGCAGCACCAACCAGAAGCAGCCCGATGGCTCCAAAAAGGAGCGCAAAGAGTACCTGTGGGGCTACGGCGGCTACGGCTCCGGCATTGCCACCGCCACCACGCCTGACTACGGTGATATGGTCATCGCTGATTTCACCCAACCCTTCAACGAGAGTGATGTCAGCTATTTCCTGCGCGTGTACATCCAAACGGTGGCCGTGCTCGGCTTCTTTCCCCTGCATATCACCGCGGATGCCGCTTACGATGCCTGGTATGTGTACCAGACCTGTGCGCACCGTGAGGGCATCATGGCCATTCCCAAGAATGGGCACGGACACGAGGACGTGCCGCGCGATCGCGATGGTGTGCCGTTCTGTCCGATTGGCTTACGCATGCATCCCACCTACCGCTTCTTGCACACCAAAGGCTATCACGCTCTTCGCTATCGCTGTCCCTTGCTGTTCCCCGAACGAACGGGAGAGACCTGCGAGCACGAACAATTCCAGAAAGGCAAAGGCTGTGTCAAGGACATCAATATCGAGAAAGGGGGCCTGATGCGCGCTATGCTGGATCGCTCCTCACCGCTCTACCGCGCGGTGTATCGTCAACGCACCAGTGCCGAACGCATCAACAGTCAAGCCAAAGCCCGTTGCATCGAACGACCCAAAGTGCGCCAGGGCGACTCAGTCAAGCGGCTCAACACCTTGACCTACCTCGTCATCAACGTCAAGGCGTTGGCACGCGCGCGTGCCATCAACGCTTCCCTGCTCACGCCCAAACTCGGCACGTTGGCCTAAGGGTCACCGCACGCAAGAAAGCCTCGTCCAGAGCACACTCCCCACCGCGAGTGCTGCCTGCGCCTGCCTTCAGCTCCCTTTTCTGCCGCCAAGGCACCGCTCTGAGCGTCTGCCATGCTCTTCTCTCATCCCCAAAAAAGGGAGATTTCCGACCAGAAGCAACGAGATGGCCGCCCATTCTACCTATGCTGCGGCTTCCTTCCCAATTCTACTCACAGAATACTTCCGACCCTCAAACGGGCTCCACAGGCCATTTAGCCTGCGGCCCTCATAGTATAGCATAGGAAGCCGTCTTATGCAATACTTTCCGAGAGTCTCCAAAAAAGACCCTTTTTTGGGGTAAAAACAGAAGAGCTTATCTAGACGTTTTGGCCTTCCAGCCGCTTGTGGAGTCTTCCGAGAGTCTACGCTCAGCGTCGCCATCACTGAGACTCTCGGAAAGCTGATCAGTTTACACGAGAAACAGCAGGTCTTCGGCTGGCAGCGGCCCTCCAACTGTTTCTACTTTATCCAGGCAATTGCCACATAACGGATAAAAACGCACGCTGTCTTGAGCGGCTTCCAGGTGTTCGGCCAGTTTAGAACGCAAGAGAACCAACTCTTTCTTTGACAAGAAACACTCAAACAGCGAGAATTGCGTCCATTTGCCAAATCCCGAAAGGAGTTTGTGCACTTTCGTTCGCCTCTTATCGTCAGGAATATCGTAGGCGATGACGTAACAGGTGGTCTGGCTATTTGTCTTTGCTTTGTTCCTCATAAGACTTTACCTGGTGAAAAATGGCAGATATTCGTCAATTTCTCCAGTTACAAACTTGGCGATCAGTCGCGCTTGCAACTCGATGCAGCGCCGATATGTTGCTTTGTAGCCGAATATCGGATGCGTGATCTCTTCGTTGAGGCGCTCCTCAAATTTGGTGAAGAGGACCTTGCGCCGTTCCTGTTTGAGACGATAGGCTCCTAACTCGACCACGAAATCATCCGGTGTCAACATCCTTTTGTTAAGTAGAGCCAACACGACCGAGTCAACGATAATTGGCCGGAATTCTTCCATCAGATCCAGGGCCAGCGCTGGACGTCCATAGAATGAACTATGCAGGTAACCAACAAAATGATCGAAGCCTACCAGTTGCACTACGCTAGCTACCTGGTTGGTAAGCAGCGAGTAGCCAAAGCTGAGCAGAGAATTGACTGGATCGGTAGGAGGACGTTTGATGCGCCTGGCAAAGGGCCATTGCTTCTGGTTGCTCATCAGTTTTCCAAAGCACTGAAAGTAGGCGGCGCTGCCTGCGCCTTCCATGCCGAGAATCGTTTCGAGAGGAGTGCCTTCGATACGATTGTCCCCACTCGCAAGTCGTCGCATTGAGTTGGCTTCGTCCAGTGATAATGCAGCCAGATTGTGTACTATGTCGGCAAGCTGGTCAATTGCTTGCGTCATCTCAACGTCTTGTTTACTCCGCTGATAGCGCTGTAGCATGGTGCGCTGATTGGACAGCTTCCCGATTACGAAGCGCCGGGCCAGTTCGCAACGCTTCGGCATATCACTATGTGCTCTATACTGCGCCATACGCAGCAATGCATTCTTCGAAAATGGTGGTGAAAGACGCCCTTTGAACTGCCCATAGTGGCCTAGAAAGGTAATTTCGATGTTGTGTTCGAGCAGCAAATGCAAGGCGGACGCGGTCAATGTCACTTCACCCATCACCGCCACGTCATCTATTTTCACCAGTGGAATGCGCTCCTTACGCGCTGGTGTAGAAGCCATCCCATCTTTCCCCCGTCTTTCGGGAATCTGCACCAGCAGACAGTCTTCGCTATCACGCCGCACTAGGGCCTGGTTCTCAGTCAGGTAAAGTGTTGGCAAGAGCCTTTTCCTTTCTAGCTCGCAGCAGCTTCACCTCGTCGGGTAGACACAGCGAGACGAGGCTACAATTGGGACAACGTGCTGTCAATGGCGGCTCGAGCGGCAGCGGTGCCTTCTCAAGCGCGGCTACCTGGAAGGCCAGTTCTATCGCCGCCCGCGTCTTCGCCCGCAGTTCAGCGCTGAAGGCCACCTGTACACGCCGGCGTGACCCTGCATAGAAGATGTAGCCATAAGGAAGAGGTGGCTTATTGGGTTGTCTTTCTTCCAGGCAAAGGGCCTGCGCGCAGAGTTGGACATGATCGTTGAGCCACCCCCCCCTGTTCGCCCTGTTGACCATGCTTATATTCCACCGGAATTAGCAGCCCCCCCTGCTCTTCGATGACATCGGCAAATCCAGATAAACGCAATTCCTCGCTGTAAAGATACAAGCGCGTCGCCTGTATGACATCCTGCCCAACCGTTTGTGTACCAGCCCGGTTCACCCGCCGGTGCAGCAACGTCCCTTCCAGCACGAATTCGTTAACCAACATATGACTCTGCACAAACTGGTAATAGAACCGCCGTGGACAATACTCCAGCGTATTAAGAGCCGAGACTGGAATTGCATCCGGTGCACTACGTACAGCCATAATGAACCCTCCTTCCTCGATGGAATTGTCACTCCTCTGGTCAACAAAGTGGCTCCCACCCCCGCTTCACGACCGTGAAGCGGGGACGTGTATAGTAGAGGTGACCGCAAGAGTCACCCTCTGGGGCTTGGGCGAGCATGCATCGCCTTGCTATCTCGCGGTCTCACTCCACCATGCGCAATTTACAAGGAGTTGGATCGATATTGATCAGTAGGGGGCGCGCAAAGCTGCTCATTGCTACCAACGCCTGGCCTGGTGCTAGGTTCGGCAGCCTGCTCCACAACGAATTGTCAACAACGCCTAGCGAGCGCTTCAGACGGCTGATCACGTTCGCGTCGCCGATTTTATGGAGGATGTAGTTATTCACGAGTCCCAACACTTCATCAGGCAGGTGCTGTGGAAGCTGTGTCACAAACGCCAGCCCTAACCATCGTTTACGCCCACGGCGCGCGATGCGAGCAACTTGCTGGTAGAGAAAGGGCATCTGTCTAATACGTTCCGCGGACAAAAATTCGTGCGCTTCTTCGATGATGATCATCGTGCGCCGCTGTGCTGTACCGCTATGAGCACTGGTTTCGCGATAGTTCTCATTCTGTGCTTCCAGTAGGCCGCGCAAAAATTCGGCGATCACAAAATTATTGACCTGCGGCGAGTCGGTATCGCTCAAGTCGATAATGCTCACATGACCCGGAAGGGTCAGATCCTTGTAGGTCAGCGGTCCAGCCTGCTGGTTATCAAAAATCTTCAGCCGGATCAGTTGTCCCAGTCTTCCCTGGATCACCCGCCAGCTCGTTGGATGTGTAAGCTGTTCCGTACTTTCCCTTTTGAGAACAGCTATCAACTGTTCCCTCTGTTGCCAGAAGTCGCGGCTGTAGAAGCGGTGACTGGAAGCCGCGAAATCTTCGACTTTCTTTTCACCGGCAGCAAGCTCAGCACATGCCCTGACAATGTCATAGACATGTTCCACTGTCATTTTCGGGTAGCCACTCTCCATCTCGTCCAGTTCAAACACCTGCTTTTTTTCTTCTTCGTTTGTGGGGAAGATTTTCATATCCCAGAGGATGCGTTTTGCAATGTCATAGGCTTTCTGATAGCGTTGCTGTTGAGCATCGTTCAGTTCGAGCATCCCCATCACCAGATAAGGCGACAGGTGGGAGAACTGCAGAGAAAATGCCCTGGTCCGGCCTCCCTCTGGACAGGTCGTTTCCCGCCCAACAAGATGATAGACAGAGACATTCTCAACCCCACGCGCCTCTTTGCCTCGTTTCTCAAGTGCGGTGAGCATGGTGTGGTCCTGAGTGGGTTGATATATTTCTGTGTACTCTCCTTCAGTGTCGATCACAATCGTTGCAATGCCGGACTGTTGAAAACTGCTGATCAGCGATGAGACGGTTGTTGATTTGCCTCCCCCGGTGGTACCCAGAATGCCCACGTGTCTCGGCAAAACCGATTTCTTATCAGAAGGGATGGCGGCTCTGATCTCCTCGTAGCCAACTGGAACGCCCAGCGGAATATCGCCTTCTAAGCGCAATGTGCGCGAGGTCTCATCTGTGTCGAGGACGAACACGGGGCTATTTGGCAGTGGTCGCAGCCGCGGCGGGATCAGCACACCATCCACCTCTTCACCGAGTAGTTCAACCTGTATGCGTCCATGGTAGCGCGGTATAAAAATGCCGCCGCGCACCGCAGTCGTAATCATAATGGGTGCGTCGCCGCGCAGCCCATCTGGCTCGGCAAATGGGCCCGCGACGACTATTCCCAGGTACCTGCGGCTATCGGAGACACTGCGAATACGCACCAGCGCCTGGGAAGGAGCTTGATGAATATCATCTTTGGCAAGAAGGACCGTCACAGTGTTATCCTCGCTTGTGGGCAAGTCAAACATTGTCCGGCCTACCGCCGCATCATACTCTGCTGGCTCGCTCCATTCACCACCTGCCCGCGTACTCTCCTCATCGATCTGTTCGAATATCTCCCGGGGCAGCGGTAGGCTCAGGTGATCTTGCTCCATTGAGGCCTGGTCTTTCTTGTGTGTATTCTCTGTCATGTTAATGTGCTCCTTCATCGCCTGGTTTCTCGTTCACCCAGGTAACGGAACGGCGTGCCAGCTTCGGCGTATGCCTGCTGGATCATGGCGTTAAAAGTACTCGATCCAAAGGTCATGCGGCAGACCAGGTCGGCCAGGTCTATCAACATGGGGAATCCGCGATGCTCCTGGAGCACGCTGTCCGCCATAACGATTAACGCAGCCAGGCAAGCATAGTCGCGATGGGCGTAAAACAAACGCACGGGAGCTTGCGCCGAGGCGCGGTACAGCCCGGTGACAATCTGCGGCCCAACCTCTTCCACAAATGCCTGCGTTTCAGCCTTCAGCCCGCTTTGCACGGGCAGGTGACCGCTGGCGATGTCGCGCATCGATTGCAAGGGCGTCGTAACCAGCGCAAACTCGAGTGGATAGAGCGCGTCACCCAGCGTCAACAGGACACGATCAGCAGGCGCGCTCGTCACAAATACCCAGCGTCGGTGCTCAACGAGCAGCTCGCGCCACATCTTCATACTTTGGCGCAGCAGCGGCATATCCTTATCAATGACCAACCCTCCACCGGTGAGTAACTCGTATGGTACTGGGTGCCCGTGACCCATTCGCCAGCATGCCTGCGACTTGTGAAGAAGAACGGCACGTTCTGCATATTCCATAATGCCGCGTTGGGTAAAGTCACTCAGTTTGTCCCGTTTGCTGCGCGCATCGGTGCTATCACGCTTGCTGCGCCGTTCAAGTAATGCCAGAGCCTCGTCAATGGGGTCAAAACCGCCCACACGCAAATCGCGGCGAAAAAGGCGGTGTACCCACGTACCTTGATCGCCTTGATACGAAACCAGTGAGACTCCTATTTGTGCAATCGTAACCGGCAGCGTATCATGCGATAAACTCGTGCCATCACAGGCTTCAACGCCTCCATTGAACAGCAACCCGCGATGAATCCGCTCAATTGTGGCAACGTCAACCTTGTAACACCCAGCGCTCTCTGGCGCATCTGCATGCTTAAAAACATAAGGAAACAACTCCGCGCGTACACGTTCACGGATTCGTCCACCTTGTTCCACTGCACTGGCAACCTCTTCTTCAAGTTTCTGGTACATGCTGGCAAGGTCTTCACCCACCTTCCATGTATCGATATCGAGCGTGTTCTCTACTGACTCTCCAAATGCGCTCTGAAACTCGTTTCTTTCAATTGCCAGGATGTTATCCACCGCGGAAAAACCAGGTGGTTTCTGTTCAGCAGGTTGGCCACTTTCCATCGTGCTCTGCTTCTGATGTACTCTTTCAGCGCTACCTTGACGATCTCTCTACAGGCTATTCCCACTGTAAAGGCATAGTTTGACACACATTACCGCGTTCTTACTCAGTACTACAAGAAAGCCAGTCACGAAAGGTTGGTTCACCAAGTTGTTGGAGTAGATATTTCGCATAGGAAGATGCGAATGCTTCAGATAGACCATATTCAACGATGAGCTGCTCTGTTAAAAATGTCAGCCGCGTACTGAACCCGCGCGGAGCAGTAGCCTGCTCCATCAGTTCCTTCAGAGGAAGGGCAGGGGCAAGCAGTTCCAACGCCAGTCGATTTGCCCGGTCTTCAATGTCGATCACGGTATTGCTGGGAAGACCATCGTCCGGGCGCTCCATTAAATGGCTCATAACGCCTAAAGGGACGGCGCCCAGCGCCGCATGTACCCGTTCGGCAACTGTTGGGGGGCGCTCGCCATCAAGAACAGGAAGGATAGCTTCGCCAAGCATGGTGAGTGCGCGCTGGCGCGGCGCCTGGTAATCCAGCAGAAAGTGAGCTAGCTCGTGTGCCAGGGTGAAACGCTGTTCAGCTTCCAAGTCCTGTGTGTCAAAGAAAATCGTACCCTTCCCCTTGTCGGCGATGAGACATCCATGCAAGCGGCGATCACGCCCACGAATGTTACAATTGAGCCTGATACGCTCCGCCCAGTCAAGCACATCTTTCACACGCATTCCAGCAACAGGATACAGCTCAAGCGGCAATATTAAGATGATCGCCGCTTTGATATCACAGGGGTAGCTGGACCTGGCTCCCACGAGCGCCCAGAACTCCTGTGCTGTATTCTCAACAAGAACTGTACTATCCATCAGATAGTTTACCCTCGTCGCCTGTATTGAATTCTTCAAACTGCTCGTAATCGCGCGCGGCAAGCAGTGCAGGCGAAGTCTCACCTGGTTTCTTGCTCAAAGCTTCCCGGGACTCGGCAGCCCGGATCAGCATCGCCAGTTGCATCAAGTCAGCATGAATGTAGGTAGCAATACGCTCAACATCCTCGCGGAAGCGGGGTGCTGGACGTGGGCGCTCACACAGCGCCAGCCGGGATAGTGCTGCCGGTTCACATCTCAGTAACGCCGCCAACTGCTCGTCATCCAGTCCTTCTTGTTCCTTGTAGAGTATAAGCGCCCCAGCCAGTAAATTTGGGCGTCCTTGCGCAAGTTGAGCGAGTCGTTCAAGGGATGGACTATATCTATTCATTGAACTTTTCCTCCTATACGGTCTAATTGCTGGGCAATCCTACGTCGTAATCGCTTTGTAATCCGGTATTTCACACGCCTGATCTCTCGTATTCGTTCATCATATGGCAGATCACAAAGTCCCAGTATCTGGGCGTACGGTTCTGGTGAACGAGTCTTATTCAGAATGAGCGTTACAATACGTCGTTCAATAGGATCAGGAAATACCTCGTCGATACGTTGCCATAGTTCTTCTTCCTGCATCTGGCTATCAACCGTTTCCTGGTTCCCAACTATATCTTGTTCGCGAAAAGCTGGATCAAAGAGTGACACCTGGCGTCCACTCACCCGATGCTCTTTTGCGGTTGCATTCTGGAAATCGCGATGAGCGGCCATGGCAAGGTAGCTTCGCAGGCTAGACCGTTTTGGGTCATAGCGCATGGGGCTATCGTGATAATCCAGCAGTGCCTCTCCCACCGCTTCCTCGATGAGCATGGGATCAGCACGAGGACCGGCGCGTCTACGCACATCCTGCACCAGGGAATTGTAGAGCGACTCGGCCAATGCTGCAAAAGCAATGGGATCATCTCTGGCAAGTATCCGTTGGTGAAAATCGTATTCCTCCGCGGTCGCTTTCATCAATATTCTGAACTCCTCTCACACTATGATTGCTGCGCTACACTATGTTCCCGTCGCAGAGGCAAAATTCGACAAATCACTTCAAACAGGGATTTGTTGCTCTTCCTCTTGATCCTATCCCTAAGGAAGGCGCCTGAAGACAAGCACATATTCTTCGGGGTATACCTGCGTATCACTTTGCGCGATCGATGAGAAGCGTCCTGTCTTTTTATTGCGCGTACTCACCAGCGTTCTAATTGGTATTTGACGAACTATTCTTCTCTCTAACTCAAATCCGCTGTCCACGGCCATTTCACAGAGAGCCGCCGAGGTTGGAATTGTAATACCGCGCCGGTATGAATCTCCGATGATCAGAACCAGGCGCTTCACTGGAAGCGTCACCCTGGCAAACTCGTGGAGTGCCATGTACATGTCCTGAAAGTAGTAGCACAACGCGCGAACCTCACGCCTGACACGCTCAGCGATTTTATCCACCGCAAGCAGTGATAATTCAGCTAAGGCGGCATCAGCAATAGTAGAACCTGTAAGAGATGATGAGGAAGGCTCAGAGTCAGAACGCTGCGAGACACCTTTCGACCCGATCCAGACTTCCCGTTGTTCACCCCCACAAAGAATTCCAAAGCGATCAAAACAGAGTTGGGTGAGCTGGTGTATCTCTTTATATTCGTAACAGGTGGCATAGGGAGGGCTTGTCACCAGCAAATCGAAGCTGGCGTCTTGCAGCGACAGTTGACGAGCATCTTCCCAACAAATGCAGCAGCGATCAGAATGTCTGGTGGGATCTATCCCATGACCAACCAGGTCATGCCAATAGATGCTGTTGCCTTTGATCATGTTGCGTATTTGCCTACGAAACTCATCTACAGGATCTCCAAGCATTTTGTCTAGATCCTTCTGTGGCTTGGTGCTTCCACTTAACCAGATTGAGCAGCGACGCAAGATATTGGAAAAACCACACAAAAAGAAGGTGCAGACATCTCCTTCAGTATAGGTAAGTATGTGTTGGAGAATACTTTCCAGGCCCTCACGGAATTGAGCAGGAAACCAGTAATGAAAGCGCTCTTCTGCCGTTGCGGAAGCAATGTCGATAGAAGCAATAGCTTCTATTTCCTTTGGGGTGAGATATCTTCTCCCAACCCGTGGAACAGCTTGAATCTGCTCGTCAAGCTCTTGCCATGTCTTATCAAGCTCGCACGGAGTAAGAGGAATGCATTTTGCCCGGCTGATTGTAAGCGCGACCTGGCTGATGTCGCACCCCCAAAAACGTCGCCCCAAACGCAGAGCCTCGACGCCAGTCGTTGCCGAACCGAGGAAAGGGTCACCAACTAAGTCATTGGGAGCCGAATAGGTTTCGATAATGCGATGCACAAGTTGAGGTATGAATTTAGCGGGATAGCGGTGATAGCCATGAGGCCCCCACAAGGTCTCTTCTCGTTTCAAATGTGCGAATGTCCAATCTTCTGTCAAGGAGATCTCCTATTGCACATACCTGTATTTTTTTATCAAAAGCTCAGCTATTGTTTGTATAAGGCATGTACACCTTTCTGTAGGAAGTGTACATAAGCCCAGGCGGGTTGGCAAGCCTTAAATAGTGGGTTGAGGAAATGGGTAAAGAATTGATAGATGCCACCAAAGCCTTTGCTCCTGGCGCTCGTGCGGTTGAAGGTGGTTAATGAAGCAAATCCCAGTTGCAATGGCTCGACATGGCCTCACCTGAGGGCTTTAGCCTTTTCTACAAGGACGTTTCCCTCGCCCTACCATGACATACCGCGCTAAACACAGCAATTGTGCAATGTGATATAATAAAAGGAGAAAACCTTCTTCCGAAGGAGTTTTGTGTGCGCAGCCTTTGTAGAGATGACCCACATCGTCACCCGGCCACCTCAGGCCTCATCCTGCTGGCCAGCGCTCGCGCAGAAAACTCATCAGTGCCACTTTAATAGCTTTCCACTTTGATAAGCATTTGATAAGGATACCCCTCCTGCTCAGGCCCGCAGCCAGCGTTCGCAGCCCAATACCTTTCAAATATGGAGAAAAGATGTGGTGGGCACGGATGGGCAATCACAAGAGCCCCATCCACATCCTCCCCTGCCCCTACCATACACGGCCTTGGTGGGCCGATTCGTTGTATAGTAGGGGCGAGCGGGGAGAGGATGCGGGGGGTGGACCCTTGTGGTCGCCCGTCCGATGTCTACACCCCCATTTCCTTCTTTGAAAGGGATTGTGCGGTCGTCATGTCCTACTGGTAGCGTATCGCCTCGGCAGGTGTGATGCGGCCGGCCTGCCAGGCGGGGAGCAAGGCTCCCAGGAACGAGGCCAGCAGGGCGATGCCGACGATGAGCCCCAGTTCTCCCCAGGGAACGCTATAGATCAGGCCCGTGTTAAATTGCTCGAAGAAGTCGACTGCAAAGATGTTGTTTGAGAGGATCAGACCGAGCACAACGCCCAGGATACTGCCTATGGCCCCTACCAGGAACGATTCAAAGAGGAAGGCTCCCTGGATAAGCCGTTGATTGCAACCGAGGGCGCGCAGCATGCCGATCTGCTGGCGGCGTTCGATCACCGCGCGGGTACCTGTAATGGCCAGCGCGGTAACGCCAAGCAGCAGGATTAAGCCAACCAGTCCCAGCAGAACGTTACTGAGGAAAATGCGCGGGCCGCGAATCTGCCAGATGGCATCTTCCAGCACGGTAGTCTCTAAACCATTATCGAGAAAGGCTGAGCCAAGCGCTAATGCCAGCGCCCGTTTATCCTGTCCTGGAGCCACCTTGAAGTAGTAAGTCTGGGCATCGGGCGTTGATGGACTGGGATTATAGCCGGCAATGGCTCCGCGAGGAATGTATAGCCCAAAATGCGCGTCATCGCTGTTATCAACAACGCCAATGATGGTTAACTTGAATGCCGACTTGTTATCTGATGGATACCCATAAGGGGATGGAGAGACAAAGGGAGATGGCGGCTGTGTACCTGTTACCCATATCGGGGTGGCGGCAAAACTGGTATCACCCTGGTAGACGCCGGCCATAGAGAAGATATAGGGCGAATTAAAGCCGGGCGGCTGGACCGGTACACCGGCATCTGCGGGCAGCGGCGCGCTGGGGTCATAGACGGGCGAATTGAGAACGCTATCAGGACGATAGGGCAAGGCATTGCTATCAATCAGTGCGTAGTTGGAATGTGTTTGGAGTGCCTGCCACACTGCTGCATCGCTGTTAAAACCCTTTG
>WNGK01006957.1_pt1 | contig 13404 bp, 16 predicted proteins | sample 5400601 | NCBI WGS metagenome assembly WNGK01 (sample SAMN13153376, study PRJNA577476) | soil metagenome | isolation source: 60 cm soil or saprolite under Garry oak tree replicate 1 | place: USA:California | collected 2016-06-15 | reverse complement strand
ACAAGCCGTTGACTGAACTCCTCCGACACCAGAGCAACCTCTTTTACGTCGTTCAGGAGGGCTACAACTACGACCGCCCGAGACAACGAGGCGAAGGGGAGGATTGGCTCAGGGAAGCAAGCGCCTTTTGAAATTCCCTAGATCTGGCCTGGATTGTTTGAACAGGGATCCCGGTTCGATAAGTGGAACATCCGCCTCGGTTAAGCTGCCACGGGAAGTGGCGGCTGGTTGAAATAGACGGCATCCGGGGTTTGCCGGTCAAGGCTCGAATGCGCCGTCTAATTACCGGCTGCCGAACTCGCCGTCGAGCTCATGGCGACCGCTTTCGTGGCCGCCACCACTGCGGACAGGAAGGGAGTCGGGTCTTGTGTACTTTAGGCAGTGCTGGCGAGCAGAGCTTTTGCCTGACGCCCTGCGCACCAGCCTCGAGTGGCGCTGAGTAGGTCAGGCAGCTTACGATGGCCAAGGACAATTTGGAGGAGCGGCTTCGAACACATGTGTTGCGGCTTGCCGGCGATATCGGCGAGCGAAACGTCTTCCGTCCCTTGGCACTCGAAGCCGCGTCGTCATACCTCGAGCGCCAATGGAGAGAGCAGGGCTACGCCATCGAGACGCTCGCCTACGAAGTTTCCAGTGTCCGTTGTGCGAACCTCGAAGTCACACGCATCGCCTTCGTCAACGAGGAGCCGCCGTTCTTCCGTTCAGTGCAGCAGGGAAGCATGGTCTATGCAGCAGCGGCGCGACGACGGAAAGATGACATCCGGTTGATGGCGTCACTCGAAACAATTGGCTGGTATAGCGATCAACCGGGCAGCCAGAGCTACCCGCCACTGTTCGGCCTATTCTATCCGCCTCGCGGTCCAGGTCGCGGATAAGGATCGCGGCGTCCATGAGCGTCACGAGGTGCGAGCGCGGGCCGCGCGTCAGGGTGATTGGCTGGGCGAGCGGAACGGTTAGGTCCGGGCTGGTTCGTTTCGGCATGCGAGCGATTGGAACGGGCTGGAAAGCGGGTGAGTTAGCCGAAAACCGGGGGGCGGGCAAGGAACGTGCTGCCGCCAGTGCGGCCCGAAGCCGATTCGGGGCCTAGCGTCGACCGTGGAGACCGTCGTCCGGGTGCTCCGCGAGACGCGCGCCAGGAAGCCCGCCCCCAGGCCCAGGAACGCCGCCCTTGGCCTTCCCACGGCCATGGCGGCCATCCTGCGGCGTCTACTGCACTGTAGGCTGGATTGCCGTATCGCCGAAAACGCCAGCGATATCAATGGACTTCCGCGGTCTGCGGTCCGCGATGATGACCGGATTGAACTCGGTGGCCTCGCCCGCATCGTCGCCCTGCGGCGCAGCGATCACATAGCTCGGCGCCGCGAAGTCGAGCGCGTCGTCGGGACGGCTCGCCTGGCGATCCTTCAGGCGCCGCTTGTAGCGCCGCAGCCGTCGCTCGATGCGCAACGCGGCCTGGTCGGCACTCGCATAGGCGTCCGCCGCCATGGCGTCCGCCTGCAGGATGATGCCGGAATCGAGATGCAGCGCCTTCCCGGCTGATCGTGGCGTGCCCGGAATAGCCGCCATCGAAGAACTTGCCCAGCGTCTCGGCGATGCGCTCGCCGATCCGCCGGCGCAGCGCTTCGCCGACGTCGATGTTCTTGCCCGACACGCGGAACGGCATGAGTCCCTCGCAGCCGCGATGTCCTTGCCTCATCGCTGCGCCCGACGAAACGTCAGGCGCAAAGCCGGAACCTGCTTGTCGCGACGGCGCTGCACCGAAGAGGGGATCCGCATCGCCTCCCGATATTTCGCCACGGTCCGGCGCGCGATGTCGATGCCGGCTGCGCGCAATCTATCGACGATCGTATCGTCGGACAGGACGGCGTCGGGCCGCTCGGCATCGATCAGCTGTTTGATCCGGTGCCGGACCGCCTCCGCGGAATGCGCCTCCCCGCCGTCGGCGGCGGCAATCGCCGACGTGAAGAAATATTTCAACTCGAAGATGCCGCGGTTGGTCGCCATGTATTTGTTGGCGGTCACCCGCGATACGGTGGATTCATGCATGCCGATGGCGTCCGCCACCGTCTTGAGATTGAGCGGCCGCAGGTGCTGCACGCCGTGAACGAAGAAGCCGTCCTGCTGGCGGACGATCTCGGTCGCCACCTTGAGGATGGTGCGGGCGCGCTGATCGAGCGCACGAATGAGCCACGACGCCGTCTGCAGGCAATCGGCCAGGTAGGTCTTCTCGGCGGCGCTGCGCGCGGTGCCGGCAATCTCGGCGTAGTAGCGCTGGTTCACCAGAACCTTCGGCAGGCTGTCCGAATTGAGCTCCACGGTCCAGCCGCCGTCCGCGCCGGCGCGCACGAACACGTCGGGGACGATGGGTTGCACCAGCGTCGACCCGAAGGCGAGACCGGGCTTGGGATTGAGCCGGCGAATCTCGGCGATCATTTCGGTCAAATCTTCCTCGTCGACCCCGCAGGTCCTGCGCAATGCCGCAAGGTCCCGCTTCGCGACCAGGTCGAGATGCGCGACCAGCGCCTGCATGGCCGGATCGAAACGATCGCGCTCGCGAAGCTGCAGCCCCAGGCATTCGGTGAGGTTGCGCGCGCACACGCCGGGCGGATCGAAGCTCTGCAGGATCGCCAGCACGGCATCGATCTCGGCGATCGGCGCGCCCAGCCGTTCGGCAACGGAGGCAAGATCCCCGGTGAGGTAGCCGGCCTCGTCCACGAGATCGATCAGATATTGCCCGATCATCCGTCGCGCCGGATCGGCGACGGCGAGCGTGAGCTGCCCCGCAAGATGGTCGGCCAGCGTGGTTTCGGCCGAGACGAAGGCTTCGAGGTTGTACTCGGCATCCTCGCGCCCGCCGCCGCCGACCCGGGCCCATTCCGAATAGCCGGCAGGACCATCGCTCCCGGGCCGGACCGAGGCTTCGCCCGAGTCCTCGGGAAAGACATTGTCGAGGCGGGTTCCCAGCTGATCTTCCATCGCCGAGCGGCTGGTCGCCAGATCCTCGCCCAGCCAATCCGCGGCGGACGTCTCGGCCGATACCGTCTCGCCTTCCGCGGATTGCGCATTGGCCTCGCCCGGATCGGGCTCCGCCTCGGCGGCGCGCTCCAGCAGCGGATTGCGCTCGAGCTCGCCCTCGACGTAAGCGGCAAGATCGAGATTGGAGAGCTGCAGCAGCTTGATGGCCTGCATCAGCTGCGGCGTCATCACCAGCGCTTGGCTCTGGCGGAATTCGAGCTTTTGCGTCAGTGCCATGGTTCGCAAGGGTCGATGGCTTCCACCGGCTTTTTCGGCGGAAATCGCACAAGATTAACACCAAGAGTCCGGCGCATCGTTACATCTAGCCGATCCGCCCGCCGGAATGCCAGGGGTGCGATCGGCGGCCGGGACGCAGCATCGCCGCTCGCGCTCAGAGGCGGAATTCCTCGCCGAGGTAGAGCCGCCGCACCTCGGGATCGCTGACGATGTCCTCGCCGCGCCCTTCCATCAGCACCTGGCCGGAATAGATGATATAGGCCCGGTCGGTCAGCCCCAGCGTCTCGCGGACATTGTGGTCGGTGATGAGAACGCCGATGCCGCGCTGGGTGAGATGGCGGACCAGCGCCTGAATGTCTCCCACCGCGATCGGATCGATGCCGGCGAACGGCTCGTCCAGCAGCATGTAGGCGGGCCGGGTCGCCAGGGATCGCGCGATCTCGACGCGCCGACGCTCGCCGCCGGAGAGCGCAATCGCGGGCGTCTTGCGCACGCGCGCGATATTGAATTCTTCGAGCAGCGCGTCGAGCTCACGCTGCCGCTTGCGCCGATCCGGCTCGACCACTTCGAGCACTGCACGGATGTTCTCTTCGACGTTGAGCCCGCGAAAGATCGAAGGCTCCTGCGGCAAATAGCCGATGCCGAGCCGCGCGCGCTGATACATCGGCAACCTGGTGATGTCGTGACCGTCGAGCTCGATGCGGCCGCGGTCGGCCTTGATCAGGCCGGTGATCATGTAGAACACCGTGGTCTTGCCGGCGCCGTTCGGACCGAGCAGGCCCACGGCTTCGCCTCGGCGCACGTAAAGGCTCGCGCCTTTGACCACCTTGCGCCCGCCGAAGCTCTTCTCCACGCCGTGCACGGCAAGATAATCGCTCGCCGGCCGGCGCTCGCCGTTGCCCGATTGCCGCCGCCGGGGTTTGGCAAGCGAGATCGAGGTGTCGGCGTGGCGCTCGAACATCGGCGTCTCGACCGACCGCAGGTCCATGCGCCAGTCGTCCTGCCGGGTTCGGCGCGGGCGCGCGGGCGCGCGGGCGCCCTTCAGCCACGCGAAAATATCATCGAGCACATCAGCCTCGAGTCTGTCTTCGGCGGGTGTAGTCGCTCGGGCGGCGGCGCGCAATGCCGGCCGCGCGAGGCGTCAATTGAGCCGCATCGGCACCGGCGCGGCGGGCTTCACCGGTTCCTTTTCGCCGGGAGCCCGCGTGTCGTGCTGGCTGTGCGGCAGGAACAATCCCTGGACCCGGCCGCCCTCCACGCGCGAGACGCCGCTCGTGAGATCGACGATGAGCCGCTCGCCCCGCAGCACGTTCTGGCCCTGGGTGACGACCACATTGCCGCTGAGCGTCACCGTGTTGGTCTTCATGTCGAACACGCCGGTGCTCCCGATCGCGGTCTGGTCCTTCTGCTTGACGGTAACGCCGCCCTTGGCTTCCAGCCGGGAGATCTGCTGCTGCCCGCCGGGCCCCGGCTGCGCCGCCTTCAGGGTCGCCGCGCGGGAATGGTCCTCGTAATAGACGACCAGCGTCTTGCAGCTCAGCGTGGTGTCGCCCTGGCTCAGATGCACGTCGCCCGAGAACGTCGCCATCTTGTCCTTGTCGCGCACTTCGAGGCTCGCCGAATCGATCTTCACGGGCTGGTCGTGGTTCTTGGAGAACCCCTGCAGCGCATTGGGCACCGCGGTCTGCGCCGGCGCCGCGGTTTGCGCCGGCGCGCCTACCGCCATCGCCAGCAGAAACGCGAGCGGCGGGACGAGATCGCGGCAGCGAAGGAAACTGCGGCTCATCGCGAGGCGCCTCCGGTGCTTCCCGTCGCGGCTTCGCGGTTGAGATCGAGCGTCATGGCCACGCCGCCGGAAAAGCGCACCATCGACCCGGATTCCGCCACTTCGAGCCGCTGCGCGTTGAGAACGCCGTTGAGGAGCTTCACCTCGACGGGCTGATCCGAGACGATCTGGCCGCTGCGCATGTCGATCAGCGCGTCGCTCAGCCGCGCCTCATAGCCGCTGGAGGATTTCAGCACGATGCTCTCGCCGAGCCGCAGCTGCTCCGCCTTGGTGTTGTAGAGTCCGCTCGCGGCGCTCATCTCGACGAACGAGTTGTTCTGCAGCTCGACCTTGGCGGCGATCCCCTTGAGCTCGACGTTCTCCGGACGGGTCAGATCCTGGTCGGCCGATTGCGCGGAAAGCTCGTAGGCGCGCGCGTCCTTGGTGTAGCCGGCGATGCGCGGCAGCTCCATGGTGACTTTCGTGCCCGAGATCGTCAGCGTGCCGGCGCCGCTAGGCAGCTTGGCGAGGATCCGCAACGGATTGAACCAGGTCGCCGCCGAAAACCCGAGGACGAGGAGCACGACGAACGTCGGTACGGCGATCCGCAGAAAACGCACCCGGCGGCTGTGGCGCTTGGCGACGCGGAACGCCTGCGAAAGATCGGAACGGCGCGATGCCGTCCAACCCTCGCTTCGCTCGGCTGTGGCCGCGGTGGTCAGGCGCTTTGTCCCCCATCAAGCGCGGAATCAGGCCCGGGGATCATACGCCGCCTGGTCCGGCGGCGCAAAATGGCCGGGGAATGTGGCCCCGCCGGGGCGCGCGAGCCCGGCAGGGCGCTTCACGAATGCGCGAAAATGTCCTCCGCGGCCCAGCCGGCGAGATCCAGTCGCGCCCGATCGGGCAGGAAACGAAAGCAGGCCGCCGCAAGCTCCGCCCGGCCCTCGCGCGCGAGCACGGCGTCGAGCTTGTCTTTCAGCGCATGAAGATGCAGCACGTCGGCGGCCGCATAGGCGACTTGCGCCTCGGTGAGCTGCTCGGCGCCCCAGTCGGAGAGCTGCTGCTGCTTGGAAAGATCGATGCCCAGCATCTCGCGCACGAGATCCTTCAGGCCGTGCTTGTCCGTATAGGTTCGGGCCAGCCGCGAGGCGATCTTGGTGCAATAGAGCGGGGCCGCCATGACGCCGAACGCACGGTAGAGCGCGGCGAGATCGAAGCGGGCGAAATGGAAGATCTTCAGCACGGAGGGATCGGCCAGGAGCCGCTTCAGGTTCGGCGCATCCCGTCCGGTCGCGGGGATCTGGACCACGTCCGCGCTGCCGTCGCCGGGCGAGAGCTGGACGACGCAGAGCCGGTCGCGGTGCGGGTCGAGCCCCATGGTCTCGGTGTCGATCGCGACCGCGCCGCGATAGCGCGACAGATCAGGCAAGTCGGAGCGGTGCAGCCGTATCGTCATGTCGCGCTTTATACTTGATATTTCTTGCGAATTTGTTGGGAACGCCGGGCGCCGGCCTGTTTATCACTGGGGCGAGGGAGGGGCAATCGGGCTCAACGATTGCCCGGGTCTAACCCGGGGCAAGATGGGCTTGAGACCCTCGGCGTCCGCTCGGTGCGTTGCGACCCGATGGCCAATGCTATCCATAGGACGGGTCTCCAAACGTGGAACCCAGTCATGGACAGCGTGACGATTGACGCCATAACCGGGTTGCTAAATGCGCTAGGGGCGATAATTACGGCGCTAACCGGCCTGTTTTGGGCGTGGCGCATCCGACACGGTCGTTTCTTCCGCAGAACGGCTGGCTCCGGTAAGCCCAAGCGCACGCGGAAACTGGGCCCGAAGCACACAAAACGAAAGGACGTCAATGGCAACGAAGAGCCGCCGCAGCTCCAAGAGTTTCACTAGCCTCGACAAGTTCGTCGAAGACGAGGGCACCGCGAAGTGTTTCAGGCGATTGCGAGGAAAGAGGTCTTTGCTTGGCAGATCGCCCAGGCGATGAAACAAGCGCTGCCGAGGCCATGGGGGCGCAGGCGCTCTCGCGCAAGCGACTCGCTGAGCACATCGGCGCGGGCCGCAGCCAGATTTCTCGTCTGCCTCAGCACGCTGCAACGCGCCGCCGCGCTGCTCGGCCGCAAAGTGCGGGAACCCTTGGACCGGAAACACCCAATGAAGGTGTGATCAATTTTTCGTTGTCGCGCCTTCAGCGATCTTGGCGAAAATGCCGTCGAGCTCGATTGCGAGTGACTTCAAAGCGGCTCCAGCCTCCTCGAAATACGGTGCAAGCACTGCGGTGGGCTTACGGTAAGACAACGTCGCCGTGCCGTCAGGGTTTTCGGTGATGTAGAATCGGATCGGCGCCTCTATGCCGGCGGTGATGCTTGCTTTGAGCATGCGCTGGGCAAAGTCATTGCGAAAGACGCCGACGACCCGATTGCCGGGGATCGTCACCCCCAATGTCTTCGCGCCCTCGGAGGCGCTAGCGGAATTTACCAGACCCATTTTCTCGTTCTTCACCGCCACCTCGAGCCGCTCGACAAGGCTTGTAAATGACTGAGGTGTATCGATGACACTCCATCCATCGCGCGGCTTGATGGTTCCCGCGGATGCTGTCGACAGGATCGTCAATGTGGCGGCGGCGGTAGCTATGAGATGACGCATTGCTTCCTCCTTCGATCATGTGAGAACTCAACAAGGGTATCAACAGGACCGCGTAAGTATGCGGCCAGTCAACGTCCGCGAATCGATGCGGATCTTGAAATCTTCCGGGATCGGCACGGCGCGGTAACGATTGACATAACCAGTCAGGGTTGGAGCCTTGGCCAGAAAGTCCCGCGGGTAGAACTCAAAGATGCGAGAAAGCCACGCTTCGCGCGCGGTCGAATCAATGCGCACGTTGCGGTCTTCCGTGATGAATGCGCGCGCAGCCGCGCTCGAGGGCGTCCGCCGCAAAGGTGCGTCTTGGATGCGCACGATATTTTGGCTCGAGATTGCCGGCGCGACAGAAACGACGACAAAAAGCCGTCGGTGCTACAGCGTTCTCAGAGCCGACCGGCCCTCCTGCCCGGCTAACTGGCCCGGGTTGCCGACTCCGGGGACCAACGGGGCCTTTGACGAGCGTCCTTTCGTTGGCTGCGTGTTCGTTCGATCGCCATCTGTCGGCTTCGCTTCAGTCGTCGCTTGGAACTTTTCGACAAGGATGTCGTGCATCACATCGAACACGCGTACGCCGACTTCTCTCGGTTTTGGCGCGAGCCATGGCGAGGTGTGCAATGTGGTGGAGGCATCGGACATCCCCTGCTCCCAGCGGGCGTTCATCGTCCCCCGGCTGAACTCATAGTCCTTCGACGCGCCTTGAGGTTCGAGGGGGCGATAGATGAGCTGGACGACGTCCATCTCGGTGACGCACCCAAACGAATAGAGCCGCTTGGCCTGTTCCGTTCTTGCGATTTCCAGCGGCAGCAATTTGTGCAGTTCGTTGATCGCATGGCGCACCTCATGCCTTTGCTGGTAGGCATCGGTGTTGACCCGCGTCCGGCTGGAATAGCGGATATCTTTTTCTCGCTCGCTGACCTCTTCGAGATTTTTCGGGAGTTTGCCGTAACCCTGAAACAGGTCGACCTGAAAGCTTAGCCGACTACGGCGCGGATAATAATCCAGCACGTATTGCAACGGTGTATTCGAGACCAGCCCGCCGTCCCAGTAATGCTCGCCTTCGATCTCGACAGGAGGAAAGCCTGGCGGCAGCGCGGCACTGGCCATCACATGCTCGGGACGAATGGCGATTTCATCGCTGTCGAAATAGGCAAAGCGACCGGTGCGCACATTCACCGCCCCCACGCTGAAACGCATCTCCTTTGCGTTGTTGATGCGGTCGAAATCGACCATCTGCTCCAGCGTGCCCTTGAGCGCGTTGGTGTTGTAGTAACTAGTGGGTCTTTGCGGTGAAACCCATTCTTGCACAATGCGCGGGCTGAAAAAGCCGGGCTGGCCGAACATCAGAGATGAAAGCACGCTTGCCTTTTGTTGCCAACTGGCGAGCGGTCTGCTCAGACCAGAGGGCCACCACGCAGTGGGCGCGGTGACTCCCTCCCAAAAGCTGCGCAAACGCGCTACGCGGTTCTCCGGCGCATTGCCGGCAATGATCGCCGCGTTGATCGCGCCGATGGAGATACCGGCCACCCAATCGGGCAGATATTCGGAGGAGGCCAGCGCCTCGTACACGCCAGCCTGGTAGCTGCCGAGTGCGCCACCACCCTGCAAAAGGAGAGCAACCTTCTTGTCATAAGAGGTCGGTCGCCCCGGTGGCCGGCGATTAGTCATTTTCACATCTCCGAATGTGTTGGCCTTCAGCGTGCCTCCCACTTGCGAATGTCTGGCGCCGGTCGCTATGTGCTGCGGCGCGTATGCGTGCCAACTCAAAAGGGAAGGCGTACGGAACGCTGGGGTGTCGCTGCTGTTGCAGGCGCTCGCCACGGAATCGGTGAGCGCTCCAGAAAGCAGGGAAAGTAAGAACCGATAAACTCCACTTCTTCATCGTTGATCCGGACAAGCTTCGCATGACGTTTTGACAGATACGGAATTCATCTGAAGAGTTCGAGCGCGTCTGCTTTCGCGCCGCCCTCACTGATCGCCGCAGCTCCTGGCGATCACGCCATAGGTGTCCCTGAGGGAACCGTCGAGCTGATCGATATCCGTCTCGCGCTCCGGGCTCGTCATGCAACGGACGAACACCTCGCGCGCCTTGGTCACGATCTCGACATGTTTGTGGTAAACGGCGCATTTTTCGTCCTGATGGCCCTTGGCGATGCTGTCCAGGTGCACGAGCGTTTTGAGCAAGCTCGTTTCGGCCGCCGCTAGCTCGCGTGTGCAGGTGGGCGTGGTGGTGGCCGCGAACGCCGCGGGCTCTAGGCAAAGCAGGAGAATGGGAACGAGGACGACGATCCTCATGTGCATCGTGCGGTTTGCGACGGCGAGTGAGTAGCTCATGCTTGATTCCAATGCGGTTTTCCATTGGGCTGCGACGCGGAGTTTGCGTTACGTCAGATCTTATCACCCTGAGTCACTCTGCCGAGGCGACATCGCGTTACAGGCGGCCGCCAGCGACCTGCAGTGGCCGCTGGCGGCCCAGTTCGGCAAGGCGGGGACTGGATCGGAACCTTGCCGCGTTGCTCATCGCCTTGACCGTCTTCATCGCCCGTTAATTCGCGGATGAGAGTCTCGCTGTTACCTCACCTCCGATCACGATGGTTCACACCGGCGCGATGAAGCTGCGTCCGTTCCGAGAATTTCCGGCATGCCGATGATACAGCCGGGCGGAGAGTGCCGATGGACGTTTGCTCGCCGCCGCGGGCACGCGCCCCGCGCGAAACGAGAACGAGGCGCCGCGTCGATGTCTGGTATCTCGATCGAGATTCCAGGTTTGGAGGGGCGGTTCGATAAAATTTGTATGGTATACGGGCCGACAGGAATATCGACGATGCGGCTGCACGAGATTTCGGAAAGCGAAGCGCCGGGCGACATCGCGGGCATCTATGCCGACATGCGCCGGTGCATGCGGCTACCCCTCGTCAACCTCATCTACCGCCATCTCGCGACGATGCCTGACGTGCTGCCCTGGGTGTGGGGGGCGGTCCGACCCGCCGTGCTATCCGGCGAATTGGATGCGGCCCTTGGATCGGCTGAAGCGCGACCTACCGCTCCCTGAGCTGGCGCCGTTCGATCGGACCATGTTGGCCACCCTCGACGGCGCCGATCGGTTTGCCATTGGGCGCGTCCTTGACGCGTACAATCGGGGCAACGGGCTCAACCTGATCGCGCTTACGGCGTTGTGCTTGGCGTTGCACCGGCCGGAGGCGGCCGGTCGAGGCGCAACTTTGCCCGGGGAATCGCCCAGCCGTGCCATCCCGGCGCTTCCACCCCTCCTGAAGCTTGGGGATCTCGACGCCGAGACCGCCAAGCGGGTGCGAGATATTGCCCTACTGCATGGCGGCGGCCCCCGCGCGGTGCCGAGCCTCTATCTCCATCTGGCGCACTGGCCGCGCTTCCTCGCTGCCATCTGCGATCGCATCCGGCCGCATCTCGACGATGGCTCCTTGGGCCGGACGCGAGAGGTCGCTGTCGAGCTTGCACGCGACGCAGCTGAACGACTCCTGTCCTCTCTGGCATCCGCCAGTCCACCGCCGGCGCAACACTTTGATCAGATCACGACCGTCCTCGATCACTTCACCCGTCGAGTGATCCCGGAGATGCTGCCGGTGGGCTTGGCGATCGATAAGGCGCTGCCGCATCTGCGTGGATCGTGACCACGGCCCTTTCGCTTTATCGTTGCGGCGGCAGTGCGAACCATATCCAATCCGAAGCAGCCATCGTCCTTCGTCATCGGCGGAATGGGATCGACCCCGGCCTCGTCCAACGCGTCTACGCGGTACCCTGGCCACGGCCGCAGCGACCGGCGACGAGCCAATGCGGACCTGCCCGCGCCTGATCGAAGGCCTCACCATCCTCGGGGGAGGGCGAGGCCCGTTCGACCTGTTCCCTTTGGCGGCCGCCCTGCTTTGATCGCGACAGCCGAATCAGCGCGAGGTTCACCATCGAATGCCGGATCATCAAATCTTCTACCGGAACCCACTGACACTCGAGCAGAGCCTTCCAGCCGAAACCGGTCCACTCCAATGCTATTTTTCGTCCCAGCAAACCTCGAATAAAAAGGTGCAGTTCTGGATTGTCTCCCCGCATCCTATTTCCCCTTTCTCGAAGTACATTCGCTTCGTCATGCGAAAACGTTACGGACAATCTCACTGATCACGCGTTGGCCACCTCCGCATGGCCACCAGAAATGTTCAACTCGGCGTGATCGCGATCAAATAAAGGGCGAGAGCGGGATTTGCATCATGATGGTGCGCACGCGGCGAGCGCAACAGATATGACCTACAATATCGTCCCATCAATATCCTCCCATCGTGCCGCGCGGGAGGTAACTTTTTTCTCGTCGGTCCGAATTCATGATCATACGACCCGCAATCGGGTCAGCCCAAGGAGATACCACGATGTTCACCAAATCGATGATCGCGGTTTCCGCCGCGATCCTGCTCGCCACCGCTTCGACGGCGCCGGCGATGGTTCATTCACAGGCCCGTCACCATGGACCCGGTTTCGGCCAAAACAAGGCCGCCGCACCGCAGCATCTCAAGCGCTTCACGGCCGATGAGAAGGCGCGGTTCGATTGGGCATCAAGGCCGACGTTTGGGCCATAGCGAATGACGCTTGGCAAGCCGTCGGTGCGGCATGCATGTCACTTGATGCCGGCTGATACCGGTGCCGTAAATTCCAAATCGTCATCGCGGGCTTGACCCGTGCACTCATTCGACTTCCCAGCTTGAGGCGGGTTGCATGGGTTGCCGGGTCAAGCCCGGCAATGACGACGGAGAGACCGTACTTGGTATGACAACTTCGATCGCACCCATCGGATCGCGCGGGGCTACGCGTTCGACACCGGGTCCGCAAGTTGGTGCGACTTTCGCGGCTTGGATGCGCCGCCGCATCTTGTGGCATTTGCTCGAAGCCGGCGAGGGTGGGGTCCTGTCCACGGCACTGCCGGATCGACCATGTTCCAAGTCAAAAAGCCCAATGTGGAGCCGAATTTTAGGTCATGCGCGGGACAATCGCCGTGACCACGATGATGGTTGCTTTTCGTCGGGATATCCATCCTCGTCCGTCTACCGGATCGGTAAATCACCATGGGCGTCCTCGTCATTTCCTGCGGACTGGCGTCGCTGCTGGGATTTGCGGCTCAGCGCGCGAGCATCTGCAACGTGCGGGCGGTTGCGGAGGTGATCAGCTCCGGCAGCGCGTACATGCTTGCGAGCATCGGCAAGACCGTGCTGTGGGTGATCGCTGTCACGATGCCTTTCTTCTGGCTCATGCCGTCGGCCAGTGGCAATCTCGAGGCTTGGTCGCTCTCGTGGCTATCCGTAGCCGGCGGCTTCGTTTTCGGTATCGGAGCCGCGATCAACGGCGCCTGCGCCATCTCGACCATGTCGCGACTCGCCGACGGGCAATTGAGCATGCTTGCGACGCTGCTCGGGTTTGTCTGCGGCGGTCTCTCCGGTGCGGTCCTTATGCAAGCAACACGGCTTTCCCCGCCGTCGCCGGAGCGCACCATGTTCGGATTGCAGATCGCCTGGACGACGGCAATCATCATCGCGCTGTTCTTGTGGGCGCTCCGCGAAATCACGCGCTGGTGGCGTACGCGGTCTGCGGGCACTCGCTTGCACGAACTCGTGCTCGCACGGCGATACCGTCTCTCTACGGCTGCGATGCTCATCGGATTGGCCAACGGCTTGCTGTTCCTGGCCTATGGTAGGTGGGGCTCTACCGGTATGCTGCAAGA
>WNGK01007557.1_pt1 | contig 13408 bp, 16 predicted proteins | sample 5400601 | NCBI WGS metagenome assembly WNGK01 (sample SAMN13153376, study PRJNA577476) | soil metagenome | isolation source: 60 cm soil or saprolite under Garry oak tree replicate 1 | place: USA:California | collected 2016-06-15 | reverse complement strand
CGGGCATGTGCCGGGACATCAATCGGTGCTGGTGCGGCTGCCCAAAACGGGGGCGATTGTCTTGCCGATTGACGCTGCACCCTTCGGCGAGGGCTTTACCCGTGACGAGCAGGACGACGGTAGCAACCCGGACGCCGAAGCGATCCGCGCCAGTACGATGAAACTGCTTGATCTGGTCGAACGGGAGCAGATCGGGCTGGTGATTTTCGGTCATGACAAGGAGCAGTGGGAAGGGCTGAAAAAGCTGCCGGAGTATTACGAGTAAGGATGCAAGCACCCTTTTCCCGGTTCGGAGTACCGATCGAGAAAGGGGTAATGGTTATATGGTAAGTGGTAGTGTTATGGTTTCATAAGAGGGCAAGACATGTCTTGCCCCTGCGAAGCGGCGGAGGTGGTAAATGACCTACCATGGGTTCTGGCTCACTCTTGGTGATTCAGGTTGCTTGCCTTCTTGTGACACAAGAAGGCGTTTTCCTCTGTGAATTTGCCCTTCCGTTACAACGCATGGAGAATGCGCTGGCGCAAGAGGAGGAAGCCCGCTCTCCCGTAACCCATCCTCTTGATGAGCTTCAGCTTGTTGACTTTTCCTTCGACCATCCCATTGCTAGTCGGCAAGGTCAGGCCCGCTTTCACAGCTTTCTTGTCTCGTTCTACCCCAGCCACAAAGCCCTGCAACTCTCGGATCTGGCTGGCTCGCACCTTCTCAAGCCAGGCGTCGAGCTGTTCCCCGGTGCGCGTACGGAGCATCTGAGTGAACTGCTGAACCAACTCATATGCCTGATCCACCTCAAGATGCAGAGATCGAAGCAGAGCGAGCGTTTCTTGGTCCTCGATCTCCAGTTCTTCGGAGCGACGAAGCAAGAGAAACACTGCATCTCGTGCAAGCACAGTGGCGCGTGGAAGCTGGCTGTCAGAGGCACCCTTCTTCCTGCCTTCTGGAAGGTAACGAACCAGTTGCCTGTAGACGTTGCGGTAGGTGATGATGTGACCTGCGGCGACCAACTCCCGATGTAACTGAGCAATATTGTGGCAGCCTGCTTCCCACTTCTCTGCCACTGCTTTGAGGTGGGGATCGAACCGCGTCTTGCGCTGGGGTGGCTTCTGTTCGGGAAAGGTACCATTCCTCAACCATCGCGAGACGGTCGCATGGCCTATCCCCACCTGAGTAGCAATGGCCGTTTGCGAGAAGCCCTGCTTGCGCAAAGCCACAACTTGCTGGTATTGAGCCAGGCGCTCTTCTCGCTTCGCCTGACTCTCCTGTGCATGTTTTGGATTCTTTTTCGGCGGTCCTTTGCCCTGCGCGGGAGAGAGTGGGGTCGCTCTTGACTCCAGATCGACGCGCGCTCGATGAACTGCAAGATGGCGCGAGAGAAACCCTTCAAGAGATTTACTCAGGTTGGTCATCAGATGAAACCGGTCGGCGCACTGAACCGCTTGGGGAACCGCAGCCTGAGCCGCAGCAGCATAGTCCCCTCCGCGATCCCGGCTCACGACCCGGATTTCTGGGTGAGATTTCATCCAGGCGGCTGCGGTTTCGGCTTTTCTATCGGGGAGGACATCTTTGACCTGATGAGTTTGCAGATCGATCAGAAGCGTGCCGAAGGTACGTCCACGCTTGAATGAAAAATCATCAATACCAAGCTCGGTGATCTGCCCAACTGGCTCGGTTGGCAGGGCCATAATACGTCGGAGAATGGTATGGCGCGAGGTCTGTATTCCGAGCCGATCTGTGACACGACCTCCTAGCCTACCGCCGGTCGCCAAGCCAATGACCTGCACGATTTGAAACAACCGCTGCGTCACCCGCGCAAAGGAGTCAACAAAGGGGGTTAGACGCTCCATAAAGATTTTTCGCGTACAATCGGGTGTATCACAAAAGCATTTGCGAACCTGCACTAGGAGACGGACGCGTTGCCCACCCATCGGCAGGTCGGCGACTTTGCGCGTGTAGTGGCTATGTATCCGCGCAGATGGTTTGCCACAGAGTGGGCAGTTTGGGCAAGCCTGTGTTGAAAGAGCAGTGATCGTCAGCGTACCTGTTTTGGGAGAGCGGCTACTTGCTTCACTTCCATCTTCGTCGAGATCCTTCTACAAAAGTCTTTTATTCATGTAGAACGATCTATCAATGTCTCGGTAGCAAGCAACCTGAATCACCAGGAGTGAGCCAGAACCACATTACAGGGCATTTACCACTTACGGCAGCCGCACTTACCAGAGAATCGTTGTGAAATGGCTTACATGGCTCAACCTTCACATAATATCATCGAATGTCAACCCGCCGTTAAAGCCTTTTTACGCCCTAAGTGAAACTGTTGTAGTACTTCTCTCGTTCCGCCTATTTCCGTTTTTTCGCCTTCTTTTCTGGATGGAGCAGCCGGTAGGATGGCTCTGGTTATCCCGTTGGCGCAGCACACCGCGGCTTTTCCGCCTATTACCCAGGTACACTCTGTCTTTTGTCCAGGTCTATCCCGTCTACGCCTGCTCTGCTCGCCGTCTACCTGTCAGGCGCTTTCCCACTCCTCTCAGGAGGCAACGGCAGCGACGTTGCTACCTCAACTGCCTTGCACGTATAGATGGGCAGGAGTGTGGGTTCGATTCTGAGCAGAGGAGCTTTTTCTTGTAACGCTGACTTTTTGCGTGCTTCAACCTCGAAGGGACATCTCGGGGAATGATCCAGGAGCAGCTTGAATCACCACTAATCGACGAGGCAATGGAAAGGGAGATTATGCCCCATGCAGAGCCGTTTCTTTCTGCCGGGCATAGCGCCAGATGTCGCGCGGATCGTTCATGCCTTTGCTGCGCGCTTCCTGGAGCCACTCGTTCAGTTCATACTTGTTCTGATAGAGTCGGTTGCCACAAAAGACATTCCTCTGCGCAAAAGGTGGTGGGGTCGTTTCCCTGCGATGCTCTAGGACGACAGCGTCGGCCAGGTTGACGATGGTGTCCCCGTACCAGGGAGTAGCCAGGGTATAGGCAGGGTCAAACACCCACGCCGGGCAAATGAGCCCATAGCGGTCACAGAGGAACTCGACCGAGGCTGCGCAAAAGGCGGCCCAATGGCGGGTATGCTCGCTGTCTTGGTCTGGCTTGCCCAGTGGGTCACTGACTAAGGCGGCACGGTTGTTCCTGGCATAATCATACCAAGCGTTCTTAAAATTCCCCAGAGCCGTCCAGGGGTCTTCCCCAGCGCAGATCTGTTGGTACGCCCGTGCCATCGTGTGAAGCGTTTTCGGCATTATAGCTCCCGCTCCCTTTCTGATCCGAACAGCACGTCGAGTGAGGACGCGATGGTTTCGGCCTCCTCCTGTTGTGCTGCAGGCAGGATATAGCGATTCAGTACCCGTTGGGCCTGCTTGCGTGTGCGAATGCGTGTTTGTGGCAGGAGAATCCGGCAATCCATCAGATCTTGATCGCGTCCCGCCAGGATTTTCAGCGCGAACACAAATTCCTTGGGCGGGGCATACACCTGCAGCGGCCCGTAACGTTTCCAGAGTTTGCCCCTCGGCATGATTATTTTATCATAGATGAGCAGTTGTGTCAGATAATTAAACCAGTTTGGTGGGAGGGTGTACTTGCTGGCAATGGCTTGGACACCATCTCGCAATGCCTGACGAGCCCTTTGGAAGTCTTCGCTTTCTTCCATCCAGCATATGTCCACATCATCGGTGGTGCGTGGTGCGTTGGCCAGCAGCATCATGTAGGCGCCTCCTATCAGCAGCATCCGAATGGGTTTGGTGATGCCCTGGCTCTCTAATACTACTCCTAGTTCGGTCAGATAGTGCTCGATCTCGTGTGCTTGCATCCCTGCCTCCCTCCTGCGTGCCTATTATAGCATTACCGGCTTTCGGCAGTGAGATCATCCCCCAACCATGAAGGAGGGGAACTATAACGAACGCCACATGGCCGCACGAGTAAGTGTACCTGGCGATCTTGTTTGCTCTGAAAGATGCAGATCAATTTTTGTCGTGAGGTCCACCCGTTTGCAACTCCTTTTTCCCCTTCCCTATTTCTCTCAAGTTAGGTATACTTGGGGGAGTTCTGTCTGGTGTCGTTCATTGAGCAAGCGAGGAGCTATGGCTGGTATCAAACGGTTCTTGTGCATCACGGTGGCCGTGAAAGACCAGGATGAGGCCTTGCAGTGGTATACCGAGAAATTGGGATTCCGCAAGCACACCGACCTGCCTGAGACGGAAGTCGAGGGCCGTGCCATGCCGGGTCAGGGCATGCGCTTCCTCTCCGTTTCCCCTCCGGAGCAGCCTGACTTGCAGGTCATCCTGGCTTCGTGGTTCCCGGACCTGATCGGGAAAAATCCGACTGCCATCCTTTCGACAGACGACTGCCAGGGGACGTATGAGGAACTCAAGCAACGTGGTGTGACCTTTACCGAGGCTCCGCAGACACGACCCTTTGGCGTGCAGGCGATCTTCCAGGATCTCTATGGCAATCGCTACGCCCTGCTCCAACCTGGCAAAGGACGTTCTCTTTCCGCTTCGCCGGAATAGTTGACGGCTCGCTCGTGACCGCTGTACAAGCTACGCGATGATGGGCAGCAAAAAGCCAGAGACGGATGCCGATAGGTATCCTCCGAAGAGGAGGACCAGCAAGCGCTTAAGCGCCACACGACGAGGGACTCTGTGAGGCAAAAGACGAAGAAGAAACGACAGCAACGGGCGCAGAGCCGACTCGCCCTGGCCCGCTTCCGACAGCACCAACGCGAGCAGCGGCAAGAAACGGCAGCACGACGTGCAGAGCAGCGCTGGAACAAGACGCTGCGCCAGCTTGCCGAGCTGGGAGCAACAGTCAAACAACACGAGGAAGCGGGAGACGGCAAGGAGAGGACGGTCTATGAGGTCACCTTTGAGGGCAAGACCGCTCACTTTCGCTCGCGCTTTGGGGTGCAGCGCTGGCTCAAACGGGAACGGGAACGCCAGGAAGAACAACAGATGAGCTGGGCCGAACAGCACATTCGGCGGATGATCGACCACAATGTTGATGACCACGGCAATCCGTGGCCGGACGAGACAGAAGCATGAGGGCGTGCCCGGAGCTTGTGGCTGTACAGCAATTCGTACAGCAACGCCGACGAATATCGGCGTAAAACGGCGGTACACGGTGAACAGTGAACCAGGGAAAGAAGCGCGCTGAGGACACCGGCGGACGCCGGCGGACAAGCCCAGGCGTATCCCGTATGCGCTACCACAAACATGAAAACGCCTCAAGCCACATCAGAAGCTTGAGGCATTCCAATTTTTCACGCTACCTCCTCAGGAGCACCTCCGCCCAAGATTACCCTCCGCCAAAAAACCGCCAAGGATCGCTTCAAGACAGCCCTCCGACAAAGCTTCTCGTCCGCGCCTGGTTGCAAGCATCCCAATCAAAAGCAACAGCAAGAAGAACACGACCATTCCACCGGCCACATATGTGAAGATCAGGTGTGGCCTGCCACTCGTGAGCGCCACGCCGATGAATGGTCCGGCAAGCACCGCCAGGATGAGCAGGAGACAGCCACACCCGCGCAGCCTGGACCCTGGTCGCCTTGGCCGCCGCCTGGCCGACAGCGGAGGATTACGCCCCACCCGGCTTGCTACATAGCCAGCGGCCAGGCCAGCGAGGAGTGGATCATCTTGCGCTTGCGTTGGCGCCTGCGCGTAGGGCGGCGGATAGCCAGGCTGTGCTCCAGCAGGAAACTGGCCTGCCGCGCCCGTTGGCGGGGCACTCACCTGCGTGCCACAGGTGACACAGAAGGCAGCGCCAGGCCCCACCGGTTGCCCACAATTGGTGCAGAATCGCTGTTGTGGCTGATTGTTCATTGGCATACCTCCTGGAGCTCAGCGCCCCCATAACGCGGGTTCCCCTGCTTTGAGAGGCAGCATACCATAACTACATTCCCTTGTATAGCTGTGCTGGTCGAGATGTTCCCACAAGATGCGCAACGAGCTGTCGTTTCTACCAAACCCATTCCATTCATTGCATGAACTTGTTACCCCGCAAGAGAGATACTGAGCTATAAGGGAATAATCCCAACGAACACATTGTTTTCAAAAGTACAACGTGGTGATGGCTTCTGCGATGCTTCCCAATTTTTTTGCCTCCGAACGAGGTCTCCAGGAAAGGAACGATAAATGACTCACGAGCACGAATACCAGGTCATAGTCAATGAGAGTGGACAACTGTTGTGCGAAAAGTGTGGAACGCCTCTTCCTCTAGAGCCAGAATCGTTCCGCCGTACCTTCACTATTTCAGGGCTTCCCGAACCAGGGTGGTTCGTCTGGCATTGCCCTAACCCATCTTGTGGTGCAATGAATATACGACACGTTGACAATGTGGCGGACATCGAGCGAAAGCATGATTCGATCTGCTGCTAATTGCGCAGTCGTACTGTGCCTGATTCTACTGCTACCAGCAGTAGAATCAGGCATTTTTCCCTCCGTCTCTATCGACCCGCCTATCTTGCTGGCCCCAACGCTCTTTGCTTGGCGCGACGTGTTGCGAGCAGGGCTGATATCCACCGGTACAGAAAGATGAAGAGGAAGAGCCACAGTATTGCGGTCAGATACCCTCCCAGTACATCGAACAACCAGTGCTCTCCCGACTCCAGGCGAGAATAGCCCACTGCGAGTATATAGAGCAATGCTAGCACCTGCAATGGCAGCAGAACCCAGCCATAACGCCATCTTCGGACCGATTGGCTGAAACTCAGATAGAGCAGAAAGCCGTACAAAACCACGTCATGCATGACATGCCCTGATGGAAAGCTATAGGCCGGGACGATACGATGGATACAGATGCCCTCTGCCGTTACTGGTCGTGGGCGGGCAACAAGAAGCTCAAGGACTAGCCATAGACCGCCCGCGCTCAGGACGGCGCTCCCCAGGAAAAGCGCCTGCCGTATGCAACGGAAGAGCATCATTCCAATCATCCAGAGGATGGGAATAAGGACTCCCAGCACGGGACCATTCAAGGTATCAATAGTATCAGATACGATATCTATCCAGGTTCGTGACTGCCCAGTATAAATACAGGGAATATGATGCTGCCCTTGAATCACGTTCGCAGCAGTGAGTTCGATCGGCCAGGGCATAGGATGGTTATGGATGATGACACAAGCTGCCCCCAAAATCGCTGCTCCAATTATCCAAAGCGCGATGGCAACCGCCAGACGGAGACGAGTCACTCCTCTTTTTTGCTCGCCAATAGTCATAAACTGATCAGACGGTGGCCCTTGTATACCGGTTATTCTTTTCATAGCGCTTTTCTCCTCAGAGTGAGATATCTCTCTGAGAGTGACACGTAGTTGCTGCTCACAAAGGAGATAGAAAAGCCCTGAAGATTCATCACTACTCTGGTAACTCTCCCATCCATTTGCTATGATTACTAGTAGGATCGCATGATCCACCTCCATCATCTCATGAGCTAGCTCACGGGGACGTGCACATATTTTCGAGGACAGTGAAAGGAACGTTCATGTATAAAAAAATCCTTATAGGTTTGGTATTGCTTGCTATTTTAACCACCACAATTGCTGCCTGCGCTATTCGAGATGAAGCCGGATCATCAGGTCCAACGGTGCACATCATGGGCGCCAACTTCGTGCAATCGTCGATCACCGTCAATAAAGGTGCTTCTCTCAGCCTTGTTGTCGACGACGCGGTGCTGCACACCATTAAAAACGGCACCTGGAGTGGCGGCAGCCAGGTGCTAAAGAAAGAATCGGGGGCGCCAGATGTCAATGTCACCCTGAACGGCAATGACAGCGCTACGATTGGACCATTCAATACCGGAGGTCATTTCCAGTTGCTCTGTATTGTTCACCCTGGCATGAACCTGATGGTGATAGTGAACGGGTAAAGCCACCTCCATGTAGAGGCGACGAAGTCCTGGTATAACGGCTTCGTCGCCTCTGCATAAACACCCAGATAACGTATTTGTCCCTCTGCTTATTCTGGTTCTTCGATTTAACCGGTTAAATCGAAGAACCCTTATTCTCCCACGCATTACGTTTAGTCAGTCACCCCATCCCTTTCAGGAGGGGCTTGCATCAGGACTCCCATCGCAAATCTGCATATCTGGCCAAACGGGCAAGACGTGCAGCTTTGAGTTCACTGTCCGACGCATCCGGGCCAAGTTCAGACCCTGGGGCAACTGACAACTGCCCCGTTCTCACCCAATCCTGTCGAGTGAGAAGCGTTCGCATCGCGAGATTGCGCGCACCGATCAGATCGGCATGCAGCGTGTACGGCTGGCCTGTCCGCTGCCGGTGAGGGCATTGCTGGTTGCGACAGATGAACAGCAAGCCGTTGTTCGGTCGGTTCTGCTTGCTGGTGTAACCACACAGCGAACAGGCCTGACTGGTATAGTCCGCATCCACCTTGATGGCGAGTGAACCCGCAAGCGCGGCCTTGTAGGTTAGCAGGCCGTGCAGTTCGGCAAAGGCCCACTGGGACGCATGGCGATTGGCGCGACGGGCTTTCTTGGAGACGGGTTCGGTGCCTTTCCCGTTTTTCTTGCGCCGTCGCGTGCGCCGTTTCGTACGTTCACGAATGCCTGTCAACTCCTCTAAGCCGAGAAGCGTGTGTGGGTGCGCTTTCACAATCTGTTTCGCAATGCGGTGATTAGTTTGCAGTTTCAACCGTCTCTCTCGTCCGCCGAGCGCGATCATGCGCCGGGTGGCGGAACGAGTGCCTTTGTGCTGCAAGCGTTTCCTGAGCCGGGCGTAGTGGTCAGCACGCGCCTGCACTCGTTTCCCAGGGTAAAAGCGACTGTTGTTGGTCATGGTCGTAGTGGCTGCGAGGTAGCGCATGCCTACATCGACGCCTAACACATCAGGAAGGTTTTCGAGGGTTGGGTCAGGGATCTCCACTTCCAGGGAGACCAGCAGGTAAAACTGCTTGTGGGGCTTGTCGTACCAGAGCTTGGCCCCGCCAATCGTTGCCCCGTGATGGATGAGAGCTACATGCTGGTCGTAGCCTTGGTAGGGAAGTACGACGCGTCCCTGGAGGGTGAGGACGCTCACCTGCTGATCACTCTTGAAGCTGTAGTCATAGCCGTAGTTGTAGGTCAGCGTCGGGGAGATATACTTGGGCGGCTGATCCAGTCCCTTGTACCGTTTCTTGGTGTGGCCCGCTTTGCGATGGGCAAGATTCTGCTTGAGCTTCGTCCACAACCCCTTATAGGTGGCGGCGACCTGACGAGGGACATTACACGCCATTTGCGAGGGCAGTCCGAACAAAGCGCGGATATCCCGATACGTTCCCCGTTGCAAGCGTTCGGCATTGGAGAGCTTGCCGTGCTCGAACGCATAGCGACTGACGTAGTTGAGCGCGTCACGGTAGGCCAACTGGGTCTGCCTGAGCGCTTGCTGTTGCTCAGGGGTGGCCAGGAGCTTCAGTTTGGCGGTGAGGATCTGCTTCATCGCGTCTCCCTCCCCCTGTGTCTCGCCGGGACAAGGGCATAGCCCACTTCCCCCAGCGAGACGATCGCGATGCCAAAGGGGCGCCGTTTGAGCCGCACACACGAGAGCACGTTGCGCATGGGGCGCATGAGCACATCCCATTCTCCACTCTCGCGCGCCTCATACGCCTGCTCGCGCATGCGCTCGATGACCCGCTCGGAGACGCGCGTACTGGTAAAGTGGGCAAGCAGCACCTCGTAGGGACAGTAGTGTGGGTACTGCTCTACCAGGGCCAGCACCAGCGCCATCTCGATTGGTGTGAACCACTGCACGTGCTGCAAGCGCGGGACGCCCTCCACGTCGGCGTAGAGGCGAGCCACCAGACCGAGATCGCGCTGGATCGCCAGCCGGTGTGCCTCTGGCAAGAGACCCGCAAGCGAGAGATAGCGCAGCTCTGGGTCATCGGGCAGCGTCGGTTCTGCTGGCGGCGGTGGCTGCATCACGTCCAGTCCTTTCATCGACGACTTCCTCTGTTTGCTTCACATAGGAGGTGGATGACCGGCACACCTGGTATCTCTGCCTGCACCAACTCAGCTACCACCCGGCGGTGACAGCGCGTCACCTGGGCACAGGCGCACAACAGCACCAGGGATTCGCCCCGTTGGAGCCGGCTCACCACCTGGGGAATGCCGATGGCGGGGGCAGCCAGGCTGGACGTCTCGGGTGGGTGCTGCGTCATGGCTCTCTCCTTTGGTGGTTGACCGTGCTGGTGGCTGCCTCCAGCACGGTGAAGAGGGTCGGCAGTGTTGCTTGCGCGGGAGGAGGCAGTGGCCCCTCCGGCGGCAGCTCGTCCCAGGTGCGCCCGTCAAGGAGGCGCCCACCTGCCGCATGATGGCGTCCACCCCACTGCTTGAAGAAATAGGGCACGCCTGCCGCGCCGCACTGCTCCCGTAGGGAACGCGCCCAGGCAGGCCACATGGGCCGGGCATGCGCGCCGCTCTCCCCGCCACAGATGATCCACTGGAGGCGAGGCAGCCAGGGAGTCAGATCGAGCGGGCCTAAGAGGGGTTCACAGGACACGAAGCGTACCACTGCCGGGTGAGCCAGGAGCGCGTCCAGGCGGTGGGCAGCGTGCTGCTGCATGCCGATGGAGGTGCCCAGCCACACGTTGTCGGGCCAGTCGCCACTGTCCGTCCAGGGACAGAAGCGCCCGATATACTCCGGTCGCTTAGTCAGGAGCAGCCAGTTCAGCCAGAGGGTCTGCTCGATCAGCCGCCAGAGCTGTGCCCGCGCCTCTGACACGTCGGGGTGGTCTTCACACACGTCGGCCATACTGGCACAGAAGACACTGCGGCGATGCCCCTCGCGGGCTGCCTGCGCATTCCAGCGCAAGGGCTCGCTCCAGTGATCCGCGCCAAAGAAGCGCCGCTGCGTGGTCGCGGCGTGCCCCCACACGCGCTGGCCGTAGCGCAAGGCGATGCCCTCGGCGTAGCAGTGGGTGCATTCCTGCGAGACCTTGCAACAGCCCCACCAGGGGTTAAAGGTGTAGCCGGGGATGAGCCTGCCATCCGGTAGCCGCCGTGCGGTCCATTCAATCGTCGTGATTGCCATGTGAACGGGAGTCCTCCTGTTCTCTCTGTTCCTCTTAGCCATCCACAAAGTAGGACATGGCCGTCTCCTGCAATGCTTGCTCAGTCATCGGTACATCTTTCCAGACATCGCGGCACAGTGTCAGTACCGCATCCCAGCATGGCTGACAGAGCGTGTTCTGCACTGTTGCCACGGCTTTTCGGCAGTGCTTGCAGCGTCGTTTCTGCTCAACCTTTGTGAGTACCACATTTTGCAAGGCTAATCTGAGTTGTATTTTGTTGTGTGCTTGCATGATGGCTGTTGAACCATCCGACAGCGTCACTTCAAACAAGGGCATCATCTTTTCCTTTCCAGTCCTCTTTGCTCATATGCAACGACCGTTCGTTGTTTGCTCTTCTCGAGGATTCTCCACACGGATCCGAACAGCTCCCTCTTTCCTGGTAGCCGGAGAGGATCTTACTCACGTGTTCCGCCTTTCCAATAGGCTAAGAAACTGTCTCGATCAACGCTTAACACCTTGATGCCTAACGCAAGCAGGAGACTTTCCAGATCGTCCTGCAAGCAGACCGGGGAGATCTCCACCTTGAGCTTGGGTACACCAGCGGCTTTGAGGAAGTCTTCAAGCTTTTCTCCTTCTCGGTAGAGGTAGCTTTCTTCCTCCCAGCTCAGTCGTCGTCTCATGGTCTACACTCCGATGAGGATCAGAAACTTGATATGGTACCAGTCTGGGAGGCTCTGTGTCTGCGTGATGGTGACACGAGACATCAAGCCAGTTCTCAAAAGATACGCTCTGGCTTGCGCAGGTGTCTCTCCTTGCATGTGTTGGGCGAACCACTGCTCGTCGTCTGGTGTAAAGACATACATCCAAGAACCGCTCATACGAACGATCAACGGGGTGACGCTGACTACCGTCGTTCGTACACTGCCGACTCGCTCGAACTGGTGTCCTGGGCGTGTGGCGTTGAAAACTGCTGTGGCTTGCTGTTGGAGCGCCTCCTGGTTGTAGGCGATGGCGCTACAGGTCTTTCTGGCTTTCACGCTCACCGTTGGTGCCTCATCTCCTGCGCCGTGATCGGCGATGAGGTGAGTAGTGCAGTCGGTTGGTTGCAATGCTTCACCTGGGGCCAAGTTGAATGCATGGGGCATGGCCTGGGTGAGCTGCTGCTGCACCTTCGCGCTCAAGGTATCAAGGTCATGCTGCGCGACGGCTTGAAAGTCTCTTACATCTCTTCCCCCACCAAACGCGCGATTGTTTACCAGGACCCCATTGGCAACCGTGGTATGAACATCTCCTGCTGGAATGTTTCCTGTTTGTCCAGCGTTCACCGCGTGTGCGGAAACGGCAGCCTCTGCGAACTGCGGTGGGGTGGCTGCGGGAATGGTAACGGATGCATCTGTCACCACTTTGACACCGTCCGCACCGGTAAAAACCGTTCCAACGGCAATGGTTTGTGACGTAAAGAGGCCATTGTACAAGGTCAAGGTTCCTGTAGCAGCTCTCGCGTCCTGGTGGCCTTTGCCCGTGGTCTGCGCGGTCAAGGACTTGGTGAGGGTCACGGGTGCAAGCTGACGCGTTGGCAGGGGGAGCGCGGTCGTCAGTTGCATGGATTTGTGCACAGGCAAGAGGGTAACAGTCACCACGGGCTGGTTCACAATAGCAGCGATGCTGCTGACCAGCAGGCACAAGACAACGGTCAAGACAAAGATACTAAAGTAGCGCCCTACTATCTCCTCCTCGCTTGACCGGAGTGTGGGAAGTGGTTGCGTGGGTATTTCGGACACGGCACGCAGAAAAATCGCGTCGGGGCTGTCGTCACCGTCGTCTGCTGGCTGCCCTGAATCAGGAGGAAGCGGCGTCAAGGGTCCGCTTACTGGCTCTGCTGGCCAGGATTGTTGCGCTTGTGTTTGCTGCATGGATGCCCCTCTCTGCTGCAAGACGAGCAGCGGCATGGTTGCCGCCGCTCTCACGTGGTTACGGTTGCTGCTGCGTAGTGGTAAACGTCTTGCCGTTGTTGGGATAACAGATGATTTTGTCACTTCCAGCAATGTGGATGTTCAAGTCGGGTTTGCCATCCCCATTGCAATCTTCTTCAAAAGACAACGTGACCGGGGCTAAGTCTTCTCCTGCCCCAAACAAACGAGGGCCGATGTACACTTGCGCTTTGGCGGGGTTGCCCCCTGGTATCTCAATCACCAGCACTTGCCCGTTGAGATTGAGCGCGATGAAGTGGCTGGGGTTGGTGGCACTATCCCCATGCCCGACAACGGCGTCGGTTTGATAGGTGCGGGGGTAGAGTAGGCAGCCAGCGAGGTTTCGATAGCCCTTAGACCTGCTTAAGATGTTAAGTGGTTTCATAAGTCGCTCCTTTTCCGACTGCCCCTCTCCGAACCGTGCTTGCACCTTTCAGCGCACACGGCTCTCTAGTA
>WNGK01005506.1_pt1 | contig 13408 bp, 10 predicted proteins | sample 5400601 | NCBI WGS metagenome assembly WNGK01 (sample SAMN13153376, study PRJNA577476) | soil metagenome | isolation source: 60 cm soil or saprolite under Garry oak tree replicate 1 | place: USA:California | collected 2016-06-15 | reverse complement strand
CGCGACAATATCGAGGCGAGGGGCGAGGCGTGGAGCGCCGAGGAGGAAGAAAAATTCAAGCAGCCGATCCGGGACAATTACGAGCGCGAGGGAAATCCCTATTACGCGACCGCCCGGCTGTGGGACGACGGCATCATCATGCCGCAGGAAACCCGACGCGTGCTCAGCCTCGCGCTCTCGGCCGCGCTCAATGCGCCGATCGAGCAGACGCGGTTCGGCGTGTTCCGGATGTAGATTGGGTTCGCCGTAAGGTGGGTCGAGCGAAGCGAACCCACCTTCCGGCGAGAAGTCCGCGTTCCAGGCACCGGAATTATGCTTCACGATAGTCGCCACAGCTAGAGCTTGCAATCATAATATTTCATGCATCTGAAAGATGTTTCCGTGCGAATTGAAATGCCCTAAGCTTTTGATTCAGCTTCAAAGAATTATGAACAAAAACGTCGCAGCCCGCGCTGGTTGGTGGGTTTCGCGGCGCTCGACCCACCCCACGCTTCGAGAGATTCGGCCGCTTCAGGTTTGCTCGGTGAGCCGGTTCCACGTATGCCGGAGGCGGTCCGTGAGCTGACGCCAATCGCGATTCACCACGTCCCAATTCACCATCGGCTTGTTTACGTCGCCGGGCGAAGCCTGCGTGCTCGCCGTGGCCGACCCCGCCGTCATCGAATCGTAGATGTAGGCTCCGGCGATGGTGATGAAAACACCCAGCAGAATTCCCAAAAATAATCGCATCTGCCTCTCCCTCGAAACATCACGTGGTGCGGCTCTCAACGTTCGCGCGCGGATTAGGTTCCGCAACGCGCGGCTATTTGCTCGATTTCGCCGTCTCCTCGCGCTTCCACAGATCCCACGCGCGCAGATGCACCTGATCGGTCACCTTGTTGGCCTTTTCCGCCTCCTCCGGCGCCAGGAACGTGATCGGGCCGCCGATCTCGATCGCCTGCGTCTGCAGGCGCGCATTGACCTCGGTATAGATCGCGCGGAACACGGTGAGCGGCAGCGTCGGTCCGGCGACCGCCATGCCGTGGCCGCGCATCAGCACGACCGCGCCTTTCCCCAGCGCCTCGGCCAGCGCTTTGCCGAGTTGGGCATTGGAGACCAGCATGTCGGTCATGCCGCCGACCTTGCGGATCTCGAACACCGGGACTTGCGGCGAGAGAAACGCCGAGATGTGGAACATCGGCTGCATCGGCACTTGCGTGGTGCCGAAGGGAATGACCGAAGGCGAGTGCGCATGAACCACCGCCTTCACGTCCGGCCGCGCCTTGTAGATCTCGGCGTGAATGAAGCGCTCGAGGAAGCTCGCGCGCCCGCCCGCGTCGAGGGCATTGCCGTCGAGATCGTATTCGAGAATGTCGGCCGCCGTGACCAGGACGGGAGCGAGCGACCGCGACATCAAGAACCGGTCGGCATTGGCCGGATGGCGGACGCTGACGTGGCCGAAGGCATCGAGCACCCCCTGGTGGGCGAGCACGTGGTTCGCAATCACGAGATCCTCGAGGACAGCCGGGTCGACCGATCCCCCGGAAACCGGTGCGGGATTGCCGGTCGCCGTTTGCGCGTTGCTCGAGCCGCCGGCGCAGGCAAGCGCAAACCAGCCGGCAATCAGCGCTTGAAGCAGATGCAGGCTCTTCATCGGCAACTCCTCTTGCTTGCATAGGCCGTGAAGGGTACGCGGATCGCATCATTGCTTCGATGCATCGATGCCCCCCGATGCCCGATGCGCGAGCGCATTTCGTCGGCGCGCAGAGGATACTCCGGGCCGCGCTGTTCACAATGGCCGTTGCGTTCGAGGCGTGGTAAGGCCTATCGCACTGCGCCATAATCCTGGGGGGACGGGGCATCCTGGGGGGACGGGGCGTAGCGGTGGATCATTGCGCATGCTGTTTCCCGACATCGACGTCGCCGCCGGGACCGTTACGCTCGCGATTTGGCAATCGGCAATTCTCGCCGGATTGCTGCTCCTGTTGCTGTTTCTGGCGATCTATCGCGCCGAATGGCCGACCATCGTCGGGCCGGCCATTCGCCTGGGCCTGGCCTTGTTCGGCATTGTGGGTGCGTGGACGTTGCTCGACCGGTTGGCCGAGCGCGATCGCGCCGACGAGCGCCGCGCGCTCGATCAGCGCATCCTGGAAATGAGCGCGCGCGCCGTAGTGCCCGGCTCTCCGCTCGGGTGCCTCGAACCGAATTTGAGCGGAACGATCGAAGCCGCTTGCGAGCAGGCGGTCTTCGCCGGTCCGGAAACCGTTGCGGCGGCAGCCACCTATGTGGGCGGCAGCTTGGCGCTGCTTGCCGACGGCGTCGCGAGTGGATGGGATATCAACTACGACGCTACGCTCGCCGCGCTGCGCCGCAGGCTCGAAATCGATCGGTTCGGCTTCGTCGCGCAGGTGCTGGCCGGGGAGGGCTGCAGCGCGGCGAAATGCGAAAAATTCGCGCTGTTTGCCGATCCGAGCCGCGTCAGCGCCAATCTCAAGGCACGGACCTTCGAGACTCTCGTCGCGCGGCATTCCGCCGGATGGCCGCAGCCGGCAGCAACCGCCGCCCCAGCCGCCCCGGCCGCTCCCACCGCGCCGGTCGCGGCGGCACCGGCCCCGCCCGGTCCCGCAGCGGGCGCCGGGAGCGGCATCAACTTTCCTTCGGCGGCCTCGATCCCGCCCGTGAGCATCATGACCAACGAGCCCACCGAGCCGACGAGCCAGGGCGGCACTCCGCCGGCCCCGGCGGCCGCCGCGGCAAAACGGCCGCCCGCCCCGGTGCGCCCCGCCCCGCGCGCACAGGCGCCTCCTGCGGCACCGCCGATCCAGATCGGCCCGCCCGCCGCAAACGCCGGGACCGAGCCGAACCCGCAATGACGTTTTGGGTGCCGCTCCGGCCGTGTCCTCAATTTGGATGAGCCGAGGCTCATGTTCGCATCGGTCCTCATCGCCAACCGCGGCGAGATCGCCTGTCGGATCGCGCGCACGGCCAAGAAGCTGAAGCTGCGTTCGATTGCGGTCTATTCCGACGCCGATGCGGGCGCGCTTCACATCCGCATGTGCGATGAGGCGCACCGCCTCGGGTCCGCTCCCGCGCGCGAGAGCTACCTGGCGATCGACAAGCTCATCGGCGTGGCCAAGCGGGCAGGCGCCGAGTGCATTCATCCGGGCTATGGCTTCTTGTCGGAGAACGCGGAATTCGCCGAAGCCTGCGCCGCCGCCGGAATCGTCTTCGTCGGTCCGCCCCCGGGCGCGATCCGCGCCATGGGACTGAAAAGCCAAGCCAAGAAGCTGATGAGGCAAGCCGGCGTGCCGATCGTGCCGGGCTATCACGGCGAGCGGCAGGAGACGAAATTCCTCGCACGGCAGGCGGACGCGATCGGCTATCCGGTGCTGATCAAGGCGATTGCCGGCGGCGGCGGCCGGGGCATGCGGCGCGTCGATGAACCCGGCGAATTCGAGGCCGCGCTCCAATCCGCGGTCCGCGAAGCGCAGTCGGCGTTCGGCGACGGCCGGGTGCTGATCGAGAAGTACATAGCCTCGCCGCGACACGTCGAAATCCAGGTGTTCGCCGACCGTCATGGCAATGCGGTGCATCTGTTCGAGCGCGATTGCTCGCTGCAGCGGCGGCATCAAAAGGTGATCGAGGAGGCGCCTGCGCCCGGCATGAGCCCGGAGGTCCGAGCCGCCATGGGCGGCGCGGCCCTCGAGGCCGCCAAGGCGGTCGGTTATGTCGGCGCCGGCACGGTCGAATTCATCGCCGACGGCTCGAAGGGGCTCAGACGGGATGCATTCTGGTTCATGGAGATGAACACCCGACTGCAGGTCGAGCACCCGGTGACCGAGGCCGTCACCGGGCTTGATCTCGTCGAATGGCAGTTTCGGGTCGCCGCCGGCGAGAGACTGCCCGCGTTCGATCCAAACTTGGCGGGTCACGCCATCGAGGCCCGCGTCTATGCCGAGGACCCCGAGCGGGGCTTTCTGCCGTCGACCGGGAGGATCGTTGCGCTAAAATTCCCGGCGGAAGACGGCATTCGCGTCGACGCCGGCGTGGAGCCGGGGACCGAAGTCACGCCGTTTTACGATCCGCTGATCGCGAAAGTGATCGCCCACAGGCCGACCCGGCGGGAGGCGCTCGAAGCCTTGGCGGCGGCGCTCGATCGCACGCTCGTTGCCGGACCGCATACCAATCTCGCTTTTCTTGCGGCGCTGTGCCGGGCCGAGGATTTTCGCAAAGCGCAATTCGATACCGGCTTCATCGATCGCAATCTCGCGGCGCTCGGCGCGATCGTGCGGGAGCCGGATCGAGCCGCGGCCGCAAAGGGCGTGGCCCTGCTGCTTGCGCGGGAGGCCAGCCGCGTGACAGCGCGCATCCCATCCGCCTCGGAAGAAGCCGCCTCGCCGTGGAACTCGGTTGACGGTTTCCAGCTTTGCGGCGCCCGCACCGTCTCGGTCCCGGTATCGATCAATGGCGCGCCGGCATCCGCCAGCGCATCCTACGATGCGCAGGGCGTTTCGGTTTCGATCGATGGCGTCCCCGCCGCCCGCGACGCGCAGGCGTTCGAGGCCGAGAATGCCGTTTACGTCGTGCATCATGGCCGACAGACCGTCGTGCGGCTCAAGGATATCGAGGCGATCGACGTCGACCACCTCGATACCGGCGGACTGATCCTCGCGCCGATGCACGGCAAGGTGCTTGCCATCCTGGTGCGACCCGGTGCATCGGTTAGCAGGGGCCAGCGCCTTGCCGTGATCGAGGCGATGAAGATGGAGCATGCGTTGATTGCGCCGTTCGACGGCACCGTCGGTGAAATCTCGGCAACGCCCGGCGGTCAGGTTGCCGAAGGCGCCAAAGTAATGACAATCGACGCGAAGAAGCCCGAGCCGGTTTGAGCTCACCGACGATGGCCTTGCATCTGATCAAGCTTTGCGTCGGCTGCGATAGCGTCAAGGACCTCCGCGCCTGGATTCGCGAAAAGTTGCAGGAGAAGAAACGGCGCAAGCTGCCGCTCGAGCACTGGCATATCACCCGGATGGTGCCGAAGCGGGCGGCCGAACTTACCGACGGCGGCTCGCTCTATTGGGTGATCCGAGGCGAGATCTTGTGCCGCCAACGGATCGTCGACGTGCGGCCGTTTCGCGACGGCGAGGGCATCGGCCGATGCCGGCTGGTGCTCGAGCCGAAGCTGGTGCTCACCGAGCCGCGCGTGTTCCGGGCGTTCCAGGGTTGGCGCTATCTCGAACCGCGAAGCGCCCCCAAGGACCTCGACCGGGCGGCCCCCGGAGCGGCGGCGATGCCGGAGCGCTTGCGGCGCGAGCTCAGCGACCTCGGCCTGCTTTAGCACTGCGCGAATTAACTAGAAATCGTCGGGCAATGTGTACATTTGCTTGACGCCGACACATTTCGATTCGGAATATGATTCCGGGTGAGAGGTGGCGTTATGTTGCTGCAGGCGCCGGTGGGATTGCCTCGGTCCGCGCACGTGATCGTGCTTGGGAACGAGAAGGGCGGCTCGGGCAAGTCGACCACCTCGATGCACGTCATCGTCGCCCTGATGAAAGGCGGCCAGCGCGTCGCCAGCATCGACCTCGACAGCCGTCAAAAAAGTCTCACGCATTACGTCGAGAACCGGCGCGCCTGGGCCGAACGCGCCGGCATCGAGCTGGAGCAGCCGACCCATCACCATATCGTCCGGGCGTCGGGAGCCAAGGTCGAGCAAAACGAGGCGGCGGAATTCGCCTGTTTTGCGGAAGCGATTACCACCGTCGAGCATTGCCATGATTTCGTGGTCATCGATACCCCGGCCACCGACAGCTACCTGATGCGGCTCGCCCATTCGATGGCCGACACCTTGGTCACCCCGCTCAACGATAGTTTTCTCGATTTCGATGTGCTCGGCTCGATCGATCCCGAGACCTTCGCGGTGACCGGCATCGGCCATTATGCGGAAATGGCGCGCGAGGCGCGTCGGCAACGCCGGCTCGTCGACGGTGGCCTGACCGACTGGATCGTGATCCGCAATCGCCTTTCCATGCTCGGGTCGCGCAACAAGCGGCTGGTGGGCGAAAGCCTCAATGAACTTGGGCTGCGCCTCGGCTTCCGCCTTGCCGAAGGCTTTGCCGAACGCGTCGTCTATCGGGAATTCTTCCCCCGCGGACTGACCGCGCTCGACAATCTCAACGAAGCGACGCTGGGCGTGCGGCCCAATCTGTCGCATATAACGGCCCGGCAGGAGGTCAGAACCCTGATCGAGGCGCTCAAGCTGCCCCTCGACGAGCGCGGGCGCCGCCGCGCCGCCGCGCGCGCGGAATGGTTTGCCTCGCTCGACAAGCCGCTCGAAACCCACGACATCATCGCCGATTGAGCCTGCCTCGCCCGCAGTGGCGGGCCGAAGCACGGCCCGGCGCCGCGCTTTCAGACCCGCGAGCACTCGGTCCCGAGCAGGGCCATTGTGTCGGGCCGCGGGGCACGCCACCTAAATTGCGGATACAATCGTTTTGCCGCCCCGGCACATAGGGCTTTGTCGATGGCCAAAGACCGATCCGGCGATCCGCCTGCACCGGTGAAAGGCGGGACCGATCCGGCCCAAAGCGCGTCGCATGCGGAGATCGAGGCGTTCGTCAAGCGCGCGCGCGCGATGGCGCCGACCACCGCGGCCGGCCGCCGCGGCCGTCTGATCTTTGCCTTGGATGCCACGATGAGCCGCCAGCCGACGTGGGATACCGCGTGCCGGCTGCAAGCCGAGATGTTCCGCGAGGCGGCGGCGATCGGAGGGCTCGATGTCCAGCTCGTCTATTACCGGGGATTTGGCGAGTGTCGGGCGTCAGGTTGGGTGTCCAACGGGGAGCGTCTTGCTCAGCTGATGAGCCGGATCGACTGTCGGGGCGGCCATACCCAGATCGGCAAGATCTTGGCGCACGCACGCCGCGAGACCGAGAGGGCCAGGGTTCAGGCGCTGGTGTTCATCGGCGATGCCATGGAGGAGGCGCTCGACACGCTCGCTGCCGCTGCCGGCGAGCTCGGGCTTCGCGGCGTTCCGGTATTCCTGTTCCAGGAGGGCGGCGACCCCGTCGCCGAGCAGGCGTTTCGGGAAATCGCCCGGCTCACGCGCGGGGCCTATTGCCGATTCGATGCCGGAGCGGCGCACCAGCTGGCCGAGCTGCTGCGCGCCGTCGCGGCTTACGCGGCCGGTGGGCTCAAAGCGCTGGCGGATCTCTCGGCCAAGCGCGGAACGGCGACCCTCAAGCTGCTCGAACAGCTCAAATAATCATGGCCGCCGCGCTCCTCGGCATTGCCGCTCTTGTCTTGTTGCTGTGGGCGCTCAACGCTTTCACCAGAACCGATCCGAAGGTCGCAGCCCGCGTCCTCAAAACCTCGGCAGGCACCGGGGCGCTCGCCGGCGCCGTCATCCTGGTGGCGCTCGGCCGCTTCGGCCTGGCTGTGCCGCTGGGGCTCGCGGGACTTGCCCTGCTGGGACTTTGGCCGGGCGGAATGGGCTTCGGCCGCCGCGCCCGCAGGAGCCCGGGGCAGATTTCCCGCGTGCGTTCCGCTTTCCTGGAAATGGAGCTCGATCACGACACCGGCGCGATGCGCGGGCGCATTCTCGCGGGCCGCCACGAGGGCGTCGACCTCGATGCGCTGGACCTCGCCACGCTAGTGGGGCTGCTCGCCGAGATCGACGAGGAAAGCCGCCAGCTACTTGCAACGTATCTTGACCGCAGGAATCCCGGCTGGCGTGAGCACGCGAAGGCTGATGCGGCAACGGGGACCGGCAGGACGCCGCGGACCGGGCCAATGACGCAGGAGGAGGCCTATCAGATCCTTGGCCTTGAGCCGGGCGCCAGCGCCGAGGAAATCGGGCGCGCGCACCGAACTCTGATGAAGAAATTGCACCCCGACCAGGGGGGGTCGACGTATCTCGCGGCCCGTATCAACGAGGCCAAAGACACTCTTCTTCGCCGTCATCGCTGAGGACTCCTGACTCGACACCACTCAGCGGTTCCCGTCCGGACGCCATTCCCTGTTCCCTGTGCTCTTTTCTCTGTGCTCAGTTCTTGAGTGTCATGCACGCAATATCGTTACGTTTGAAATAATGGCACGCAGCTTCGGCCTTCTCCTTGTCGAATCCGGCGAACCGCGCCCGATAAAGCTCCTTGGAGCCCCTCAGTACCCGTTCGGTGAAGCCGTCGGCCTTGGCGAGCAGATCATGCGCCATGCTCTGGGCGGAACGCAGGCGTTGCCTGGCTTCCGCCTCGTCGGCAAACGCGCCGAGCTGAATCATCCACCCAGCGCGCGGTGCTGCGGTTCGCTGCGCGGGCGTGGTGGGAGGAGCGGCCGGCGCAATCGCGGGAGCCGGCCCGCTTTCGGCCGAGACCGTCTGGACCGGCAGCGTTCCGAGAATGCCGGGACGCGCGCCGGGCGGCGGAGGTAACGGTGTTGGCTCGCTCGCCGCCATGGCCGAGGCGCGCCCGACCGCCACGGGCGCGGTTGCTGCGGGCGCGACTGCCGCGGGCGCGACGGCAGGAGATGGTGCGGCAACGGCTACGGGCGTCGGAGCGGCTGCGGCCCATTGGGGCGGCACGGTGTTCGCCTGCGGCGCCGTCGTGACCAGCGAGCCCAGCGCAGAACTCTGGATCACGCGCGGCCGCACCGTGATGGTCTTCACCGGAATCGGCTGAATCGGCTCGGCCGATCCGGATCGTGGCGACGACGGCGCCGCGGTCGGGAGAGTGTCGGCCTGCGTTTTCGGCGCCGGTTCGCCGGAACTCATCCGGACTGCGGGATCCGCGGCGGCAACACGAGTCTTCGCATGCGCGGGCTCCGACTCGATCGCTTCCGCGACCATCGGCACGGTGCGCTGGATCGAGGCCGTGACGATGTGCTGCTCGATCAGATCGCGCATGCGCGCATCGCGCGCGCCGCTGGACGAGCCTCCGAACACGACGGCGACGACGTGACGACCGCCGCGGCGCACCGAGGAGACCAGATTGAAACCGGATGCCCTGGTGTACCCGGTCTTGATGCCGTCGATGCCCTGAACGCGACCGAGCAGATGGTTGTGGTTGCGAATATCCAGCCCGTGAAAATGGAAGCTCGACGTGGCGAAATAGCGATAATAGCGGGGAAATCGATCCTGAATGGCACGCCCGAGCAACGCCTGGTCGCGTGCGGTCGTGACTTGCTCGTCGTCGGGCAGGCCGGACGCGTTGGTGTAGACCGTCCGGGTCATGCCGAGCGCGTGCGCCTTGCGGGTCATCAGCTTGGCGAAATCCTCCTCGTTGCCGGCAATGACTTCGGCGATCACCACGGCAATGTCGTTGGCGGACTTCGTGACCACCGCCTTGATGGCATCCTCGGTGGCGATGGTCTGGCCCGGTTCCAGTCCCAGCTTCGAGGGTTCCTGGGCCGCCGCGTGAGCGGACACCGGCAATCGAGAATCGAGCTTGAGCTTGCCGGCCTCGAGCTGCTCGAACAGCAGGTAGAGCGTCATGATCTTGGTGATCGACGCCGGGTGGCGCAGGCTATCCGCGTTGCTGGCGTGGAGAACGCGGCCGGAATTGGCGTCGACCACGATGGCCGCGTACGGGGGCTGGTACCCGCCCTTGCTTCCCTGGTCGGAATGATGATGGCGGCGAGAACGCGCCTCGGCGGGATCGCCCAGCGTGGCGGCGGCAATGATTGCGAAGGCGGCAAGGCCGACGACGGCGCGGTGGATTGCGGGCAAAATTCGAGAGCGATGGTGGTGCATCAACTTTTCCCCGTCCCTCGATACGCGGGGTGCGGGCTTGGCGCCTTGCACCCGACGTTCCCTGTTCGTCTTGGCCCGGGCGTAACGGCGGGAAAAACGCCTGCCAGGCTCCCCGCCCGGCAGGGAATCTCGCCAAAACGCCCGACGCTCCCTCCCGCTCTGGGGACCAGCGGCCGGTCCGAAGGCGACAACCGATGACGGTAGGACGGCCCGGTTGCCAAAGCGTTAAGGATTCGGGGCGGGAGAGGACCGGACTATTGCGGCGCAAACAAGACATTCCCATATTGTGCGCTGCGGTAAGGAGACATCCCCGGCCGAATGTGCCGACCCTCCTTGCCCAACCGCACTCGGTCCAGCCGCGCGGGATCGCGCGCTCGTGATCGAGGCCCTTTTGATGTTCCACACAGTCACCGCAGCAACGAGTCTGCGTGGATCGGCGGATCGCGGAAATGGGATCGCCGCTTGCAGGCACCTTCATCGCTCAGCCGCGTTGACGGGGAAGCGCGCCGGATCGGCTGCGTCGCCGCGAGTGGACGAGCTTGTGTCCCGTCGCGGCGGCGGGACGTGCTTACCACTTCAAGCGTCGAGCCTCGCGCTGAAGTCTCAAGGTTGAGCGCCGAAGCATGTTGCGGGATTCGGTCGCGGCGTCCCGCATTCGCCCAATCTCAGTCCAAAATCGTCGGCAAGGTGCCGCGGAATCCGCCGTCGCCGCCTTGGAGGCTGTGAACCGCATGACGTCACCGCCGAATGGGGACACCGGCGACGTCGAGTTCTGCCGAGTCTGGAACTGTGCGCCGTCCATGCCTATTATTCCTTTCGGCATTTCGCTTCGTGGCGTTTTGCGGCATGATTCCCTGAGCCGTCGACATCCCAGGATGTCGACATCTCACGCGACTACGATGACCCGGTCGACTGACCAGACCATGGACCGAGCCGAAATGGGGGCGACAGGCTTGCAGCCCCGGATGGGGGACGATGATCGCAAGCGCCGCGGCGCCGATACGGGCTTGCCCGGCGCGCCGGGAAATGCGGTCATCACCAAGACCAGGCCGCAGGTCAAGCGGCCCAACATGTATCGAGTGCTCTTGCTCAATGACGACTATACGCCGATGGAATTCGTGGTGGACGTGCTGCAGCGGTTCTTCAACAAGGACCGCGATGCGGCCACACGAATCATGCTTCATGTTCACCACCACGGCATCGGCGAATGCGGCGTGTATACTTACGAGGTCGCCGAGACCAAGGTGACGCAGGTCATGGACTTCGCCCGCAAGCACCAGCATCCGCTGCAATGCGTGATGGAGAAGAAATGACGGCGCAGATGAAGAGGCCATAATGCCCACTTTTTCCCGCAGCCTCGAGCAATCGCTCCACCGGGCGCTGGCGCTTGCCAATGAGAGGCACCATGAATACGCGACGCTCGAGCACCTTCTGCTGGCGCTGATCGACGATCAGGACGCCGCCGCGGTCATGCGCGCGTGCAATGTCGATCTCGACAAGCTTCGCCGCAATCTCGTGGCGTACATCGAATCCGAGCTGGAAAGCCTGGTGACGGACGGGGCCGACGATTCCAAGCCGACCGCGGGATTCCAGCGCGTCATCCAGCGCGCGGTCATCCACGTGCAGTCTTCCGGCCGCGAGGAAGTGACGGGCGCCAATGTGCTCGTCGCCATATTCGCCGAGCGCGAAAGCCACGCCGCCTATTTCCTGCAAGAACAGGACATGACCCGCTATGACGCGGTGAACTACATCAGCCACGGCATCGCCAAGCGCGCCGGCCTGTCGGAATCGCGGCCGGTTCGCGGCGTCGAGGAAGACACCGACACCAAGCCCGGCGACGACAACAAGAAGAAAGGCGATGCGCTCGAGGCCTATTGCGTCAACCTCAACAAAAAGGCCCGCGACGGGCGCATCGATCCGCTGATCGGGCGCGAGGCCGAGATCAGTCGTACCATCCAGGTGCTGTGCCGGCGCCAGAAGAACAACCCGCTATTCGTCGGCGAGGCGGGGGTGGGCAAGACGGCCATTGCCGAGGGCCTCGCCCGGCGCATCGTCAACGGCGAAGTCCCCGATGTGCTCAAGAACGCCACCGTGTTCGCGCTGGACATGGGAACGCTGCTCGCCGGCACCCGCTACCGCGGCGATTTCGAGGAACGCCTCAAGCAGGTCATCAAGGAGCTCGAGGCCTATCCCGATGCCATCATGTTCATCGACGAGATCCATACCGTGATCGGCGCGGGAGCGACTTCGGGCGGGGCGATGGACGCTTCCAACCTGTTGAAGCCGGCGCTCGCGGCCGGAACGGTGCGCTGCATCGGATCGACGACGTACAAGGAATATCGCCAGTATTTCGAGAAGGACCGGGCGCTGGTGCGCCGGTTCCAGAAGATCGACATCAACGAGCCGACGGTTCCGGACGCGATCGAGATCCTCAAAGGGCTGAAACCCTATTTCGAGGATTATCACAAGCTGCGCTACACCGGCGAGGCGATCAAGGCCGCGGTCGAGCTCAGCGCCCGCTACATTCACGATCGCAAGCTGCCCGACAAGGCCATCGACGTGATCGACGAATCCGGCGCCGCGCAAATGCTGCTGCCGGAGAGCCGGCGCAAGAAGACGATCGGCATCAAGGAGATCGAGACCACCATCGCGACGATGGCCCGGATCCCGCCGAAGACCGTTTCCAAGGACGATGCCGAGGTGCTGCAGCATCTGGAGACGACGCTGAAGCGCGTCGTCTACGGCCAGGACAAGGCGATCGACGCGCTTTCGGCATCGATCAAGCTGGCGCGCGCGGGGCTGCGCGAGCCGGAGAAGCCGATCGGATGCTACCTGTTCTCGGGACCGACCGGGGTCGGCAAAACCGAGGTGGCGAAGCAGCTCGCCTCGCTGCTCGGCGTCGAGCTCTTGCGCTTCGACATGTCGGAATACATGGAGCGCCACACGGTGTCGCGCCTGATCGGCGCGCCGCCCGGGTACGTCGGGTTCGATCAGGGCGGCTTGCTCACCGACGGGGTCGATCAGCACCCGCATTGCGTGCTGCTGCTCGACGAAATCGAGAAAGCCCATCCGGATCTGTTCAACGTGCTGCTGCAGATCATGGATCACGGCAAGCTCACCGATCACAACGGCAAGCAGGTGGATTTCCGCAACGTGGTGCTGATCATGACCACCAACGCCGGAGCTTCGGAGCTCGCCAAGCAGGCGTACGGGTTCACCCGCTCCAAGCGCGAGGGCGACGACATCGAGGCCATCAACCGGATGTTCATGCCGGAGTTCCGCAACCGGCTCGATGCGATCATCACCTTCGCGCATCTCACCCCGGCGGTGATCGCCCGGGTGGTCGAGAAATTCGTGATGCAGCTCGAGGCGCAGCTCGCGGATCGCGCGGTGAGCATCGAGCTGTCGGAAGAAGCCAGCCAATGGCTGATCGCGCACGGGTTCGACGAGCAGATGGGGGCTCGGCCGATGGCGCGGACCATCCAGGAGCACATCAAGAAGCCGCTGGCGGACGAAGTGCTGTTCGGCAAGCTCAAGACCGGCGGCCACGTGCGCGTGATCGTCGTCAAGGACGAGAGCGGAGCGGAGAAGCTCGGCTTCGAGTATCTCGACGGACGGGTGACGCCCAAGCCGGAACGCCTGCCCGAACCGCGCCGCGCGCAGAAGAAGCGGCGCGCGAGCCCG
>WNGK01008186.1_pt1 | contig 13414 bp, 7 predicted proteins | sample 5400601 | NCBI WGS metagenome assembly WNGK01 (sample SAMN13153376, study PRJNA577476) | soil metagenome | isolation source: 60 cm soil or saprolite under Garry oak tree replicate 1 | place: USA:California | collected 2016-06-15 | reverse complement strand
TATCGCTTGAACGCACCGGAAGCACGCCGTGGCCGCGGGACATTTCTTCGAACCGGCGCCTTCGCGTGGCCATCGTTCGTTTTCCCTCCATCTCGAACTTCACTGATTTCGATCCGTTGTTTGCGGAGCCCTGTGTTGACGCGCGCTTCTGCTCCACTGCAGAACAAATCGCAACGACAGACCTCGTCATCCTCCCTGGTACGAAACAAACGGTGGCCGACCTCCGCTGGATGCGTGAGGTAGGCATAGAGGAAGTAGTCCGGCTTCAAGCGGACCGCGGACTCGTTGTAGGAATCTGCGGCGGGATGCAGATGCTTGGGCGTGCGATCGAAGACCCGTGTGGTGTCGAAGGAGAAGGAACACAGGCCGGCCTCGGGTTGCTTCCGATCCGCACCACGATGAATCGTGAAAAGACCACGCGCGAAGCCACAGGAGAGCGGATCGTTCCGAAACTCTTCGGTGAGCCACTGTCGTCTTCTGCTGTGCGAGGGTATGAAATCCACGTCGGGGAGACGGAGTATTTTCGAGGCTCGATCGCGTTTGCCCGCATCTGCCGCGCCGGAGAATCCGCGAGCCCCGTTCTCGATGGTTGCACCAGTCCGAACGGGCGTGTGGTCGGCACATACCTCCACGGCATCTTCCATGACGACGCATTCCGGCATACTTTCCTGGCCGCCGCCAGGTCGGCGTCCTGCCTTGCCCCCGCGCACGCGCTTCTCGATTGGAAACAGCTTCGCGAAAATCAATTCGAACGGCTGGCTCGGACTGTCGCCGATTCAGTGGACCCGAAGCGCCTGCTCGGCCTGGTTGGCTTGACCTTGCCGCCTGTCCCGAGGGAGGAGAGAGCTTGCGTTTCGGGACTCTGACGGCATCGTACCGGGAGAGAGGACAACCGGCATCTGATTCACGCCCACGCTTCTGTGATGAACCGAAGCATTTAAACGAGAAGGATGGACTCTTGAATCAGACAATCGCGGCCAAATCGAGATCGTTCCCCTCCCGGATCGTCTGCCTGTCGGATGAAGCAAGCGAACTGCTTTACCTGCTGGGCGAGCACGACCGTATCGTTGGCGTCTCCGGGTTTTCGACGCGTCCGCCCGAGGTGAGATCCAAGCCGAAGGTTTCTACCTTCCGCGAGGCGAACTTTGATGCCATCGAGAAGCTTGATCCCGATCTGATCATTACGTACTCCGACGTGCAAGCCGAGATCACAAAAGAGGCGATCCATCGCGGTCTTCCGGTGTTGAATTTTAATCAGCGGAGCGTCAGAGAGATCTTTGACTTCATCACCCTGATCACGCGACTCGTCAATCAGCAGGAGAAAGGAGACAATCTGATCGCGTCCTACGAGGCGGAGTTGCAGGGAATTTCACGCTCGGCCGCTACCTTTGCGCGCCGGCCGCGAGTGTTCTTCGAGGAATGGAACGATCCGATCATCAGCGGCATTCAATGGGTCGAAGAGCTGATCGAGATTGCCGGCGGCGAAACCATCTTTCCTGAATTCCGGACACATCGCAGGGCAATGGAGCGGGTCGCGTCTCCGGAACAGATTATTGAGCGGAATCCGGACGTGATCATCGCCTCGTGGTGTGGCATGAAGGTGAACAGGGAAGCCATTTTTTCCCGTCCTGGCTGGGATCGGATTTCAGCGATCCGTCACGGCCACGTGTATGAGATCCGCTCATCGCAAATCCTTCAACCTGGGCCGGCATGCCTGACTGATGGCGTTCGGGAGTTGCATCAAATTCTGGCGCGAGTCGCCGGCTCCTAACTCCTCCACCCACTCCACACGGGTGGTGCCGGTTCGCTGGGCAAGTTCAAATAGTGTCAATAAAGCAGAGGTGCTCTACACACGTGGGGCCGAGAAATACTTTTTGACTCCGACCCTGGTATTACCGGCGTGGGAGTGTTTCAAGATCGACGATCTTCAACGGCCCTCGATCGTGAGGTTTCACGCGCGATGCGATTCCATTTCTTACAGAGTCTGTTGCATCCAATGGACGAACCTGAAATCAGATGGCTGCAGAACCGAAGCGGAACAGCCACTCTGGGGCTGTCCACCATTCACCTCCGCACCAATCAGTTGACCGTCAAATCAAACGTGGTGCTCGCCGAGGGCTTGGTGGCATCCGAACTACTGACCGGGACTCCAAATAGCCGTTGAGAAAGGTTGCGTGATTGACTTCGTTTTGCGCATTACTGGTGATGCACTGTGAACTGCGACCATTGAGGGCTTGCAGTGCAATGCGATACGTGTTCCCGGAAGAGTTCGTTGCACCACCAAGCTCGTCGTACTGTTGCCAAAAATCAGATTCGATCAGCTCCACGGCGGCGAGAAATCTAATAATTGCGATGTCGCCACTGGTCAAATTGCCGGCATCGTAATCTAGTGTTTGCCCATACTCCGCCTCCCTTACGCGACTGAGCATGGTTCCAGCCGTCGGTATACTCATCGCAACCATTCCACTCGTCATGAAATTGTGTCGATGCGACAGAGAAAGTCCGGAGGTGTCTCGATCAAACATAGCTTTCGCTCCGACTCTCCGACCGCTTCCATTGTGCGAATGTGCGATGCCCGAGCTCCCCGGACCATGCGAATGCCGAGTTGCTGCGTCCGTGGTCCAACGGAGTACGCCATCAACGCGTATACTCCAACAGCCGCCAGGATCCGATTGGTACCGAGAAGAACAGGCTTTGCTTGAGCAATCTGTATCCAGGAGCAGGGAAGCGCCCTTGCTCGATTCTCCCGACCGACTATTTGCTGGGCTATGAAGCCAGTTCCCAGTCAACAGCTTGAAGGTGCCGGCTTCGGCAAATTTCTCTGAGGCAGGTGAGTTGGTGCCAGCTATCTTTTCACCACGCCCAGCCTGCTGCCAACTCCACGTGTGGATTCAGCCGGGTACGTGAGTACTTCAGTTCCCCCTGGTTGTCGCAAGCGTCGTGTCGGAGATCGAACCGGCATAGGTTATGCCTCCGGGTTGCGCATTGGGCGACGGAAGCACATCGTATAACGGCTGAGCCGGCGACGCCTCTGGATTCTCTTCAGCCACGGATATCGCCAGGATCCTGATTTTGTCGTTTTGCGGAAGCTTGATCGTCTTCGCGCCAGCGGGCACGTCAATCGGGTATCCAAACAAGTAGGAATAGGCGTAGGTGGCGTTCTTTCCTTTGGCGTCGTGGTGATGATCGCAATACCACGCCAGCGGCGCCCGCTTTACGTAGCCCTGCTTCAGCCCGGTCATCTGGCCATAGCTGGCGTGATCCACATCGAGCTTGGTCCCGGTCCATTGCCGGTCATCCCACTGGCCGATGAAGCCGCCCCAGTCCTGAATCCTCAACTCCACCGGCTTGCCGCCGACGTCAAATGTTGCCTTCTGGTCGCCATCAGCCGATGCCGCCAGCAGGTATACGCGATTGAATCGGCCAGAGGGCAAGTTTATCGTTTGTCCTTTTGCGATCACCGCATTGGGCGCGCCGGTCTTCGCTGGCGCCAATTTGAACTGCACATCGTTGAACGTGATTTCCGCAGGCAGCATCTCCGCGGGAAGAGTATTCCCCTTGCCGTCGAACCCTGTTTCGGCATGCTGGCCGTCGTTGCTCGCAGTCGCGACATCGTACGATAACGCAACCGGCGTCGATCGCAGCGGCGTAACTTTCGCCGGCGGCGCAGCCAGGCGTAAGGCGAACGTGCGCGGCTGATACGCACTGAACGAAGTGACCAGTGCGCCTTCCCTCACACTTGCCGCGCCGACCGGCTGTTCCTGCCCGTTCACTTCCCGCGCCGCCGCGATGGGCGCAGCGAATGAAACCCGCACATCCGGCTGAGGCTTGCCATCCAGCTCCACCAGCCGCACTATCACTTCGTCGCCCTGTTCCGCTTTCTTCACAGCCAGCACGCGAATGCGCGGGTTGCTGACTTTCAGCAACGAGAGGGAACGTCCCAGTGCGCCTTCATGCTTTGAAGTTTCGAAGGCAATCAGCGGGGCATTCAGCCGCTGTGCCTGCCAGTCGGTCTGCGCATCGCGCCATCCGTCTGCGTGTCCTGCAATTCCGTAAGCGAACTCGTGGTGCCCAAGATCTTGCGTGGCCTGGTCCGGATAGCCTCCCCGTACACCGGGAGTGCGAATCAACGTCAATCGAATGGTGTGGTCGTCGGGTTTGTCCGAGCCATTTTTGCAATCCGTAAGGATGGTCGCGCCAAACTTTCCGCTCATGTCGGTCAGATCGATCCACTGATGCGACGGCACTTCAAACTTCTTCGGCTCTGCGGTAGGCCGCTGGATCGTCCCAATGTCCCAGTTGTACGTCGCCATCTCGTTCGAGGCTGCCAGCGGGAACGTGGCCTTGAGATTCGATTCGCGCGTATTCCAGTCGACCACGTTGCCAAACTCGACACGCTTCCCTGCGTCCCCGGTCGAAAGCGCGACGGTCTGCACGAAACGGGACCCCGCGGTTTCGCGCGAGACTTCAATGGCGACACGCGCCAGACCGTTTTCAACGACACGGATTTTTGCGGGTCCGCCCACGAATTCTTTCGGGGCGGTCTGCTCCTGATCCCAGTCCATATTCCATGCGGGCCACTGCACGGGATTGTCGTAGGAAATCGCAAGACGTGCCGGACCCGCGAGCAGTTCCTTATTAAGCTTCTTGTCGAAGATGCTGGACACGTCTCCGTCATTATTGATTTGCACGCGATAGTAGTCGTTCTCCAGCGAATGACCCGAAATCTTCAGATGCGTTTCAGACTGAGCCGCACCCGGGCCAGGCTGGACACTGTAAACTGCATAACCAACCGACGGCACGCTCGCCAGAAAGATAACCTTGCCATCCGACATCTGTGCCGGCACTTCTTTGCCGTCCGGGGCGGTTACGTGCACGGCCTTGGGCGCGCCACCAGGAAAGCTGACCGTCGCTTCGACAAGATCCTCGCGTGCAATATTCAGCGGATTGAAGACGACGACGGGCACTCCTGTGGTGGTCGTATTCAGCGCCGCGGCAACACCCTCGGTCGCATCGGTCAACACATCCGCAAACTGATTCATCGCGATTACGTCGTCGTTCCACGCAAATTCGTACGACCGGGGCGTTGCGGTTCCGGCAGCAAGATCGTGGAAGTGCGCTCCCATCGCGAGCGTCCATGCGCCATTCAGGCGCTCGATCGGATACGGGCGCGCACCCAGCCACGCGGCGGCAATCGATGACTTCTCAGCCGCATCCGCCAGCAGCTCTGCCTTCCGGATCCAGCGCTTTTGATAGGCCTGCGATGTCAACGACCCGGCAGAATGATTTGTCAATTCCATCTCGCCTGTGAAACGCGGCAACTGCGCCTCTTCGTTCGGCGTAATGTCCAGAAACATCTGATCAGCAGTTGCGGAGAGCACATGAACTGGGCCGTTGCCGACGCTGACCTCAGGCCACTCCGGGTGTGGCTGACGGCGCGAAAAAGATTGTCCCGGCGGCGGCAGACTCGCGCTTCCTTTCGTCATCATGGCTTCCAGCCGCTTCACGGAATCCTCATCCGGAGATCCGCCAATATCGCCGGTTCCGTAGTAGTGATAGTCCGTGAACACACCCGTGACCTTGCCGTCATTCTGGACGCGTCCTGCCCAGTCGCCCTGGAATCTGCGAAGATCGCCTTCCTGCTTCTCCGTCATCAAGGCATCACGTTTATCTCTCAGCGTTCGGAGTTCCTGCAAGTCCTTCGGATCGGCGGCTTGTCCGCCCTGCCGTGCCTGCGCCAGTGTGTGCTGCACATCGGCCATCTTTGACTGCAGATCCGCCAGTGCGGAATCAGGCGCCGACTCCGGCAGCGGCGTGCTGAGATCGGTTTCGATCCCGCCGCTGTACGAGCCAGGATTGATGCCCGCTATCACGCTCTCCCCATCAGGGCCGACCCATACCCCCACATTGAACGGTGTTCCCTCCGGTGTTTTCTCGCGCGACTCCAGCCCGCCTCCGAGCGCCGAAGAGCCCCAGGTGAGCTTCTGCGTCGAAAAGCCCTTCACGCCGGAGTGGGCAAGAATTGTAGGCAGAGATGCAGGGAATCCAAAACAATCGGGCAGCATATATTCCGCGCTGGCCTTGCCCAGTTCCTTCCGGAACCACTCGTTTCCGTAGAGAATTTGTCGGATGAGGGCCTCGGCACTGGGTGCATTTACGTCGCCCTCCTCCACCGAGGAGCCGGCAGGAAACCACCGTCCTTCATCGACATATTTCTTGACGCGCGCGAAATCGTCCGGGAAATACTCCTTCATGAAGCGATAGCGATTCGATCCGCTGAAGTTGAAGACATAATGCGGATATTTCTCAAACAGCTTGAAGTTATCCTCCATGGTTTTGCGAATGTATTCGTCGATGACTTGCGGGTATTCCCAGCGCCATTCCGTATCGAGGTGCGCGTATCCAACAACATAAAGCGTCGGGTCCTTGCTCAAATCAGGCTTGTTCGAGTTCTGCGCCCGTGTCGCACACGGAAAGGCGAACATTGCAAGTGAAGCGGCAAGAACAACAGTACAGGAATTCCGCATGGCAAGTCTCCAGTTGCGCAGCGACAAGCGTGGATGACTTTCGCCCCGCAATGATTGAGTTGAACGTTCCGGGTAGGTTCCGTATGCGTTTAGGGAAGCCTTCGCTGTCTCGTTTCGGAAGGCAGCATCCGTTTTGAAACGGTACATCTCAGCGGATTATATGCCCGCGGCCCTCTGGATGGAAACGATACCATTACTTAGTTTCGTGGAATGGCGGGGGATTCGGGGTTTTAGAGGATGAATGGGCGCCATTGAGTTTCTCGCATAATGCGAACTCCTGTTGCGCCCGGGCGAGCAACCCCTGTTTGCGAAGAATCTGCCCCAGCTTGTAGTGGAGCGCCGAGGCATCGGGAGCCAGAGCAATCGCCTTCTCGAATTCGGCCTGGGCGTCTGGGAGTTTGTTCATTGCCAAGTAAGTCTTTCCAAGCTCCGCGTGCACGGTGGGATTCCCGGGAGACAGCGCAACCGCCTTCGTCAGATAGGGAAGGGCTTCATTATCCTTGTGGTCATCGGCAAGGAGCGTGCCCAAGTTCAGGAAGGGCTGAGCATCGGCGGGAGTGTCGCCCTGCCACAGGATCGCCGTCTGAAATGCGGCTCGCGCTTTATCGCGCTCATTGAGCTCATTCCACGACAAGCCGATGTTATTCTCCGCCTCCACGTATTTCGGAAGCAGAGTTATAGCCCGCTTAAAGATCGAAATGGCAGCGGCAAATTCGTTCTCGTTGTACTTGGTCCGGCCCAGCAGATACCACGCGTCTGCGTCGTTGGGCGTGTCAGAGACTACCTGCGAAAACCACTTATCCGCATCGCTATAATCGCCCAGCAACACGTAGTCTCCGGCCACAATCTTCAACTCATGGGCACGCGGGCTGCGGAACTTCGCGCCGGCAGTGAATTCAGCAAGCGACTCTTTGGCCTTCTGATCGCGGAAGAGCGCGTACCCGAGCATGAAATGTGCATCCGCCGACGAGGGGTTAGCGGCCAGGTAGTTGCGAAGGATCGTTTCAGGCTCCTGGATCTTCCCGGCATCCAGTAGCGAGCGGGCCTCCGCAACGGGATCTGCGGTTGTCTGGCTCAGGGCAGAAGTAGAGCACAGAACAGCCAGGGCAACGTACCGCATCCGTTTATAGATCCTGGCATTCATCGACACTACTTCGCACCTGCCTGCCCGCAGTTCCCTAGCGTCGCAAATCCGGGGACCGGAAACTCCGCATCAATTCGCTTTGTTCTTGATGGCGTTCGCGTCATTAGCCTGTCCTGCCACCGCTGCACTGGCCTCTCGCTGAAGCTTGCCATAGGTTTGCATCTCCGTCTGCGCCTCGGCGCTCTTGCCCTGCGCCCGGTACACAGCCGCCAGAAGAAAATGGATGGTGGGCTCGCGCGGGCTTTCATTCTCGGCCATCAAAAGATCGGGGAGCGCCTCTGCGTGCTTTCCAAGCCTGACCAATGCGCGCGCTCGATCCACACGTGCCTGCATGAGCGTAGGACAGCGTTCGATGACGCGATTTAGCTCAGTGAACGCCTCTTCGCTGGAATCATTCGCCTCGAGTATCGCATTGGCCAGTTTCCAGCGAGCGATGCAATTGTTGGAATCGTTAGCCAACTCCGCGCGGAATTCCGTTTGCGCCGACTGCCACTTGCCCATGTTCCAGAACGCATCTCCCATATGCATATGCGTTCCCGGCATCTGCGGCGCTTTGTCGATGGCCTTTTTGAATTCGACCAAGGCCAGATCGTAATTGTGCATGCTCTCGTCGATCTCACCGGCAATCTCATGCGCCACGACTGAATCCGGATCGATTTCGTTGATCTTTGTCAGAGCGTCCTCTGACAATTGAAGATAGGTCTTGCCGAGGAGATACCAGGCTTCCTGATTTTTGGGATTGCGGGCAAGGAAACCGTTCAGGTGCGATGTCGCCTCCTGAAGCTTTTTCGCATTGATCAGGATATGCACCAGAACCATCTCTACCTGGTCGTCTTTGGGATTGGCGCGAAGAGCACTTTCGAGCAGAGGCTCTGCTTTCTCATTCTTTCCCAACTGGAAGTAGCTCATCCCGAGCATCGCCGCGGTGCTCGGCATATTGGGGTTCAGTTCCAGCCCTCGCTGCAAGACCTCGATGGCGTGTGAGTAGTCGTGGCCGTCGAAGTAGAGCATGCCGAGATTGTTGTACGCGGCGGCAAGGTGCGGCGCCAGTTCGATGATGGCTCGGTATTTCTCGACCGCAGTCGCGCTGTCTCCGCCCTGCCGGGCCGCCCTGGCCTGTGCGTACAGATTCTGCACCTCGGGGGTGACCTCATCGTTGGCCTGCAGAGCGATTGCGTAAGGTGCGGAAAGGGCGAGGAGACAGAACAGCAGCAAACATTGACTCGATCGATACAAAAATGCAGGCATGCCCGTCCTCATGGCAAGTGATTATAGTTGAACGGAATTCCCTGACGCTCCCGCCAAAGTCCGTCATGTGCCGGGACAGAAAAGAATGCCGGGTTGCCCGAAAGCAACCCGGCGAGGTCAGGAGACTTGCATTTGATGCAACCCAAAAGGCACATTGGCCTAACGAATCAGAATTCCACTCGGAAACTGGCTTGCCCTTGTCGATTCGAAATATTCGAACCTTGCGACGTTACCTGTCCAAACGTGCTGTCGCTTATGTTGTTGTCGGGGCCATTGAACTGTGTTCGGTTGAAGGCGTTGAAGTAATCCACTGAGAGGATGGCCTTCCATCGCTCTCCAATGTAGAAATTCTTCTTGGCATTCAGGTTTTCCAAAGCCAATGGGGCGTTTCTCATTCCCCCATAGTTCCTTTGGGCATTGCCGATCACGTACTGGGATGGGGTTTTGGTGAAGGCGGCGGGGTTAAACATCTGCGCGCTACTTGTCTTGCCTGTAAAGTAGTCGCGCACTCGGCTGTAGGAAGCGGTGCTCAGACTGACCGCGCTGTTCCGATCCGGGCGTTCGAAGCCGTTGGGGAACGGCGAGCCGTTCTCACCGGGTCCATTCGCCGATCCGGACTCGTAGTCCAGAATCCAACCGACCTGCCATCCACCGACGAGGTTGCCTAACTTGTGGTTGTTGACAAATTGCTTGCCTGGACCGATAGGCAATTCGTAGGTTCCGCTCGCTTTCAGAGTTTGCGGCTCGTCTGCATTGGAAATCGCCCACTCCGGCTTTTGGTTGTACTTGTTGATGCCGCCGGCGGTGAAACTGGAGAATCCGCTGCTGGTATTGTCCATCAGGCGGGAAAGGGTATACCCCGCAAGGAACGACAAGCCGTTGGAGAAGCGCTTTTCAATTTCGATCTGCGCGCCTTGGTAGTAGGTTGTTCCGTAACCCTCAAAGTTGTTGAAGATCTTTGAGTACTGTGGATAGGGTACAAGCGCCTGGGCGACGGTCGCCGACCCTCCGAAGTCATTCACGAAGTTTGGATAGGGCAGCGGAACCCCATCCACGCTTGTCTGGCCGGGCGCGAATGTATCCGCAAGCTGGGATCCCAACGAGGCATCGTACTTGGGATCCATCTGGTTGATCTCATTCAATTGGCTGGGCAGATGAATGATGCGGTTGCCTACCCATGCGGCCGTCACAAACATGTTGTACGGCAGTTCGCGCTGCAGGTTAATATTCCATTGCTGGCTATACGGGGCATAGCCGTCCTTCTTCTTGCTGAAGGCGTTAATCTGGTTTCCAGCTCCGAGCAACGGGCTAAACGCCGTGGGGTTGACGGCGGGAATGCTGTTGGAATCCCAACTGCCGAAGGAAGAAGTGAAGCTGCCGCCACTGGCCCGGGTAAAGGAGCCAGTCAACAGGTTGCCGTAATTGACCGCGACCTTGTTGGTGCCGTATTCATAGGCACCGCCATCGAGGAACGCGACGTCCAGGCCGCCCTGCACAACCATCTTCCTGCTCAGTTGGTAAGCGAAGCCGAAACGTGGGCCAAAATGGCCATAGTGAATGTCACCGCGATCAAACCCCGCGCAGCCGTTACAGCTACCGAACTTGCTCGCCGCACCGCTAATGCTGCCGCCCGGGAATGTTCCGGGGTTGTCCTGATTGAAGAAGACAATCAGGTTGTGGTTCTCGGTGAACGGCGCCTGAATATCCCATCGAAGGCCTACGTTCAAGGTGAGCCTGGGGGATATCTTGATATCGTCCTGGATGTAAGGAGACAGTGCCCAGTTACGCAGTTCCAGCTCCTGGGAATTACTGCGATTGGCCGAATCCGGAAGACCTAAAAGGAAACTGGCAAACGCGTTGCCATATTTCCCGAAATTCGGGTCGCTCGGATTCTGGACAGAGGTTTGCGAGTTACTGAAGTTGAAATGTCCGCCTTCGGTCTGCTCTTCGTTGTCGTCCTGGTAGGCGCGACGAAATTCGGCGCCGATGTTGAAGGTGTTCCGTCCCTTGGTCCAGAGCCAGTTGTTCACGATAGCGATTCCGAGCTTGCGGTTGATCGACTGAAACCATGACCCGCTCGTGCCCCAACAAGTGTAAGTTCGGGCGTTATTGCACTGATCGCTGTTTGGACCAAAGGTTATGTTGGGCGGAATGTTCTCATTCGTCACCGCTCCGAACGTAGCTCCTTTGGTGATATTGAACTGGTTGTTGATTTCGCCGATCCAGCCAATTCCGGCGGTCATCACCAGGTGGGACGAGATTGCGTTGTTATAGTTCAGCAGGAACACGCTACCCACGGCTGGCTCAAACTTCTGGCTGTTGAGCGGATTAGGCGCAAGGACCATCGGGTGGTAGTCGAAACTGTGCGTGGTGTAGCTGTTGCGCCACTGGCTGTAGTGGAGACTCTGCGTGGGTGTCAGAGTCTGGTCGACGACGAAACCCCAGACGTGTTGAATATTGGGATTGATAAAAGGCGCGAAGCTCTTGTTGCTGAGCAGGCCGCCTGGGCCCGAACCTGGACGGTCGGGATCGGGAATGAACTGTAGAATCGACGTGGAAAGTGCGCTGATTCGTCCGGGGGGAATAATATTGCCCGGGAACGGCTGGCCCGTTTGCGGGTCGTAAATCGGGATCAAGTTGCCGCTGGCATCCACAAGGTCACTGAAATTGCCGGTCTTCTCCAGCTTCGTTGGCACAGTGGAGACGTCAGTATCCTCGTTATTCTGCTTGTACCACTCCTGGCTGTAATGGCCGAAAGTCTTGTTGCGGCCGTCATAGACGTGGGGAATCCGGACGGGGCCCCCAATGCTGAAACCGTAATTGTTCTCGTGATCTGAAGGAGGCTTGTTAGTTCCACCCCAGGCCGGGCCGTTGAAAAAGCCCACTGAATCGAACAGGCTGTTGCGGTTAATCTCGAACAAGTCGCCATGATACGAGTTGGTCCCGGACTTCATCTGGTAAGTCAGCGCGCCCTGCCCAAGGCCAAACTGGGCGGAGAATGTCGACTTCTCAACACGATATTCCTGCACCAGCTCGAATGGCGGGTTGAAGTTCGTTGTATATCCTTCGGTTTCCGGCTGTGGAGCTGGGATACCGTTGTAGACAATCTCCTGTTCAAAGTCGACACCCCCGCTGACGCGGTGGGAGAAGGTATTGCCCGTGGTTCCTGGCGCCGTGAACTGCAGTTGGTCGATCTGGCGGCCGCGCCCCGACACCTCTTCCGGTAGTGCCGCGACGACCACCGGCTCGATCGTGCTCCCTAACTCGGGTTGGGTGGTGTTGAGCGCAATCTGGTCGGCCGTCACCTGAACCGTTTCATTCGCCGATCCCGCTGAAACTGTGACGTCAATTGTTGCCACTGTGCTGACCTCTACCGTAACGCTTTCCTGCACAGCCTTCTTGAATCCAGATGCTTCAACCGTCACAGTGTATTTGCCGGGGTTGAGGCCTTTGAATGCGTACGTTCCCGCGCTGCTTGATAATGTGTGGCTGGTGACTGAAGTGGCTACGTCGGTCGCGGTGACCTTGGCGTTGGGAACGACAGCGCCGCTTGAATCGGTGATGGTGCCGGTTATGCCTGCACTGGCCTGCCCTGAAATTGTGCGAGGGGCAAGAAGCAGCGCTAAGCATACGATTACAAATCCAGAGGCAATCCATCGATTTCGGATTGCCCCATGTGTTCTGGGTGTCTCCTGAAAAATGTGTGTAGGAATCACTGGGTCTCCTTCAAGTTGCTCCATGGGGTTGAAGCCGTGATTTCGGAGGGTCGGGAAGCGACAGTTTTGAAAAAGCGGCTTTTTGTTCGCCTTTATGGAATCGATACCACCAATTGTGGAATCGATACCATTTCGCGCAACTATACTTTTCGTGAAACTGTCATGTCAAGAAGAATTTGGCTCGCTAAACTCTGATCTTTCAGTGGCCCATCTTGTCAAACCTGAGGTGGCAATCCGCTCAAAACGAAGCACCCGCGAGCGCGAGAGACTGAACGAAGCGTCGATCATCATTTGAGAGCTTGAACCAGCCGATTGATCTTCTGGGGATGACGCAATTAAATCGGTTTGCTAACTCCAGGTCGACGCCGCCATGCAAGTCGCCGCTCTACTTGACACCGGGGGAGGAAGTATTGAGCATTGGCGGCTCATCGACCAGAATCTGCTGATCTCCCTTGACGTTGCTCAGGGTCTGCACATTTCCGCTCGGCCAGCGAATTTCAATGCTGGATGCGAAGGTGCTGCCGCCCAGGCCAAAATGCACGCGCGGGTCGCTCGCCGAGAGATAACTGCCGGAGGTTGTCGCCGTTACCCACTGCGGCCCTTCCGACGTAACCAGTTTGACAACGGCTCCGATGCCATCCCGGTTGCTCTTGTGCCCGACGAGGCGCAACGTGATCCAGTGGTTGGCGGTCACGGTCTCGTTATGAAGAACGTGGACCTCTCCTCCATTGGTCGTGACAACCGCGTCGATACGCCCATCGTTATCGATGTCGCCGATC
>WNGK01010520.1_pt1 | contig 13416 bp, 10 predicted proteins | sample 5400601 | NCBI WGS metagenome assembly WNGK01 (sample SAMN13153376, study PRJNA577476) | soil metagenome | isolation source: 60 cm soil or saprolite under Garry oak tree replicate 1 | place: USA:California | collected 2016-06-15 | reverse complement strand
GCAGATGCCAGCATCGGCGAGCAGTCCGGTCCGGCACACATCGAGTCGCACTCCACGGCCGGGTGCCCCGCATCCATCCGAGCGACTGCGCCTTCCATCGCTTTCTCTCGGCACCACTCGCCCGTACTGCAACGACTGTCATTCGTATTCCCGCAGGGCGGGGCATCAGATGGGCGCCGATTGTCGTTCAGCACTCGTCGACTGCCGCTGATCTCACTCTTCCTGGTTCGCGCGCTCCTCCCACGCTCTCCTGAGTAACGGCGCCGCGCTTCCGCGGCGACCGCAATTCAAACGGCTCGCTCGCGTTTACGACTCCGCTGGAGGCGTGTGCGCGCGCCTGAACAGGAGAGCGTCATGCATTTCCTTTCATTGCTCGCGTCATTGTTCCACGCGGGCATCGGAGGCGACATCGGTGGTACGGTCGCCGACAGCGCAGTCGGAACCCCCTTGGTGGGCGGAGAGGTCCGGATCCTTCAGGAAGGCAATGTCATCGCGACGGCCGTGACGGACGCGTTCGGTCGCTACGTGATCCACAACCTTCCGGCCGGAGCGTATCGTGTCGAGGTGCGGTATCTGGGATATCGCGCCCAGACCCAGGATCTGTCAGTTGGGACGACTGAAGGGTTCAGTCGCGCGGACTTCAAGCTCGCGCCTCTGCCGATCAGTCTCTCTGCGGTCGAGGTGGCGACAGCAGTGCCGCTCGCCGTCGACACCCGCACGGGAAACCAGATCTTCAAGCAGAACGATTACCACGGCGCCCCCAACAGTACGACGTCTCAACTGTTGCAGCAGTCCATCGTGGGCGCGGCCCGCGCCCCAACCGGCGAGGTCCATATCCGTGGACAGCATGCGGAGTACACGTACTACGTGGATGGCGTCCCTGTGCCCGCCGGCATCTCGGGGAGCTTGAACGAGCTCTTCGATCCTCAGGTCGTGAATCAGATCGATTTTCAGACGGGGGGATGGGACGCCGAGTACGGCAACAAGAACGCCGCGGTCGTGAACATCACCACGCGTATTCCCACCGGCGGCTTCCACTTCGACGTCGCCGGGTTTGGAGGCGCGTTCAGGACCGGATTCCCGACCAAAACGCAGTCGACGAACGGCCAATCGGTGATGCTCAGCGCCAATTCCGGGAAGTGGGGATTCTTCGCTTCCGGATCGAGGCAGGGCACCGATATGCGGCGCGAACCGGTTGTGTTCGACACGCTGCACAACGTCGCGCAGAACTTTCATAACGACGGGACCGATCTGTTCGGCTTTGCCAAGCTACAGTACACCGCGACCGACCAGGACGTGGTCAACATCGAGGTCAACCGCTCGCGTACGCGCTTTGCGATTCCGTTCGATTCCGTGGAAGGGGTCATCGACGATCACCAGCAGGACGTTAACGGATTTGTGAACATCGGATGGCGCCATCAGCTGGGCACGGAGAACCTGGAGCTCGGCAAGGCGTCGGAGCTCTTCATCGGTACGTTCTTCCGCGATGGCAGTCTTGCGTACACGCCAGGGCTTGCCGACTCGGCGACATTCGCGTTCCCCGGAGATACGAACCGGTACATTATCACCGAGGATCGGAGCTTCCGGACGACGGGCGCCAAGATCGACTACACCGTCCGGGCGCACCATGGCCTCGAGTTCAAGACAGGTGTGCTCGCGCAGTTTACGAGCGGTCACGAAGACTTCTCGTCGCAAACCAACACGGGTACGTCCGGACCGAAGTCGAATTCCAACCTCAACGGGAGCGACGTGGGTGTGTACGCGCAGACCGCGATTGCTCCATCCGATCGATGGGAGTTACGGGCTGGAGCGCGCTTCGACAATCACAACGCTCCCTTTGCCGGCAACCAGAACCAGCTCAGCCCTCGCGCCAAGCTGAGTTTCTTCCCCAGCCCGGCCAATACGTTCTGGGTCTACTACGCACGGCTGTTCTTGCCTACCAACGTCGAGGATCTCCGCGCCATTACAAGCACGTCCCAGGGCGGCGTGGTGGCCGCACCGACACTGCCCGAGCGGGATGACTTTTTCGAGCTCGGCTTTGTGCACCGCTTTCCGTTCGGTGTTGTCAGCAAGATTTCGGCGTATCGGAAGAACAGCACCCCCGGCATCGACGACGCCACGGTGTCCGGAACGGCCATCGTGACCTCGGTCAACATCGCGCAGGTGAAGATCACCGGCCTCGAGGGCGTACTGGAAATCCGGCCGTCGGGTCCGTTCTCCGGTTATGTGAACCTCGCGATCAATCACGCATATGGGACCCATCCGATCACGGGAGGCTTTTTCCCGGCGGATTCATCGCCGGGGTATTTCGACCTCGACCACGATCAGCGCCTGTCCGCCGTGGCCAGCGCAGTGTACTCGAGTCGCGGATTCTACCTGTCGGCGACGGGGATCTACGGATCCGGTCTCACCAATGGCAACGATCCCGATTCGACGTATGGACGGGGCCTGTTCGATTTCAACAAGAACACCCACGTGGACCCGAACTTCATCGTCAACGCGAGTGCTGGCTATTCGTTCGCGGTCGGCAGCACGGTCGTTCGCCCGCAGCTGTATGTCGACAACGTCTTTGATCGCAAGTATCTGCTGAAAGGCGCATTCTTCAGCGGCGCGTCGGTCGGGCGGCCGCGGAGCCTGCAACTCCGGGTCAGTATCGGCACCTGAGTTGAGTGGGGCGCGCACGCAGACGGGCAGCCTGCGTGCGCGCTCGCAAGGTCTGGCTCTGCTCTGTTGCACAAGGAGACGGAAGCTCGGGACGGGGTTGGTGTATCAAGGTCAATCGAGACCAATAACGACGGAGTTCTAAAGTGGCTTTGAACAATCGGGTTTCACTGCCGGCAGTTGTTGGGGCCTTGGGCGGCTTGGCGCTGGCGGTCGCGTGCAGTAGCGACTCGGCGGGGCCTCGCCTGCCGTCCTGCGGGGCGCACGGCACGCCGCTGGCCCTGGCCGTTGGTGCTTACACGTCCATCGACCCCGCGAGCGATGGCGGTTGTGTGACGTTCGCGGCGAATACCGCAGCCGACACCGCCGAGTACTTGGTACTGCCGTGGTCGACCGGCGGCACGCCGGGAGCATCGGCGCCCTTCATGCTGCAGTCGACGGAGCCCGTGCCGTCGATCGCGATGTCCAGCGCTTTCACGCCGTCCGGTCCGCGCAGCCGGGGTGCGACAGCCGCGGCCTTCGATCACTTCCTGCGGGACCTCGCCACCAATCGTCGCTATCCGCCAGCCGATCGATCGGCGCCCGCGGTCGGCGCCGGAGTGCCACAGCCGTCACCGGCCGCCGGCCCACCGGTGGTTGGCAGCAAACGAGCGTTCAAAGTCTGTGCAGACTCGAACTGTTTGACGACGGTCAATGTTCGTGCCGTTGCGCGGGCGGTAGGTGTGCACATCGCCATCTACATCGATTCGCTGGCTCCTTCTCCTGGGCTCAGCGCCACCGATCTTGATTCGCTCAAGAACGTGTTCGATTCGCGGCTCTACCCGCTCGACACGACCACGTTCGGTCACGTGTCGGACATCGATTCCAACTCCGTCGTCATCGTCCTGATGACCAACCAGGTGAACAAGCTTGTCACGGCGGCGCAGTGCAACACTCCTGGAGCCGGCTACATCGCGGGCTTTTTCTTCCCCGGCGACCTCGCTCCCGGATTCTCCACGACCTACAACAACGGCGAGATCTTCTACTCCATCGTGGCCGATTCGGCAGGCACGCTGAGTTGTGCGCACAAGAATTCAGAAGTCAACTTCATCACGCCGGTCACATTCACTCACGAATTCCAGCACATGATCAATTTCGTCGAGCACGTGCTGGTGAGGGGTGCAAATAACTCCGAGGAGGGATGGCTGGACGAGGGTCTCTCCAAATACGCGGAGGAGCTCGCGGGTCGGAGTTACCTCGCTCAGGCAGACACGGCGATGTTCGCGGCGTTGCCGGGCAAGCTCGTCCAAACGTCATTGACAGGAGCCTCGAACGTCGCGGCGCAAACCGGCCAGCCGTTCGGCCAGACGGTCAGCAACTGGGCGCTCGCGAACTGGGTCTCCGATCTGCCCGGATTCGCGGCGCCGAGCGAGCTCCAGTACACGAGCTGGCACTTCCGCCGCACGTTCAGCTCGCTCCACAGTCAGAACGCACAGGTCTTCCCGCGGGTGTACCCGCTCGTCCCGACATTCTCGGCGGGAGGCGCTGTGAACCTCACGGGTACGCTCAAGTCGGGCTCAGGCGCGTACCTGCGGGCGGTGCAGCCGGCGGGGGGAGCGGCGTTCACGCTCCATTTCAGCGGGAATGGAACGACCGCCGTTTCGCCGGCGGTCATTCCGCGCCTAGTGGTTCTGCGGATTCGGTAGCGGTTTGTTGCCTATACCGAGCCTGCGGAGCACTGCCGCCGCAACGAGCAGTAGGCCGTACATGCAGACGACCAGCGGGCCGGTGGGCAAATCCTTGGTGTAGGACAGCCACAGGCCGAGGACCGATGCCAGGGCCCCTGAGCTCCACGCGATAATCGTCAGCCGGCGCTTGTCCGCGGTGAAGAGATTCGCGATCACCGCCGGCACAACCAGGAAGCTGAACACCATCAGCACGCCGGCAATCGGTACCGCGAGCGTAATCACGACGCCGAACGACAGGTAAAAGACGAAGTCCCACCAGCGAATCTTCCAACCCTGCGCCTCGGCCTCCTGCGGATGGAAGGAGATTGTGAGGAAGCGGCGCCGCAGGACGTAATGAAACACGCCCAACGCAGCGTACGCGATCGCGAGCTTTCGGATCGTCGGCCACGTGACCCACAGCAGACTGCCCACCAGTGTTTTCTCTACCGCTTCGCCTCCGCCCGGCACTTTGTTCGCCACCAGGACCGCGGCGGCGGACGCGACCACGTACACGATGCCGATGAAGGCCTCCTGCGGCACCCGGCCCGCCCCGCTGCCGCCGTGCACCGACGACCGCGTGAGCGCGAACAGAAACGCGCCAACCGCCGTCATCAGCAACGCGAACACGTACGTCTTCGCGGAGTCGGGGGATACGTGGAAGAGCAGCGCGGACAAACTCCCCAGCGCCGCCATCTGCGCGAGCGAGAGGTCTACGAAGATGACCTCGCGCGCGATGACGTGCAGGCCGAGGTACGACAACATGGCCACGAGAATCATGCAGGCGACGAATGGCGGCAGCATCAACTCCAAGCCGCTCACGGAACCTCCTTCGCGCCGAAGGCCTGGGTGAGTTCCGTGACCCAGAGATTCATGAGGTCGAAGTAGGTATTCACGCCGACCTGACCTCCGGTGTTGGACGGCACGATGACCGCTTTGGCACCCGTCCGCTGGGCCACGTCCATCACCTGACTGCGATCGTAGTAATTCGTCGACAAGAGCACCTGAATGTGCTGGTCCCGCATCGCGGTGATGATCTCCTGCACGTGGCGCGGCGTCGGCGGAATACCGGGTTTCGGCTCGATATAATCGAAGCAGGTGACCTGGAACTCGCGCGAGAAGTAGTCCCACTCCTTGTGGTAGCACGCCACCAGCTTGCCGCGGAACGGCATCCCCTGCTTCAGCCAGCCACCCAACCGGCCGATGAGCGGAGCGCCCTGATACTGCTGTTGACCGAGGAAGTTGAACAGCTTGCCCTGACGATCGAGATCGGCCAGCGTCTCACCGCCGATCAGCTTCACCAGCTCGTCGCCGAACAATGCGCGATACATCCGGTCCTCGAAATCTTTTTCGCGAGCCGTGAAATAGTCCGCATTCTCGGGCGCGACGCGCTTCAACCCTCGCAGAATGTTGCGCGCGATGAGAACGGCATTCAGCGGGTCCGTCCAGATGTGCGGGTTGCCGTAGACGTGGATGTCGCCCTGGGAGCGCGACAGGTTGACGGGAACGTCGAGCAGCGGCAGGCCCTGGTAGGCCGCGACATATCCGGGCCCACCCTCGGTGATCTTCGCATTGTTCGCCTTGTCGAGCAGCGCCGGCACCCACAGCTCGAGGTCCAGTCCCGTCGTCACGAACAAGTCGGCCTGTGCCAGGGTCGGCACGAAGCTCGGCTTGGGCTGCACGTAGTGCGGATTCTCGTCACCCACGGCGATCGAGCTGACTTTCCCCCGATCGCCGACGATCTCCATTGCGATCGCAGCGTACGTCGTGAGCGAGGTGACCACCTTGACCGGCGCCGCCGGTGCGTTTGGTCGTGAGGGCGACGGGCTGACGGCGCCAAGTAACAGAGCAATGATCGCTAGCATGTCAGTAGGTCTCGTGTTTATGGGGTCCAATGGCCCAGACCGCCTGCAGGGCGATCTGATGCTCGGCGGGTCTGTTTACGACCTGCCGCCACTGGTATTGCGCGCGTAGGAACACCCACTCGCTCTGCCACATCGTGAGCGAGGGAACGACCTGCCGGATCACGCCAGAATCGGGCGACTCGACATAGTCATAGCGAGCGCCGAGAATGAAGCGCTGGTTCAATTTGTACGTGAAGCTGACATAGTCGCCTAGCCGGGTCGGCCCGGTGCCCGCGACCTCTTTGTTCAGCGCCAACAGCTCGCCGCGGACGGTGAGCTCGTGGTACATCGCGCGCAGCGGCGGGCGCCACGTCAGCCGGAACTCGAGCCCGCCGACCTTCGTGCGCAACGCCGTGCCCGGATCGGTGCCATAGAGCGCCGTGCCGCCGATCTGCATATACGTCGAATGATTGAGCTGCCAGAAGTTGAGCAGGTGAAGCAGATAGGTCGGTCTGCCGCTGTTCCCGAACAGCTCCGAGTCGCTCGCACTCCGCGTAATCTGGGCGGTGAGCTCGTGCGTCCCTAATCCACCAAACGCACGGTAGAGAGAAATCCCCGTCCCCGCGAGCCCATCTTCCCCCAGGAAAGTCGTGATCGCGAGTGGGTACTCGGTTTCGGGCACCGCATGCAGGTGCCAGCGATTGAGCTCGCCGAATTGCTGGCGGTATTTGCCGAAGTCGAGTCGCAGATGCCCCGGGAGGCCTGTCCAGTACGCGTATCCTTCCTCGACGCTTACATGGCCACCCTCGAGACTGACGAAGATCTTTGTGTGCGAGTACGGATCGAGTGCCGATTGAAAGCCGATCTCGAACTCTCTCGGGTCGAAGTTGTCACGTTGCACACCGCGACCGGTGGCATATCCGCGGACGTCTCCGGTGGCACCAATCTCCGGATTCAACTGGGCCTGGTTCCGCTCGCGACCCATGGCTTGCGTCAGCGTGTCGGCGGCCCGCGTGGTGTCGCTGAGGCCGCCGCCCGCGGCCTGGCTCGCAGCGGCCCGCAATGCGGCAAGCTCGTCACCGACCGCCGCTGCGGGAGGCGGCGGGGCCGGACGACGTCCGAGTGCGGCGAGAACACTGTCCAGCCTGGCGCGCAGCTGTCGGACCTGCGCCGCCAAAGAATCCATCTGTCGTTGCGTCGGTTGCTGGCTGACTCCGGGCGCCGTGAAACACGTCGCCGCAAGCAGCACCGCGCACACCGTGCGTATCATGTTGGATGACCTCTCCTGTATGTGCGAAACGTGGGCTCCGCAACGTGCGGAGCGCGTACTGGTGATTCAGGAGAGGAACGGAGGCGGCGCTCGCGCGGGGGCGGTGAGTGGAACGACGGCCGCGAAGACGACCACCGGTTGCACGGGCGCAACGCGGACGGCGACCTGGGGCGTGTTGAGGGTAAAGGCCTGTTGCCGGACGACGCGGGCGCTCGCGTAATGGCAGAGCGCGCAGCGCAGCTCGTCGTGAAGAATCGCGCACCGCGCGTCATGCCGCGCCTCAAACCCGGGCGGCGCCACGACCGCGTCGCGCGCGTGCGCCAACGTGATCGCGCCACCGCCAAGGGCCTGAATGGCGAGCAGCAGCATGAGCGAGATGCGTTTCAGCATGGTCTCCTTCATACGCCGACAGCGGCTCGCGTGTTGCCGCGCGCGTACGCGCGCAACCGCCGCAGCATCCGGCGATCGTGCCGCAGCGGGTCATCCCGCTTTGGCGTTTCGATAATCTTAACGACCCCAGCCAATCGCGCGTCCCGCATGATGCGCCGGAACGGCTCCGGCCCGATTTGCCCCTCGGCGATCCATTCGTGCCGATCTACGCGCGATCCGCGCGCCGCGCGGGAGTCATTGAGATGCAAGCACTTAAGCAGATCGAGCCCGATCACGCGGTCGAACTCCTCCCACACCGCTTCGATCCGCGCCAGATCGTATCCGACCGCGTGCAGATGCGCGGTATCGAGGCAGAAACCGACGCGCGTCCGGATTCCGTCAGGCAGCGCGTTGCGCAAATCGCGCAGCTCCTCGAACCTCGCGCCCAGCGCTGTGCCCGATCCCGCTGTGCCTTCGATCCACACCTCCACATCGCCCGGAACCGACCGCAGACACTCCGCGTAACCCGTGGCGTTGCGCTCGAGCCCGGCCGCGCGCTCATCCATGTAGTTGCCCGGATGCGAGACGACCGCGCGCAACCCCAGCGCTCGCGAGCGCTCCAGCTCCTGTCGGAAACTCTCGATGCTGCGCGCCCGTAGCACCGGGTCGGGCGAGGCGAGGTTGATGAGATAGCTGTCGTGCGACACCACCGCCTCGAGCTTGTGACGCACGACCTCCTGCCGGAATCGCTCGACCTGTTCCGCGCCGAGCACGCGCTCGCGCCACTGGTTCGGCGTCTTGGTAAAGAGCTGGATCGCCGTGGCGCGCAGGGATCCGCCCCGCGCCGGTGCCATCGCTACACCGCCCTGACTCGAGACGTGCGCGCCGAGCATCACGCTTCTTCGGTGAACGCGAACCGCGAGATCAGCGGCACGAAGCGCACACCGCCGGCTTGATGCTGTACCAACCGTGCGCCGCTCGCGGGCCGTTCCAGAATGACCAGCTCTTGCGACGAGAGGTCACCGACGGGAATGACCAGCCGCCCCCCTGGTGCCAGCTCGGCGGTCAGTTGCTCGGGAATGCGGGGTGCCGCCGCGGCCACGATAACCCGGTCGAAGGGCGCTGCCTCCGGCCAGCCCGCCGCGCCGTCTCCCAACCGGGTTTCGATGTTGCTGAGTCCGAGCCGCCGAAACCGCTCTTCGGCTTCGACGAGGAGGTCGGGGAGGCGCTCGACCGTGAAAACTCTGCCGCTCGAGCTGAGATACGCGAGAATGGCGGTCTGGTACCCGGAGCCGGTGCCGATCTCGAGAATCCGGTCCGTGCGTTTCGGCTCGAGGCGCTCAGTCATCAGTGCGACGACGTACGGCTGCGAAATCGTCTGCCCGCTCCCAATCGGCAGGGGGCCGTCGTTATACGCGTCGCCGGCGAGATGCGGCGGCAGAAACCATTCGCGTGGCGCCCAGCGCATTGCCGCGAGCACGCGCGGATCCCGGATCCCGCGCCCCGCGAGTTGCCGTGCCACCATGCGCGTGCGAGGTCCACGGGTGTGCGGTGCGGGACGTGCTTGCCGGGGCATGCGCTGAACTATAGCTTGCCCCCGCCCCTAGCGCGGTAGAAGACGTTTGCCGGACCTGTTGCGTCATCGCATTCTGCTGCTCGGCAGTCCCAGCCGTCGGCCCGAAGGTTTGGAGCGGATGCTGGTGCGTGGTGGCTTTCAGGTAACCGAAGCGGCGTCGGCCACTCCTCCCGATTTCATTCTCTATGCGCCCGATCCCGGCGTCGCGGATCTCGCGGCTGAAATCCGCGCCCTGGCGACCGAATCGACCCATGGTGGAGCGCCGATCTTCGTCTTGCTGACCCACCGACCGGCCGAGACGGCAACCGAAGCGCTGCTCGCCGGCGCGCGGGATGTGCTCGTGGCCCCGATCCACCTCTCCGAGCTGCGGGCGCGCCTGGACGTGCACATCCGCGCGCGCACCGAGGCGCGGGAAGCCCAGGAAGCGCTGCGCGCCCGTGATCTGTTGTTCGACATCTTCCAGGAAGTCTCGGCAGCTGCGCGTGCGGACGAGATTTTCCAGACCCTGGTACGGCGCGTGGGCCAGGCATTCGGCCTGTCGCACTGCTCGCTCGTGCTCACCGCGCCGGGAGACGATAAGGGTCGCGTGGTCGCGGTCTACGAGAACCCAGCGATCCGCGATCTGCGCGTGGACCTCGGGCGCTATCCCGAGATCCAGGAGGCGATTCGGAGCGAGCGCCCTGTGGTCATCCACAACGTGCACGAGGATCCGCTCTTCGCCTCGATCCGGCAGCATTGGAGCAAGCAGCAGATCGAGGTGAATGTGCAGGCGGCTGTGGCGTTGCCGGTGTTCGTGCAGGGCCGGGCCGCTGCGGTTTTCTTCCTGCGGACCGAAAAAGGCGACCCCCAGTTACGGGCCGCGGACGTGGCCTTTGCCAACACGATCGCGCAGGCGGCCGCCCGCGTGCTCGAAAACGAAGAGCGCCGCTCGGCCATCTATCGGCGCCAGATCAGCGCCGGTACCACCGACGAGACGACCGGCTGCGCGTCCCTCGACGCGCTCGATCGCCGCATGCGCGATGAGTTCGAGCGCGCACGCCGCTACTCACTGCACTTTTCGCTCGTGCTGATCGACATCGATCGCCTGCGCGAGATCAACGACCGGCTGGGCCACACCGCCGGCGATCGCGTGCTCGGCGAAATCGGTGCCATCCTGCAGCGCGAGCTGCGCGCCCCCGACTTCGTGGCGCGCTACGGCGGTGACGAATTCGCGTGCGTGCTGCCGGAGACGGATGGCGCGGGCGGCCGCCACTTCGTGGAGCGGCTGCGGCAGGTGTTCGCGCGCCACACCTTCGGCGACCTGGGCCCCGCCAACGCACCGGGCATCTCAGCCGGCGTCGTCGGCTACCCGCACAGCGAAGCACTACGCCCGGAAGATCTCTTTACGCTCGCCGAAGGAGCGCTACAGAAGGCGAAATCCGGTGCGCCGGATCGGATTGGAGTGGTGGGAGAACCGTAAGCCGGTTTAGTCGAGGGTCTTTTGAAAGCGGCGGACTGATAGCGCAATGAGCACGGTCGCGAACAGCAGCAAGATCGCCATCTCCTGCCATAGCTCGGTCACGCCCACACCCTTCAGCAGAATCCCGCGCAAGACCTTCAGGAAGTGCGTGAGGGGCAGGAACGCACCAAGCCACTGAAAGAAGGCGGGCATCGCCTGCCGCGGAAACATGAATCCCGACAACAGGATATTGGGCAGGACGAAGAAGAAGCTGGCCTGCATCGCCTGCTGCTGCGTGCGGACGAGCGTCGAGACGAACAGCCCGAGCGCGAGACTCGCCACGATGAAGACGAATGCGACCCCGTAGAGCAGGACCACATTGCCGGTCAGCGGCACATCGAACACAAATCTGCCGAGCAGGAGCACCGTCGTCATTTGCACGAGACCCACGCCGACGTACGGCGCGATCTTGCCGAGCATGAGCTCCGTCTTGGTGATCGGCGTGACGATGAGCTGTTCCAGGGTGCCGCGTTCGCGCTCGCGCACGATCGCCATCGCCGTCACCAGCACCAGCGTGATCGTGAGGATCACGCCGACGAGCCCCGGCACGATGTAGTTCGGGCTGCGGAGGCCGGGGTTGTAGCGCGGCCGGACGCGCGTCTCCAACGGCAGCGCGTTGCGATGTGCGGCCGCCGACAGGATTGCGAGGTTGCGCACCTGCGCGACGCCGGCGGCCGCGGCGAGGGCGGCCTGCGATGACAGCGGATCGGATGCGTCGACGATGACCTGGATCGTCGCCGTCGTGCCGCGAGCCAGATCGCGGGGGAAGTCCTGAGGGATCACGATGCCCGCCTGGGCGTCCCCACGCGCGATCCAGGCGTCGAGCGTAGCGCGCCCATCCACGTGGGTCACGATCCGGAAGTTGCCGGTGTTCTGGAACGCCGCGATGACATCGCGGCTCGTCGGTGTGCGCGATTCATCGAGGACCACGGTAGGGATGTGACGCACGTCGGTCTGAATCGCGAAGCCGAACAGGAGCAGCTGGATGACGGGAATTCCGACCATGATGCCCAGCGTGAGCCGGTCGCGCCGCATCTGAATGAACTCTTTGCGGAACATCGGACCGAAGCGCTTCACGCGTCCTGCTCCTGCTCGTCGCGCTCCTGCAGAATGATGAAGGCGTCTTCGAGACTCTTTCCGCCGACCTGCGTGGCTACCTCGTCCGGCGTCCCCAGCGCGATCAGGTGGCCCTGGCTCATCAGACCAACGCGATGGCAGCGGCCCGCTTCGTCCATGTAGTGTGTGGTGACGATGACGGTCGTCCCCTGGCTGGCGAGCGTGCGGATGGTGCTCCAGAATCCCCGTCGTGCCGCCGGGTCTACCCCTGCCGTCGGTTCGTCAAGGAAAAGCACCGGCGGCCGATGCATGAGCGCGCAGGCGAGGCCGAGACGCTGTTTCCAGCCGCCCGATAACGTCCCGGCGAGCTGGTTCAGCCGGCGATTCAGTCCCAGAAAGCTCACGACCTCGGCGATGCGCCCGCGGCGGCTCGGTCCTTCGAGCCCGTAAATCCCCGCGAAGAAATCCATGTTCTCGGCGACGGTGAGGTCCTCGTACAACCCGAAGCGCTGCGACATGTAGCCGATGCGCTCCTTGATCAGATCGGGCGACTCCCGCACGTCCACGCCGGCGACGATCGCGGTTCCCTCGGATGGCGCGAGCAGCCCGCACAACATGCGGATCGTCGTCGTCTTGCCTGAGCCGTTGGGCCCCAGCAAGCCGAAGACTTCCCCCTGTGCGATGGTGAGATTGAGGTCGCGGACCGCTACGATGGGACCGAAGCGCCGGGTGAGGTGGCGGGTCTCAACCGTGATGGCTGAATCGATCACGGGAGCAACGGGATCTCCACTTGCACCGGCATTCCCGCCTTGAGCCGCCCTCCCCCGCCCCCCCAGCGGGCGCCGTCGGTCGTGATCTTGATGCCGAAGACGAGGTCGGCACGCTCGCGTTCGGTCAGCGCCGCGCGCGGCGTGAACTCCGCCCGCGGCGCGATTTCAGTAATTCTCCCCGCGAACGCCGAGTCAGATCCATCGACGCGAATGCGCACGTCCTGCCCGGTCCTGAGCCTCGTCACAAACCGCTCGCCCACGTACGCCCGGACCCACGGAGTGCGCACCAGGCCGACCGACACCACCGGAACGCCGGCGGCAATCACCTCGCCGCGCTCTGCGAAACGAGTCAAGACGATGCCGTCCGCGGGCGACACCAGGACCAGTTGATCGAGGACGGACGCGGTGGCCTCGGCGGCGGCGCGTGCGGCCTGTGACTCGCGCACCGACGCGCGGACGGCTTGCAGCCTGGCACCCGCGGCGGCAGCCGCTGCCTGCAGGCGCTCGAGCTCCTGCGCGGACGCAATGCCCTGGCCGGCCAGCACGCGTGCCCGCCCGAGATCGTTCGCGGCGCGCTGACTGTCCGCCTGGGCGGCGCGGATCTCGGCGGTGCGGATGGAGGCGGCGTCGGCAAGTGCGCGGCGCTGCTCGATCAGCGCCGCCAAGCCG
>WNGK01012722.1_pt1 | contig 13417 bp, 15 predicted proteins | sample 5400601 | NCBI WGS metagenome assembly WNGK01 (sample SAMN13153376, study PRJNA577476) | soil metagenome | isolation source: 60 cm soil or saprolite under Garry oak tree replicate 1 | place: USA:California | collected 2016-06-15 | reverse complement strand
GACCAGCTGAACCACGGTATCGCCCTCACCCAGGCCGGCAACCTCAACCAGAAGTTCGTCCAGCAGAGCGCGGACCGGTTCGGGTGGGACTTCTCCCGCCCGCCGCGGACCGAGGATGACCTGTTCGACCTGCACCAGTCGCGCCATCTCGCGCAGCGGCTGGGGCTGGCACGCCGGTCGGGCCGCACGCTCATGCTGACCGCCAAGGGCCGGCGTCTCCTTACCGATCCTGGCCAGCTGTGGTGCGCCGTGGCGGCTGGCCTGCTCGGCGGGAATGATTTCAGCGTGTTCGCCGGTGAGCTGTTCCTTGCCCTGCTGCTGGACGCCGACTCGGTGCCTTACAGCGAGATCAAGGTGACCGTGGGGCAAGCGGTCGCCGAAGAGGGGTTCCGGGAGAGCCGGACCGGTGAGCGGCCGAACGAACAGGACATCGGCTGGGCCGTCCACGCGACGAGCAACATGTGCCGGGCACTTGGCCTGATGGTGACCGGCAGTGACTGGCTCGACCGCAGCTACGGACTCACCGGTACCGGCAAGGCAACCGCCCTCCAAGCGCTGCGAGCGAGGGCCTGTGGGGTGCCAGAACTCGCCCACCGGCCTTGACCTGGGTTTCTGCGCGGCTCGCTGGTATTCGTTGACGAGGCCGCCGAGGACTGTGCGGCGCTTGATCCGCTCCTGGGAGAGGTCGGCGACGGATTCGCCGGAACGGAGAGCGGGCGGCTGCGATGGGGTTGTCCGTTGCAGTGCCGGCATACTCGGCGAGGACCGGCCACAGGTGGCGTTAACTGAAGATCAGCATCCTGTTGGGCTCGAATACTTGATCGTGGCGGTGACCTGCTCCTTCTCGTAGCAGCCTGGGGTCATTAGTTAGGCGGCGATCTGGTACTCGTGGGTGAGTCCGCCGAGGACTTGTTTCCGGCGGATCCGGTGCCCGGCGAGGTTGATCACCTGCGGCCGGGTGCCGGCTTGGGCCGGTGTGACCTGGCCGAGGGCGCGGTGCGGCCGGGCGGTGTTGTAGTGCCGAAGGTATTCGGTTAGTACCTGGCGCAGGTGGTGCTCATTGACGATCAGCAGCCGGTCGAAGAGCTCCCGGCGCAGGGTGCCGACGATCCTTTCGCAGATCGCGTTCGCTTCCGGCGCCTGCGGTGGGCTGGCGAGAATCCTGATGGCGTCCGCCTGGAATACGGCGTCGAAGGAGGCGGTGAACTGGCCTGCGCGGTCTCTGATCAGGAACTTGACCGGAGCCGTGCGCTGGCCGAGGTCCATCAGGAAGTTACGCGCCGCCTGCGTCGTCCACGCGCCGTCGGGGTTCGCGGTGATGTCGGCCAGGTGTACGCGGCGGGTGCCGTGCTCGATGACGATCAGGGCGTAGATCCGCCGAAGGAGCACGGTGTCTGCGTGGACGAGATCGACCGCGAGGATGCCGCGCGCCTGGGCGGTCAGGAACTGCTTCCAGGTCGGGCCCGTGCGGCGGGGAGCTGGGTCAATCCCGGCGTCGCGCAGGATCTGCCCCACCGTGGAGGCGGCGATCGGGTGGCCGAGCTTCACGAGCTCACCCTGCACGCGCCGGTGCCCCCACCTCGGATTGTCCATCGCCATGCGGATCACGAGCTTGCGGATCGCGGCTGCCGTGGACGGCCGACCGGGACGCCGCCGGCTGGAGTAATCCCATTTGCGGGTGACCAGTCGCCGGTGCCAGGCCAGCAGCGTCGCCGGGGTCACCGCGAACACCTCGCCCCGCCGGCGCCGGGGGATCAGCCGGGACAGTGCCGAGAACCACAGCCGGCCAGCCCGCTGGTATCGGACCCGGCTGATCTGGCGGCGCACCACCGCGTTCTCGTGCCGGAGCACCATGAGCCCGGCGTCCTTGGACACCTCGCGCCGGGCTAGCACCATCAGACAGTCATGAGCCCGGCGTCCTTGGACACCTCGCGCCGGGCTAGCACCATCAGACAGTCGAGCAGGCAGCGCGCGACCAGGTAGACAACCGAGAAGATCACTCAGCGATGATCCCAACCCGGTCAGCCGTCCAGGCCAGATCCAGCAATCGAGCCCCACAAGGTCACGGGCCTGCGCGTAACGGCGCACCGTCTTCGGATCCGCATCGCACAGCGGCGCCGCCGAATGCGCGACGCCCGTCGCATCGAACGCTTCGAGAATTTCCATGATCTCCCTGTCAGACTTCTTCACGGTCCCTCCGTGTGGGGTTCCAGAAGTCGGCCAGAGGTCTTGACCTGGGCTCCTACGCAGCCCGCTCGTATTCGCTGAGGAGGCCGCCGAGAACGGGTCGGCGCCTGATCCGCTCCTGGGAGAGGTCGGCGCCAGGGTGATCGGGCCGCGGCGGGCGGAGTTCGCGGCTGCGATGGGGTCGTCGCCCGTTGTAGTGGGCCGCGTACTCGGCCAGGACCAGCCGCAGATGTCGCTCACCGAAGATCAGCATCCGGTCGGTCACCTCCGTCCGGGCGGTGAGCACAAACCTTTCGGCATAAGCGTTTGCCCGAGGGCTCCGGGGAGGGATCTTCACCGCCTCGATACCGGCACTGGCCAGGACCGCGCCGGACGATTCGGTGAATTGCCCGGCGCGGTCGCGGACCAGGAACCGGAAGTCCGCGGCGCGGTCACCGAGGTCCATGAGCAGGTTACGGATCTGCTGGGTGGTCCACGGCCCGTGCGGATGCGCGGTCACCCCGAGGATGTGCACGTAGCGGCTGCCGACCTCCAATACGAACAAGCAGTACAAGCGGCGGAGCGTCACCGCGCAGTCCACGTGAAAGAAGTCGACGGCGAACATGGTCGCGGCTTGCGCGTGCAGGAACTGCCGCCAGGTCGTATCGGTGCGCCGCCTCGGAGCCGGAGGGATCCGCAGCGCATTGAGGACCCGGCGGATCGTGGACGCGCCGACCCGGTGGCCGAGCTTGAGCAGCTCGCCCTGGATCCGCTGATACCCCCAGCCGTGATTCTCGGTGGCGAGCCGCTCGATCAGCGCGGCAATCTCGGCGCTGACCGGCGGCCGGCCTATCCGGTTCGGGTAGGTCCACCTCCGTGTGACCAGGCGGCGGTGCCACCGGAGCACGGTGCCGGGCGTGACCAGCCGGTGCAATCGCAGCCTTCCCGGCAGGAGCCGGATCAGCGCGGCGAGCACGGCGCGGTCAGCCCAGTCCAGCCGGGGCCGCGGAGTGGCGCGGCGCAGCACGGCGACCTCGTGCCGCAGCACCAGCAGCTCGGCGTTCTTGGAGGCGGGTGACCGGCCGAGCAGAACCAGCCAGCCGCAGACACGGACGAAAATGAGATAGAGCAGACGCAGGGACACGGGCGATCATCATGGCCTACCGGTAACCTGGCGCATCGCAGCAGCTCACATGCCGTGCAGACTTCTGGCACCCCACACGGTCTCGAATTCCGCTTTGCGGACCACCTCGGCCGGAACCTCTCGCCCGACCTCGCGGCGGAAGTCAGACCAGTACTGCTGCTCTTCGTCGGGCACCAGGGAGTAGCGGGCCCACAGCACCTCACCCGCCATGTTGACGGCAGCGCGGTCCAGGCCGAGACGATCGGCTATCCCAAGGCGCGGGGTGAGCAAAATCGCTTGCCATGGGTCAGCGGTCAGCACCCCGCCCAGGTCAAGCAGGACGGTTCTGGTCTGTGCCATGACGCCCTTCCGCTCCAGACCGCAGGCTCGCACTGCAGTCGGCCATCTCGGATGTCGTTGCGAAAGCTAGCCACATAGCGACGTGATCGCAATCATTGAGCAATGTCACAGCCCAAACAATCTGCTGGGCACAGAATGTCCGTTCCGGCGCACTGTAGGCGACCAGGCCGACATGCATACGTGCGTACAGATCGAGCCATATCGGCGGGTCCGTGCATTACCGCTTGGCCACGGAGCGGAGGCGGCGCTGGGTGTCGAGGGCAAGTCAAGGGGACCGGGGCACGGTGGCCTGGTGAGTAGATAGGGGCTGGCAGCCCCGCCGATCTCCTGCGCGTCCGGCTGGCATCGGAGTCGGCCCGGGCGCGCTCGGGGAGATCGCGTCCGGGCTGTGTTCCGGCCTGATGTGGCCTAGTGGTTCGGGCTTGGCGCCAGCGTCCACCGGGCGCCGTTCCACCGTGCGGTCAGCGTCTGGACGCTCATGCCGTTGGCGGAATATGCGCCGACGGCCATGCAGAAGGTGGTGCTGGTGCAGCTTGCCGCGTAGAGGGCGTTGTGCTGGGTGCCGCTGGTGTCGGGGGTGCTCAGCGAGCTCCACCTGGCGCCGTTCCATGTCTGGGTCACGGTCTGGTCGTGGGTGCCGGGGAACTGGTAGCCGGCGGCCATGCAGAACCGGGGGCTGGCGCAGCTCACCCCGTAGAGGGCGGGCTGAGTCATGCTGGTACGGGCGGAGGCCGGCAGCCAGCGCGTGCCGTTCCAGCTCTCGGTCACGGCCTGGTCGGGCGTGGCGCCGGCGGCCATGCAGAACCGGGCGCTGGTGCAGCTGATCCCGCCGAGGAAGCTGTTCTGGATGCCGCCGGGGTTCGGGGATCTGACCAGGCTCCACCTGGTTCCGTCCCATTTCTCGGTCAGCGGCTGGCCGTGCCCGCGGCTGTTGTAGGCCCCGGCCGCCATGCAGAAGGCGGCGCTGACGCAGCCCACCCCGATGAGGAAGCTGCCATGGGTGCTGGCGTTGGGGGAGTTCACCAGGTGCCACCTGCCGCCGTCCCATCGCTCGGTCAGCGTCTGGCCCGGCCCGCCGCCACTGCTGTGACTGCCGGCCGCCATGCAGAAGGCGGCGCTGATGCAGCTCACCCCGTTCAGGCCGTTGCTCTGGATGCCGCCGGTATTCGGCGAGCTCGCCAGGTGCCACCTGCTGCCGTCCCACCGCTCGGTCAGGGTCTGGTCAGCATGGCCGGTGTCCTGGTAGCCGACGGCCATGCAGAAGGTGGCGCTGACGCAGCTCACCGCATTGAGGAAGCTGCCCTCCGTGCCGCGGGTGTTCGGCGAGCCCACCCAGCTCCACCTGGTGCCGTCCCACCGCTCGGTCAGGGTCTGGGGGTGCGTGCGGGCGGGGGAGTAGCCGACGGCCATGCAGAAAGCGGGGCCGGCGCAGCTCACCCCGTCCAGAACGCTGCCCTCAATGCGCGTCAAATCGACCGGCGACCGCCACTCGCTGCGGTGAAGCGGGACCGCTCAGCCAGCTGCCAGCGCGAGCGTGACAGCGACCGCCACGCCAGCAGCCTTTGCCAGAAACAGCCGCAGCCGTCTGAACTCTCCGCCCTCCCCAGGCCCCGGGGAGGGGTCAGTCTGCGAGTCCAGCCTCAGGCCGGGGCTCTGATCGCGGGTCCTTGATGGCGGAAGCTGCGGCCGCTGCCGCACCTGTCTGATCGTCATGCTCGCTCTCGTCAACCGGTGCCCGGCACTGGAGGAGGCCCGCGGCAGGTGGCCGCGGTGCTCGCGGCCGGTGCCGCCGCCGGCCCCGTTCCGGTACCGCATTACATCGGAATCGGTGAGCTGGCCATGCCCGGATCGGATGGCCCGGCACCCGGGTAACCGCTGCCGGCAGTTGTCCGGTCAGCGGCCCGGCGGCGCTTGGCCCATGTCCAGATCGTCTGGCCGATAAGGCAAATCCCGAGAACTCCTTCGGCGAGGTCAAAGAGCCAGCTGTCGCTGCCATGCCGGGGGAACACGTTGGAGAAGTCACCGCTATCCAGCGCCGGAACCACGCTTCCGATGTGCATGCCCGGATAGCTCCCGTCGAAGGTCACGCCCGTGCGGGTTACCTGACCGCCGGGAAGCCTGAATAGCCCGCTCCATGAGCATCCATGACGCCCGCAACTTTCCGCTTGCGCCACGAAATACCCGCGCGTGCCATGCCCCTCGGCCGCGCTGACCGCCGGCCCGAGGCTCACGCCCATCAGCACCACCAACCCGATCCCCACGACGAGCCTGATGGCACGCGCGGCCGGGCCCGGGAGCCGCCGCCGCGACCCAAATCCCCAGCTCCAGCTGAACATCGCACTCTCACCTGCCTGGATAATGCCCTAACCATAATCAGCTGCTCATTAGATAAACGGCGCGCAAGCCTAGGCGGCGTGACGTTCTGACTGACCGGGCAGCCGGGTCGGCCAGCTATGCGAAGTGGTTGAGCCCGGAAATTCGGGATCTGTGTATCATTGACGCCGGGCAGGACCAAGCAGTTGACGCGCATAACGAAATAAACCGGCGAGCCTCCGGTAAACGCGACAGGTGGTACTGGAATTGCTGCCTGTGGCAGAAGTGCGCAGCGCCGCGGCCAACTCCGCCGGTAATAGCTCCGCTCCCATGACGGCATCGCCCGGCTCTTGCGCTGACGGACCCGGGCACCGCGCGGCTGTCGGGCCGCTGAGCTGAGGGCCGTGGCCAGCTTTCACCGCGACTGTCGTGCGCGGGGCGCGCATGAGCCACGGCGGTCCGAGCACCACTGGTGGTTACCTGTGAGCGGCGTCGTACTGCCCGGCGATGCCCGCGGGGATGCGGCCGCGGTCGCTGACCGCGATGCCCTGGTCTTTCGCCCACGCCCGGATGCGGCTGCTGCGCTCACGAGCCGAGGCGGGACGGCCTGGCCGGCGACGCTGCCCGCGTCCCGCCCTGCGGGCGTGCTCGATGAACGGCGCGAGCTGCCGGCGGAGCCTGGCGGCATTCTTGGCGCTCAGATCGACCACGTACTCCGTGCCGCCCAATCCGAACTCCAGCGTCTGGTCGGCAGGACCGCCGTCCAGGTCATCTTCCAGGACGACCGCAATCCTCGTTGCCATCGGGACCTCCCATGACAGCGACGGGCTCCTACCGTACCGGCCATGTCCTCCTACCGTAGCGGTGACCTGTCCCGCCCGATGCCGCGTGGCGATCGCCGGTCAGCTCCCCGCAGACAACATGATCGCCGACCTCAGCCCCGGACACGCAAAGCACGCTAGGCTAGGGGCACAACGGTCTGCTGGAACTGCGATCCCGAGGGCGGCTGCGGCGGTGACCGACCCGCCCGTGGCGGACCCGTCAGGGTTGCCCAGCTGCTGCCCGCCCCGCGCGTCACCGCCCGGCGACCCCGGATGCGACGCCGCCGTTGCCCTGACCGGACCTCGTAAACGGACAGGGCGGCCAGGCGGCCGCCCGTGCTGAGGCCGTCGCCAGCTACTTGGCCGCGCGGCACCCGGGAACGCCGGCTGGGCTGCCTGTGGGGTGCCGGAAGTCTGCTCGATCCTGTGACCTGCGTCGATAGGCGGCTCGTGGCCATCGGGAATGATGATCGCCTGTGTCTCTCCGTCTGCTCTGCCTCATCTTCATCCGGCTTTGCGGCTGGCTGGTCCTGCTCGGCCGGTCAACCGCGTCCAAGGACATCGAGCTACTCGTGCTGCGGCACGAGGTTGCCGTGCTGCGCCGTATCAGGCCCGGGCCCCGGCTGGACTGGGCCGGCCGCGCGGTCCTCGCCGGGCTGATCCGCCTCCTACCACGAAGCCTGCGGATGCACCGGCTGGTCACCCCGGGCACCGTCCTGCGGTGGCACCGCCGCCTGGTCACCCGGAAGTGGACCTGCCCGCACCGGATGGGGCGCCCGCCGGTCAGCGCCGGGATCGCCGTACTCATCGGGCGGCTCGCCACCGAGAACAACAGCTGGGGATACCAGCGCATCCAAGGCGAGCTGCTCAAGCTCGGCTACCGCGTCAGCGCATCCACCATCCGCCGGGTACTCAAGGCCGCGGGGATCCCGCCAGCGCCGAAACGGCAGACCGATACGCCTGGCGGCAGTTCCTGCGCGCTCAAGCCGGGACTATGCTCGCCGCCGGCCTCTTCCACGTGGACTGCGCAGTAACCCTCAGGCGCCTGTACTGCTTGTTCATCATCGAGGTCAGCTCCCGCTCCGTGCACATCCTCGGGGTAACCGCCAACCCGGGCGGACCGTGGACCACCCAGCAGACCCGCAACCTCCTGATGGACCTCGGCGACCGCGCCGCGGACTTCCGGTTCCTGGTCCGCGACCGCGCCGGGCAGTTCACGGCATCGTCCGGCGCGGTTCTGACCGCCGCCGGCATCGAAGCCGTGAAGATCCCGCCGCGAAGTCCTCGCGCGAATGCCTATGCGGAACGGTTCGTGCTCACCGCCCGGACCGAGATCACCGGCCGGTTGCTGATCTTTGGCGAACGCCACCTGCGGCCGGCCCTCACCGAGTACGCGCGGCACTACAACGGACGACGACCCCATCGCAGCCGCCAGCTCCGCCCGCCCCGGCCCGACCACCCCGCCGCCAATCTCTCCCAGGAACGGATCAAGCGCCCCCAGGAACGGATCAAGCGCCGCCCAGTCCTTGGCGGCCTCATCAACGAACACGAGCGAGCCGCGTAGAAGCGCAGGTCAAGACCAGTGGACGAGTTCTGGCACCCCACAGGACAATGGCAGTGAATTGCGCGGGGACCGGCTGCTGGTCGCCACGGGCCGGCGTCCTCGCACCGCCGGGCTCGGCCTGGAGACGGTCGGCGTCACTCCGGGACCGGACGGCATCGAAGCCGACGCACGGCTGCGCGCCGGCGAGCGGCTGTGGGCGATCGGCGACGTCACCGGCATCCGGCTGCTGACCCACGTCGGCGAGTACCAAGGCGAGGTCGTCGCATCCAACATCCTCGGCGAGCCGCGCGAGGCGCACTACGAGGCCATACCGGACGTGGTCTACACCGACCCGCAGGCAGCCGCCGTCGACGCCACCGAGGCCGCCTTCAGCGCCACCGCGCGGCTGTCCGAGGTGGCCAAGACAGCGACCTACACCCATGCCTATGCCGAGTGCAACGGATTCCTGACCCTGCTGTCCGACGGCGAGCGGCTGACCGGCGGCTACGCGCTGGGCCCCGAAGCCGGGGAATGGCTGCAGCAGGCCACGCTGGCTATCCGCGCCCGGGTTCCGCTGAACGTGCTGCGCGATGTCATCCAGCCGTTCCCCACCTTCTCTGAGATCTACGCCGGCGCGCTGAAGGCGCTGCGCGGCCAGATCGCAGCCCCCCGCCGGTCGGCAACAGCGGGATCGCCGTGATTCCCGCCGATTAAGCGGCGACCGCCAAGGTCGACCCGCTCGTCGCGCTGCGCAGCACGACCGGCGCCGTGCTCATCGCGGCCCGCTGTCCTCGCCTCGGTGGTGCCTCCATGGACGCCAACGTCATCCACCGCGCGGCGGCGGCTCCCCTGACCGCGCGGCGGGCGCCAGAGGTCGGCTGCGCCGTCCCTGTCCCGCCCCGGCGGCGGCGTCTTGATCCGTCGCCGCAGCATGCCATCGGAGGAATCAATGACCAGCTCACCCTCTTTCTCTGTCACCCGGCGCGAACCGGAACTGCTCGGCCAGACCGTCGTCGTGCTCGGCGGCAGCGCCGGCATCGGGCTGGAAACAGCCCGCCGGGCCCGCGCCGAGGGCGCCGACATCATCCTGACCGGCCGCGACTCGGACCGCCTTGAGCACGCCGCGGACGAGGTCGGCGCGCAGCGCACCGCGGCCTTCGACGCCACCGACCCGGCCGCGCTCGACCGGTTCTTCGCCGACCTGCCGGAACAGATCGACCACGTGATGGTCACGGGCCCCGGCCCGTACTACGCGCCCCTGGCCGACCTCGACCGCGAGCGGGCGCACCGCGACTTCGACGCGCACCTTTGGCTGGCCGTCGCCGTCGCGCAGCACGCCGTCGGCCAGGTGCGGCCCGGCGGCACGCTGCTGTTCATGGGCGGCACCGGCGGCCGCGCACGAGGACCCGGCCTGTCGCTCGTCGCCTCGGGCACCGCCGCGCTGCCCGCCCTGATCGCCAACCTGGCGGTCGAAGTGGCGCCGATCCGGGTCAACCTCATCGCGGCCGGCTTCGTCGACACGCCCCTGTCCGCCTCGCTGCTGGGTGATGACCTCGACAGACGTCGCGATCAGCTTCGCGCCACACTCTCCATCGGGCGTGTCGTCGGGCCGGCGGACGTCGCCGCCCTCGCCGTGCACATCATGACCAACACGGCGCTGACCGGCGCGACCTACGACATCGACGGCGGCCAGCAACTGGTCGCCAGTGGGTGATCGCCATGAACGACCTGCTGAAACTGGCGATCGAGGGCCATGGCGGCGCGCGGCGATGGGAGGAGATCTTCCGGCTCCGCGTGACCGCTTCGATCGTCGGCGCGATCTGGGCGCTGACGGGCAAGCCCGGCCTGCTGGACGCGTGGTGCTGGCGGGCGAGACCCGCGACCAGCGGCTGAGGATCACCACAGTCCCGCGCCCCGGCCGGTACGCCACCCGGGAGCCTGCCGGCAGACCATCCAGACCACCGACGGCGTGCTGCTCGCCCAGCGCCGCGACCTCGCGGCGGCGTTCGCCGGGGACGACCCGCTCCTCGCCCTTGTGCTGCCGCCGGCCGGCGAGCACCGCCGCGGCGTGCCGCACGGCCGGCACCTGCACGGCCTGCACCCGCGCGGCCGCGAGATCCTCGAGGAGCTGTTCCCGGGCTTCACCGTCACGCTGACGGCCAGCGGCGCCGTCCGCTGCGATGTCCTCGAGAACCTGCGCTGGCAGCTGTCCGGCCACCAGCTGCGGCAGGCGAGGATCGGCCTGCCGAGCCTGTTCGCTAGCCGGCCGTTCCTCGAAGGCCACCTCCGGGCGATGGTTCGGGGCTGCCCGCAGTCCGTTTCCTCGAAGAACACTCAGTCTGCGGCCTTGCTGTCACGGCGGATAAGCGTCAGGTCATCGGCGTCGAGGTTCAAGGGACACGCGGCGGTCCGCCAGTACAGATCCCGGCCAGCCTGGTGGTGGACGCCACCGGGCGAGGCTTACGCACCCCGGTCTGGCTGGCCGAGCTCGGCTACCAGCGCCCGGCGCAGGAGCGGGTCGAGATAGGCCTGGGCTACGCGACGCGGACCTACCGGCTGCGGCCCGGCGCCATGAACGGCGACCAGATGATCCTCACCGTCGGTACGCCCGCCAACCCGCGCACCGGGGCCCTGGCAGTCACCGAGGGCGGCCGTCACATGCTCACCATCGTCGGCATCCGCGGCGACTACCCGCCCACCGACCTGCCGGGCTTCGGCGACTTCGTTGCCACGCTGCCGTCCGCCGACATCGCCGACGCCGAGCCGCTGGACGACCCGGTGCCCTTCCGGTTCCCCGCCAGCGTACGGCACCGGTACGAACGGCTCACCGCATTCCCGGCCGGCCTGCTGGTCATCGGCGACGCCGTCTGCTCGTTCAACCCCGTTTACGGGCAGGGCATGACCGTCGCCGCGGCGCAGGCCATGACCCTGCACGGGCTCCTGGCCCGCAGCGCCGTGCCCGACGCCCGCCGCTACTTTCGAGCCGTCACTGCCGCGATCGACGTGGCCTGGGACATCGCGGTCGGCGGCGACCTGGCGTTCCCCCAGGTACCCGGCAAGCGCACCGCCAAAGTGCGCCTTGTCAACGCCTACCTGCGACGGCTGCACGCCGCCGCCGCCCGCGACCAGGCGCTGGCACTCACAACGGTATGGCTGGGACGGTTCCCAAGCCCGGCTACATCTTTGACCGGGTAGCTGAGTGGCAGGCGCTGGCCGAGTTCGCCACCGACGACCGGCTCGGAGCGACCCTGGACGTGGTCTCGGGTCGGCGCCGTCAGGGCAAGACGCTGCTGCTTGAGTCGATGTGCGTGGAACTTGGCGGGCTCTACTTCACGGTGCCTGAGGACATGCCAGCGAGTGAGCACCTGCGCAGGCTCGCGGAGGCGCTCGGAGCATTCACCGGCGGTCTGCCGCCTCGGCTGGATTCCTGGGACCAGGCGATCGAGGCGTTGTTCGGCTTGGGCGCGGCCGGACGGCCGGTACCCGTGGTCCTAGACGAGTTCCCCTACATGGCGCGCTCGGCGTCTGGCCTGCCGTCGATCATCCAGCATGCGCTGTCGCCTCGGGGTAAGGCGCGCACCGGGTCGCGAACCCGGCTGATCCTGTGCGGGTCGTCGATCTCCTTCATGGGCCAACTGGTCTCCGGGTCGGCCGCGCTGTTCGGCCGGGCGCGGCTCAGCCTCATGGTGCGCGCGTTCGACTCCGGGCGGCCGCTAGGTTCTGGGGGGTCTCGCACGACCTGCCGCTGGCGGCGGCGCTGTTCGCGATGGTGGGCGGGACTCCCGCTTTCATCGAGTACGCGTCTGGGGTGCCCGCGTCGCTGGGCGAGCTTGACGAGTGGGTGACGCGGAATCTGCTGAACTCGACCAACATGCTGTTCCGCCAGCCGCGGATGCTGCTGAGCGAGGATTCGGCGTTCAGCCAGATCGGGATGTACGGGACTGTGCTGAGCGCGATCGCCGAGGACAGTCGCACGGTGTCCGGGATCGCCCAGCGGGTCGGCGGCTCAACCTCGGATGTGAACCACTACGTCAAGGGACTGGCCGACGGTGGCTTCCTGACGCATGTCCCCGACGCGTTCCGGGCGAACCGTGCCGAATACCAGATCACCGACGCCCTCATCCGGTTCCACCACGCGATCGTCTACCCGAACTGGTCGCGGCTGGATCTTTACCGGCCGGAGCGGGCAGCTCGCCTGTGGGCGGAGTCGGCGGAGACGTCCAGGTCGCAGGTCATGGGGCCGACATTCGAGGCCATGTGCCGGGTCTGGACCCAGGAGTTCGCCTCCGGTGTCACTCTGGGTGGCGAGCCGGACATCGTTCCGCACGGCGTGCTCAACGACCCCGCCGGGCGGTCTCAGCGCAAACTTGACATCGTCGTGCGAGACTCACGCCGCGGGCTGGTCGCCATCGGAGAGCGATGTCTGGCGAGGTCATCGGGCATGGTCACCTCAGCCAGTTGCGCGAAGCGGTCAACCTGCTCCGCGCACAGAGCCACCTTGAGCCCGGCGTGCAACCGGTGCTGCTGCTCTTCAGCGGTGCCGGCTTCACGCCCGGGCTAGCCGCGGAGGCCGCAGACAGCGGTGGGACGGTGCAGCTCATCGGCCTGGAGAGGCTTTACTCCGGCTTGTGAGCACCATCTTGTGCCGCTCGATCGACTGCGTGGCTGATCTGCGCAGTGTCCTGCGGCCCGCCCGCTGTCGTCGCCGTCGGCCATCTGAGTGCGGATGATCGGCTCTGCGGCGACCCGTCATCAACCAGCGGGCGTCTTCCGCGTGTCTGCCCCTGCGCCGAGGGTTTCTGGTGGAATCCTGTCTCCTGGGTCGGAGTTCATGGAGGTTCGCATCGTGGGGAAAGCCAGCCGTAACCGGCGGCAGAAGAAGGACGAGGAGCGCCAGCGGCGCCGCGCGGAGCGGGCGGCGGGCCTGGGCTGGTCGCCGGGCCGGCAGAGTGTCCCGTCGCAGCGGGAGCTTGTCGTGACCGCGGTGAGCGCGGCGGTCGATGCCGTCTGCCGGGGTGACGAGCGCGGTTTCGCGGAGTACCTCAGGCTGCTGGCGGCGGAGCAGTCGCCCGGCTGGACGCAGGCCGTCAG
>WNGK01005499.1_pt1 | contig 13419 bp, 9 predicted proteins | sample 5400601 | NCBI WGS metagenome assembly WNGK01 (sample SAMN13153376, study PRJNA577476) | soil metagenome | isolation source: 60 cm soil or saprolite under Garry oak tree replicate 1 | place: USA:California | collected 2016-06-15 | reverse complement strand
CCCCGGTCCCCGGCGCCGACCTCAACCCGGCCAACTGGGCCCGCAACGTGAACGTCCACGAGATCCAGGCCGCCAACGGCGCCGGCTAGCCCGCCGCCAACGGCGCCGGCTGACCCCGGCTCCCCTCACTCCCCGTCGCCCCGCCCCCAGCCGCCCCGCCGCCACCAAGACCCCAGCCCGTGCAACCACACCGATGTGACATCGATGTTGCTATAGCCACACCAATGTCACATCGGTGTGGTATCAGGACATAGCCGGGAGACGCGCGTGTGATCGAGGGGACTGCTGAGGCGAGCGCGAGGCAACCCGGAAGGATACCGGGACACGGTACGTCCGTTACGCGGTGCTGGTGGGGTCGAAGAGGCGGAGGGTGTGCGCCTTGGCGGCGGCTTCGCCGCGGCTGGCCACGTTCAGCTTGCCGAGGATGTTGGACACGTGCACGCTGGCCGTCTTGGGCGAGATGAACAGCTCGGCGGCTATCTCCCGGTTGCTGCGCCCGGCCGCGACCAGGTGGAGCACCTCGAGTTCGCGTTCGGTGAGGCCGAGCTCGCCGTCCCCGGGACCCGGGCCGCCCGGGGCAGCGCCGGCTATGGCGTCGTCGCTGGTCAGCCGGATCCTGGCGCGCCGCGCGAGGATCGCGATCTGGTCGCTGAGCGGGTGCGCGGCGAGCCGGGCCGCAAGCGGGACCGCACGCTGCAACCGCTCCGCCGCGCCGTCACGGTCGCCGCAGGCCAGCGCGGCCTCCGCCGCGCGCAGCAGCGTCTCGCCGAGCGGATGAGGCTCGCCGAGGCCGGCCCACGCGGCGGCGGCCTGATCCCAGGCGGCGAGCAGCCCGGCGGCCTCATCGCCAGCGCCCGGATGACCGCCGCCGGCGCCCGGATGACCGCCGCCAGCGCCCGGATGAGCAGCACCAGCGCCCGGATGAGCAGCACCAGCGCCCGGATGACCGGCGCCGGGGAAGGCGGCGAGCAGGTGGGCGGCGTCCGCGTCGGCCGCCGCGAAGCTCAGCCGGCAGGCTCGCTGTGCCGGGCCGAACGTCTCCAGTTTCTCCGCGACCGTGCGCAGCCGGTCCGCGAGGGCGGCGGCCTCGTCGCGGAGCCGCTCGTCGCGGGAAACCCCGGCCAGCCGGGCGGCGGCCAGGACCGTGCTGGCCCCGGCGACCACGACGGGCCAGGCGTACCTCGGGCTGCTGCTGGACAGCTCGAAGCGGTCCAGGATCTGCGAAGCGGTCCCGAGCGCGGCGGCCGGGCCGTTCCTGGCCAGCGCGAACAGGATCTCCAGCCGGGCCAGCGGAAGCTGGTGCTGGTCCTCGTAGCGGGCCGAACGTAGCGCGTCGCGGGCCGTCAGCATGTTCTGCGCCGCCGCGGCCAGATCGCCCCGGGCCAGCACGATGGAGCCGGTGATGACGTGCAGCAGGGCGCGGTTCAGCGGCCCGGGCGCGAGGTAGCGGTCCATGGCCCCGGTGGATATCGTCAGGGCCTCGTCCCAGCGGCCGAGCGCAAACAGCGGTTCGGCCTGGTTGATGGCGAGCACGCTGCCCGAGGTGCGGGACAGCAGTTGGGCGTCCGCGCTCTCGGTGGCGCGGCGGGCCGCCCCGGCGGCGAGTTCGTGCTCCCCGGCGCCTTCGAGCAGGTGGGACTCGTTGACCGCCGCGTTCAGCAGCACATCCTCGGCCCCCCGGCGCTCGGCCATGTCGCGGGCCTGCGCGATGAGTTCGAGAGGACCACTGTCCGAGGGGGCCTGCGCGCCGGGGTCGGCGTTGTACATGGCCAGCGTCAGCAGGGCGTTCGCCTCGCTCGCCTCGTCGGCGGTCCGGCGGGCGATCGCCAGGGCCTCCTCGGCGTAGGACCGCTCGTTGGTCACGTTGGGCGGGCAGTGGGCGAGCGCGAGCAGGATCTCCACCCGGGTGGGCGGCGACACGTCGGCGGGCACGTACTCCAGGGCGTCTTCCAGGTCGCGGGTGAAGTCCTTGCGGCCCAGCTTCATCCGGAAGTGGCCGCGACGACCGAGCAGCTTCGCGACCCGGACTGGTTCGGTGGCCGGGTCGAGTTCCCTGAGGACCGAGGTGGCCAGCGCGATCCCGCGTTCGAACTCCCCGGCGTCGTGGGCCGCCGAGATGGCCTCTTCAAGCACCTGGGTGTGGCCCGCGCCGATCCGCTCGACGGCGTCCGGCACCTGATCCCAGAGTTCGAGCACGCGGGCCAGCAGCGAGAGCCGCTCGGCGGCCGCGACCGCCCGGCCCGCCTGTGCCGCCGCCTGCCAGGCGCTGGTCAGCGCCCAGGCCGAGTCGTGCGCCGAGTGCCAGTGGTGAGCCATCTCGATGGCGGCCCGGCCGGGAGGAACCAGCGTGGGGTCGGCGTCGATGGCCTCGGCGAAGCGGCTGTGCATGCGGCCGTGCTCGCCGGGCAGCAGGTCCTCGTGCACCGCCTCGCGGATGAGCTCGTGCCGGAACGCGTAGCCGTCGCCCCGGGGGTGCAGCACGTTGGCGATCACCGCGGGCCGCACCGCGCGGGTCAGCGCCGCGTCGTCCAGGCCGGTCACCGCTGCGAGCAGCGCGTGCCCGGTCGTCTCGCCGCCCGCGCTGGCGACCCGCAGCACCTCCTGGGTGTCTTCCGGCAGCCTGCGGACGCTGTCCAGCAGCAGGTCGCGGAGGGATTCCGGCAGCTCCGCGCTCAGCTCGCCGTCACAGCAGAGCAGGGCCTCGACGAAGAGCGGGTTGCCCTCGGAGCGGTGGTACAGCGCGTCGGCCAGGTCGCCGGCCGGCTGGCGGCCGAGGATGCGTACGACCAGCTCTCCGGTATCGTGCCTGGTCAGCCGCGGCAGATCGACCCGCTCGACCCAGGCGATCCGGTCCAGTGAGGCCAGCAGCGGGCGCAGCGGATGGGTGCGGTGCAGTTCGTCGGAGCGGAACGTCACCACGACGAGCAGCCCGCTGAGGGCGCGCTGGTTCCCGATCAGGAACGTCAGCAGGTCCCGGCTCGACCGGTCGGCCCAGTGCGCGTCCTCGATCACCAGCACCACCGGCGAATGCCTGGTCAGGTGGTCGAGCGCGCTGAGCACCTCCTCGAACAGCCGCGCCCGGGCCTCGGCCGGATCACCGCCGGTGTCCGGCTCGCCGAGCTCGGGCAGCAACCGGGCCAGCCCCCGCGTGGTCCGGCCGGGCAGCATCGAGGCCACCGCGTCCGCGCCCATCTCGTGCACCAGGTCGCGCAGCACCGCGGTGAACGGGGCGTACGGCAGCCCGTCGGTGCCCAGAGCCAGGCAGCCACCGGTCAGCACCCGGGCGCCCGCCAGCGCCGCGGTCCGGCCGAACTCGCTGACCAGCCTCGACTTGCCTACGCCCGCTTCTCCGCCCAGCAGCACAGCAGACGGACCGCCCTGGCGCACGCTGGCGAAAGCGGCTTCCAGGGCGGCCATCTGCTCGTCCCGCCCGACCAACACGGGACTGGATGCTCGCCCGCTCATCTCTGGAGTCAGCATCCCACGAGGGTCTGACATTCCGGAAAGTTCGCCGGCGATGGATGGGGCGCTCACCGGCCGCCTCAGGCGGCGTGGTGGGCGGCGGGCGCCTGCCCCGCGTCGCTGACTGCCTCGTGGCCGGCCGGCCCGCTGCGGAACGACCCGTCCACGTAGTCGGGGATGGCGGGCAGGACGAACTCGTCCGCCAGATCGCGCGCACGGCGGCGGTTCCGGATCGCCGTCCGGGCGAGCCTGGCCTGCTGCGCCCGCGCCCGCATTTCGCGGCCGCGCTGAGCGTTCAGTAGCCGTAGAATCTCGGGATGCATGGTTCCTCCTCGGCCCGGGGAACCTCGTCTGGTTCCCCATATCCTCAAGATTCGCGGTAAGGCCCCGCCCTCCACATCGGACGAATGCCTTATCTTCCGCGGTCAGACAGGCTTAGGCCCAGCTAAGCCGACCGTCATCGGACTAAGCCGTCTTAGCCCAGGTCAGAAGCGGTAAGACGAGGTGGGAAACCTGCGTGCCGCGGCCCAGGCGGCAGGAGTCTAAGTGACCTGGCTCACCAGGCGGTCAGGGTGAGGTCGAAGCTGTACCGCGAGGCGCGGTAGACGTGGTGGCCGTGCTCCACCGCCCGCCCGTGGTCATCGTAGGCCGAACGTTCCATGGTCAGCAGCGGCGCTCCCCGCCTCTCGCCGAGCGCGCGAGCCTCGGCGGCGGTCGCGGCCCGCGCCCCGATGGCCTGCTTGGCGATCCGCATGCCGACGCCGTTCGCCCGGAACAGGTTGTAAAGCCCCCCTCCCTCCAGGTCCGCCGGGGTGAGGCGCATCAGGTGCGCCGGGACGTGGTTGCGCATCAGCGCGAGCGGCTCGGCGTCGGCGTAGCGCAGCCGCTCGAAGACGTACACCGGCGTCCCGGCCGGGATGCCGAGCTTGACCGCGAGGGCGTCGGGCGCCCCCTCGGTCCGGAAGCTGACCACCTTGGTGGACGGCGCCCGGCTGGTCTTGGCCAGGTCGTCGTAGAGGCTGGTCAGCTCGATATCGCGGGTGACCTTCGCGTGCACGACCTGCGTTCCGATCCCGCGCTTGCGGACCAGTAGCCCGCGGTCCACGAGGTACTCGATGGCCCGGCGCATCGTCTGCCGGGACAAGCCGAGCTTGTCGGCCAGGTCGGTTTCGTTCTCGAGCCGCGTTCCCATCGGCAGTTCGCCGGACTCGATCATGTGTTCCAGGTGCTGCGCCACCTGGAAGTAGAGGGGGACCGGGCTGCTCCGGTCTACCCGGATGGGCATGGCGGCACGGTTCACGGACAGCTCTCTCGCGGCGGTCAATCCGATTCGATAACGATCTCATCCCATTATGTCACCGGATCGTCAAGTTGCTAGCAGATCAAGACGTAAATATGTCAAGACATACTCTTGACCTGACCGAAACGCAGGCGTAAAACGTTAGCAATACCCGCTTCCTGCGCGAACCTCCAGGAGAGGGAGGCAGAGCTGATGCACATGCGACCCTCCAGCCACGGGTTCGAGGTGCTCACCATGGGGCGGATCGGGGTGGACCTGTATCCGCAGCAGGTCGGCGTGGGGCTCGATGAGGTGGAGAGCTTCGGCAAGTACCTGGGCGGCAGCGCGTCCAACGTGGCGGTGGCGGCGGCCAGGTACGGACGGCGCACGGCGGTCATCACGCGCACCGGCGAGGACCCGTTCGGCACGTTCCTGCACACGGCGCTGCGCGGGTACGGCGTCGACGACCGCTACGTCACCGCGGTCAAGGGCCTGCCCACGCCGGTGACGTTCTGCGAGATCTTCCCGCCGGATGACTTCCCGCTGTACTTCTACCGCTGGCCGAAGGCGCCGGACCTGGTGATCCGCCGCGAGGAGCTGGACCTGGACGCCATCCGCGCGGCGGGCGTGTTCTGGGTGACCGTCACCGGGCTGTCGCAGGAGCCGAGCCGCACCGCGACCCTGGCCGCCCTGGAGGCGCGGGCCAAGAAGGACATCACCGTCCTGGACCTGGACTACCGGCCGATGTTCTGGTCGTCACGGGAAGAGGCCCGCCGCTGGGTGCAGCAGGCACTGCCGCACGTGACCGTCGCGGTGGGCAATCTCGACGAGTGCGAGACGGCGGTGGGGGAGCGGGAGCCGCTGGCCGCCGCGCAGGCCCTGCACGATTTCGGCGTGGGCCTGGCCGTCGTCAAGCAGGGCCCCAAGGGGGTCCTCGCCCATGACGGCAAAACCGCGACCGAGGTGCCGCCGGTGCCGGTCAATGTCCTGAACGGCCTCGGCGCCGGCGACGCGTTCGGCGGGGCGCTGTGCCACGGGCTGCTGGCCGGCTGGGACATCGAGCGCGTGATGCGCTTCGCGAACGCCGCCGGGGCCATCGTGGCGTCGCGGCTCGCCTGCTCGGACGCCATGCCGACGGCGGCCGAGGTAGACGGGCTCCTGGCTGAGGGACCACGGGAGGCTACCAGTGCGTGACCAGCTCAAGGCCATCCTGGAGGCGCGCACGCGCCGCCCGCAGGCCATCGCCGAAGCAGCCGCGCGACGCCAGCGCCGCGCGGAACTGCTCGGCCAGGACAACCAGTTGTTCATCATCGCCGCCGACCACCCGGCGCGCGGCGCGCTGCGGGTGGGGGACCGGCCGATGGCCATGTCCGACCGGGCGGACCTGCTCGAGCGGATGTCGCTGGCGCTGTCCCGGCCCGGCGTGGACGGCGTGCTCGGCACCGCGGACATCATCGAGGACCTGCTGCTGCTCGGCGCGCTCGATGACAAGGTGGTCATCGGCTCGATGAACCGCGGCGGCCTGGCCGGAACCGTCTTCGAGATCGACGACCGGTTCACCGGGTACGACGCCGCGGCGATCGCCCGGATGGGGTTCGACGGCGGCAAGATGCTGTTCCGCATCGACCCGGGCGATCCCGCCACCGCCGGCACCATGGAGGCCTGCGCCCGGGCGGTCAGCGACCTCGCGTCGCACGCCTTGATGGCGATGGTCGAGCCGTTCATCTCGCACCAGGTCGACGGCCGGGTGCGCAACGACCTGTCACCCGAGGCGGTGATCCGGTCCATCGTGGTCGCCTCGGGCCTGGGCAACACGTCCGCCTACACCTGGCTCAAGGTACCGGTCGTGGACGACATGGAACGGGTGCTGGCCGCCTCCACGCTGCCCGCCTTGCTGCTCGGCGGCGAGGTCAGCGCCGACCAGAACGCCGCCTTCGACCGCTGGCACAAGGCACTGCAGATGCCGTCCGTGCACGGGCTGGTGGTAGGCCGGACGCTGCTCTTCCCGCCCGGCGATGACGTGGCAGGCGCGGTCGACACCGCCGTCAGCCTGATGCGGGGGTGAGGCAGTGGACGACAAGCTCTACCTTCCCCAGGGATCCAGCAAAGACGGTGCCTTCTCCCTCGTGGTGACGCCCGAGCGGGCCGGCTGGACCTATAGCGGCCTCAAGGTGCTGACCCTGGCGGCCGGGGGAACACACACCTGGCCCACCGGCGACGACGAGATCCTGGTCCTGCCGCTGGCCGGATCGGCCGCGGTGACCTGCGCGGGCCAGACCTTTGAACTTCAGGGCCGGCGCAGCGTGTTCTCCCGCGTCAGCGACTTCTGCTACGCGCCGCGCGACGCGACCGTCACGGTGACGTCCGCCGCAGGCGGCGTGTTCGCCATTCCCTCGGCCCGGTGCGCGAACCGGCTGCCGCCGCGGTACGGCCCGGCCGAAGACGTGCCGGTGGAACTGCGCGGGGCCGGCCAGGCCAGCCGGCAGGTCAACAACTTCTGCTCGCCCGAGGCGTTTGACTGCGACAAGCTCATCGCGGTCGAGGTGCTCACGCCGGGCGGGAACTGGTCCTCCTACCCGCCGCACAAGCACGACGAGACGCGCGACGACGAGGCCGAACTCGAGGAGATCTACTACTTCGACACCCAAGGGCTCGCCTACCAGCGGGTCTACGGCACTCCCGGGCGCCCCATCGACGTGCTGGCCGAGGTCGGCCTGGGCGACGTGGTGCTCATCCCGCACGGCTGGCACGGGCCGTCGATCGCCGCCCCCGGCTACGACCTGTACTACCTCAACGTCATGGCGGGCCCGGCGGCCGAACGCGCCTGGCGCTTCTGCGACGACCCGGCCCACGCCTGGATCCGCGGCACCTGGGCCGGCCAGGCCATGGACCCGCGGCTCCCCCTGACTTCGACAACTGAGACCTCAGCCATGGAACGGGAGAGATAGGCAGTGAGCACCGTGCGCCTTACCGTCGCCCAGGCCCTGGTCCGCTTCCTGGCCAGCCAGTACAGCGAGCGCGACGGCGTGCGGCGCCGGCTCATCGCAGGCTGCTTCGGCATCTTCGGCCACGGCAACGTGGCCGGCGTCGGCCAGGCGCTGCTCCAGGCCCACCAGACGGGCGAGGCGGACCTGCGCTACTACCTGGCCCGCAACGAGCAGGCCATGGTGCACGCCTCGGTCGGCTTCGCCCGGATGAGGAACCGGCTGCAGGCCTTCGCCTGCACCGCCTCGATCGGCCCCGGCTCCACCAACATGGTGACCGGAGCCGCCCTCGCCACCATCAACCGCGTCCCGGTCCTGCTGCTGCCCAGCGACTTCTTCGCCACCCGGGTCGCCAGCCCGGTGCTGCAGGAGCTGGAGGACCCGCGGTCTTTCGACGTGAGCGTCAACGACGCGTTCAAGCCGGTGTCGCGGTTCTGGGACCGGATCAGCCGGCCCGAGCAGCTGCCGTCGGCGCTGCTCGCCGCGATGCGCGTGCTCACCGACCCGGCCGAGACGGGCGCGGTGACGCTGGCCCTCCCGCAGGACGTGCAGGCCGAGGCCCACGACTGGCCGGAAGATCTTTTTACCGAACGGACCTGGTACGTGCCCCGGCCACTGCCCGAGCCCGCCGCGCTGGACCGCGCTGTCGCCGTGCTCCGCGCCGCGCGCAGGCCGCTCGTCATCGCGGGCGGCGGCGTCATCTACTCCGACGCCAGCCAGGAGCTGCTCCGCTTCGCCGCGGCCACCGGCATCCCGGTGTCCGACACCCAGGCGGGCAAGGGCGCGCTGCCCTGGGACCACCCGTGCGCCGTCGGCGGCGTCGGCGCCACCGGCTCGCCGGTGGCCAACGCGCTGGCCCGCGAGGCCGACGTCGTCCTGGGCATCGGCACCCGCTACAGCGACTTCACCACCGCCTCGCGGACCGCCTTCCAGCACCCGGGCGTGAAGTTCGTCAACCTCAACGTCACGGCCTTCGACGCGGGTAAGCACGCCGGCGCATCTCTCGTCGCCGACGCGCGAGCTGGTCTCGAAGCGCTGACTGAGGCTATGGCCGACTACCGGACTGACGAGGCGTACCGCGCCCGGATCGAGCGCGCGAACGCCGGCTGGCGGCAGGTGGTGGAGCACGCGTACCACCTGGGGCACCAGCCGCTTCCCGCGCAGACCGAGATCCTCGGCACGCTGAACGAGTTCATGGCCGAGCGCGACGTGGTGGTGCAGGCGGCCGGCAGCATGCCCGGGGACCTGCAGATGCTATGGCGCGCCCGCGACCCGAAGCAGTACCACGTCGAGTACGGCTACTCCTGCATGGGCTACGAGATCGCCGGCGGCCTGGGCGCCAAGCTGGCCGCCCCGGAGCGCGAGGTCTTCGTGCTCGTCGGCGACGGGTCGTACCTGATGATGGCCCAGGAGATCGTCACGGCCGTCGCCGAGGGCATCAAGCTGACCATCATCCTGGTCGACAACCGCGGCTTCGGCTCCATCGGCTCGCTGTCCTCCTCGCTCGGCTCGCAGCGGTTCGGCACCCGCTACCGCTACCGCAACCCGGCCACCGGGCTGCTTGACGGCGACGTCCTGCCCGTCGACCTGGCCGCGAACGCGGCCAGCCTCGGCGCCGACGTGCTGCGGACCGCGACGGTCAAGGAATTCGCCGCGGCCCTGGAGCAGGCCAGGGCGTCGGACCGGACCACCGTCGTGTACATCGAGACCGACCCGCTCGCCCCGGTCCCGTCGTCGCAGAGCTGGTGGGACGTGCCCGTGTCGGAAACCTCCGCGCTGGAGAGCACGCAGCAGGCCCGCGCGGCCTACCAGGCGGCCAAGCGCGACCAGCGACTGTACCTGTAGAAGGAGCTGAAACTACGGATGCGTACTACCCAGAACCGTACTACCCAGAACCGTACTATCCAGCTGCGGACTATCCCGCACTGGATTGCCGGCGCGGAGACGACCGGGGCGTCGACCCGGTACGGGCCGGTCTGGAACCCCGCCACCGGCGAACAGCAGGCCCAGGTCGCGCTGGCCGAACCGGCCGACGTCGACGCCGCGGTGGCCGCGGCGGCCAAGGCGTTCGCCGAATGGCGCGACGTGTCGCTGATCCGCCGGGCGCGCGTCATGTTCGCGCTGCGCGACCTCATCGAGCGGCACCTGGACGAGCTGGCCGTGCTCGTCGCCGACGAGCACGGCAAGGTTGTCTCCGACGCCAAGGGCGAGGTCATCCGGGGCCTGGAGGTCGTCGAATACGCGTGCGGCATCCCGACCCTGCTCAAGGGCGAGTACTCCGAGCAGGTCTCCACCGACGTGGACGCCTACTCGTTCCGGCAGCCGCTCGGGGTCTGCGCCGGGATCACCCCGTTCAACTTCCCCGCCATGGTGCCGATGTGGATGCACCCCATCGCCATCGCCACCGGGAACACCTTCATCCTCAAGCCGAGCGAGCGCGACCCGTCCCTGTCGAACGTCATCGCCCGCCTGTACGCCGACGCCGGGCTGCCCGAGGGCGTCTTCAACGTGGTGCACGGGGACAAGGTGGCCGTCGACGCGATCCTGGACCATCCCGGCATCGCGGCGGTGTCGTTCGTCGGCTCCACGCCGATCGCCAGGTACGTGCACCAGCGGGCGTCGCAGGCCGGCAAGCGCGTGCAGGCCCTCGGCGGGGCGAAGAACCACGCCGTCGTGCTGCCCGACGCGGACATGGAGTTCGCCGCCAACCACATCACGGCGGCGGGCTACGGCTCGGCGGGCCAGCGGTGCATGGCCATCTCCGCGGTGGTCGCGGTGGGCGACGCGGGCGACACCCTGGTCGCGAAGCTGAAGGAGAAGGCCGAGGACACCAAGGTCGGTCCGGGCCGGGACAAGGCCTCGGAGATGGGCCCGGTGGTCACGCCGCAGGCCAGGGACCGCATCCTCGGCTACGTCGACCGCGGCGAGCAGGCCGGCGCCACGCTGGTGGTGGACGGCCGCGGCCTGGTCGTGGACGGGCACGAGGACGGCTTCTTCGTCGGCCCGTGCCTGTTCGACCGGGTCACCACCGACATGGACATCTACACCGACGAGATCTTCGGCCCGGTGCTGGTCGTGCTGCGCGCCGGGACCTTCGCCGAGGCCATCGACATCGTCAACGCCAACCCCTACGGGAACGGCACCGCGATCTTCACCTCCAGCGGGCAGGCGGCGAAGAAGTTCCAGCGCAACGTCCAGGTCGGGATGATCGGCATCAACGTCCCGATCCCGGTGCCGATGGCCTTCTACTCCTTCGGCGGGTGGAAGGACTCGCTGTTCGGCGACACCCACGTGCACGGCCCGGAAGGCATCCGCTTCTACACCCGCGCCAAGGCCATCACCAGCCGCTGGCCCGACAACGAATACCAAGAGCACCACCGTACGCACATGCATTTCCCGACCGCCACCTGACCGGGACTCCCCGGGCAGGTCCACCCCGCACATAACAAACAGGCACATCATCCTCACACGGAGGTATCGCAGATGCTCAGATCCAGAAAGCGGGCCATCGGCATCGCTCTGTTCATGATCCTTCCGCTCGTCCTGGCCGCCTGCTCGGCGACCGGAGGCAAGAAGGCCGCGCAGGGCGGCACCAGCGTGGCGGCCGGCCACGCCAACACCAAGCGCTACACGATCGCCATGATCACCCACGCCGCGGTGGGCGACACGTTCTGGGACATCATCCGGCACGGCGCCCTGGCCGCGGCGGCCAAGGACAACATCACGCTCAGGTACTCCAACAGCGACGATCCCACCAAGCAGGCCGCGCTGATCCAGGACGCGATCAACAGCAAGGTCGACGGCATCGCGGTCACCGACCCGGCCCCGGCGGCCATCTGCCCGACCATCCAGAAGGCCGTGTCGTCCGGGATCCCGGTGGTCATGTTCAACGCGGGCGTGGCCAACTGGCAGCAGTGCGGCGGGATGGAGTACTTCGGCCAGGACGAGAGCCTCGCGGGCCTCGCGGCGGGCAAGCGGCTCGCCGCGGCGGGCGCCAAGCACGTGCTGTGCGTCCTGCAGGCCACCGGCCAGGTCCAGCTGGAGGCCCGGTGCGCGGGCGTGCTGAAGGGCCTGGGCTCCGCGACCACGATGAGCAAGGTCTACGTGAACGGCACCGACAACGCCGCCATGCTGTCGTCCATGACGGCCAAGCTGACCCAGGACAAGACGATCGACGCGGTCATCACCCTGGGCGCGCCGGTCGCCCTCGTCGCCATCCAGGCGATCTCCTCCGCCAAGAGCAGCGCCAAGCTCTACACCTTCGACACCAACGCCGTCGAGATCTCCAAGATCAAGTCCGGCGCGGTGCAGTGGGCCGTGGACCAGCAGCCGTACCTGGAGGGGTATGAGTCGGTCGACTCCCTGTGGCTGTACCTGACCAACGGCAACGTCCTGGGCGGCGGGCTGTCCGTGCTGACCGGCCCGGCCTTCATCGACGCGAGCAACGTCGCCAAGGTGGCCCAGTACGCAGCGGTGGGCAACCGCTGAATTTCCCCCGGGGGACGACCCCCCGGTGACCCCCCGGTACGGGGGGGCTGCCCGCCCCCCCGTACCCCCCGGGCCCCCGCACGGGGGGCTATCCGCCCCCCGTGCCCCCGGGGCCCCCGGCGGGGGCTTCCCCGCCCCGCTCCCCTCTGAAAGGAAAAGGTTTTTCATGACTCAGACCGCTGAAGCACCGGTCGCCCCGCCGCCCAGAGCCGACGAGCGGGTGGGGCGCAAGTCCACCCTGGCCCGGCTGCTCGCCCGTCCCGAGGCAGGCGCGATCGCCGGTGCCATCGTCATCTACGTCTTCTTCTTCGCGATCGCGACGCCATTCCGCTACGCCAACTCGTTCTCGACCACCCTGTACGTCACCTCCACCTACGGCCTGATGGCCACGCCGGTGGCGCTGCTGATGATCGGCGGCGAGTTCGACCTGTCGGCCGGCGTCGCGGTGACCAGCTCGTCGCTGTGCGCCTCGCTGTTCAGCTACGAGTTCACCACCAACGTGTGGGTCGGGGTCATCGTCGCGCTGGCCCTGTCCCTGCTGATCGGCTTCATCAACGGCTGGATCGTGGTCAGGACCGGCATCCCGAGCTTCCTGGTCACCCTGGGCACGTTCTTCATGCTGCAGGGGCTGAACCTGGCCCTGACCCAGACCATCACCAACCAGGTGGCCAGCCCGGACATCGCCACCCTGCAGGGCTTCAGCTCCGCGCAGAAGGTGTTCTCCTCCAGCTTCACCGTCGGCGGGGTGAACGTCCGGGTCACGGTCATCTACTGGATCGTCTTCGTCCTGATCGCGACCTGGATCCTGCTCCGCACCCATATCGGTAACTGGATCTTCTCGGTCGGCGGCTCCGCGCCGTCCGCCCGGGCCGTCGGCGTGCCGGTGGCCAGGATGAAGATCGGCCTGTTCATGGCGGTGGGCTTCATGGCCTGGTTCACCGGCATGCACACCCTGTTCCAGTTCAACACGATCCAGTCCGGCCAGGGCGTCGGCAACGAGTTCGTCTACATCATCGCCGCGGTCGTCGGCGGCTGCCTGCTCACCGGCGGCTACGGCTCCGCGGTCGGCGCCGCGATCGGCGCGCTGATCTTCGGCATGGTCAACCAGGGCATCGTCTACGCCGGCTGGAACCCCTACTGGTTCACCTTCTTCGTCGGCGCGCTGCTGCTCGGCGCGATCCTGCTGAACACCTACATCCGTCGTCG
>WNGK01020363.1_pt1 | contig 13420 bp, 9 predicted proteins | sample 5400601 | NCBI WGS metagenome assembly WNGK01 (sample SAMN13153376, study PRJNA577476) | soil metagenome | isolation source: 60 cm soil or saprolite under Garry oak tree replicate 1 | place: USA:California | collected 2016-06-15 | reverse complement strand
CGTTGCACCGCATTGGCGAGCCGATGGATGTGGCCGGCGCAGTGGTGTTCCTGGCCTCTCCGGTAGCCAGTCTGATCACCGGCCATACTCTCCTCATTGACGGCGGGTGGACCGCCCGCTAACACAAGTTCACACGGCGCAGGCCGTATGACCTGCGCGGGCAAGCTCCGCTCGGCAGCAAGCGTACCCAGGTTGAGCGTACGACGGCATGGTTTGGCAAGCGGCTTGTCCTACCTGAACGTCATCCCGAAGCGGAAAGCCACGAAATCAGTAAACTGACTGAAACCGTGAAAATGATTGATGCCGCCCTGGTTTCGAATCTCCAAGCGCACGGCAGCGTGTCTCACCACCCACAGATTGATGCCGCCCCCGAGGTTGAACCCTGACTGGAACGTCGTGCGTTGCCCGTAGTAGAGGCTGTACCCTCCGGTCAAGAACGGCTCGACCCTGCCGCGGCTCTTGTTGCCGAAGAAGTGGTAGGTCGCGTCGACCGAACCCACTCCCACGGCTCCGCCGCCGTCATAGCTCCAATCGGGGCCTGCATAAGCGAACTCGACGCCCACGCCCACGCCATTGCGGCTTAAGACTTCGCCGCCGAATCCGGTGTTGTTCCCTCCCCTCTTGGTGGTCTGCGTGAACTGTGCCGGGGGCTTGAATAACGTGACGTATTGGGTATTCGACACGATGGGCGCAGCGAAGAAATAGAACTGACCCTGCAAATGAGAGTCAGCGTTTTGTGCAGACGCAAAAGTGGGAATCGCGACCAGCAGTCCTGCGGCAGCAATGAGTTTCTTCATAAGAGTCACCCCCCGCCGTACCGGGAGGACCCGCTGGCTGGCGAAGAGCGCAGCCCTGCTTTCACTATGATAAGTTAACCTTCATCATACCCTCACACAAGCGTCAATTAACACCTGCGAAAGTCCAATCCCTCAGCGGCGCTTACCGCCGCCCGCCGTCCACTAATTACGCGATAAGGCTTTGATGAGCCTCTGCTCGATCGTGCGGAAAGTCTCGACATTGCGGACGTAATCGGTGAAGGACGAAACCGCGCTGGCGGCAATCTGCTCGGCGGCGGCAGGATCGCGCCCCTTGAGCGCCCGAAGCATCTCATAGTCTTCGATGCCCGCGCGCATCGCCTCGAGCCGGATCGAGCCGCGGACCGTGAGATGCTTACGGTCGGGGTAGACGATGAAGGCATCGCCCGGGGGCAGAAGCTCTGTATTGTTGTCAATTACCGGCTGCGTGTCGAGGAGCGGCTGCGGCGTCCAATAATTCCCGCCCCAGTGCAGGAAGCCCGTGAATCCGTACCGGAAATCCAGCCACGGGAGAAGCCTTGCTTTGATCAAGGGGAAATCCATCAAGCGGTTGAGATACCTCTTTTGTGGATAGAGACAGGTGTAATACCAGACAGCCCGCCCGCTCTGAATGCGCTGGCCGATGAGCGGCATCTGGTCATCGAAGCGGCCAAGCTGCGGAACCCACACGTCACAACTCGTCTGGAGCACCTCGGGCATGTGGGCCGCGTCGACGGCGTCGAGGGTGGGAACGCCCGGCATTTGGCTGTGGACGAGCGCGGCGAATTTTCCGTAATAGGGGATCTCGTTCCCATGCGCCTCGTCAAGCACATGCTGGAAGTAGAGGGTCTCCCACCCACGTTCCTTGAGATGGGCGTCGAGCGATGCGAGGAATCCTGAGAGAAACGCCTCGACCCGTGAATCATCCGGCGGCAGGGAGAGCTTTTGCGGCTTGCCGTCGACAATCTGGAAGGTCGTAACTGCCGGCGCGGCCGAGCACGTGGCTGCCCTCGATGTACCCGATCGCGCCAGCTTGCTTGAACGTCTCCACCCAACGGTCGAAGTTGGTGAAGTCATAGGCGAGCTGGCCGCCCTCCACCCGCGGCTGAATGAGCGTGAGCAGCGGCGTCAGGATTACGTTTTGGCGGTAGGCCGCGAGCACACCGGCCACGTTGGAGACAAGCTTCCACCATTCCGGCGAAAAGGCCGCGATGCCGTAAAATTGGCGCGAGGTCTTGTCATCCAGGCTGAACCAGTTGGTGACCTTGAGCGACCTGTCCGCCGGCACCGACGCGCTCACTACCTCCAGGCGGAAGGGCTTGCGCGCCACGACTTGCCCACTAGAACGCACCAGAACCAAGCCTTCATAGTTTCCGGCCACCGCGTCGGGGGGAATGTGAATCGTCACCCATACGGGCGTCGTGCGGTGGGCCTCGAGGGTAACGGGAAAGTCCTCGAGCGGATCGGGATACCACCCGGGTGCAACCCCCACCACCTCCTCGGGCGGACAGTCGGGCGTGTGCGAGCCTACCACTACATAGGCGACGTGATGCACTTCGACATTCGATATCCGGCGGCCGTCGCGGCCCTCGAGTGCCTTCGCTTCCACCCTGAGGTCGGGGAGTCGAATGCTCGAACGGATGGCGAGCTGCACGGCCACGTGCTGGTTGCGTGCGCCCCTAAACTCCGCAGTTCGCAGAGTGTGCGTCCCGCGAACATCACCAGGGAAGACCTTGATGAGCGAGTCCACAAACCAGACGCTCGGAGGGGAGGTTGCACTTCCACGCGCCGTGCCGCTTGACACCACGAAGCTCGCGATGACTGCCACTGCCAACCAACGGAACATGACTTCCCCCAAGAAGAATTTGCCCGCCCGAGCCCCTTTCGAACTCGCGCGCTCTGCTTCCCACCATCAACTCGGACCTGGCAGGGGGCATTGTGCACCATCCGAGCAGAGTTTTCCAGGCTCAACCGCTTCACACCTTGGGCGCGCAATGCCCTGGTGGGCTGGCATAAATATACTGGCATAAATGTACTTGACTACCAAATAATGAGGTGTTATCCTGATCCACCTACCGAGATATAAGTATTCCACTTCGTTGTGTCAATGTATTATGGCTACAGTAAAGCAGTACGCGATACGATAGAGTAGGTCGCGCCTCAAGATTCAGGGTCATCAAAACGGAGGTTCCGCCCTATGGACGCTCCACGGCCAAGCGACCAACCCGCCCGCCTTGAAACCTTGCCTGCCAGGGAGCACCTGGAGACCCTTTTCTCCCTTTCGCTGGACCTGTTTTGCATCGCGGGGTTCGATGGCTTCTTCAAGCTTCTCAACCCCGCTTGGGAGAAAACGCTGGGCTTCACGATCGGCGAACTGCTTGCTCAACCCTACGTCGAATTTGTCCATCCCGATGACCGCGAGGCTACGTTGGCCGAGGGTCGGAAGATGGCTGCCGGGCGGCAGGTTATCTCCTTTGAAAACCGTTACCGCTCGAAAGACGGCTCCTACAGGTGGCTTCGGTGGAGTGCAACTCCGGCGGCAGACCGGCAATTCGTCTACGCCACGGCCCGCGACGTCACCGATCGCAAGCGAGCGAGATCACGGCTTGCCGCCGATCACGCAGTGACGCGCGTGCTGGCGGAATCGCCGACCCTCGAGGCCGCAGCACCCCAAATCCTCCAAGCCATTTGCGAAAGGCTGGAGTGGGAAATGGGCGCGATGTGGAAAGTGGATGAAGAGGCTGGAGGACTGCGCTGCGTCGAACTTTGGCACGTCCCAGAGCTGCAAGCCCCGGAGTTCGAGGCCATTACCCGCAAGGCCTTGCTTCCCTCCGGCGTGGGTCTTCCGGGCAGAGTGTTGGCCCAAGGGAAACCTGCCTGGATTTCCGATGTGGTCGTCGACCCCAATTGCTGTCGGGCGGTCTGTGCGTTTAAAGAAGGACTCCGCGGCGCGTTTGGTTTCCCGATCCGAAGCGGGGATAAAATTATCGGCGTCGTTGATTTTTACAGCCGCCAGATTCGCCGGCCTGATGACGAAATGCTCCGGATGTTTGAGGCCATTGGTGTTCGAGAATCTGTTCGAGTCGTCACCGGATGCCCTGGTCGCGACCGGCAAGGATGGGCGCATCGCGCGGGTGAATCTCCAGTTGGAGAAATTGTTTGGGTATGGCCGGGAGGAGTTGCTCGGAATGCCCGTCGAGGCCTTAGTCCCCGAACGATTCAAGGGCGCGCATGCCAAACACCGTCTCGACTACCGCTCCCACCCCCACGTGCGGCCGATGGGCGCCGGGCTGGAACTTTATGGACGACGCAAGGACGGAAGCGAGTTTCCGGCAGATATCAGCCTTAGCCCTTTGGAAACCGGGGAGGACAGACTCGTTCTTGCCGTGGTCCGGGACATCAGCGAGCGCAAGCAAGCCGAAGAGGAATTGAGGAGCTACACGCGGGAGCTGGAGTCCGCGAAACTCGCCCAAGAGGAGAATTCAGCCCGGCTGGCCCAAATGGTCAAAGAATTAGAGCTTGCCAAAAGCCGTGCCGAGGAGGCAACACAGGCCAAGAGTGAATTCCTGGCTAACATGAGCCACGAGATCCGTACTCCCATGAACGCCATCATCGGCATGACCGAACTGGCGCTGGGAACGAAACTAAGGCCTCAGCAGCGCGAATACATTGGCAACGTGAAGGATTCGGCCGATTCACTTCTCGCCGTGATCAACGACATTCTCGATTTTTCCAAAATCGAGGCGCGCAAGCTCGACCTGGATCAGGTCGAGTTCGACTTGCGAGAAACGCTGGGAGACACACTGAAGGGGCTGGCGCTGCGGGCCCAACAGAAGGGGCTGGAACTGGCCTGCCATGTCCGGCCCAAAGTCCCGGAAGGGCTGGTGGGCGATCCCAACCGCCTGCGCCGGATCATCGTCAACCTCGTGGGCAACGCCATCAAATTCACCGAGCAAGGCGAAATCGTGGTTCGAGTTGAGACTGAGTCTCTCAGCGAAACGGACGTTGTACTCCACATCGCCGTGAGCGATACGGGCGTCGGCGTACCGGAAGAGAAACGCCAGCAGATTTTCCAACCCTTCGTCCAGGCCGACAGCTCCGCCATACGGAAATACGGTGGCACCGGCCTGGGCCTGGCCATCTCCACCGAACTTGTGAAGCTGATGCATGGATGCATCTGGGTCGAGAGCCGGGTGGGAGTCGGAAGCACTTTCCACATCACGGCCCAACTTGCTCTTCAGACGCCCTCGCCTGGCCGGCGAGTTTCGCGGCAAATGGCCGACCTTCGAGACCTGCCAGTACTGGTGGTTGATGACAGCGCAACTAATCGGCGTATCCTGAAGGAAATGCTCATTCAATGGCGAATGCGACCGGTGGTTACGCAAGACGGTCGAGCTGCCCTGGCAGCCCTGGCGAAGGCCGCACGGTCGCGGAAAGCATTCCCGCTGGTGTTGATGGATGGTCAGATGCCGGGGATGGATGGGTACGAGACCGCCCGACGAATTGGCCAGAACCCCAGCCTTCGCAAGGTCAAGATCATCGTGTTAACCTCTGCTGGGGAGCGCGAAAATGCCGCCAGCCTTCGGGCGATGCGGGTGGCGGCGTGCCTCAGCAAGCCCGTTAAACAGTCAGAACTGCTGGATGCCATCGTTAAGGTCCTCAGCGCCAGTCCGGGAGCAAAGGCATTTCGCCCCGCGCCCATCCCATACCGAATCGCCAAGGTCCGGCAGCCGCTCCGCATCCTGGTCGCTGAAGACAATCCCGTGAACCAGGAACTGGTGCTCGAACTGCTCAAGAAGCGTGGTCACAAGGCCATCGCGGCCGAAAACGGGGAGCGAGCCCTGGCGGCTGCGCGCAGTGGAGGCTTCGATGCTGTCTTGATGGATGTGCAGATGCCGAAGATGAGCGGAATCGAAGCCACCCAAGCGATCCGCCAGGTAGAGAAAGTGACGGGGGACCACGTGCCGATTGTCGCCATGACGGCTCACGCCATGAAGGGGGACCGCGAGCGATGCCTCGAGGCTGGGATGGATGCTTATGTTTCGAAGCCCATCCGGGCTGAAGAGCTCTTTGGAACGGTGGAAGGCTTGGTAGTTGCACCCGCCCGCGGGAAAGGCAGCGGCGCCCGGAAACAGCCTGGGGCTAACCGCCTCGACCCGTCGGGCCTGCCTGCGCAGGCAGGCCTGGCAGCCCTTTTTGGAGGTGACACCAAGCTGCTTCGCCGGGTGGTAGGCATTTTCCTTGATGATTGCCCTCATATGGTCACAAAGATCAAAAAGGCCATCACGGCCCAAGACCCTGAAGCCTTGGCCAATGCGGCACACGGCTTTAGGGGAGCCGTGAACAATTTTGGCGCGGCGGAGATAGTGGAGATGGCAAGGGAACTGGAAACCAAAGGGCGGCAGGGTGACCTGAACGGAGCCGACGAGATCTGGCGGCGATTGGAGAGGGCTATCCCTGCTTTGGCGGAAACGCTTCGGACGGCCAGGTCGCGCCCTCAGCGAAGGTCAAGCGCCCAGAACCCGTGAAAGGAATACATACTCTGACCATATAGGCACCGAGACTCAGAGGCAAAAAGTCAGTCCACGGTTGAAGGTTAACAGTCGACAGCCCCGCGTATCTTGGACTGTTGATCCTCGACCGTCAACTTTCGACTGGCCATATGTCTCTCTGAGAAGGCTTCTTCTTGATGGAGGCAGCAATGAAAAGCATCCTGGTCGCTGAAGACGATTCCACCACGCGGTATCTGCTGCGCAACGTATTGAAGGCCGGCGGCTTTTCGGTGGCCACTGCCGCTGATGGTAGCACCGCCCTGGGAAAACTGCGGAAGAAGAAATTCGACCTGCTGCTTACGGACATCTGGATGCCGGGCTTGAACGGTTTGGAACTCATGGGTCATCTGCGCCAGGAGGCGATCCGGCCTAAGGTCGTGGTATTGACGTCCGATGACACACCCGAAAGCGTGCTGCGTGCCGTTCGCGAGCAGGCCTATCAGTATTTGACGAAGCCGAAGCCGGTGGATCCGAAGGCAGTCGTCGATTTAATACGTGATACTTTGGCCGCGCAACCGGTATCTCCGCCAATCGAAGTGTTGTCAGCCCGGCCTAACTGGGTCGAACTGCTGGTGCCCTGCGAACTCGCGGTGGCGGAGCGCATCGCGGGTTTCATGAACCATATCGAGTCGGACTTGCCCCAGGAAGTCCGCGACCAGATCGGGCAGGCCTTCCGAGAACTGCTAATGAACGCCATCGAGTGGGGCGGAAAACTCGACCCCAATCAGAAGGTGCGCATCTCTTACCTGCGCGGACGCCGGATGGTGATGTATCGCATTGCCGATCCTGGAACGGGCTTTCGTTTTAAGGGCTTGGAACATGCCGCGGTCGTGAATCCGCCCGACCAGCCCTTGCAGCACATCGAGGAACGCGATCGAAAGGGACTGCGCCCCGGCGGATTTGGTATCGTGATGGCGTCGTTTCTAGCCGACGAGCTGTTGTTTAACGAAGCTCAGAACGAAGTGGTGTTCGTGAAGTATTTGGCGTCAGCCTGATGTCACCGTCCCAACTTCCCAGAACCCCCGTTAATGGGTAGTATTCCTACCGTGGCCGCCAGGGGCGCGCGGAAATGTTGTCAGCACGTTTCTGGCAAAAGGCTTTGTTCATCTCCCATAGGCACTCGGATTCCCGTACTGCGGCGTATTCGGGAACCGCGGCGACTCCAAGTTAGAGGAAGCGCATGAAACTGATGAACATCCCTTTACTTTGTGCGGTCTCTCTCATTCCCCTCTCCCTTCTTGCTCAAGAGCCCATTCGTGATCCCCTCCTCCGCTGGATGAACCAGATTGCGCAGCGGCAACTGCAAGAGCGGCAGAGGGAGATTGACAAGATCCACACGGTTGCCGATGCAGAGCGCCGGAAGCAAAAGGTCCGCGAAGCGCTCTTGGAACTCTTGGGTGGTCTTCCCGACTACAATGGGCCGCTGAATCCCACGATCACGGGTCAGATCCAAGATGATGGCTACACCATCGAGAAAGTGCTTTTCCAGAGTCTGCCGAATTTCTATGTTACCGGCGATCTCTACCGGCCCAACCAGCCGGGCCGGTACCCCGCCATTCTTTTTCAGTCCGGCCACACACAGGAGGGAAAGCCCGAGCCGCAGAGAGCAGCAGCCAATCTGGCCTTGAAAGGCTTTGTGGTGTTGGCGACCGACCCGATAGGCCAAGGTGAAAGGGAGCAATCATATGATCCGCAACTCTCGGGACCCTTGGGGGGGTGGTCAGTTCCCGAGCATATCCAGGCGGGAGCCCAGAGCATTCTAATTGGCGAGAGTGCGGCCCGTTTTTTCATTTGGGATGCAAAGCGAGGCATTGACTACCTGGTCAGCCGGCCCGACGTGGACCCCACACGTCTCGGCGCCGCGGGTTGCTCGGGAGGTGGGGCATTGACGACCTTCATCGGTGCTCTGGACCCCAGGCTTAAAGCGGTCGTTCCCGCCTGCTATCCCAACTCCTATCAGTTATTGTTTGCCGGCCCAGACCCCGATACCGAAATGACCTTCCCTCAGTTTATTGCGCGCGGCCTCGATGTGGCGGATTATGTGGAATTAACGGCGCCCACCCCCTGGCTCATCCAGGCAACCGAAGGTGACTACTTTACGCCCGCGGGCGCTCGGTTGGTTTATGAGGAGGCTCGACATTGGTATGGCATTTACGGAGCTGAGGACAGGCTGGCCTTCTTCGTCGGACCCGGTCCCCACGGCACTCCCCTGGTAAGTCGAGAGGCCATCTATCAGTGGATGATCCGCTGGCTTAAAGACGGCCAAGGTGATTTTCATGAACAGCCAGTACATCTCCACACTAATCTCGAATTACTGGTCACACCCACCGGCCATGTCGAGGATATCCCGGGAAGCCGCAAACTCTATCAACTGATACTTGACGATTTTCACGCCAAGAAACGGCAGGGAACAATCCCTGACCTGCAAGCTGAATTGCGTAGGCTCGGGATTCCCTCGGATGGCTCCTCCACGGAAATGCGCGTGCTGGATGAGTCGAACACTCCGGAAGCTCAGCGGCAGCACATCATGTTCGAGAGTGAGCCCGGCGTTGAGATTGAAGGAAGGCTCTACATCCCTTCTTCCCCCTCCGGTCGAAAGCCGGCGGTTTTGCTGGTGGCGGACAACGGCCCTTACTTCCAGGCTGCGACTACGGATTCTTTGGCGAAAAGGATGGCCAAGAAGGGCCGCGTGGTTCTGACGCTGGAACCGCGTGACTCTCCGGGTGAAGACACCCACGCGCCATTTGTCGGGAATTGGATCACCAATTCACGGGCCAATCAGATCGGGCTTAATTTGCCGGCCATGCGCGCCCATGACATTCTTCGTGGAGTTGATCTTCTATCTGCGCGTAGCGACGTCGAGCCTGCCTCCATTCACGGTGGTGCCCGAGGTGTGAAAGGTGTCTGGCTTTTGCTGGCGGCTGCGGTCGACCCGCGAATCGGCAAGGTCTGGCTGGATCGAACACCCTACAGCCTGCGAGCCGCTCTCGAGAATACTCTGAACATGGGGCTGTTCGATGCCGTGATTCCCGGCTTTGCGCTTCATTGGGACCTTGAAGATCTTACCAAGGCCATGGGGAACAGGCCGGTGTTGTGGACTGACCCGGCGAACTGGATGAACCGGATTGTGGCTCTTCGCGGTCCATATCAGTATCGCTACATCCTGGGTGACACCACCGATCTTGCCGAGGTCCAAGACGACGCATTCATTGACGAATTTTTGAAATGATCATCCTTTGTCCTATTCAGCCTTGCAAATTAGGGTGACTCTATGAAGTAGCGCGGCCGTCCTGGTCGCAGTTGCTGGGGCGTCCTGCCCCAGCAAACACGCGGGCAAGATGCCCGCGCTACCGGCGGCCGTGTCACCGTATTTCGCGAACCTCAGTAGTGGTCCAAAATCCGCCAGCGCTGGAAACGCAGGACCTAACTGAACCCGGTATGCGATTGTTCTCCTTCCTTCCTCACCCCTCACTCGCACACTCACGCTCTACTGGCATAAGGCCGCGCCCCCAGGCGCTTCATAGACCGCGCAATTCGTCTTCGCTGAGCCCAAAGTAATGCCCTACTTCGTGAAGCAGGGTCGCGCGGATTTGCCGGCGCACCTCCGCCTCGCTGGCGCAGACGGCCTCAATGTTTCGCTGGTAAAGATAGATCCGGTCCGGCGGGCTGGGGGAAAATACGCTCTTTTCCGTGCGAGGGATGCCATGAAACAGGCCCAGCAGCAATCCTTCGCTCTCCGCTTCGTCGGGTGGCAAGTCTTCCACGATAATCGCTACATTGGTGAGCTTCTCGCGATAAATCCTGGGCAGGCCGTTCAGGGCTTGCGCAACGATTGCCTCGAACTTGCTTCGCTGCATCTTAGTGAGGTTCGCGTTTCGGCAGCCTTCAATCTCCCGCCGAAACCGTTGATGACGGCATGACACCCACTGTGATGCCCGACGACAGCTTTGCCGACCGGTACACCCTTTGGGTCGCTTTCTGAAAGTCAGACGGCTGCGCCTCATCAATTTTCATAAATTTCTGCGGATTGCGGTCCACCAGGGGAAACCAGGAGCTCTGCACGTGCACCATGATCCGGTGGCCCCGGCGAAAGGTGTGAAAAACGTCCGGAAGCTGGAATGCGACCTTTTCCGGCTTGCCGGGCTCGAAGGGCGCCGGCCTCTCAAAACCCCTTCGGAATTTCCCGCGAAAGGGCTCGCCCCGCACGAGCTGCTGGTAGCCGCCCATCCGCGCACCTTTCGGGTTCGGGTCAGGATCCGGATAGTTCCCGGGATAAACATCGATGAGCTTGACGACCCAGTCGGAATCCGTTCCGGTGGTGGAGACGTACAGCGTCGCGGTCAACGGCCCGGCTACGGTCACGTCTTCGGCGAGCGGCTCGGTTTGGTAGACCAGCACGTCGGTTCGGGAGGAGGCGAATCGCTGATCGCCGGTCATATATTCGTAAGTCATTTGGGTGCTCGTCCAGGAGATGTGCGGAACCGGCTTGGCCGGGTCGCTGACGTACTCGTCAAATTCCTCACCGGCTGTTGATGGCTGCTTCCCCGAAAGCTTCCCCGAGCTCTGGAAATAGAATGTCGTCTTCACAGCATTCTTGGGCGGCCAACTTTCAAGCCTGTGCCACTCATTCCTTCCGGTTTCGAAGACGTAAGCGCCCGGAAGCTTCTCCTCCACTTTGTCTTTTAGAAAGTGTTGGAAAAACGGAAACTCGATGTGCTCACGGAAGTAGTCGCCCGTCTTCTGATTGAAGTGTATGTCGCCGAGATGCTCGCCGGCGTCATAGTTCCATTGCCCATGCGACCAAGGACCCTCGGTGAGAACGTTCACGGTGCCGGGGCTCTGGGTCTTGATCGCATCATAGGTGTGTTGTGGCCCGTAGACGTCTTCGGCATCAAACCAGCCGCCCACCGTCATGACGGCGGCCTTGATGTTCTTCAGGTACGGAAGCGGATCGCGGGCCTTCCAATAGTCCGTGTAGGTGTCATGCGAGACCAGGTCTCGCCACCACTCGATCTGGCCCTTGAAAAACTTCCGGTCAGCATTGCCGAGGGGCCCCATGCGCAAGAAGAAATCGTAGCCGTCCGGGGTGCCGTAATCAAAGCCGGGGCCGGGGATTTCGTTTTCTCCCGGCGTGGGGCGTCCAAAGCCGGAAAAGAAACGAAACGCGTGCGCCAGAAAGAACGTGCCGTTATGCCGCCAATCGTCGCCTATGAACCATTCGGTGACCGGCGCCTGCGGGGAAACCGCCTTCAGTGCGGGATGCCCGCTCAGGGCCGCCATCGTGGCGTAGAAGCCGGGATAGGACGTGCCAGAGACGCCGACCCGGCCGTTGTGATTCGGGATGGTTTTTAAAAGGAATTCGATCGTGTCGTAGGTGTCGCTGGCCTCGTCTACTTCGGTCGGGGCAGACTTATTGGGAACGAACGGCCGGACGTGCTCGAACTTGCCTTCGGACTTTCCGCGGCCGCGCACATCGCAGTACGCGAAGATGTAACCTTCGCGCGCGAAGAATTCTGAGGGGCCGAGAGAGCCGCGATAGTTGTCAACGCCGTAGGGCGCCACCGTGTAAGGGGTGCGCTGCATCCAGATGGGATACGGCTTCGAGCTGTCTTTAGGCGTGTAAACGGCCACGAAGAGATGAACTCCGTCCCGCATCGGCGCCATATACTCACTCTTCGTGTAATTCGACTTGATGTAGTCCCGTAGTTCCTCAGCCTTGCGGCGCTGCTCGTCAATCACCTGGCGATCTTGGGCAGCGAGAGAAGCTGCCGAGAACGCAATCACCAATATTCGAACAACGCCAAGCAGCCTGCGCATTTTCATCATTTCCATTTCTCCATCTAGTCAAAGGATAATCTGATTCGGGAATCCCAGGGCAGGCGGGGAGTGTATCACCGAGATTGGGGGCGGACAAGTCGGCCCTGGTTGTTGTCGGCCCTAGTCGTGATTCTGAGTCTGGGCGTCTAAAAAGGCTTGTCCGTGGATACCATGGCACTACGGGCAGGCGGTACCTTGACCTACGATGCCATTGGTCATTTGACGGGCGACGGAGTGAGTGCCTACAGTTTGCTCCCGCGTGGTGAATCACGCCGAAACTAGTGTGCGGTACCACTTAGACTAACTTGCTGTGGACTGCCACTCGCATTGTCGGCAACACTAACCGCCGCAGTTTTCCCGCCCTTACTGGTCGGCGTGAACGTCACAACGATCGTACAGTTTCCCTGGGTGGCGACCGTTCCGCCGCTGAGCGGGCAGGTGCTCGCGCTGGTCAGCGCAAAGTTGTTGGCGTTCGTGCCTGTGATGGAAATGCTGTTGACGGTCAGGGGCGCGCTGCCCGTATTGGTCAGCATCACTGTTTTGGGCGAGCTCGAGGTGTTCACGTTCTGTTTACTGAAACTCAGGCTCGTCGGCGACAGGCTGGCTGTGGGCGCAACTCCTGCGCCTGACACGCTCGACGTCTGGGGGCTGCCGCTGGCATTGTCGGTGACGGTCAGGGTGGCCCCACGTATCCCTGTGGCCGTCGGGCTGAAAGTCACATTAATGGTGGCAATTCGCCCCCGCGGCCAGGCCGGACGTAGCAAGGCACGTCATGAGGTGCCCTTACTTGAACGCGGCAAAAATAGTGCCGTTCCAGTTTGCGTTCGCATAGGTCATCGAGGTCGCAGCATTGGTCTGAGTCGACGTAACGACTACGTATTGCATGGCCTGGCGAACGTTCGATCCGCTTGCGCCGACCGTCAGCTTATTGTTCGGAATGGCGTAGCCCGCCCCGGCCGTCCAGCCCGTCTCGTTGCCCGACGTGTCCGTCGCGAAGATGAGAATGTCACTAGCATTCGTGGTGGTCAGAGCGCCGCTCGTTGAAGTCGTGACCGACGCTCCGCTCTTGTTGTTCACCGAGCCATCCGCCACCCCCGTTAGCGCCGCGCCGGAAAACTCCATCACCATGATGCCCGGCTTGATTACCCCGCCGGCGGTGGTGAAATTCACCGTCACGCTGGTCAGGGCCGCGGAGTTGGCCATATAGAACATGCCGCTGCGCGGGCCGGTACTGCTCTCGTTCACATAACCGCTCGA
>WNGK01015678.1_pt1 | contig 13420 bp, 14 predicted proteins | sample 5400601 | NCBI WGS metagenome assembly WNGK01 (sample SAMN13153376, study PRJNA577476) | soil metagenome | isolation source: 60 cm soil or saprolite under Garry oak tree replicate 1 | place: USA:California | collected 2016-06-15 | reverse complement strand
GGTGCGGCAGGGGGTCCCGGGCTTGCATAGCGTCTCGGATTCGGCGACGAAGCCGTTCATCTTCCCGCCGTTCACGTCGGCGTAGAAGCCACCGGCCCCATGGGGCTGGTTGAAGTTGTGGTCGTGGTGGTCGGCGTACGGCTTCCGGCATCCCCCGCGGGGGTCATGCAGGCAGACACCTGCCGGGATACCGTCCGCGCCCGGGTAGGTGCCGAAGTACGAGTCGAAAGACCGGTTCTCCTGCATTATCACAATGATGTGCCTGATCTTGTGAATGCCGACAAGCGCGGCCGGCTTGCCAAGAGTGGTCTGCTGCGCGTGCACGCTCGCGCTGACCGCCATGGTGACGCTCACGCCTATCGCGCCAGCCACCGCAAGCACCCGGCGATCTCTCATCCCGTCCCTCCGGGTGGTGCGTCTTAGCGCGTGCGCAGTGACCGCACTAGATAATGCGGGGCCGGTCCGCCCCGGTGTCCGCCGAGGGGCCGCCTGAACGAATGGTTAATTTCAGGACGGTGCTCGCGGACCTCGACTGTACTCCGATCGTCTCCGGCTTCGCCACGGTCGCGACCTCCTCGGCGACTCAACTCGGACGGCACGGTGTACGTCACAGGAGAACGCTACGGGATCACCTCCAACATGGACGTCACCACGATCTCCTACACCGGCTGACTCCCTCAGTCACGGCCCTGCGCCGCCGGACAGCGGTCCGGCGGCCGGTTCAGGCCCGGGCCTGGTACCTGGCGCGGCGGCCGATCGGGGTGAAGCCGAGCCTGCGGTACAGCGCCGCGGCGTGCGGATTGTTGACGTTGACGTTGAGGGTGATGCTTGCCTCGCCGGCCGACCGCATGCGCTGGACTGCCTCGCCGATCAGCCACGCGCCGATGTCGCGGCCCCGGGCCGAAGGCACCACGCCAGTCTGCGTGATCCAGCCGGTGGCTTCGGCGGCGATGAACGCGACGTCGGCGCCGCCGAGGGTGGCGAGCAGTGTCCACTCGGCGCGGAAGTCCTCGTCCTCGCTGATCCACTCGGCCCAGCGAGCTTGCGTCCAGCCGGGAAACCCGGGACGGTCGCGGAACGCCGCATGATAGACCGCGAAGAACCGCGCCGGGTCGGCCTGACCCCATTGGGACAGGGCCAGGCCGCGAGGTGGACGCGCGGGTGGCGGCTGCGCCGAGGCGGCAAGTTGCATCACATCCTCGGCGAACACCTGCGACAGCCCCTTGGCGAGATACAACGCGTGGGCAGCGTCACCGAGCGCCTCGGTCTCCGCGCGCATCCCGCCGGAGCCGGCCCGGTCACGCGCCCAGTCAAACGCGTGTCCGCCGATGCCAAGGCGCCGCCATGCCGGATGAACCAGCCCGGTCGTGACTGCGGCACCAGTCCGGCCGTCATCGGACGAGCCCGGCGAGGGCCGGCGCAGCGACGAGACGCAGATAAGCCCGGCGCCGTCGAATCCGGCGTAAGCCTCGGCACCGGACAGGTACGACCGGCCCAGGAAGCCGGAACTCGCAGCAAAAGGCTGCCCGCCGTCAGCGGACAAGCACACGCGGGCTAGCTCAATCACCGCCGGCAGGTCAGAGTCGACCAGCGGCCGCCACCACAGCGCCCGAATACTGGTCACGGCGGATAACCCTTCGATCAGAACAAACGGGGGGCTGACACTACGGAACACGGGCTGATGGCGCAAACAAATTCCGGCCTGCCGGCCACCCGGCGACCAGCAGACCGGCCGGCTTCGCGCCAGTTTCACGGTGAGTTCCCCCGACGAGCCGTAAGTGGGCGCTCGGGAGCGGCGCGGTGCCAGAGCGGCCGTCAGGAATCGGCCGGTGACGTGCCGGCTCCGGGGTGCGCGGACGATTGTGGGCTGTGCGGGGCGTCGCTACGGGAGCGGGCCTCCAGCGCTGTTCTCGCACGCTCGGCGAGCATTGGCATGAACCGCTGTCGCCAGGTATCGAGACTGATCATCCCGCTGGACATGCCGCCGTGAGCGTACCGCTCCAGGTACACCGACGGCACCGGGTCGCCGACGAGGTCAAGACCCACGAGTTCACCGAACGCCGCGTGCAGGAGGGCGACCGCCTCGCCGACCGACGCGGGGATGTCCGTGCCAGACAGGTGCTCGCGAAGGGCCTGCCATAGGTAGGGATCACCTCGCAGGCCCCAGGTTCGCGGCTCGGGGTCGAAGAGGTCTGCCATCTTCATGGCCGCCGCCTCATCGTGCGCCATGGTGTCAGTCTCGCCTAACTAGTCGGTACTAGCGGGTCAGGCTGGTCAATTGCAGGAGCCCTGGCTCGGCCCTGACACGCCCCAGCCCTGCAGGAGCGGAACGTCCTCGGTCCTGGTGAACCAGCCGACGCGGACCCGCAGCGAGATCTGGTCCATCACGCTGGTAGCGCCGTGTTCGAGGCAGACATCGGAGATCCAGGTCACGCGCAGCAGCCGGAACTGGTGCGGCGGGATCACGCCCGGCAGCGTGAACCTGATTTTCGTGACGAACCCGCCGCGATTGATGTCCTTGTTGGGGACGGAGACGGCTACCTGTGCGGTCTGCGCGGCAGGCGATACTGACCCCCCGCCAGGTCCGGGAACTCCCACGATCGTCTCGGTCACGTCGGTCGGGTTGGAGATGCCGACGGCGAAACCCTGCCGCTGCCCGGACCGGATCGGCACCGTGGTCTGGGTCGCGCCGTCCGCGATGGTAGTCACCTCACGGGTATAGTCCTGGCGATTCCACCAGCGGGACTGGGGCCCCACCTGCGCCTGCTGACCCGCACCAGCCAGGCACGCGCCGTCACCCTGATCGCCTCCGACAGGGGAACATGGACCGCGGCCCCGGCCTCGGCGGCCGGTGCGCCAAGCCGACGCCCGAGCTGGCTGATCTGCGCGTGCCGGCCCGAAGGACCGCAGGTCGCTGGTGATCCGGTTGTATCGGTCAGCCTCGTGCCTGGAACGGTTCGATCAGCTGCTCGGCGAGAAGCAGCGGGCCCGGCGCCGCCGAGCCGTCCTGTTCGACCGGGACCGGTCGGACGTCCAGGCCGGTGGGCCCCAGGCATCGCTGCGGGCGGGGAACCTGGCCCAGCCGGCCAGGACGTCCCAGATCGCCAGCACGGGTAAATGCACTTCAACAACCTAAACTTGAACAGGTGAGCGCGACATCACTCACACCGGTTATGTCCGTTTCCGGCAGGTGGAGCCGCTCGTAACCCTGACTTTTCCATGACTCAACGACGCCTCTGACCACAAGAAACGCAAGCCGGGCCGCGAAGTCTCGCCCCTGGCCACGGTGAGTAACCGTACCCGATCACTGCACGTCAGGAGGGTCATCGTCACGGGCATCCGATCGGCTTACACCTGTCACAGCCCTACGCCTGTTACTGGGCCTGCCTTGTCAGAAAGCGCATTAGTACCACGTCTCCAACCTGGCGAGCATCGGCGAGAGTCATCCTGTGGCTACTGTCGTTCGGAAACGATCCTGGGTACACAAATCGCGGGGCGTCTATCTCACCGACAAAAAAAGGCGCAACGACAAGCTGCACTTCGTCCGCAAGGTCCTGTGTAAGAAATTGCGTATGAATTCTGCCGCCACCTTCGACCATCAATCGGCTAATCCCGCGACGGCCTAGGTCGTCAAGCATCACTCCGAAATCTACAGGATTGCGCACCCCTACAACTGTTGCATGGCTTCCCAGACTGTCGCGAACCTTATCGACGGCGACGTCGGGGCAATAGACAAGTTTCTCACCGCCCGTGTTGAAGAATTTGAAATCTGGATCAAGTCCTGTGGCAGTGATAGTAACCTTCGTCGGATACTCTGGCAGTCCCTGAGCGATCCTCTGAAGGCGGCGCGCTTCAGAGTTGACCAAAAGCCGAGGGTTGTCGCGACGAATGGTATTCGCGCCGATGAGGATGGCGTCGCATGAGGCCCTCACTTCATCTACGCGGTCAAGGTCCTCAGCGCTGGACAGTATGAGTCGCTGCTCAGACACGTCATCGATATACCCGTCAATCGACATTGCACATTTCAGCAGGACGTACGGGCGCACGCTCACGATAAACTCCAGCCACTAGGAAACGGGTTCGGCGCTGCGTTTATGGTGATTTCTTTGGATCGATGAGATTCAAGAGCGGGTAGCGCCTGCCGCAGGTCGGCTGTAAAGGTCCGCGCCGATGGAATACTCTGCCAGGCAGTGAGCTTCGTTTGCAACGGTTTCAGTTCCGTGAGGATACGCACTGATCCTGTGCCCAGCGCGATGTCAAGTGCCCTGCGTCCCATCTCAGCGGCCTCTTCCGGGCTTCCAGCCCCAGCATGAGCGCAGGCCAGCCGCCCATAGTAAACCCCCTGCTCGCGGCGAAACTCACCCGGCCAGTCCTTAAACCCCCGCTCGTAAGCGGTCACTGCGCGCGCATGCTCGTCAAGCATTACCCATCCAGAAGCCTCATGCATCGCAACGTAACCCGGCGTGCACCACGCCGCCCACTCGTCATCACTGGCCGGGCCTGCTGAGTCGACAAGTTCACGCGCACGGTCAACTGAGACGCGGAAATCGCCGGCTTCGCCAGCCGAAGCATGCCCTAGTGCCTCATACTGCAAAGCGGCAGCGCTAACTCGTTCGGTCAGGGCGCCGCGCCGCTGGGCAGCCCGCGCGAGGCTAATGGCAGCAGCCGAATCCCCGATCGCTACCGCCCGCTGCGCCTTTCGCGCAAGAATGTATCCGACGATAAGCTCCTCATCGGCCTCATGCGCCCACTCAAGGGCGCGATCTGTCCAGTACTGCCCGGCACGCCGGTCACCGAGGTCATCCGATAGCCAGCCAGCAAACTCGGCATAGGCAGCTTGAACACGCCTGACCGACTCGCGTGCACCGCCTTTAATATTATGGCTAAGCTTCTCAAGTATCGATAGCTGATGAACAACAGTCGGGGCCGCCATCCCCGGGCCGAGCACGCTGTCTTGCTTCGTCAAGACAACCCGGAGTGAAGCCATTTCGCGCACGATGTCATCTAGGTCGCCGTCGCGCATCGGCACTGAAATCTGAGGAACCCCGCGCCCCAGCCATCCGACGAGGGGAAGCGACATTGCGCCAGACACGAACGCACGCCGGTCAACTGCCACGGGCACATTCTCCCCAGTCAGACTCATCATAGAGACGACGATCATCTCTGAGCCGGCAAGAGCCTTGGCAACCTGATCGGAGGGTTTGTCCATACTGTCAGCCAAGTTTTCAGTACGGCTCCGTTCCTCACGTGTCCGCTGCGCCTCGGCAGTGAAGTCCTCCCATGCGCGTATCAATGCTCCGTCCGCGCTAAGGGCTTCGTCACATCTGACGGCAAGATCCCGCGACGGCCGCCGTTCGCCAATCTCGATCCTGTGCAGCAGATCGCCGCTGACGTGCACCAGCACGCCCACGCGGACCTGAGACAAGCCACGCGCCTTGCGCCACTTGCGCAGCTCATATCCGAACCGGTCTAACGGAGACCTGTCGGGGCTTAGCAGACGCTCTGGCCGACTCAGATGCGTCACCTCCTCGCGTCATTTCGACAAAATCAGTTGTCGATATCTTGTCGATATCTTGTCGATAAGAAGCTCTTCAATTGCGCGTTATCGTGGTCTCGATTGAAATGGGCAGCCGCTAACTAGCGTACCCGGACCCGCGCGGGATGGAGGGTAGATGAGCAGCGATGACTAGCACAACACGGGGAGCGGCGCGGGCCGCATCCTTGACCCCCGCCTGTTTGCGGGCAGTGTGGCCAGGCTCGAACCCAAGCCGGCCCGTCGTGCCATGGCGGCCGTCCTGGGGCGCGAAGCCCGCCGCGATCACGCGCGGGCGCGGATCGCTCGGCGGCTGATCGCAGGCACACAACCGGTTCAGGGAGGTGAGGTGGCGACGGTTATGGGGCTAGTCTCCGGGACGCTGACGGTGCCTGGCAGGGCGCAGGATGTTCGTTGTGCCCGCAGGTTCGTCGGCCAGGTGCTGGAGGGTCGCCCGTGCCGGGAGCTTGCAGTTCTGCTGACCAGTGAGATTGTCACTAATTCGGTCCTGCATAGCCGCTCGGGCGATGGCGGCAAGGTGACGATCGTGCTGATCGACTTCGGCACGGTGGTGCGCGTTGAGGTGGTCGATGACGGCAGCGCTCATCTTCCGCATGTCGCAGCATGCGGGCCGGATCTTGCCGATCGTGGGCGCGGATTGCAGATCGTTGAGGAGGTCGCCTGCCAGTGGGGGCATTACCGGGATGACCACGGCCTGACGACTTGGTTCGAGCTTTCTGATACTCCGGACGCCGGGCCGGACGACGGCAATGCCGGGCGTTCTGGGTCATCACATTCCGGTCAGAGCTGGTGCCAGTGATCTCGGGGCCAAGCGTGACCCACGTCACCCGCCGAATCGAACTCCATCTCCTCGATCCGCTACGACACACCTAAAAGCAAGGACATTGGCCAGCCAGGCGCCGGCAGCGGCTATATCGCGGTGGCGTAAGTGCGTTCAACCGGCCGGTCGATTCCGCACGCCTCCCCACGCGCGGCTGATAATCCCGGTCGCGAACAGCGCAGATGTATGCAGCCGCGCAATCCGGTGCGGGATACCGAGGACTACCGGCACAGTCGCGGTGACGGCTGCTACCGCTATCCACCCGCCGGTGCGCGTGACGTTGCGCGTCAGCATGTCGTATCCGATCGGCCCATCCGCCCCTGCGGAACCCCTGCACCGCTGAGCGCGCCGCCTCGCGGACCACGCCGAAGGCGGTCACCAGCACTTGCACAGTGCCGACGCAGTCCAGCACGGCTCGTGTGCCGTCGCCGCCGGTGAGCTCTCCGCCTCTCTCGACGCTTTCGGAACCGCGATCGCAGAGGACGTAGCACCGTCAGCATTGGCCCGTTGCAGTGATCGGCGAAGCTTGATGAGCTCAGGGGCCGGGCTGGCGGCGGGCTCACCAGCGCGGAGTGCTAGGCGGGCACCGTGCTGCCGGGCCTGCTCGCTGACCGCCAAAGAGGGGATTGCTGGTCGTTCACAGAAACGCGGCGAACCGCTGCAGGCCGCCCAGCTCGCCGTATTGCCGGAAACCGCGCACTGACGGCCACGCTGATCCGCATTGCGGCACGCGTTCCCGGGGGCGGCGACCGCGCTCCCCTGTCACCGCCGCCGCGCCGGCAACGGGCCAGCCCGGGCCGGCGGCAGGATTCCCGGAAGGGCCCGGGCACGGCGAACGCGGCGGCGGCCAGCCCGGCTTTCCAGCAGGTCCCGGCGCTGAGCCCGCCACGTGGGCGAGGCGGGCTCCCTGCGCCTGCCCCCGGCCGTGGCGGGCCGGCACCGGGTTAGTGGCGGATGGCTACCCGGTGCATGCAGGGCTGGCCTTGAGCAGGCGCAGGGAGAATCCGTTCAGGCGCCGGCCTTCCGGGGTGTGCCGGATATTGGAGGTGATCTGGAGCCCGCCGCCGGGCGGCAGCCCGTGCGGGTGGATGATCAAGCGGTGCTCCCGCTGCCGCCGGTCACCGCCGCCGCCGTAGCCGTGGCAGGCCGGGTTCGGCCGTCTGGCGAAGGTGACGCTGGCCGGGACGCCGTCGGCGCGGAGCGTGCGCTGCAGCCCGGCCGGGTCGCGCAGCTCGCGGATGGTGACCTTGATGCTGCCGTTGGCCTGCCTGGTGACCGTCCAGGCCGCCAGATGAACGGGTGCCCCGCTGGTTGGGTGGCTCGCGGGCAGCGCCACGCCCACCGCGACCGCTGCCGCGGCCGCCAGGGCTGCGCCCGCGGCCCGGACACGGTGCCGGGCGCGCACCGCCCGGCCCCGGCCGATGACCTCCTCCACCGGCGTGGTCATCCGGACTCGGTCACGCTGCTCCCGCAGTATCGTGATCAGCTCGTCGTCGTTCATGTCTGGCTCTCCTTCTGCCCGATGGCGATGAGGTCGCCGCGAAGCGCGGCCAGGGCGCGGCCCAGGTGGGCCTGGACTGTGCCCGGTGCGATGCCGAGCACCTGCGCGGTGCCGGCGGTATCCAGGTCGAGTAGCAGCCGCAGCGCCACCACCTGCCGCTGCCGGGCGGGCAGCCGCAGCAGCGCGGCCATGATCCTGGGATCGACCGAGGTACCGGCGTCCCCGCCAGCCGCGGGCCGGTCGGCGACCATGGCCAGGTCGGGCACCTCCCGGCGGCGGCGCCGCCATCGCGAGACGCCGGCGTTCAGCGCCGTGCGTACCACCCACGCCGCCGGGGCCGGGTGCCCGCTGACCGCCCGCCACGACGCCCGCCCGGGCGAACGCCTCGGCCACCAAGTCCTCCGCCGCTTCCCGGTCGCCGACACTGACCAGGACGGTGACCAGGCACTCGTCCTTACCTCGCGGTAGAAGTCCGCGAAGTCCGCTCGCTGGGATCCCACACCCTTCTAACGCACAGCCGCCCCGTGCCGGTTACCTGAACCGGACAGACGTCGACGACCCGGTCCCGCCGGGCGGGTAACCCATAGTGACTTATCCGCCTCAGTAGCCAGGCCGGCACGACTCGCTATCCGCGCACGCCAGCCCCACCAACCGCCCGGCCCGCAGAACAACACAACCTGTGCGTGCGGAGACATGCGCTCTGCGCGGCGCCCAAATGCACAGAGTCGGCTGCTTGCCCGGCAGGTCAGTGTTTCGCCATGGCGGTTTTGGGCTCATTGCCGGTAATAGCGGGCGTATGGCGCCAAGGAGCGCGTTAGTGTAGGCTCGCGGAGATTGACCGCCGTACAGGCGCGTTGCTACCGGGCACGGAACGTGCGCCGTCGCCGGCGATTCAGCCGAGCGACGCACCTCAAGGAGAGTAACTATGCAGTTCCACGGTGGCGGGGACCGTTTCCGCAAGCCAGCAGGCGTGGGCCGTCCGCCGCGGTTGCCGCTGCTGGCCGCGGCTGTGCTGCTGGCGTCCCCGCTGGTGTGGCTGGCCCAGCCCACCATGGCGCTCGCGGCCGCGCAGCCGGCCTCGGTTACCCTCGTCGGCGACTTCCAGAGCGAGCTCGGCTGCCCGGGGGATTTCCAGCCAGACTGCGCGGCGACGCAGCTCAGCTACGACGCCACCGATGATGTCTGGCAGGGCACCTTCACGTTGCCGGCCGGGACATGGCACTACCTGGCAGCCCTCAACGGCAGCTTCGAGGAGTTCTACGGCGCGAACGCGACGCCCGGCGGACCGGAAATCACGCTCGCGCTTGCCCAGCCAACGACGGTCAAGTTCTACTACGACAACAAGACCCACTGGATCACCGACAACCAGAACTCGGTGATCGTGACCGCGCCGGGCGACTACCAGAGCGAGATCGGGTGTCCGGGCGACTTTGATCCAGGCTGTCTTCGCTCCTGGCTCGAGGATCCTGACGGCAACGGGATCTACCAGTTCTCCACCAGCGCCATCCCGGCCGGCAACTACCAGACCAAGGCCGCGATCAACGAGAGCTTCGACGAGAACTACGGGGCCGGCGGGGTGCCCAACGGCCCGGACATCAGCTTCACCGTCCCGCCCAGCGCCACGGTCACATTCACTTACGATCCGGTCAGCCACGTGCTGTCGGTCACCTCGACCACCAACACGATCACGTCGATCACCGCTGACGCGCCCGACCCGTCGGTGGTCGGCCAGGCGGTGCCGGTCAGTTACAGCGTGGCACCCGCGTCCGGCGGCGGCACGCCGACCGGCACGGTGACCGTCAGCGACGGCACCGAGAGCTGTACCGGCACGGTCGCCGCCGGGCAGTGCTCGCTGACGTTCACCAGCGCCGGCACCAAGAGCCTGACCGCCAGCTACAGCGGTGACAGCACCTTCAGCCCCAGCACCTCCGGGCCTGAACCGCATCAGGTCAACTCGGCCGACACCACCACGTCGATCACATCCGACAGCCCCGACCCGTCGCTGACCGGCCAGACGGTCACGGTCCAGTACACCGTGGCGGTGAACAGTCCCGGCGCCGGGATCCCGACTGGCATCGTGACTGTCAGCGACGGCACGACCTCGTGCACCGGCACGGTCGCCGCCGGGCAGTGCTCGCTGACGTTCACCACCGCCGGGGACAGAACCCTGACCGCCAGCTACAGCGGCGACAGCAACTTCAACCCCAGCACCTCCGCCCCCGAACCACACACCGTCAACTCGCCCAACACGCCGCCCACAGCGACCGTCACCGACGGCCGGTGCTCGGCGAACAACATGGCCAGCGGCTTGATCAACCTCACCCTGTTCGATGCCGACGGCGACCCCCTAACGCTCACGGTGGCCTCCAACAGCAACCCGAGCCTGGTGCCCGATGCCAGCATCGTGCTCGGCGGCACCGGAACCAACCGCACGATGAGCGTCACCGCCGTCGCCAAGAAGCGAGGCCAGGCAACCATCACGCTTGACCTCAGCGACGGCCGGGCCACCGTTCCGATCGTCATCACCGTGTTCGTCGGCAGCGACAGGAGCGAAACACTGAACGGCACCAGCGGCACCGACATGATGTTCGGGCTCGGCGGCCAGAACACCATCAACGGCAATGACGGCGACGACCTGCTCTGCGGCGGCAACAGCAACGACACAATCAGCGGCGGGAATGGCAACGACATCATCGACGGCGAAAACGGCGATGACACAATCAGCGGCAACGACGGCAACGACATCCTGCGCGGCGGCAGCGGCAACGACACCCTGACCGGCGGAGCAGGAGCCGACTTCTTCAGCGGCGGGTCCGGTGCGGACACCGCCACTGACCTCGACCCGGCGCAAGGAGACACACAGGACGGAACCATTCCCTAAGTGACAATTCGGTGACCTGGCCGGCCCATCACCCACCGTAACGGTCAGGGTCTCGACTTGATGGCTGGCAAGTTCGCCGCTCAGCTCCCTCCGCTTCTGCCGGTCGTGCTCGGCGCGTCACCACGGGACAGTGCCGTGGCGATCCTGGAAGGTGCCGGTCGGGCCGTCCTTGGGCAGGGTGGCGAGGCGCACGATCGCGTTCGTGCCCTCGGTCACCGTCTGGGTGCCGCGGTTGTTGTTGAGGTCGGTTCCGGTAAAGCCCGGGTCGGCCGCGTTTACCAGGGTGCCGTCAAGCGCCCGCGCGTACTGCATGGTCAGCATGGTCAGTGCCGCCTTGGTCGCCGGGTAGACCGGTACTGTCACCGCGTTCTCCACTGTGCCGGGTGTGAGGATGCGGGAGAAGGACCCGACGCCGCTCGATACGTTCACGATCCGGGGATTGTCCGAGGCGCGCAGGAGCGGCAGGAACGCGTGGGTGACCCGGATGGGCCCGAACACGTTTATGCCGAAGCCCCGCATCGTTCGTCGGCGGTGAGATCGGCCGCGTTGACGCGCGGTTCGGCGGTGCCTGCGTTGTTGACGAGCACGTCGAGCCGCCCGTACTCACTGTGAACCCGTTCGGTGGCTGCCGCGACGCTTGCGTCGCTCGTAGGGTCAATCTCGAGGAATACAGCCCCGAGTTCGCCGACCGTTCGCCGCCCGCGCTCCGCATCACGCGCCCCGACGAGGACCGTGTGGCCGACCTCTAGCAACCGGCGCGCCGCCTCGCGCCCGAGTCCCTTGTTCGCGCCGGTGATCAGGGTAATAGTCACGATTCCCAGTATCACCGGGCCGATCCCGGACCCTATCGTCGGCCAGGCTAGCGAGATCCAGCCGGCGGCACGCGGCGGAACCGGGCGGACGCGTCCCGCGCATGAGTCGTAAAGTGGTCTGTGCCGTCACGTACCGGAGGCGACCATGACCAAACCCAGCATGGACGCGGAAAACATTGCGCGCGCCTTCCCTCGCCCGCTGGATTCGAGGCCGGCGCGGTCCCTCACCTACCACTGCGACGGCCGTATCTACCGGGCCGTCATCGGCGAGCCGCGCAGGCAGCGCGACGCCGCGAGCCGTGCCGGCCGCGTGGAACCGGCCTGGCCGCAGGGGCGGCGGGCCAGCGGCAACACGGTGGTCAGCATCGTGGCCACGCGGGCGGCCGTCGAAATCTGGTCTTGCGAGCCGGCAGGCGACTGGCCGAACCCTTCCCTCGTCGCCCCTGACGCGGTTCTGAACATCGACTACCTCGACAATCCGGATATCCGGGCGAGCTTATGTCCCGGTGCCGGCAGTGGATAACGGGGCATGCGGGGCACTGGTGGCCTGTGCGCCGGCGCCTGCCAGCAAGGCCGCTGGCCACCGGTCGCCGCACGGAGATGCGGGGTTCAGCCAGTGGTCACGTGGCCGGCACTCTCCGGCCACCGCCGTTTGTTACGGTCGGCTCGCGGCTCAGCGGCCGTGAGCTTGTGGAAGCCGCGAACCCGTGCCCCCATGCGGCGACCGCGGTTGTATTTCCGACGAAAGGGTGAGCAAGGCAGATGAGGCTAACGCGGATTGCCGTCGGCGCGACGGCGGCAGCGGCGGCGGTGGCGTGGCTGGTGACGCCGGGCGTGGGCTCGGCGAGCACCGTGAACTCCGCGATTCCCCGCTATCAGCACATCATCGAGATCATGATGGAGAACACCAGCTACTCGACGATCATCGGGAACCCGCTCGCGCCGCAGATCAACGCGCTGGCAGGCAAGTACGGGCTGGCCACTGACTACTTCGGCGTGACCCATCCCAGCGAGCCGAACTACGTGGCCAATATCGGCGGGAGCTTCTTCGGCATCCAGGACGACAACCAGTTCTATTGCACCCCCGCGCTGGCCAGCACCGACCCCACCTGCGCGGGCACCACCGTCGACCACACGGTCTCCGCGCCGAACCTGGCCAGCCAGCTCACCGCGGCGGGCCGGACCTGGCGGGGCTACTTCCAGAGCCTCCCGCCGGTCCCGCCGTCCGGGGTGATCATGACCGGCCCGAACGCGAATGGCCCGTACTCCTTCAAATGGCCGAGCAGCAGCGACGTCCTGTACGCCTCCAAGCACAACCCGTTCGTGAACTTCACGAACACCCAGGGCGACCTGGCCAACATGGTTCCGGATACCCAGCTCGCCACCGACCTGGCCTCCGGCGATCTGGCCAGCTTCAGCCTGATCGTTCCTGACCAGTGCCACGACATGCACGGCACCGGCCCGTGCGCGGACGAGGCCGGGCTGATCTCCGCCGGCGACAGCTACGTCGGGAACACCGTGAGCGAGATCATGGCCTCGAAGGTCTGGCAGGAGGGCCGCAACGCCATCGTCATCACCTGGGACGAGGACGACTTCTCCGACATCGGCCAGCCGGGTACCGGCTGCTGCGGCGCCGACCCCGGCGGCGGTCACGTCGTCACGGTCGTGATCACCAACAAGGGCGAGCAGCCGATCATGGACAACACCCCCTACAACCACTACTCGCTCTTGCGGAGCTACGAAGACGCCTTCGGTCTTCCGTGCCTCGCCAGCGCCTGCGACGCGGCGCACGGCGTCAAGCCGATGACGCCGCTCTTCCACCCGTAACAGCGACGAGACCCGCACGGCACGA
>WNGK01005498.1_pt1 | contig 13421 bp, 11 predicted proteins | sample 5400601 | NCBI WGS metagenome assembly WNGK01 (sample SAMN13153376, study PRJNA577476) | soil metagenome | isolation source: 60 cm soil or saprolite under Garry oak tree replicate 1 | place: USA:California | collected 2016-06-15 | reverse complement strand
GACGGGTGCAAGTGCGCTTGATCGCCTCGTCCCCCGTCTCCCGTCCCACGTCCCCCCGCATCGCAACCAACGCTTCCTGGGTGTACTTCGCCTTCAGCTGCTCGTAATCGGAGTCGGAGAGTTTGCCAGTCGCGCGATCGAACTCGATCTCTTTGAGCGCGCGCAGCGCGACAGTCTGCGGGCTCATGTCGTCGGCGGCGTCCTCGCCCTCATCGGCACTCGGCGCACCCGCGGATTCCACGGCCGGCCGCAGGATCGGGAGCAGGACGAAGTACGTCGCCGCTGTCGCCAGTACGATTCCGAGGATCAGCTCAAGCATCGAGCCGGTCTAGTTCGCGATGCAGACGCTCGAGCTCTTCGGGTGTGGCGGCGGGGGAGGGCGCGACAGTCTGGCCCAGCGGCGCGGCCGCGGCTTCGCGCGTCCAGCGCCGTAACACGCGCACCAGGATCGCGGCCGCGACGAGGATCGCGATCGAAGGAACGAAATAGCCGGCGAGGTTGAAGCCGCGCTTGGGCGGCGCCATCAACGCCTGCTGCCCGTATTGCGCGACAAAGTCATCGATCACCTGCTGCGCCGTCTTGCCCTGTCCCGTCAGGCGCAGGACCTCTTTGTGCAAGGCGGGGCTGTAGGTGCATTGGAAGTCGGTCGTGCGACAGGTGTAGATGTCGAGCCCGCAGCCACAGCTACACCGCAGCTTCTTCTCGATCGCCTGGATATGCGCGTCGTTATCGGCGGTCGTGATCGGCGCCTGCGCACGACCGGCGCGATTGGGATCGTAGACTCGGGCCGCATTGACGGTGTCCTGGAGCGCCGCACCGGCCAAAGCCGCGGCCGCCCCGAAGAATGCTCGGCGGTTCAGGCGATCGTTCACCGCGCCGCCTCGAGCTTCACCGTGTACCCCGCCTGTGAGCTCGGCCCCTTTTGCCCCTTCACCGCCACCGGTGCACCGCCCGGCCACAGCACGATCAGTCCACCGATCACGAGCACAAATCCGCCGAACCACACCCACCAGACGAGCGGATTGATCGTGAAACGAAATACCGCTTGCTCGGTGCCGTTGACCAGCCCCGCCAAGACGACGTACAGATCGACTCGGAGCCCGCTCATGATCCCGACTTCGGTGGACGGCTCGAACGTATTATTGCCAAGGGCATCGACGTGCTGGCGTTTCTCAGTACGAAGACGTCCGATCGCCTTCCCGTCCCGGCGCACGTCGATGAGCGCTGCCGTCACCTGCCGGTTCAGCGCGTTGTACTGCGAGATCCCGAGGTGCGTGAACGTGTAGACGTGCCCATCGCGCCCCTTCAACTCGGCCGATTCGCCCGGCCGCAACGTCGCCTCGGTCTCCGTCTTGAACGCCATCCCGGCGAAGGCGACGAAGAGCAGGACGATTGCGACATGCACGATGTAGCCGCCGTAGCGCCGGCGATTGCGGGCGAGCAGTTGGACGATCGCGTACGGTGTCGGCTCGCCGTATTGGCGATGCCGGGCGCGCGCGCCGCGCGCGAACTCCTGGACGACCGTACCGAGGACGAATCCGCCGATGCTGGCAGCCATGAGCGCCCCGAGGTCCCGAACGCCGGCCACCAGCAGGATCAGTAACACAAACACGCCGCTGGTCAGCGGGACGGCGAACTGCCGCTGCAGATTCGGGATCGATGCTCGCCGCCATGCGATCAAGGGGCCGATCCCCGTCATCGCGAGCAGCGCGAGACCGAGTGGCACGTTGACCTGATTAAAGAACGGCGGCCCGACCGTGATCTTCGTGCCCTTGATCGCCTCGGACAGGATCGGGAATAGCGTGCCCCACAGCACCGAGAAGGCGATGCCGATCAGGAGCAGGTTATTGAAGAGGAAACTCGCCTCGCGGCTCACCATCGACTCGAGCGTCGCCTCCGCCTCGAGCAAGGGCAACCGCGAGGCGTAGAGCGCGAAGCTGAGGGCGGCCGCCACAATCAAGAACACGAGGAAGAAGTAGCCGACATTCGACTGCGTGAACGAATGGACGCTCGCGATAACGCCCGAGCGCGTGATGAACGTCCCGAAGATCGACAGCAGCCAGGCGCCGATGATCAGCCCGAGGTTCCACTTCTTCAACATCCCGCGCTTTTCCTGGACCATGACCGAGTGCAGGAACGCCGTCATCACGAGCCACGGCAACAGCGCGGCATTCTCCACCGGATCCCAGGCCCAGTAGCCGCCCCAGCCCAGCTCGACATAGGCCCACCACATGCCGAGGATCAGACCGATACTGAGGAAGAGCCACGATACCAATGTCCACTTGCGGATCGCCACTAGCCAATCGCTGTCGAGTCGTTTCGACAAGAGCGCGGCGATCGCGAACGCGAACGGGATCGTGATCGAGATGTAGCCCAGGTACAACATGGGCGGATGAAATACCATCCCCGGGTTCTGGAGCTGCGGGTTCATGCCGCGGCCGTCCAGCGGCACAAAGGCGAGGCGCTCGAACGGATTCGCGGCGAACAGCATCACCGTGATGAAGAACGTCGCCACGGTGCACGTTACGGCGGCGACGAAGGGGAGATAGACGCGATGCCGTCCGCTCGTCATCACCTGCACGAGCATCGCGAAGAAGCTCAGGACGGTCGCCCAGAAGAGCAGGCTGCCCTTCTGTCCCGCGTAGAGCGCGGACCAGAGGTAGAACGTCGGGAGATTGCGGCTGGTGTAGGCGGCGACGTATTCGAGACTGAAGTCGTGGCGGAAGATCCCGATCTCGAGCGAGATGACCGCAACCGCCAGCGCCCCGAACAGCGCGAATGTGGCGTGGCGCGCACTCTGCTGCAGATCCGCGCGATCCTGCGTCCCGCCGACAAATCCCGTGATCGCTCCCCACAGGCCGACCAGGAAGGCGACCCAGAGGGAGAGAGACCCTAGCAGCGGCATCTATGCCTTGGGGACGGCTTCGTACCGCGACCCGCACTTCGCCAGCACGTTGGTCGCGTGAATCACACCATCGCGTTGCAGTCGTCCTTCGACGACGACCTCGACGGAGTCGGTGAACGTATCGGGCGGGAGGCCTTTGAACACCACGGGATAGCTGACGGTGCCATCGGTGATATGGAAGCTCAGCGTCTGCGTCGCGATCTCTTTGGTGACCGTGCCCGGCACGACGCGCGCGCCAACCTTCAGGCCCAGATCATAAAACGAGGGGTCCGCGGAGACGCGCTGCGCCAGCTCGCTGGGGGTGAGGAAATACTGCCCCGTCTGCCTGATCCCCGCCGCCATGAGATAGCCGACGGAGCCGACGATCAGCACCGCACCAAGTGCGAACTTCGTGCCTGCTTTCATGTGCGTATTATACCACGCCCTCGCGCGCACGCTCTAGCGCCCACTGCACCGCTTCCACTGCCTTCTGCACCCGCGGAATATCCACGGCGTTCCTGAAGGAATCGTGAAGCCCGACGACCGGCTTCCCGATCCGCCGCGCCAGGGCGATTTCTGACAATGTTCCGACGCCACCGCCGATCGCGATGAGCGCGTGCGCGGTGCGGACAATGAGGAAGTTCCGCATCTCGCCCAGGCCGGTCGCGAGCGGCACATCGATATAGGGGTTCGCCGCGGCCGCGTCCGCTCCCGGTAGGATGCCGACCGTCACACCGCCGTTTGCTTTCGCGCCCTTCGCAGCGGCCTCCATCACCCCGCTCAGCCCGCCGCAGACCAGCACCGCGCCGCGCTCGGCGAGCAGCCGGCCGGCCTCTTCGGCGAGCGCAGTTTCATCGGCCGTGCAGTTGCTCCCGCCAATCACCGCGATGATCGGCTTCATCCAGCCCAGTGCAACGCGGTCTGCACGGCACGGTGCCATTCGCCGGCGCGTGCCTGGACGGCGCGGCGCTGCAAGCTGGGATGAAATCGCGTGAACATGCGCCCCCCGAGGAAGTCGTCGGCCGATTTCCAGAGGCCGGCACCCAGGCCCGCGAGCCCGGCGGCGCCGAGCGCGGTGGTCTCAACGAGATCGGGGCGCGCCACCGTGACACCCAGCACATCGGCCTGGAACTGCATGAGCCAATCGTTCGCGGCCGCGCCGCCGTCGACGAGCAGGCTCGACAGTTTGAGCGTCGCGTCGGCGAGCATCGCGTCGAGCACGTCCTTCGTGCTGAAAGCCATCGCCTCCAGCGCGGCACGAACGAGATGCGCGCGGCTGCTGCCGCGCGTCAGGCCGACGATCGTGCCGCGGGCATTGGGCTCCCAATGCGGCGCGCCCAGGCCGACGAACGCGGGGACGAAGTACACGCCGCCGGTGTCCTCCACGCTCCGTGCCAAGGGGTCTGATTCGGCAGCGCGGGCGATGATGCCGAGTCCATCCCGGAGCCACTGCATCGCGGCGCCGGCGATGAAGACACTGCCTTCAAGCGCGAACACCGGCTCACCGCGCGGGCCGCACGCCAGTGTGGTGAGCAGCCCGCGTTTGGAATTGGCGCGCCGCGTCCCGGTGTTGAGCAAGAGAAACGCACCGGTGCCGTAGGTGTTCTTCGCCTGGCCAGGCTTCCAGCATCCCTGGCCAAACAGGGCCGCCTGCTGGTCACCGGCCACGCCGCTGATCGGCAGCTCCGTTCCGAAATGCTCGGCGACGGCGGTGCCGAAGTCGCCGCTCGATTTCCGAACATCCGCGAGCGTCTCGGCGGGGACGCCGAACAGTTTGAGGAGATCGCGATCCCACACGCGCCTGCCGATGTCGTAGAGCATCGTCCGGGACGCATTGGTGTGATCGGTGGCGAAGGTCTTGCCATTCGTGAGCCGATAAATCAGCCAGGTGTCGATCGTGCCAAACACCACGTCGCCGTCCTTCGCACGCTTGCGCAATCCCTTCACGTGCTCGAGCAGCCACTCGATTTTCGTTGCCGAGAAGTACGGATCGAGCACGAGGCCGGTGCGCGACTTCACCAGCGCGCCCTTCTTTTGCTTCTCGAGCTGCGCACAACGCGCCGCGGTGCGGCGATCCTGCCACACGATGGCGCGATGGACAGGCCGGCCGGTGGCGCGCTCCCACGCGCAAATCGTCTCGCGCTGATTCGTGATGCCGATAGCGGCGGGCGTCACCTTGGCCTGGGCGATCGCCTCGCGCGCGGCGTCGACGGTGACGCGCAAGATCTCCTCGGCGTCGTGCTCGACCTCTCCCGGCGACGGGAAGTGCTGGGTGAATTCGCGGTATCCCCGGCCGAGTACCCGGCCGTCGGCGCTGAGGACAAGCGCAGTCGAGCCGGTGGTGCCCTGATCGAGTGCGAGGACAGCGGTCATGGTGCCTCTACCGGGTGGCGAGCTGCGTGAGATGGGCGCGCGCCGCTTCGACTCGCGGCCGAAACTCGGGATCGGCATGCCGCCATGCCGCGACGACCCAGCGGTAGTGAGAGATGGCGCTGTCGCGCTGACCGGCGGCCTCGAACGCCCGAGCCAGCATCTCATGCAGCTCGGTGTGCGTGACGTACAGGTTCGAGGCATCGAGCGGGCCGCGGAGCGCCGGCTGGAGAACTGCGATCGCCTCGCCGGGGCGACCGACAGCCAGCAGCCCTCGCGCGAGCTCCAAGTTAGTCCGTGTATAACCGTACGTCGGCGAGAACACCGCCCGCCGAAACTCCGTTACGGCCTCGTTCGGACGGCCCCGTGCCTGGTGGAGAAGCCCGCGAATGTAGTGGTGCAGCACGTGGTCCCGCCCGTACGAGCTTTGTTGGCCGAACACCTCAACGCTGTCGGCGAGGCGCTGGAGTAGAGCCGTATCGCCGGCCGCGGCAAGCGCGGTCGCGCGGTGGGTCAGCGTCCAGCAAAGATGCCGAGCGTAGCGGCCCGGCATCGAGTCGGCGGAGTAACCACCAGCGTGGGAGTGGGTGAGCGAGTCGAACAGCGCGGCGGCCTCGCGCGCTCGGCCCATTTCGAGCAAAACCTCGGCCTTAATGAGGCTCGCATCGTACGGCGGCACGGGTGCCAGAGGGTCAGATTTTCGTTGCGCTGCGCCCATTTGCAGGGCGAGGGCGAGGGCTTCCCGCAGTCTTCCCTGATAACGCAGGCTGGTGGATTCCCACCACAACGCCTCCCACCGTCGCGCCGGCGTCGCGAAGCGCTGTTTGGATCCAACCAGGGACTCAACCTCGGCAAAGTCGCCGCGTCGAATGGCGATCCCTACGCGCAAATACACCTCGTCGGTCGCAGTCGGTAACAGCCGCGCGACGGAGTCGTAGGCGGCGGACGCCTCGTCGAAGCGGCCGGCGTGCTCGAGCGTCACACCAAGCGCGAGCCACGCTCCGCCTGAGCGGGGCTGCAATACCAACAACTCGCGCGCTTCATGTTCTGCCGCGGCTTGGGAGTCGGCCATCCCGAGGGCGACAACCGCATTCCCCAAGGCCGCGCAGCCTTGACAGCGAGCTGTAACCCCCCGGAGACCAAGCGAGTCCATCGCGGCCACCACCCGGAGTGCAACCACAGCCCCGAGGAATTCGCCATGGGCAATCCGCGCCAGGCCGAGCAGGTAGTGTCCATCGAGCTCGGTAGGGTACCGAATGGCCAGCGTTTCCGCGATCGCCAGGTCCGCCGGATCGCCGGTCTCGCGCGCCCAAGCTCCCCGGATGAGGAGCCGCTCGCGGTCAGAAGCGTGCGCCGCCAGACGCATCGCCTGGGCCAGGTGGGACTTGGGCCCCGACAGCACTGGATTGATGGTGCCCGCGTAGTAAGCCGCCATCGCGAAGCCCGAGTCCTCGGCGAGCGCAGCTTCGAACAACCGAACCGCCCCCGGCTGATCCTCTTCCCGATAGAGAGCCCTGAGACCGGCGACGTACATCCGGTACGCCGCCAGCGACCGAGTGCTGACATCAGCGATGCGCATGGTGTCGCCGCTGGCACCGAAGCTCGCAGCGAGAGCGACGGTCGCGGAATCGGTGACCGCGAAGGCGTCGCTACCTTGCAGGCGGTATTCCTCAAGCACGACGCCGGTAGCGAGCTCGACGCGCTGCAGCTCCAGACGCAATGCTCCCCCCGGACGGCGGTAGAGCATCCCCTGCACGAGCTGTGTGGCTCGTGCCTGGCGCGCCGCTCGCTCCATCGTGGTGCTCTCCTGGCCGCGGGCCTCCGCCGGGCCCATCAGTTCGTAGAGTCGCGCAGTGCTGAGCACGTGGAGTCCTGGAAGCCGCGCCAAGTTGGTCGCGAGCATCTCCGCTACGGTCGGCGCGACGCCGGCCGTGTCCGATCCCGTGTAGTCTCGGATCGCGCCAACGGCGATGATCGGAGCGCTCGAATGCGAGCGGAGCTCCGTAGCCGCGAGCAAGAGGCCTCCCAAAACCACGACGCTGATGATACCGATGGCGATCGTGGCGTGCCGTCGGGGGGACGGCGGTGGTCGAGACGGGGAGCCGCTCCGGTCCGTCGCAGCGGTCGCGCGCGTTGTCGCCACGCTTGTCTGCGTTCGCAACTGCTGAGTCAGCGCCATGAGTTCGGCCGCCGGCTCCGCATCCAGGTCCTTGCGCACGCGCGCTTCATACGCGTCAGCGTGCTGCAGCGCCGCGAGTCGCTCACCGGCCTCGTCCAGCGCCCGCATCAACCCGATCGCCGCCCGTCCGTTGAGCGGATCAATCCGCGTCAATTGTCGCCAATGGTCGGCCTCGACCTGATGGCTGCCCGCCACACGTGCTTCGCGCGCAAGCAGCTCGAGGGCTCTGAAGACCTCGCTGGCTAGCCGACTGCGCTCGCCATCGACCCAGCGCTCGAATTCTTCTGCGTCGCTCAGGAAGAACCCATCGAGGAACGGTCCGCCGTACAACGCAACCGCGGCGACATAGTCGCGCCGCTCCAGCGCATCCTCGAACTGTCGCACGTCGCTGTGAACGACGTCGGGGTTGAGCCACAGCTCGGTGGCGCCAAGGATCAGCTCGGGGGCGTGCAGGTCGCGTCGCAGCGCGTAGCACGCCTGCTTCAGCAGGCTACGCCCGTGCACGGCGTCGCTCTCCGGCCACAGGTAGGCGATGAGCTTGTCGCGGCTGATGCCGTGCTTCGTGGCGGCGAGGAGCGCGAGGAGGGCGAGCGTCTTGCGCTGGGTGGCCGCGCCGTTGGCGAGTGCGCCGTCAACCGTGATGGACAGCCCGCCAAAAGTCCGGAGTTCCAGCATGGGGCTCCATTTGACCCGCGTTTGACCGGGTCCTCACCCGCTCGCCCTACGTTACGTCTCGTTCCCGACGAGCGCCACCAATTGCTCTTGAGGAGGTTCTGATGAAGCACACGACGCTTGGCGCCCTGCCGCTGCTCGCGCTCGCCGGAGCGCTGGCCGGTTGCAGCGAGCGCAACACGCCGACCGCACCGTCCGCGGATGCCGTCGCGCTCAATCCTGCCGGCTTCATCGGCGACCGGCCGTACACGTGGACTGTGAAGTGCTCGGGCGGGTCGTCGGCAAGCTGGTCTTGGACAGCAGGCGGCGTGACGATTGCTGGAACCGAGGCGAGCACCTACTGCACGTCGACCGCAACCGGCACAGGCACGCGCCCAGCAGCGGCGGACGGCTTCAGCGCGTGCGTCAATTACAGCTGCGACTCATGGTCGTTCGATCCCGCGACCGCGTTTAAGACGCACCTCACGGACAGCTACCGGATCTTCGACTTCACGAACCCGAACTGTATTTTCGACCCGTTCGGTCACAGCCCCGGTGGCTGCTACACGAAGGTGACGGCCACACTGACCGTGGATAGTTAGGGTCGGACCGAGACCATGCGACCCACTCCAATTACACGTGGATGGCGGCTCGGCATCATCGTCACCGTCGCCGGAGCGGTCATGTCGTTGTCGTGCGGCGGTTCATCCACTGGCCCGGGCGGATCCCTCAAGGTGTTCGATGCCGTCGCCGACTTTTCGAGCGCCACGAACGCCGACTCCAGCGTTTGGTCGTACCGTTATCAGAATGATCTGACCCGTGGCGGCCACTACGCGCTCCTCCCAGCCTACGGCCAAGACGTCATTGAAACGTGGACGCCAACAGATCCCGACGCCTGGCGCGTTCAGAGTTACCTCCCGGCGATCGGCGTGAATCGAACGGGTGCTGACGTGACGATCATCGGGACCGGCCTGACTTGGCCGGCCGGGACGATGCTGGCCCACCCCGGTTCCGGGCAATTGGTAATCCTCACGTGGACGGCTCCCTCCGAGGCGAGGGCGACCATCAATTTCAGCTTCACCAGTCTGCATGCCACATGCGGAAACGGGATCGCGTGGTTCGTGGAGCGGAATGACGACAGCGCGACGTTGGCCTCCGGTACCATCCCGCGTGGCGCCAGCTCCGGCGCGCACAGCCTCTCCGGCGTCCGGGTGCGGGCGGGCGATCGGATCAACTTCGTCGTGGATCCGAACTCTGATTTCATCTGTGATTCAACGAAACTGACGGCTACGGTCACGACTTCCTGACGTCGTGGACTGTCAGCATGGGAGGAACGGTGAAAACGATTCGGACACTCCTGAGCGTCGTCCTCGCGGCCACGCTCGCCGGAGGCTGCAGCGACCGCAACACCCCCACGGCGCCTCGCGTGCCCGGCGCCGACGCTGCCGTGGCAGCGCAGAATGGCGGCTCGCTTGTTGAGCTGTCACGCCCCAATGCCGTCGGCACGTGCAACACTGGATTCAATGCCTTCGGCACCTGGCCCACTGACGAAACGGACGAGCCTTCCATCGTGGTGAATCCGGTCAATCCAAACAACATCGTCGCCGCTTGGCTGCAGGGGCCTTTCCAGGACGTCATCGCTGCGGCGTCATTCGACGGAGGTCAAACCTGGCAACGGGTTCCACTCCCGCTGACCGTCTGCTCCGGCGGGCCATTCCTCGGCACGGGCGATCAATGGCTCTCGTTCGCACCCAACGGCGTTCTTTATGGGACCGCTACCGCAGGGAACACTCCTTCCTCCTCGGTACAGGAAGTCATGAAGTCCACGGACGGCGGCTTGCACTGGACGACGTCCGTGGTGCCGGGATCAGACAGTGCGGATTCACCTCCCGAGCATGCCTCGCTGACCGCAGACCCGACGAACGCGGCATTCGTGTATGCCATCTGGGATGGACACAGCTCGCCACACAGCGTTTCGGCCGTGTTTTCACGTACGACCAACGGGGGATCAACTTGGGAACCGGCGCGGGCCATCGTCCAACCCGCCCAGCACAGCTTCGTCCAGTTCAGCCAAATCCTCGTGCTCCCCAACGGCACGCTCGTAGACCTGTACCAATTCTACGTGCAGCAACCCAACGGGCCCATCACGCAGACCAGCCTGCAACTCCTGCGCTCGAACGACCACGGCCAGAGTTGGTCTACTCCGGTCAACGCCGTCACCATGACGCCGCTATACAATCCCGACGGGACTACGCTCGTCGTCGACCCCAAGACGGGGCAACTCGTGTGGGATAACACCGATCAAGCGTCCACTGTAGACTTGCAAAATGGTAACCTGTATGCGGTCTGGGAGGACGGGCGCTTCTCGAACTTCCAGTACAACGACATTGCCTTCTCGATGTCCGCCGACGGGGGCTTCTCTTGGTCAGCGCCGATTCGGGTAAACCAGACGCCGGTGAATATTTCGGCGGCCAGCCGGCAGACATTTAAGCCTTCGATCGCCGTTGCCGCGAACGGGACCATCGGGGTCTCGTACTACGACTTCCGGTTCAACAGTCCGAACCCCGGCCTGCCGACCGACCGCTGGTTGGTGCGGTGTCATCCTTCGCCTACCGCCCCGGCTACTAATCCAGCCTGTTGGACCAGCGAGGTTCGCCTCACGACCAACTCGTTCAATCTGGAGGCTGTCGTCCCTATGGTAGGGGGCAGGTTCTTTCTCGGGGATTACTTTGAGCTGGCCACCGCTGGGAATGATTTCGTGGCCACCCTTATTCAGCCGGACGGAGAAAACGTTACGAGCGTGTTCTTCGCACGAAGTGGCAACAAATGATCGGTCGCCGCCTCATCCCGCTCGCCCCCGTAATCGCGACAAGGCGTTTTGTGGCTGCCTCGCTCATCGCCGCGTCGGTTGCTGCGATCCTGAGTTGCGATTCGGGGGCTGCTCCCACGAACGTCGCGCCGACGCTGAGCTGCGGGTCGGGCGATTCTCCCCCGAGCGCGGCGCAGGGGCTTGTGTTGACCACGATACTCGGCGATGGCGCACGAGGACATCCGCTCACCTCCGCCGTCCCGTACGCTCCTGGTGTGGTCGTACCGTACTGCTACGCCCCATCGGCCGGCTATGCATCGGCGATGGCCGTGCTCGACGGCGCGGTCGTGCCCGAGAGCGGCTCGATTTCCATGAACGCCGTCCACCTGCTGTGGGCTTTCGGCAATCCATCGAGCGGTACCCGGTTCGACGGGATGATGACCGTCCCCTCAGACTTCACGAAGATTCCGTACCCGGAGTTCTATCAGCGCATCCCGTCGTTCAGCTATACGGTGCCGGACCCGTACTGCGCCATCAGCACTGCCGTTGTCGCGTATCCCGCGTCGTACCTCGGTGCGTTCCCGTTGCCGGCCATTCAGGGCGGTCCGCTCCCGGCTGCCGTGAGCCGAGGCGCGGGCGTCAAGGACTACTGGCACTACGGTCTCACAAATCCGTCCACGAACGCCGGTTGTTCGGGTGACATGCACGTGGCGTTCGCCAACACGCTGCAACGGCTCCAGAAACTCGGCGTCGATCATGTCGACATCTACCAGGGTGCCTATCTGGTCGACGTGAATGCCGCGGTGCTGGACTTCGATCTCACGCGTCGCATCGAGATCTCCGATGCGGAGCTCGCTTGGATCGTCGCGCAGGCGAAGGCCGCCGGACTCGAGGTGCACGAGTACATGCTGATCGCTGGGGAAGATGTGAATCACGTGCTCCTCCCCACGCCGCCGACCAGCTCGTGGGCCAGCGCATACCTCGACGCGTACACTCGCTTCATCGTCAACCGCGCTGCGGTCGCCCAAAGCGATGGCATCCAGGCTTTGCAACTCGACTGGGGTGTCTACTTCTTCGACTGGACGCCGTTTCGGGACCTCTTCATCGCGAAGATGACCGAGGCAGCGAAGCAGGTGCGCGGGGTCTACTCCGGGAAGATCCTGTATGGCGCGACGGCGCCGTGGATATCGAACGACGTTGACCTCATGAACAACATCGACTGGTTCATCGGCGACATCTTCGGTATTCAATTCAGCGCAGCTGACAACGCGAACATCACCGTGCCGCAGCTCAAGCAGAAGTACCTCGACCTGATCACCGGCCTCGGCAACGCGCTCGGTGCGGCCAAACGCCCGGTCGTCTGGCGGCTCTTCGCGCAGTCGCATCGCGACTATTTGCTCAATGGATGGGTCGAGGATGGGTTCTGTGTCTCGAACTGCGCCCAGAACGCGGTGCGCACGGACTTTTCGGTACAGGCGATTGCCTACGAAGCGATGCTGGAAGCGGTGTCCACCCAGACGCAATTCACGACTGCCGGAGTGACCGCCGTGGCCTCCTGGTATGTAGACGTCATGCTTCCAGCCCAGAGCTTTCCGAACATCTCGCAGTCGTGGCGCAACAAGCCAGCCGAATCGATCCTGTATCGGTGGTTCGCGCGTCCCGCCGGCAGCGCTCCGGTCCGGGCCCGAGAGTGAGCGACACTGCCGTAGAGGGCCGCTTCACGACCCGAACGGCGGCTGCACGACGCCGCGATCGGTAATGAACCCGGTCACATAGCGCGCCGGCGTGACGTCGAACGCCGGATTCAACGCGGCCGCTCCGTCCGGCGCGATGGCGCGGCCCGCCATCACCGTTACTTCGCTCGCGGCGCGTTGCTCGATCGGAATGAGATCACCGTCGGCCAACGTTGCGTCCACAGTCGACCAGGGCGCAGCGCAGTAAAACGGAACACCGTGATGGCGCGCCAGCACCGCCAACCCATACGTGCCGATCTTGTTCGCAAAATCGCCATTGGCGCAGATCCGGTCGGCTCCCACGAGCACGACATCGACCTTGGCCTGCCGCATGAGCGTGCCCGCCGCGCCGTCGGTAATCAGCGTGCACGCGATTCCGGCGTGCATCAGCTCCCAGACGGTGAGACGTGAACCCTGCAGCAGCGGCCGGGTCTCGTCCACGTAGACATGGACTTTACTGCCCTGCTCGTGCGCGAGATAGACCGGCGCGAGCGCCGTCCCGATGCCGCCGGTCGCCAGCGCGCCGGTATTGCAGTGCGTGAGCACGTTCGCGCCGTCAGGGAGAATCGTCAGTCCGTACTCACCGATCTTGCGACACATCGCCCGATCCTCTTCCCAGATCGTCGTCGCCTCGACACGCAGTCGCTCCCACAAGTCGGCTCCCCCGCCGCCAGTGTCCTGGGCCACGCGCACCATCCGATCCAGTGCCCAGCGCAGATTCACTGCAGTAGGTCGCGCCGTACCGAGCATCCCCGCCAACTCCTCGAGACGCGTGAGAAATGCGTCACGGGAAGC
>WNGK01012825.1_pt1 | contig 13427 bp, 10 predicted proteins | sample 5400601 | NCBI WGS metagenome assembly WNGK01 (sample SAMN13153376, study PRJNA577476) | soil metagenome | isolation source: 60 cm soil or saprolite under Garry oak tree replicate 1 | place: USA:California | collected 2016-06-15 | reverse complement strand
TAAGCCAATTTCCCAAAAAGCATTTATTGGACTGTTTCGGCCATTTCCTGTAGCGAGTCGCCAGAAAGGGCTGGGAAGCTGAGGATGGGGGTAAAGGGCATGGATAGGATATTTGTGACTCAGCCGCGTCACAGCAAAGTTGCAAACTCAGCTTCCTATATTCAGTGTAACGGTCCTTTCAACAAGCAAGATGTGTATCATACAGTATCATAATGTATCCATGCGCAGATGCATATTTGATATCCACAGTGGAGTGTCTTTTTGCCAGCTTATGGCGTACGCCGGCGCAGCCTTGGCATCAACAAGAATGCCACGACCATACCGGCAAGGAGTCCACCGATGTGATCCCAGATGCCTATGCCCGGGACCGCAAAGCCATAGACAAGGTTAATGGCTATCCAGAATAGCCAGTTTGTGATGGCGCCCCGCCCGTATGCGCCCAATGCCTGCCGGTTGACGATGTAGAAGATTCCCAGGGCGCCAAAGACCCCGAAGATGGCTCCCGAAGCCCCAGCCGCTATAGTCGCTGGTGGCGATATGAAGAAGGTGAGGATTCCTCCGACAAGACCAGAAACCAGGTAGATGACCAGGTAGCGCCATTTGCCATAGAAGACCTCGACAGCTGGGCCGATGAAGAACAGTGAAAGCATGTTCAGGCCGATGTGTGTAATGCTGAAGTGCAGGAACATGGCGGTGAAGATGCGCCAGTACTGGCCCTGTGAGACGAGGAAGTTGACCTGCGCTCCCGCATTGACGAGGGTGTTCAGGTCAATCTGGATAAAATTCTGGCTGAGTATCGCGAGAACCACGTAGACGGCGACGTTAGTGCCAATCAATATGTTGGTCAGGAGGCGCGGATTCTGGCTCAACGCGAAGCGCGTGCGAATCACCTGGCGCTGCATGCCATTGGGACGCGACCAGGTGGGAACAGCTTCGCGTTCAGACCTGGGGCCACCGGCGGCATTCTGGTCGACCTGATTGTTCAGGCCGGTTCCAGGACCACTATAGCCAGACGTGTAGAGCGGCTCGGCGGGCGGGAAACAGTTCTCAAAGCGACCGCCGTAGGAAAGGCGGGCAGCGCGCGAGCTCTCCAGTCCTGCATCGTAATCCTGTCCATTGAGGCGCAGCAGGTAAGCTCGCAGCGCATGAGCGTAGGCGTTGGCGGGGTCCTGGCTAATGACGGGATCGAGATCCTGCAAGGCACGGTCATAGCGACGGTCTAGCAAGTCGAGCAGTGATTGAGCAAGATTGCTTTCAACGCCACCGCCTGGTTGTAATTCTTGTACTTTGCGGCAGGCCATTTGCACCACGCCGTATGAGCCAAGCGCCAGGTTTGCCTCTGCCAGGCCCAGGTGGACTACCGGGTTGTTCGGCTCAATTTGGGCGGCATGGGCGTAGGCGATAGCAGCTTCTCGTCCCTGTCCGTGCGCCAGTGCTTGTTTGCCACGCTCCAGGTAATCCTGTATATCTGTTTGTGCTTCCAAAGCTTCAACTCCTTATTAGCAGCTTCACGACAGCACCCCATGCTGTCGGCCGACGCTGCGCGTCTAGTCTGCGGCTCAGTGCTCGCATAGGAGTTATCCTCCAGTGAAATGCAATGCAATCATTGCAAGCAGTATTGTACCTAGTATTGTCAATAAAGCCAAGGGCCAGCGACGGGAGAGGCTGTGCGTATCTATCCAGGATGTTTTCTCGCCGCCTGGCGCCTGAACGTAGCGCGGCATAAACCACCAGCCGAGTAGAAAGCCGCTGAGCAATCCGCCGATATGCGCAAAGTTATCAACGGCGGCGATGAAGAATCCTACGCTGAGATTCGCTCCTATGATACATACGAGCCATAGCAGTGCGGGGATACCTCTACCTCGCAGTGCCTTACGATGAGCGAGAACAAAGATACTGTAGGCTCCCACCAGGCCAAAGATGGCTCCCGATGCTCCTACGCTGATCTCCTGTGGCGCGAAATAGAAGCTGGCAATGATGCTGATAACCCCGGTCACCAGGTAAATGAGCAGGAAGCGCAGGTGTCCAGCGAGCCGTTCCAGAAAGACACCCAGGACGAAGAAGTTGAGCATGTTCAGAGCGATGTGCAGCAGATTAGCATGCAGGAAGATGGGCGTCACAAAACGCCAGTACTGCCCGGCCTGGATCAGCGAGTTGTCTTTTGCGCCGTAGGTGATGAGGACCGTGGCAAGAGTGTCGTTCTGCTGGATGTTGACGGCATTGGCCAGGATATTTGTGATGACATCGCGCAGGCTATGAGCCCCCGAGGCCAGCGCTATCTGGCCAGCGGTATAGCACCAGGTGGCAATAGTGCCGAGGGTAACAATCCAGGTGACCCATGAAATACGTGCCAATCCACGGCGACTTTTATATTGGATGAGCGCTGCCCTGTAGCCTGCTAATACCCGGAGCTTGCGGGAAATCTCATCATGTGATTGAGCGATGCTTTCCAACGTGACCTCATAGGAACTTGAAGGAGCATTGTCTCTTCTTATCAAAACCTCCAATTTGAAGACCCCTGCATTCTATGTACGGGGATTCTAGACGAATTGTGGCGTCATAGCAAAACCGCTTCTCTGTTGCAGGACCATTTCTATATTCTACGCTCCAACCTCTATTTTGTTTCATGGATCGGTATTATCTCATGGTCTGATTGTCCTCGCCCAGCAGGGTCAGAGTAGCAGGTGTAGTGGGTGTAGCGTATTATTTGATAGTCTCGTTGTCCTCGCCCAGCAGAGGTGGCGCTTTATACAGGCGCGTAGGGGTTTCTGAGAGGCGAATTGGCGAGCCGGAGAGCAGAATCTTGCCGGCGCTGGGATGCTCACATTCCCATACCAGGCCGCGCACCTGGATCTGTGGATCACGAAAGACCTGGCTGACGGGATTGATGGGGCCGCATGGTATGCCTGCCGCGCGTAACTCTTCCAGCCACGCAGCGGTATCGCCATTGAGAAACAGCTCCCGCAGGATGGGGATGAGTTCCTTGCGATTGCGCACGCGTTGTGGGTTGGTGGCGAAGCGCGCATCTGCTGCCAGCTCATCGTGTCCCAGGAGATGGCAGAGGGCCTGGTACAACCGGTCATTGCCGCAGGCGACGACAATATAGCCATCGCGCGTGGGGAAAGCCTGGTACGGTACGATGTTGGGATGGGCGTTGCCGTAGCGTTCCGCCTCTTCACCAGAGATCAGGTGGTTCGATGAAACATTGCTTAACAGAGAGACTGCCGCCTCCAGCAGGGAGATGTCGATGTATTGCCCGTGCCCGGTGAGATCGCGCACGTGCAAGGCCGCCAGGATCGCCATACAAGCGAACATACCGGCGGAGATGTCGGCAACCGGTACGCCGACACGCTGTGGTTCGCCTTCAATTTCTCCTGTCACGGCCATGATGCCGGATTCAGCCTGGGCCACGAAATCGTAGCCCGGGCGCGAGACGTAGGGGCCATCTTGTCCATAGCCGCTGATCGAGCAGTAGATCAAGCCGGGATTGGTAGCGCGCAGCGTTTCGTAGCCCAATCCCTGCCGTTCCAGGGTGCCCGGGCGGAAGTTCTCGACCAGGACTGTCGTGGTGCTGATAAGCTCAAGCAGCCGCTGCTTGTCCTCGGGGATACCGAAATCCAGGGTGATGCTGTGCTTGTTACGATTCAGTCCCAGGTAATAGGCGCTTTCTCCGGCGATATAGGGCGGTCCGAACTGGCGCGTATCATCACCCTTGCCTGGCTGTTCGACTTTGATCACGGTTGCTCCCAGGTCGCCCAGAATCTGGGTACAGTACGGCCCTGCAAGCACCCGTGAGAGGTCAACTACGACCACGTCCGATAACGCGGCTTGATCTGTTTTCATAGCTTCTTTACTCCAACTCTTTGCCTGAAATACCTCAGTCGCTGTCCTTAACAGTCATTATAGGTTTTCAGGAAGAGCCGGGCAAGAGTCATCTGTTAGGGCTGGCTAAGAAACCTACTGATCCGACTCAAGTCCATGGGGATTGTAATGTTCGTCCAACGCCTTTATCAGGTCGTGAAATGCTTGAACCACGAGGAAGTTGCGTATGCGATAGCAGACGGTTGTGCCTTCCCTACGTGGGAGGATGAGACCTGCTTGTGTGAGTTGCTTTAAGTGCTCCGAAGTTGTCGAAGGCGAGAGACCTAATTCCCTGGCAATGTCGGTGGAACGTCGCTCCAGGACAGCGCCGCTCTCATCTTTTCTGGGCTGGGCAAGCAGTTCCAGGATTTGCCTGCGGCTTGTTTCGCACATGGTCGAGAGAAAATGGTCTACATATGCATCTATTTCCGGCGGTCGACGTTTTGGAGTTTCCTGCTCTGGCTGTAATGGTGATACTTTATCTGTCACAAAATTCCTCCACATATTTTTACCATTAACACGGCTTCGGCCGGGTTTTTGTTTCAGTCCGGGAAAGCCTGCATCATATGCCGTATCTTGTCAACTGCATCCGCCAGGTCCCCGCCCAGGTATGTACCTGGAACATCTACAATACGTCCAGGATGTTGCGTAAATACCTGGCCGCCGAAGACAAAGATGGGATGATAAGACGCCAGTTGCAAAGGTTAAGCCAAAGGAAGAAGCCTGGCTGTAGGAAGGCATGACTGGGAGTAAAGCCATGGGGAAGTAAAGCCATGGAGATAAAGACATGGCTGGGAGTAGAGACATGGCTGGGGCAAGCCCAGCCACTACCATGATACGGTTTACGATTGTAACATGGTAGTGGCACCCCTTGCGGGTGCCGTAAGAACCGACGGGGCCACGGGATCAACGGCTGCCATGAGAGCTTAACCTGAAGAACGCATTACTGGTGCATCGCTCGCAGCTCTTGCAGGGCAGCCAGGCGCTCGCGGGCAATAGTGCTCCCGGGGTTCAGTTTGGCAAGGTTCTTGTAGACGCGGCTGGCCTGTTCGTACTCGCCCACTGATTGATACGTCTGGCCAAGCATATCATAGGCCTCATAGCTGTTACGGTCGAGTGTGATCAGTTGTTGCAGGGCAGCAACCGACTCCTTGACCTGGTGGGTATCGAAGTAATGGCGAGCGATAATTGTCTGGTACTGCGCGGCATCCTTGGTATGTCCTGTTCGCCAGCAGAAGCCGACGACCTCGCGCAGGAGGTCCATATCGCTTGGATCAAGCTCGGCAGCCCGGCGCAGGTTCATCAGAGCCTCTTCGCCATTCCCCGTCTCATCATAGATGTTGCCAATACGACGCAGTACCGCGCTGGCTTCTTCCTTCTGGTTGCGGCGCAAGTAGATATCGGCCAGTATGCGCAACTCGGCAATACCCTCGTCCAACAGGCCACGACCCACGTAGATGTCACCCAGTTCAACATGAGCGCGAAGGTCTTGGGGTTCCAGCCGTACCATCTCATTCAAGACGGTGATGGCGTTGTCTACCTGGCGGCTGCCGCGGTAGTGGCGTACCAGGTCAGCGTACTCCTGCAATGCGCTATCGACACTGCTCTGGCGAGCAGAAATCCCTGCCAGTGTGGAATATACTTCGTCCTGGTAGGTTGTCGCGTGTTTCACCTTGCGCAGGGTAGCCTCCATTTGATCCTGCCGCCCCGTACGTCCATAGGCTTTGGCCAGCAACATGGAGATTTCCACTTCTGGCGCCTGGTGTTCTTCGCCCTCTTCGCGGGGGCGCGCAGCCCATACGCCGGGATCGAAAGGTACACTTGACGAACGGCGGACGGATTGCAGCGCCTGCTCAAGCTGCTGGATGGCTGCCTCTGGCTTCCCCTGTGCCAGCAGACAGTGCGCCGCACTGACGCGAGCCATCACTTCAAGTGAACTATCGCGCATTGCCAGCGTGTAGGAGTCAATGGCCTTATCGAAGTTACCAGCTTGCTGGTGCACCTGGCCAAGCGCAAAGGGCACATCGGCGTTATTTGGATGACTCTCTGCCGCGTGGTTGTACTCACCGACCACCAGGTCATAGTTTCGCTGACCCGCCCCGCGCAGTTGCCAGCAAATGCGTGTCAACACTTCTAACGCCTTGGCGCGGCCAGCACCATTGTCTGTAATCATTAAGATATGCCAGCGAACCAGCGCGGTGATATTGCGCGGGTCTACCTGCAACACACGTTGATACTCCGTTACTGCTTGCTGGGAACGCCCCAGTTTCTGCAAGGCGAGGGCATAGTTCAGGCGCGTTGGCACACTGGTCGGGCTCTCCTGTAGAGCCTGCTCCAGCTCGGTCACAGCACGCTCCATATAGCCCAGATGCAAATATGTCTCGGCAGCAAGCATGCGTTCGTGTAGCAACTCTTCTTTATTGCCTCGTGACGTGAGCAAGTTGATCAGGCGCACACGGTAGGTCAGGTTATTTGGCTCCAGTTGCAAGATGCGGTGGTACGTGGCAATGGCATCATCGATGCGATTGTTGGCAAGGTATGTCTCGATCAGGATGGCATACTTGGTTATCGCCTGCTCGATTTTGCCCTGGCGCACATAAATTTCGCAGAGGACCTGGTGTACATCCACGTACTGCGGGGCCATGTCAATCACCCGCAAGCACTCCTGGGTGGCGCGTGCCAGCAGGCCATAGTTGACATACTTCTGGATATCCTGCATAGCCTGGATCACCTGAAGGCGAATATTTTCTGGCAGGGATTTTGTGCTTGCCACAACAGCTTCGGCGACGTGATTTAATCCCTCATCCTTCACCGGGCCGGCCATTTGACTGAGCAACTCTTCGGCGCCAGGCTTTGCCTCTTTCGTCGTGGATGCACTTTGCATCATCTCCACTGAGTCCAGGTCCGGCCGTGCGGGTGATGTGCCAGATTGTGCAGCGAGGGACATGGGCTGCTGCGTTGTTACTTCGCTCATGGCTGCGCTGGGTAGAACCGGCTGCTCTATAGTGGGCTGGTTGGCTATGCCTGGCTGCACGTTCTGTGACTGGGCCGGTGCTGGCTTCTGTTCCAGCCTGGGGGACGATTGCTTATTGGGAGTAATGGTCTTATCCTCTTCGCTGAGGATACCTGTGAGCCATTCAGGCAGCTCGCCGAAACCGTTGAGAGGTGCAGGCGCCTGCGGCTGTACAGGAGCGGAAGATGGCGAAATGGGTGTCCCCCCTACGCTAAATGCCATAGTTGCAGCATCGGGTATTGCTTGCGCTGGCATCACAGAAGGCTGATCCATTGTCTCCATTTGCTCGGGAGGCAAAACACGAGTCGCATTCCCCTGTTGGGGTGTACCGAATGGCTCGGCCGGCTGTGGTGTCTGCGGTTGTAATGGTCCGGACTGTGGTGGCGCAGGAGCATGCTGCATTTGTTGGAGCATGAACTCAACCTGGGCAATTTTGTCATTCCATCCCCGGCTATGCAGGAAGCCGAGCAGAGCATTGTAGACCGTAAGCGCCTGATCCAGTTCACCTAGCATGTGGTGCGCTTCTGCCGCTTCCTGACAGAGCTGCACCAACTGGTCGGACTCCTCCATAGTCAGCGCATCCAGATTCACGCGGTCTACAGCCTCATCAAAGTGCATGGATGCTGTCTTCAGGTCGCCACACGCCCGGTAGCACTGCCCCAACGCGTAGTAGCAGGAGAGCGCGTAATCGGGGTCATTTAACAGTAACTGGAACTGGCGGATGGCGTCATTCCAGCGTTGTTGTTCTTGATACAACCAACCCAGGAAATAGCGTGCATCTGGCCGGTCAAAACCACTCTCCAGGATTTGTTCACAAAGGCCGATAGCATCATTGAAGCGGCCCTGGGTCTGATATGTTTGAGCCTGCCGCAGTACTCCTGTGACCTGGCTTGCTGTGATGCGTTTATGAGGGATTGGCCGTGCTCCATCGCCATCTATAGACGATGCAACAGGATTCGGCCTTGAATAGTTAGCTGTCCCTCCGAAATTGCCCGAGCTACCCGTATTACCCATGATGCCAGTATTACCTCCGCTTGTGTTACCCGGTGGAACATTGTCTGTCGCCGGGCTACCTGTGAAATCTAGTGGACCAGAAGATGCACCAGCTATTGGAGGTGCACTTGTCATGAACGATGAACCTGTTATCGTGCCCGCAGCCGGTGAAAACGCTGCATTTGCTCCCTGTGACAATCCATCAGAAGACCCCATGATGTGCGAGAGCAAGAGTTGAGCTTGAGCATTTGTTGTATCCGCGCGCAGCACCTCTTCACATTGCATGCGCGCTGCAACTATTTCGTTACGCTGCAGGAAACCCCGCGCGGCCGCGAGGCGTTCTTGAATCATTAAAGCAATATCTTTTTTCCCGGCATAGTATGTTGCAAGGCGTTCATGGGGTTCGGGGCTGTCGGGTGACAACAGTCTTGCTCAAGGCGATCACATTGCTGGGATCGCGACTCAAAATATGCTCGTATTCGTCGAGAGCTTGCTGCCATTGTTTAGTTTGCATGTAGCAAAAGCCCAATCCGCCACGTGCCGCCGCATCATCTGGGAACTCCGCCAGCGCCCGTTGGTACTCCTGTGCTGCCGCTGCCCACTGACTATCCCAGCGGTAGCGATCGGCTGCATTCATTGCTGTGCTGAAGACCTGTCTGTTCCCAGGCATGAAATATTCACTTTCTCGATTGGTACTAACGTATCATGTAGACATTGCTGTGAGGGGGGAATTTCTCTGCACTTTGATGTCTACATAACCTGTGTAAGTCATATTCCAGTCAAAACTAGGTTACTACATCTCTACTCTTCAGGCTCTTTTTTGGTACTAAAGTACCTTATATTGGTGAGCTTCTAACAGCGAGCTATCCACAATAGCGGGGCGCGGGCGCCTCCGCCTTCAGGCATGAGGGGGAAGCGCCGCCCCAAGCTGATAGGCGTACCCGTCTTTCCGGTGCAAACTCCGACAGCAGCGAGCCGGAATATCTCTGACCCGCCCGTGCCTGGTCACGACATCAAAGATCCCGCGCGTCCGCACTAACACACGTCCGATATGTGTGCCCGCCGCGCCCAGATGGGCAGGACACACGGCTTTGACCAGGTCGCCGGTGCGAAAGCCTCTCACGCAGCTTGGTCCTTTGGCCTTCCCACGAGGAAACCCGTGCTCATCCACATTGACCATCTGACGCTTCTGCCGACCCGTCGCGGTAATAAGCCAGGGCCGCACTTCGGCCATGCGCAGGGAATCCGGTGTGCTCGCTCCGGTGGTGGCGGCATCGATCCAGTGCTGTTTCGGCAGTCCAAGACGCATGCGGTTATACTGCGTACGACCTCCTGTGCTGGTCTCGACCGGTAATCCTGTGGCCAGCAAGTCTTCATACATGCGCCAGCGCGTTGCATTGACGGCTGCGGCGGCCGGAAGCGGCGTTTTGAGTTGCGCCAGGGTGCGCTCCAGGCGTTCAGGTTGATCTGCGAGAAATGCGCGCACATCTTGGTTGCCCTTGTGAAGATTGCAGGCTTCACATGCCAGGACCAGATTCGAGACACGATCCGAGCCTTCTCGCGCTTTGGGCACGACATGGTCAATCTGGAGCGGCGTGTTGGTTGCCCCGCAATAACCACAGCGCCTGCCCCATTTTTCGAGCAAATAACCCCTGATTTCATAGCCGAAAAGCGTGCCCTGCTGATAGGCTATGCCCGCGACTTCAGGATGTTGGAGCGCCTGGGTGTCGAAGCGTACCACCTCGAGAGAAATGCTCCCAAGAGGGCACCATCGCCGTAGTCGAGCCGTCCAGGCGAGCACATTGCCCATACGGCTCATCAGGGAGGGGGCAAGCCAACCATGCGGGCGTCGCCGGTTCCGCCAGCGCGCCGGACGGTAGCGGGTTGTGCGCTGCCTACGCGCACGACGCACAGCCCTCCGCTTCGCCAGGTGCTCTCTCACCTGCTCCCCACGGTGGGAGATCTCGGCAGCCCAGAGCACCTGGCCGTTCTCGTCGTTGACAATAGCCATGCCTGTGGTTTTCGCGCCCGGATCGATTTTGAGCCGAAGCGCGTGCTGCGGCGGCTTTTGGACTTCCTTCAACCAAAGGACGAATGGGAACCGCCGATAGACGACGGCTTTTCCTGTGCTGAGAAGTCTGCGGGCCTGGGCAGGATGGACCGGCTGACAAGGCTGCTTCTGTTGATTAATCACCAGGACATAGGACATGGAAAAGTCTCCTGCAAAGCCCTCTCGGGCCTCCAAATGAGTTGCCTCACCTGGGTGACGTGTTCCTCGCTCAGGTTCACAAGCGGCGATCTTCTCGCGGCACTGAGTTTTACACCTCATGTCTCTGTTTAACCGTGAGATTGGAGGGCCAGGAGTTGGAACGGCTACTCCTGGGTCCGAACTGGCGCACTCCTTGTGAACGGCTCCGTCCTCTGAAGAAGACGGGAGCTGGTCAGCATCGAGGCTGTTTTTCAAGCCTCCGGATGTATCCGTGAGGTCACTGACGGTAATTGATATATTGCAGCGCTACCGAGTAGTCTTTTTGTTTGAGCAGCGCTATCACGGCCTGAAGCTCGTCGCGGCTCTTAGCTGTGACCCGAATAGCATCGCCTTGAATCTGTGGTCGCACTTTCGGATAGTTGTCACGAATATACTTGCTGATCTCCTTGGCCAGGTCTTGCGCCAGACCTTGCTGCAACTGGATGACCTGGCGTATTCGCCCGCCGGGAGCATCTTCTTCTTTGCCTGGCTTGAATATTTTTAGTGACAGGCCACGCCGTATTGCCTTAGTCTCAAGTATGTCGCGCACATTCTTGAGTGTAAGTTGCCCATTAGTAACGATGGTGATGTTATCCTTGTTGTGGACGATCTCGGTCTTCGTGTCCTTCAAGTCATAGCGCGTCTGTACTTCTCGCCGCGTCTGGTCTAGGGCATTAACTAATTCCTGCTCGTCGAACTGAGAAACTACATCAAATGAACAATCGCCAGCCATTGAAAGTCCTCTCTTTGTTATATATCCAGCACTAATAGCTATTACGGGGAAGGTTCTTCTACATACCACATTGAATATCAGGATGTTACGTCTTTCTGGGCATTGTAACGCACTTGCTTAAAATTTGCCAATCTTATCCCCCAAGTGGGACAGCCGCGAGCTTCTCTTTGGTTTATAATATTGTTATGGCACCAATTATCTTTCAGGTCGATGCTTTCACCAGCACACCGTTTTCAGGGAATCCGGCGGTGGTGTGCCTGCTGAATGAGCCGCGCGACGACCGCTGGCTGCAATATGTGGCGCGGGAGATGAATGTACCGGCGACGGCATTTTTACGCTGGCAAAAGGGCGGCTTCGACCTGCGCTGGTTTACTCCCACCGTTGAAATAGACCTGTGTGGTCATGCTACCCTGGCGAGCGCACATATCATGTGGGAGCTGGAATACCTTCGCCCGGATGAAAAGGCCAACTTCTACACCTTGAGCGGGCCGTTGGTCGCAGAACATAGGGAGGATCTGATCGAATTGAATTTTCCGGCTCAACCCATAGAAGCAGCAGAGGTGCCTGACCATCTTGTTGAGGCGCTGAGTATCCCTATGAACTATGTAGGCAGGAGTAGCCGGAAAGTGTACCTGGTGGAAACCGACTCCGAGGAAACGCTGCGCGCTATGAAGCCTGATCTCAGTATACTGCTCCAGGTGTCGATACGCTCGGTTATCGTCACGAGTCGCAGCAGTACACCCGGGTATGACTTCGTCTCTCGCTATTTCGCGCCGGGGGTAGGCACCGCTGAAGACGCGGTGACGGGATCGGCGCATTGCGCCCTCGGTCCCTATTGGAGCAAGCGACTCGGGCGGACATCATTTGTTGCTTACCAGGCGTCGGCGCGCGGTGGCGAGATACACGTGCGCGTGGAAGGAGAGCGTGTGTATCTCGGCGGGCGGGCTGTGACCGTCTCACGTGGTGAGTTGCTTGCTTAGATAGTTCTCCTTGCCACGCCACGTTGACGGGCTATGTTCCAGGTGCAATCATGCTATGAGAGTCTTTTTTAAGAACCAACAGGGGTCATTTATTCATGCCTGCAACCATATTTGATAGTAAGCCACTTGTGACGCGCATGATCGAAGAACTGCAGGAGGGGGCGGCGCAGTTTCGCAGGCAGCATCATCGCTCTGCCCGGCTGGCACAGTTGGTAGCAGGACACGATCCCGCAGCAGAGGTCTACAGCAGGCAACTGGTGCGCGCCTGCCGTACAATCGGCCTGGGCTGTGCGGCACTGGCCTACCCGTTCGAAATTGAAGAAGAGGAACTGCGCGCAGAGGTAGCCACATTGAGCGAGGACGCAAATACCGATGGCGTTGTGCTGCTACTGCCACTACCTGCCCATATCCGGCAGCGTGTTGTGACGGATGTTTTGCGTCCCGAGATGGACGTTGATGGCCTTGGCTCGTGTAATGCTGGTAACCTCATGCTGGGCTTTCCCAGCTTTATCCCAAGTACTGCCGATGCCGTACTTACGATGCTGCGCGAAGCAGCTATCTCCATCGCGGGCCGCAGTGCTGTAGTTGTGGGACGCAGCAATGTTGGCGGCAAGCCAATTGCTCTCGTGTTGATGCGCGGTGACGCAACCGTAACCATCTGTCACTCCCATACGCAGGACCTTGGGAGCATCACCAGCAGTGCCGATATTCTGGTAGTGAGCACTGGGCGTCCCGCCAGTATCACAGCCGAGATGGTAAAGCCGGGCGCCGTTGTGCTCGACGCGGGCATCAACGCCGTTGGCGGAAAAGTGGTCGGGGATGTAGATTTTGCGAGCGTCAAGGAAGTAGCGTCATTTCTCACGCCCGTGCCTGGTGGCCTTGGTCCTCTTACCCACCTGATGTTGATTCGCCATACGCTCCTCGGCCCACAATAAGTCCTGTACCAGGCCCTTCCTGAACATGCCGGGCGTGGAGCAGGCAGCGAGTCCCGGGTACTAGTTTCACTACTCGCTTGCTTATTTCTTAACCATATCCCAACCTCCCCTCAACTTAACTACATCCTGCGCCTGCTAGACTGCTTGCCATAGATTGATGTTGATCCTGCAAGTGGTAAGTCCATTTTGCAGTGAAACCTGGTGCCCGCAAGGGGTACCAAATGCGCATCAACCTAAGATATGCAGGCGAAGACCTTGTCCCGTAGGGGCGAGGGTGGCGTGGGGTGGTGTGGGGGCCTTTATGGCCGCCCGTCTCAGCGTGATCGTTGGTGGTGCTGGGGATGATTCTAGCGGTGGGCCACGCGGGCGGCCATAAAGGCCCCCTCCCCGCATCATCCCCACCCCCGCCCCTACGAATGTTGATGGGTTTTTCTTCGGCTGATGCGTACATAGCACCCGCGAGGGGGCCACTACATATCTGCATACCATGACAATGAATAGGAGAACTCACAATGGCTATCAGTCGAGGTAGAGGTGCAGCACGGCGTCCTGCCGAATCAGATATTACGGATACCAGCTTTACATTTCCAGCCGGCTGCCTGCTGGAGACAGCGGAGCAGATGCGCCGTTTTGAACTGCTGCGCCTGGCATTTTTTGTACTGAA
>WNGK01017864.1_pt1 | contig 13428 bp, 10 predicted proteins | sample 5400601 | NCBI WGS metagenome assembly WNGK01 (sample SAMN13153376, study PRJNA577476) | soil metagenome | isolation source: 60 cm soil or saprolite under Garry oak tree replicate 1 | place: USA:California | collected 2016-06-15 | reverse complement strand
GGGCCTCGTGTGCTCCGCTTCCAACCCACGCGGCATGTCAGGACTAAGGCGACACACGCTCGCTGCTAGAAGCGGAACTCCTGACCGCGATGACATGACATTGACATGGCAGGACAGGAAGCCTAAGATGCACACTCCATAGGGTCTTTCACCGCGGCGTGGGGCGAACTCTACGAGAGTACAGTGTGCAGCAACGTCTTCCTCAGCTGGAGCGGCAGCGTCAACGGCTCCGCCCAAATGCGCCATAAGTCGTGCCAACCTGTGCAAGCCGGCGCGCATTTTGGCGGTGTTGTTGTTCCTCTTGGCCGGGTGGGCGGGGGCCGCACCCGCACCCGACGAGTCATCGAAGTCCGTGATTGCTATCGGTGACGTTCACGGTGACTTTGACGATTTTGTTGCCATTCTTCAGCACACCGGCCTGATCGACAAGCAACACCACTGGACGGGCGGCAAAACCACCCTAGTGCAGGTGGGTGATCTTCTGGACCGCGGCCCCAAGCCGCGCGATGTCATGGATCTGCTCATGGCGTTGGAGAAGGAGGCATCGAAAGACGGCGGGCGAGTGGAGTCCCTGCTCGGCAATCACGAGATGATGAACATCATGGGGGACCTGCGCTACGTTACCCCAGAGAACTATGCCAGCTTTGCCGACGCTAATTCCGAGGAGCGTCGTAGGTCCGGGTACAAGGAATACGGCAAATGGCGGGAGAGTCACCCACCGCTGCTGGCCGAGCTTGCTCAGCCAATGGAATTGACCGAGGCCGAGTGGATGGCGCGGCATCCGGCCGGGTTTATTGAGCAGCGCGAGGCCTTTAGTCCGAAAGGCAGCTATGGCAAGTGGCTACGAGGACATGTTGCGCTCGCCGAAATCAACGGGGTCATCTTCCTGCATGGGGGAATCTCTCCGGGCCTGGCGTCCATGAAACTGAATACGATCAATTCCCGTATTCGCGACGAGATCAGCGCTTTTGATTCTTGCAAACAATACATGTTGGACGAACGATTGATCCTGCCGTTCTTCAACCTTCAGGAAATGACTGCGGTGGTGCAAGCGGAGATCTCTGCTGAGCAAAAGTCCAAGATTGCGTCAGTCCCCGAGCTCCGAGCTAAGCTTTCCCAATTCCTGCAGTTCCCAGATTGGCTGAGCGTGAGCACCGAGGGTCCGCTCTGGTTCCGCGGTTACGACCGATGGAGCGAGGCAGAGGGCAGCTCGCAAATAGACAAGATCCTGCAATCCTTCAAGGCGGATCATTTTGTTACGGGCCACACGGTTCAGAAAGGCGGAACCATACGGAGTCGCTTCGGTGGCAAGATCTTCCTGATCGATACTGGTATGTTGAGCAGCTATTACTCGGGAGGCAGGGCGTCGGCGTTCGAAATCCAGAATAATGGCACATTCACGGCGAAATATATGGACCAACAGGCAGTGCTGCTGGAAGCTGCCAAGGTTTCACAGTAACGGGGAAGTTCGGATGATCTTGAGCAAACGGGGAGCGCTGAATGGATTTTCAAAGGTATTTTTCTTTGCCCGCAGCACCGCCTTGCGCGGGCAGGGTAACGAGATAGAAAAAATCGGGTTTCTTACTGATGAAACGGTCGATCGAGCGCGCGCTTAACCTTCACCCCGGGGACCTGGGACGTGGCACTCTGCTGTGTTCGTGTCTCTTTCTCATCATCAGCAGTTATGTCACGGGGCGGGTGGCGCGCGACGCCTTGTTCCTGGCGCGATTCCAGGCGGTCCAGCTGCCCTATGCCGACATTGCCATTGCTGTGCTCGTGGGCTTCGTCGTGGCGGGTTATGTTTACCTGGGCCGACACGTCTCCTTGCGCACTTTGCTGGTGGGTAGCCAGTTGTTCTTCGCTTCCAATTGCGCGCTTTTCTGGGCGCTCGGTCACTACTACCACCTGATCTGGCTGTTCCCGATTTTTTACGTTTGGGTAGGCATCTTTGGAGTGCTGGCACCTACGCAGGTCTGGACCCTGGCAAACTACGCCCTTACCACCCGCGAGGCAAAACGCATTTTCGGTATGGTGGGTGGCGGAGCCATCGCCGGTTGGATTTTTGCCGGTTTCTTTTCCAAGACGGTCACCAAGGCGTTCGGCACCGAAAGCTTGCTGTTGGGGATGGCATTTCTGCTTTTGATTTGCTCCGCGCTGATGTTTTTGATGTGGGAGACCGGGCAAGTGCGAGCCGGGGATGCGGAAGAAGGAGGAACTCAAGCTGCAGACAGCGGATTAGGAGACCTCCGCCACAGTATGCGGCTTATCGCCTCCTCGCGCTATTTGCGGGCCATCGCCGCCGTGATCTGCATTTCCTCATTTGTTACCACCCTCACCGGTTGGCAGTTCAAAGCCATCGCTAAACATTTTCTGGTCAACAAGGATGCATTGGCTATCTTTTTCGGAAACTTCAATTTCTATGCCGCCCTTGTGTCTTTGCTCGTGCAGTTGCTGCTAACCACCCGCTTTCTGCGTAGGTTTGGAATCGGCGCTCTGTTGTTCGTGCTCCCGCTCACCGTTTTCGCGGGCTCAGCCGTCCTGCTTGTACTAGGGACGCTCGGGGCTGTTGTGTTCTTGAAGGGCACCGACCAGGTGCTCCGCTACTCCATCGATAAATCCACTGTAGAGTTGCTCTATCTTCCCGTACCCGGCGCCGTCAAATTGCACGCGAAGTGGTTTATTGACACCGTGGTCTGGCGCATGGGCGACGGCCTGGCGGGAATCACTGTTCTTGTCTTTGCCACGTTTCTGCATTTACCCGCACGCCAAATCAGCTGGGTGGCCATGCTCCTGGTTGGCGGTTGGCTCGTTGCGGTATCGGTGGCGCGACGACAATACGTGGTCACTCTCGAGGAGAACATCAGCCGGCACAGGATCGATGTCGAGCAGGCTTCCACGCTGGTGCTGGATCGCTCTACCTCCGATTTACTGGCGGCTAAGATCTCGGCATCCGATCCTGCTGAGATACTTTACGCACTGAGCTTGCTTGAGGTGGAGCGCAAGCGCGTCGAGCATCCCGTGGTGCGCAGCCTGCTGAGCCACCCTGACAGAGACGTCCGGCAGAAAGCACTTGCCATCCTGGATGCCTCGGCCGACAAGACCGTGCTGCCCGAGGTGCAGCAATTGCTCAAAGATCCGGACCTCAACATCCGCACTGAGGCCATGCTTTACCTGGCTCATCATGCCCATGTGGACCCGGTGACCCTAATTGAGGAACTGGGCGATTTCGCCGATTTCTCGGTGCGCTCGGCCGTAGTAGCCTATCTGGCTCACCCGGGGGAAGCTCAGAATCTGGAAACGGCGCGGCAGATTCTGGAGGGCATGGTTCAGGAGTCAGGACTCGAAGGCGAGCGCACCCGAATTGAGGCCGCGAAGATGCTCGGTGAACTACCGGACTGCTTCGATCCCTTGCTTTCTATCCTGGTCCGCGATTCAGCCTTGTCAGCAGCACGTGAAGCCATTCAATCAGTCGGGAAACTCCGCAAACGCCGGATGGTTCCGGATCTGCTAGATCTTCTTGCTAATCACGAACTGGCTCCGGAGGCCGCGAAAGCCTTAGGGCGATTCGAGGATACGATTGTAGGTTCGTTGCGAGACCATCTAGCCGACTCCTCTGTCCCGACCGCAGCCCGGAGAGAAATACCAGCGATACTTGCGAGTACGGGGACGGCATCGGCGGCGCACGTACTGCAGGAGAATCTTTTGGAGAGGGACGCTACGCTTCGTTTCGGCATCGTTTGTGCGCTCAACAAACTGCATCGTCTTCATCCCGAATTCGAAGTGGACACGCAAATGTTGGAGACGGCACTGGCAGCGGAGATCATCGGACATTACCGCTCCTATCAGATTCTGGCCAAGCTTAATCCGGGTTCTGACAGTCAAGATCCCATGACTCGCGCATTGAGCGAGTCCATGCATCAGGAGTTGGAGCGCATCTTTCGACTGCTCGGCCTTTTGTATCCGCACCTGGACGTGCACAGTGCTTATTTAGGCTTGCAAGCTAAGAGCGTGACGGTGTATGACAATGCTCTGGAATTTCTCGATAGCGTTTTAAAGTCCCAGTTACGAGCCATGTTGGTGCCGTTACTCGACGGCCGGATCTCGGTGGCGCAGCGCGCCGCCATTGCCGACCGTTTCGTGCACGCTAAGATCGAAAACCAGGAACAGGCGGTCGAAGTTTTGGTAACCAGCGATGATCCCTGGCTGCGTTCCTGTGGCGCTTATGCCATTGGCAATCTGGGAATGAATTCTTTGGAAGGGGAATTAGATCGTTGTCTGAATGATCCAGATCCGCTGCTGCGAGAAACGGCCCGCGCCGCTAAACAGCGCTTGGAACAATTTGCTAAGGCCTGAAACCGTGCCTGCGCAGCTGACAACGACTGATCATCATTCAGTGTCCACGGATTCGTTTTGTTATATCGGCGGTCTTCAGTCGCCGCCGGGGCATTTTAAGCTTGCTGCATCCCCCCTTCAGTGAGCGAAGACTTGTCGCCAGACTTTTGGAGGTATTGTTATGGGTATACGTCCCTTGTTCCGGAAACGGCTTACCGCTACCGTGGCGGTGTGCCTGCTTTGTCTGCTCCACGCCACGGCTGCGGACGACCCCACCCTCACCAAAGAGCAGATCAAGGAATTCCTCCTCACCGCCAAAATCGTTGGTGTCAAGCAGGCGAGCAAAGGCATCACTGGCACTAAGCGGCTAACCCTGAGCGATGGCAAGTTGACACATGACGCCTCGTACCAGTCTATCGACGAAAACAAGACTAGCAAGCAAATGGCCAACGGCCGCACTGAGCTAAACTTCGTCGACTCCTACAAGTACAACATTGCCGCCTATACGTTAGCTGAAATGCTTGGTATAGAGGATATGTTGCCGGTCTATGTGGAACGCAAATATGAAGGTACTCCAGGATCCTTGAGCTGGTGGCTGCCCGTCAAAATGGACGAAGCAGATCGGGTCAAGCAGAAGGTGGCCGTGCCCGATTCCGACGCCTGGAATAACCAGATGTACCGGGTCCGGGTCTTTGACGAGTTGGTCTACGACACCGATGCCAACCTCACCAATGTTGTCATCGGCGAGGACTGGAAGATCTGGAGGATTGATTTCAGCCGTGGCTTCCGACTCAACAAGGAGCTGAAGGATTCCAACGATCTAGTACGCTGTGACCGCCATCTGCTGGAGAAGCTGAGAACCTTGGATGGCAACCAGTTGGCAGAAAAGACCAAACGTTACCTGACCAAAGATGCAGTCAAAGCGGTGATGGCGCGACGGGACAAGATCGTGGCCCGCTTCGAGCAACTGATCAGTGAGAAAGGTGAGGCGGCCGTACTGTATTGACCCCGCCGTGAGCTCGTATTTGCCGCTTGGTGCTTTCAGGAGTAGAGGTCTAATTGGGTTTGCTGTTTTCGCTTGCACAGTCTATTCTTGCTCGCCTAGCATTGCGCTGTTTAACTTCGAGAGGAGAAGGTCACATGTTGAAGAAAATAGCAGCTGTGTTGTTCATGATCGTGCTTGTCTTCGCGGTGTCGGTACCCGGCTTCGCGAAGGACTCTTCGAAACAGGATCGCGTGGAGGGCCAGGTCGTGCGTAGCAACCCGGAAAAATCGACGCTCACCGTCCGTGTGCGGGAGACGGAGTCCGAGAGAACCGTGCATTACGACGCTTCCACCAAGTGGGTCAGTCAGTATCACGCCGACAAGAAGGTGAACACCATTGACCCCAATGAGGTCAAGGACGGTGATCAGGTGATTTGCCTGGGCTCCTATGACGACAAGAAAGACTTTCACGCGGCTACGATTTCTAAGCGGCTTTCGCACTCCCCAAATTAGACGAGTTTATGCTCACACCGCTGCGAGCTGGAATTGCGTGCTTGAACGCGGAAGGCGCGGCGACGTAAGTAATCGCGGACTTAATTGGCTGATTGTCCGAACAGGCGATCTGACTTCGGCCTTTATCCTGAGGCGCCAGCAGATATTGGCATGGAATCTTGGGCACTACGAAGAGGCCATCAACGTTCCGAGCCGGCCCAAATGGTGCGTCTCAGGATTCTTACTACTACACTGACCGACCGGTAGACAGCTTAATACAGGTGTGTCTGATGTTTCGAGGGCATTAAGGGATTTCGTTTATGACGTCCTTCCGGATCCCAGGAGCCCAGCTCCTTCCGGACATACCTTGGAATTACTTCCGCTTTGCCCGTACATCTCCCTGGAAGCGATTAACCTGTCCAAGTTCACCAGAATCGTTTGCAGCGTAGAGCGATTCCCGCTCATCAGAAAGCGCGATGAGTGGGCACTCGTTTCCTCGAACGGCGAGCGCCTCCTGAGGCCGGTTGAGTTCGAGCAGCATGTCGGCCAGCATCTCGCGGGCGGGAATCTCCACTTCGCGCTTTCCGACTTTGTCCTGTAGATTCGCTATCTCGCGCATCTGTCGCAGCGCGTCGTCGCTCTTCTTCTCTGCGAAGGCAAGCCATGCATGCACCTCTCCACGCGGGAAGTCGGGCCCTTCGAGCGTGTAGGCATACTTCGTCTTGCGAATCTCTTCCTCCGTGGCATCGAACTTCTGAGAGTTGTTGCGGGCGGCTCCCACGTTGCCTGCGCGGGCGGCGCCGATGGTCCGCGCCCAGTAGGTGATCGTCCGATCATGGGCGGGCACGCTAGCTGCGGGCTCGAGCGCTGCTGCGTCGGACCAGTGGTGCATCTCCAAGGCATAAAGCGCAGGAAAATGCGCCGCGGCGTAGCCGTAGTATTCCATCATGCCCATGCCGTCGTCGGTCTTCGGGGCGCGGGCAACGATCTCCTTGGACTCTTCGACCACACGCTTGGCCGCGTCGTCTTGTCCCGTTTGCAGATAGGCGTAGATTAGGAAATGCATGGCATGCAGTTCGTGTCCGTGCATGTATATTTGGCCGGTGGGATGGGCTAGCGCCACAGACTTCAGGTTGGCGTCAATGTCCTCCTGCCAGAGGCCAAGCCGGGCAAAGATGTGACTGGGCATGTGAACGGCATGCGCGGAAGAAGGCGCGATGGCCGCATATCCTCGCGCGGCCTCCAGACCCATCGAAGCCAATTGCGGAGTGTCGCAGGCATGGATGATGTAATGCGCGAGTCCAGGATGATCCGGTTGGCGGAGGAAGAGCGGGTTGAGCACCTCGACGGCTTTCTTTCTCGCCGCGAGAGACTTCTCGGCTGGAGGCTCGGCAGCCAATAACGACAGGCCATAAAACGCGCCCGCCTCAAGGTCGTCAGGATACTGCTGGAAAAGCTTCCCCATGGCCTCCGAATACGCGGCGGCGCGCTGCATGTGATCGCGTGCGCCGTAGTCGCTGTAGAAGGCGGAGAGGGCAGCAATGTAACCCCGCTCGCGCTCAGTCTTGGCGCCAAGTTTCTGGGCTTTTTCCCTCTCGCTCCAGCCGCGCTTCAAGGACGGCTCGCCGGGGCGCTCCCAGATCTGATGGAACAAACTCAGGGCAACTCCCCAGTGAGCCATGGCGCAGCCGGGATCCTTCTGCGTGATCTCGATGAACTGTGCCTCGGCCTCTTCGTAGCCGAAGGAATGCATGAGCGCAACACCGCGATCGAACGGCTTTTGTGAGTCGGACGCGCAGGAGATTGGGAACGATACGTTGCCGAGCTTTTCGTTGGCATCTTGATGGTGCTCGTGCATGTCATCACTAAATGCCAATCCCGGGAACGAAAACAGAATACACGCGCAAGCTAGAACGCAGACAACGACTCTTCCTCTAATCATCTTCACCCCTTCGGAGGCGACAACTACTTTACACCGAAGGCGGGGACGAAACGCCCAAACTTGCAGCCCTCCTGCCAAATTCTCCATGGCGGATCTCACGAGGTATGCGATGCAGGGCGGGCTGGCAAGACCGAACAATGTTGACGCAGAGAATAAGGTTGAGAAGGGTCCCGGGGCCCCTCTCGACGAGACCACCTCGTTTATCGCCGAGAAAAAGGCGGCGCTCGAAGTGGTTAAGCGCCGCTTAGGAACCAGAGGCGTAACGGTGCCTTTGCCGGTAGACCTGACAGGAGTTCCTTTCGGACTGAAGCGGCCTGCTATTGGGCATTCTCCCTAGCCGCAACGTAGGTCTGTTCGACTGTTCGCGCGATCAGTTTCTGGCCGGACTGGCTGGGATGGATGTCGCACGCGAACTGGTCCTGCGGCGATACATTCAGCAGTCCCACATTGCATGTGTGCCCGCCAGCGGGTCCAGCGATACCTTGAAAGGCAGTGAAAACGTCGGCAATAACAGCACCCGCCTGCGCGGAAGCAGCCGCGAGGGCCTGGTTCAGCGCTGCGGTGATCGCAGTCCCATGGACATCCGAGTAGTCCACAGAATAGTAATTCACGACGACGCCGATCCCCTTGAAACCAGCGGCACGCAGGTCGCCGAGGATGGTTTCCAGGTTAGTTTCCACTGCGGCGAGGACCTGAGGCAGCTCTCGGGCGATACACGCTGGGTCATCTGCGCATTGCATCCGAAGCAGGAGCACGTCGTTAGCCCCGAGGCCGATAGAGACCAACCTCGTATCCGGGTGCGACTTGAGGAAGGAGACCGCAAAATCCAGTTGCGTCGATGTGTGGCTAACATGTAGCGGTACCTGAGAGCGGTAAAAACGGCAGCCGTCATCGGGAGCAGTCGAGGACAAAAAACTGCCGGAGGTTTCGCCGGGGCATGCTGCGTTGCTGGTATGGAGCTTGAGGGCGTGCCCGACGTAGTCCGGGAAGCCTATGAAATTCTCGGGATTCACATATTCAAATCCCGCGTTCGTGATGAAGCCGAAGCTGACGCTATCACCAAGAGCGAGATAAGGACGCCCAGCGGCGCCGTCCGCTGCAAACAGAGATACAGAGCTTGAAAGGATTAACAGAATGGAAGCAAAACGTAATCGCCGCATGGGGACTCCTCCGATGGCTGGGCTTGCAAACAGTGTTGCAGATCTGTTTATAAGTGAGCCGGACGGGCATTATAAATCAGCTTGCCTTTCCGGCGTGTTAAAAACACGACTCTTAGTCCAGGACTCGGGTTCCCTGGGGCTTGCGGCTAAGGTCGCGAGTTCCGCCACGTCTCTCCATCGACACCGGGCGCAGTTTCCTTCTTCAAACTGAATTAAGCCATGCGCAGCGTTTCCCGGTTGTAGATGTGGTGCAGGAGCGCCGTGAACCGCAACTTCTTATCCTTACTTGCTGAGAATGGTCAAACGAATCGAGATTGACAGAAACTACTTTGTGACGTAAAGTCGGGACGATCCGTGGGAGGTGAACATGTCATACGGGCACGGTTCAGCCTTTGGGTGGCCGCTTTGGGGTGCCCTCCTTTTGATGATTCCCATCGCTTTCGTCGTCGGTGCCCTCACCGGGCACACGCCTACTTGGGGCTTCCTTCAGAATCCGGTCGTGCTGCTCGGTTCACTTGGTGTGGCGGCGCTCGGTAACCTGTGGTCCTTGGTTCATGCGGAAGTCCTAAAAGGTAAGCCGCCGACCTTGCGCATCGACATCGCAGCAAACCCGCTCAGCATCATCGTCCTCGCCGTTGCAGGTTTGCTCGGCGCCCTTCTCATTGGATACGCATTCGTCGAAAATTTCACGCGGAGATAGGCTTATGAACGCCAAGCGAGCTCTCGCTGCCGCGCAACTGCTGCTCATGTTCCCGGCCATCCTCTTCATGGGCGCGCTCGTCGTGCGGCAGTTGTCACCACTGCAACACGAACCGGCGCATACCGCTCACCGGATCGTAGTGTGGTACGCGGGGAGAATGTGGACACTCTGGGCCCTGCTCATCACCCTACCGCTTGTCGTGCTGGTTACCGGCTGCGTCACGCTGTTGCGGAGTTGGAGCAATGTCCCCGAACTGCCGTACCGGGCGCAGCAAGGGCTCGCCGCCATATATGCTGATCGGCCGATGCTATGCATTGCTATGATGACGTTGACGGCCGGAGTCGTTCTCGCAATTGTCGCCATGCATATGGCCGCTAATTGATGACTGACGTAATATCGCGATATCACTTATCGAGAGGCAAATGTGCGTTTGAGCATGGAACGCCGTGGGCTTGCGCGATGTCATAGCGTCGGGACCGGCATAAACACAGGCTAAAGTGAAACGGAGAACTGGAGGGTGACGACACGTTTGCCCGCACCCGCACATATCCCGTCAAACGGCAAAGGGGGATAGCTATACAGGGTGGGAAAATCCGGATACCCCGGGCTCAAATGTCTACTAATCAGCCAGGGATTAGAGATTGACGTACGTCTATGTGCAAGGACCTAGGGCCCGGGGCGGGCGCGGCGTGTCGCCAGGGATACGGGGGCGTACAATCGGCTCGGATATTGCTGGGGATCGTGCCCAAGGTGCGACCTTCCTCCTCCATCCCGCGATCTCTGCTGCTCGGGCTAGCCATCCTGTATGCGGCGGCAACCGTGGTCTACAGCAGTAGCTGGGCGTTCTACATCCGCGCGCAACGACTGGCACAGGTAGGTCTCAACTTCGAACGAAATGAGAGTCGGAAACAGACGCTGGTCACGGAGGTAGTTCCCGGCGGCCCGGCCCACAAAGCCGGGTTCCAGGTTGCGGACAACATCCTGGAAGTCAACCATCGCCCGCTGGTTACCGTGAACGCGTTCGACGATGCGGTTTGGCGGGGCCAGCCCGGGGACCGGGTGGCATTTGCGGTGAGGCGGCCCGGCGTGCCTTCGCCCATCACCCTGATAGCAACCCTCGATCCCATACCGCCGGCCCCAACACGCCCACCGGCGCAGCAATTTGCGTCACAGCTTTTGTTCTCTTATCAAGTTCCGTTCGTCGCGGTGGGACTCGCAGTGCTCTTCCTGCGCCTCGACAGCCGCGAAGCATGGCTGCTGGCGCTGGTGTTCGGCGGTTTCATCGCTGGATCCCCGCTGCTTATGGTGGAGCCACTCATTCACCCCGCGCTGCGCGGGTTCGCCCTCGCTTACATGGTGGCTGCCCGCGGCATGTTGCCTGCGCTGCTCTACTACTTCTTCGCGACCTTCCCGGTCTCCTCTCCGATCGAGCGCCGCGTGCCATGGTTGAAGAAGGTGATTCTGGTAGCTTCGGCCGTGATCGTAATCCCGCTCTCGCTGTGGGCATGGCTCGACGGCGACTCGCGTCCTCTCGCCTTGATCGAGGAGAAAGTGGGTCCAACCTGGACTGGTGTGGCGGTGGTCTGCTACTTCTTCGGCGTTACCGGCCTAGCGCTGTTTTCGCTGGTTGCCAACAGCTTGGGTACGCCCAGTGCAGAAGCGCGGCGCAAGATTCGAGTCATCCTCTGGGGAATGTTGTGTGGGCTCGGGCCGTTTCTGACCATGTCGGCGGTCAGCGTTTACACACGCATCGAATACTGGGCCTTTCCCTTCTGGATCTGGGTTCCGACGGCGCTTTCGCTTTGCCTGGTGCCCATCGCGTTTGCCTACGCAGTGGTCAAGCACCGGGTGTTGGAGATACCGGTACTGTTCAAGCGCAGCGCGCGCTATGTGCTGGTGCAGCGCGGGTTCATCGTACTGCTGTTCATCCTGGCAGCGGTGACCATCAGGCTGTTCACGCACCTCTTCTCGCACTTCTTCAAGGCTGATTCCAACCTCGGCATGACGTTGAGCGGAGTTTTCGGAATTGTGCTGGTATGGGCCTCCGCGCCGGTGGTCAAGCGGGGTACTGTGCGCATCGACCGGGCGTTCTTTCGCAGCGCGTACGACGCGCACCTGACTCTGCAGGGCCTGGTGGAAAAAACACGTACGGTGACGGACCGTCACGAGCTTGCGATGTTACTGGAGATTCAGATAGAAGGAGCGCTGCATCCGAAATCGCTTGCCTGTTATCTGGACGCCGGAGATGGAAACCTCGTCGCGGAATGCGGACCAGTGGTCCGGGAGAGCGACACAATTTCAGCCCCACTTCCTCGACCGAAGTTCCCATTCCGTTTTGGCGCAATCTTCGTTCCCAGAGACTTGGACACAATTCCAGCCACGCTGCCGCTCCTCACGGAAATCGCACAGCGCGGAAAAGCGTGGGACGTCCCACAGGGTCCCGAACCGGCCGGCGATCTGGGACCCCTTATGCCGGAATGCCTGGTGCCGATCCTGGGCCGTGAGAACAACCTCATTGGCGTGTTGGTTCTTGGGCAGCGGCTTTCCGAGGAACCTTATTCCGGCGAGGACAAGCAGTTGCTCGATTCCGTCGCGGCCCATGCCGGAATCGCTTTGGAGAACATACGTCTCGCGGAGAAGATGGCTGAACGAATGGAGGCAGATCGACGCACCTCCCAGGAGATGGAAATTGCACGGCAGGTGCAGGCCAGGCTCTTTCCCCAGAAGCTGCCAGCGATGAAGACGCTAGCATACACGGGCGGCTGCATCCAAGCTAGGAAGGTGGGCGGAGACTACTACGATTTTCTGGAGCTTCGCCCCGGCCGCTTGGCGCTGGTGCTGGCGGACATTGCGGGCAAAGGAGTGTCGGGCGCCCTGCTGATGGCCAATCTGCAAGCCAACTTGCGCAGTCAATACGCAATTGCGGTCGACGACCTGTCGCGACTGCTGGCCTCGGTCAACCGATTGTTCTACGAGAATAGCGACGATGCCAGTTACGCTACCCTATTCTTCGCGGACTACGACGACTCAAGCCGCAAGCTCCGCTACGCGAATTGCGGACATCTTCCCCCACTTCTGCTGCGCGCCCGCGGAAACTCGCAGGATCAGATTTCAGAGGCTCCGAAGGTGGAATGGCTGCACCCCACATGCATCGTGATGGGATTATTTGAAGCCTGGCATTGCGAGATTGCGGAAGTGCAACTTGCTCCAGGTGACACGCTGGTACTCTACACCGATGGAATCACCGAAGCCGCGAACGCGGATGGGGAAGAGTTTGGCGAGTCTCATCTGCTGGATACCCTCGGGAGCAATTCTCATCTTCCGGTGGGACCCCTTCTCCAAGCCGTTGTCGGGGCCGTCCAGCAATTCAGCAGCGGTAGCGAACAGCAGGATGACATCACACTCGTGATTGCGAGGTCCCTCGAATAGTTAGATCCGCGTCGTACCCAAGGTGGCAAGATCCGAACTGGGCGGTCCCGGCGGTGCGTTCCAGGTAGCCTCTACGGACTTCGCCGTCGGGTTGCCCATTTTCTCTCTGGCGAACGCTGAGAACTGAAAGCGGGGAGGTCGATGATAGCGTCATTTCCATAAGTGGCCAAGAGGTGCTGCATGCCGATGTTCTTGACATTCCCTTACAGATCCAGTTGGCGAAATTAGATTACACTCACGACCCAGGATGGTGGTTGGGATAGAACTCGGACGCGTTTGCGTTAGGCGGAGGGTTAACACTCTCGCCCTTTCGGTTGCGAGGTGAGTTCACAATTCCGCCATGGCCACGTTTTCCGAGGCCCCCCTATAATGCCGGACGGCCGAATTTC
>WNGK01005487.1_pt1 | contig 13429 bp, 11 predicted proteins | sample 5400601 | NCBI WGS metagenome assembly WNGK01 (sample SAMN13153376, study PRJNA577476) | soil metagenome | isolation source: 60 cm soil or saprolite under Garry oak tree replicate 1 | place: USA:California | collected 2016-06-15 | reverse complement strand
ATTTATCGCGCCCCCCGCCACAGAGACCGCACACCCTGATTTCACAGTCCACCAGCTCAACGTCTTTCGCACGGTAGCACATCACCTCAGCTATACAAAAGCCGCCGAAGCGCTCTATCTCTCTCAGCCCGCCGTCTCACAACAGATCAAAACACTCGAACGGCTACTGGACCTCCACCTCTTCGAGCGCCTCGGCAGAGGCATTGTGCTCACCCCCGCGGGCCAGGAATTCCTGGAGCATACAGAACGACTTCTCGCCTTGCTTGCCGGAACCGCCCCCGTCGTACAGGCGATACACGAACTCAAACGGGGCAGCGTTTTGATAGGTGCAAGCACCAGCGCCGGTACCTACGTGGTGCCGCCATTGCTCGGAGTATTCCACACGCACTTTCCAGGCATCCATGTCACCCTCGTGGTCGCGAACCGCCACTCCATTGAAGAAGACCTCATCGCCCGGCGCGTCGACCTGGCAGTAATGAGCCTCATCGAGCGACAAGATCGTTTCGACGTAGAGTTTTTAATGCCCTACGAACTGGTAGTTGTAGCCCCACCATCTCACCGCCTGGCAGGACGCTCCTCGTTCGATCCGCGTGATCTACAACAGGAAACATGGCTGCTGCGTGAACAAGACTCAGGCACTATGCACGACACAGAGCAGCATCTCGTTCATGCAGGCGTCCCTTTACAGACTAGCCTGGAATTGGGAAGCATCGAAGCCATCAAAGAGGGCGTTACCGCTGGATTGGGGATCGCCGTCCTCTCCCACGAATCGGTTGCCCTCGAAGTCGCCAGTGGAGACCTCGCCATACTAAACGTCCAGGGTTTCCCCTTGAAACGACAATGGCACATCGTTCACGTAAAGGGCAGGCGCTTGTCATTAGCAGCCATAGCCCTGCGCGAGTTCCTCCTGGAAAGCAGAACCGCTTCTCAATGACCGCATAGGTTCACACATGCGTAGGGACAAGGGGCGGTGTGGGGCGGATGTGGGGGCCTTGTGCTCAATACATTTGACTTAAGGACAAAAGGGGGAAAGAGAAGACAAGAAAGCTCCAATCTGGCACACTACCAGAAAGTCTAACAACAAGGAGCTTTCTGATGTACAGATTACGGCAATTGGACGTGGATGACAAGGTGTGTGAGCAAGTGGATCTGACCCTGTTGTCCCAGGTGTATCCTCCCGAAGCGATCCAGCGATGCGTTGGGCAGAGTCAGCCCTGGACGAGCAAAGTGCGGCGGGTGCGGCAGAGTAGGATGCTGGCTCTGGTGCTGTTTGTAATCGGGATGGCGCTGTGGAGCCGTCTTTCCCAACGTCAGGTGTGGGACAAACTGGTGGGCAAGCTCAGCGCTCTGCATCCGGCAGAGCCGCAGAGCCAGTTGAGCGCTTCCGCTTTGAGCGGGCGCCGACAGGCCGTGGGCAGCCAGGGCTTGCAGGGGCTGCTGCACGAGTGCTGTCAGGTGCTGGCGCAACCCCAGACGATGCCCAGCGCCTTCTTTGGTCGCTATCGGCTCATGGCCATCGATGGCACGCTCTTCAACACCGCTGACACGCCGGCCAATGAGGCAGCTTTTGGGCGCAGCAGTAATCAATATGGCAAAGGGGCCTATCCCCAGGTGCGCGCTGTGCTGCTGGCTGAGTGTGGCAGTCATGCTGTCGTCGAGCTAGAGATGAGCCGCTACGATGTCTCGGAAGTGCATAGTGCGCACCGCTTGCTCGACCCACGGGTTGCGCAACGAGATTCATAGCTGAGCAAGAATTAGGAAGGCCAGGACATTTTTGATACCATTCCTGTTTCGCCTTTAGAGAGCACCATGCAGGGGAACAAGCCTTGTGCCGGTCGAGATTCCTTCTTGACAGGATTGCCCTCCCTGTGCTATTCTTTTTACAGAGAACTTAATGAACGTTCTGTAAATTGTGAAGGGAGGAGAACGCGTGACGCAGCCCACAAAACACCAACGAGTTGGCCCAGCTTCCCCCCTCGACCAGGGCACCTGGCAGCAGATCCTCACCGCCGCGAAGGCTCTCTTTTTTGCGAAGGGCTACAAAGGCGTTTCCATGAAAGAGATCGCCGACGCGGTACAGGTGATGCCCTCGGCTCTGTATTACCATTTCCCCAAGGGCAAGGAAGATCTGTTCACGAAGATGATCCAGACCTTGTTTGTGGACGAAGGGGTCGCAGCGATCGACCAGGCCATGGGAACCACGCAGGGTCTGCGAGAGCGTTTGACTCTGCTCACCTCCTCGCTGCAGACGCTTCCCATTGATGAGCGTTTCACGATGCTACTGCGAGATGCCAGAGAGCACATCAAGGACCCGGAAAACCAGCGGATCATCTTGTCCCTGCGAGATAGGATCAAGCAGCAGGTTATGGGCCTCTTTCAAGCGGCCCGCGATGCCGGAGAGATTCGCACGGATATTCCCGTCACGGTGCTGGTCAGTCTCTACATGGGAATGCTGAGAGAGTTGAAGAGCCTCCAGGGGTCACCTCAGACGTCACAGCTGGTCGCCGTGCTGCTTGACGGCATTGCGTCTCCCGCACAACGGAACCAGCCCTAACGCTTTTTGGAGGCAATTTAGTAAACGTTTAGTAAACTCCACTGGCGGGGTTTCCTCGAGAGTTTCAAGGCATTCCTGCGCGGGTATCGGCGTGGCGCACGGCTCTGCATGCGCGACAGTGGAAACAGGCGCGTGCCTCGCTCATCCCGACAGGCTTGAGCAGTCCCTGTCGGATGCAAAGAGCGAACATGTATGTATGAAGAAAAGTGAGAAAGGAAATGCTTCACGTGATGAAAAGATGTCTGTCATTCCTCCCATACAAGAGGCACGCCCACGGAGGTGATCATGACCCCCTCCCCTGACATATCTCAGCCTGAGCAAGCGACACCTGTGTCGCCAAGCGGCACCCTGGCAATCGAAACCTATAGCTTGAGCAAGCACTTCGGGCAGCGCAAAGCCGTCGATGGCCTTACCATCAGCATCCCTGCCGGGACCATCGCTGGCTTTGTCGGCCCCAATGGGGCTGGCAAGACGACCACCATTCGCCTGCTGCTGGGACTGCTGCGCCCGACTGAAGGCAGCGCGACGATTCTTGGCCAACCGCTGACCCATCCAGAGCGCTTCCTTCCGCGCGTCGGGGCGCTCGTCGAGGCTCCTGCCTTCTATCCCAGCCTGAGCGGACGGACGAATCTGGAAGTGCTTGCCCACCTGGGCGGTCATCCTCGCTCTCGCGTTGGCCAGTTGTTCGAACTGGTCGAGCTGAGCGACCGGGCAAAAGACCCCGTGAGAAAGTATTCGCAAGGGATGAAGCAACGGCTCGGGGTGGCCATGGCGCTGCTCCCTGATCCCGACCTGCTGATCCTCGACGAACCGACCAATGGCCTCGACCCACTCGGTATCATCCAGATGCGCGACCTGCTGCGGCGCCTGCGCGAGCAGGGCAAGACGATCTTCCTCAGTAGCCACCTGCTGGGGGAGTTGGAGCAGGTCACGGATTGGTTGGTAATGCTCAATCTCGGGAAGGCCCTCTTCAGCGGTCCAGCCCGCGAGCTCCTTGACCGTCGCGGGGAGCTGGTGGTCGAAGCTGAGGAGGCGACGCAGCTCGACCTGGTGACCAGGATCGCGACTGAGGCGGGCTACACGGTCACGCCGGACAACGGCTCCCTGCGGATTGCCTGTCCCCTGGACTTTGCCTCAGAACTGAACCGGCAGGCCAGGGAGGCTGGTGCCACCCGCATTGCTATCCAAGCGCGGGAGGCCAGCCTCGAAGAGCGTTTCCTGGCGCTCTTGAAAGGAGATCACGCATGATTCGTGCGTTTCGCAGCGAGTTGCTCAAGCTCCGCCGCTGGAGCGTCCTGGCTGGTGGGGCAGTGATGATCGCCGCCACTGCTTTTATCGCCTACTTGACCTTTCACCAGATCACGTCCGGGGCCACCGGATCAGAGCTCACCCCCCTCATTCAGGCTTTCCCGACGCCGCAGGGACTGATCACCATCGTGGGCCAGGCACGGTCCCTGATCATTGTGATCGCGCTCATCATGGTCACCTCAAACATCGCCGCGGAATGGTCCCAAGGAACCCTGCGCAACCTGCTGGTGCGCGAGCCGGGCCGCCTGCGCTTGCTTGCGGGCAAGATGCTCGCCCTCGTGCTCTTCGTCGTCATCTCCCTGGCGCTGACCCTGGCAATCAGTGCCGCGCTCCTTCTCGTCGCAGCTCAGACTCAGGGAATCTCAACAGCTGCCTGGACCTCGTCTGAAGGGATGCGCACCTTGCTTTCTTTCTTCGGCAATGAGGTGCTCTGTCTCGTCGGCATCAGCCTGCTGGGGATGCTGATCGCCGTGCTGACGCGCTCCGTGGGCGCCGCCGTAGGGGTCGCACTGGCCTACGTCCTGGTCCCGGAGGGAGTGATTGCCATGGTGTGGCAGGAGGGATCTAAATGGTTCCCCGTCCGTGTCTTCAACTTTCTACCGGGCTCGACCGTGCCCCCGGCTGTCGGTCCTCCTCCTCCTCAGGGCTACCCTACGGCTTTGCTCGTGGCGCTGCTGTGGATGGCCGGCTTTGTCGTGGTGAGCGCCGTCGTGTTCCAGCGTCAGGATGTCAACGCGTAGCTCTGAAAACCACAGAAAATGGAATCACACCAGGGAGGGGGATTATGAAATCGCTTCGTGACAATGAGTCCGTGCATCCATTGGGATCGACCGGCATGGACGGAGAGAACGGCGAGGGTCGGTCTGGGGTCATTGGCAACGAACGGCTGACTGCGCTGGCTGGCGCGGTGCTCCTCGTGCTGATTGTGGTCGAGCTTGTGACCGTGCCGAACCTGCGCGCTCTGCTGTCGGTCCATGTTTTGGTTGGGGTGCTCTTGGCCGGCCCGCTCGCCGTCAAGCTCGGCTCGACCGGCTACCGCTTCCTGCGCTACTACACCGGATCGCCTGCCTACGTGCGCAAAGGCCCGCCCAGCCTACCGCTGCGGGTGCTTGCCCCGCTGTTGCTGGCCACGACCCTCGTGGTGATCGGCAGTGGGATCGGACTCGTGGTGACCGGCCCGCTTCATCCTGGTCCACTTCTCCTCGTGCATGGCATGAGTACTCTGCTCTGGCTCCCGCTGATCGCCATCCATGTCTTCGCCTACCTCTGGCGGGTCCCACGTCTCGTCGCGGATGACTGGAGCAAACCATCCAGCAGGAGCCTGCAAAAGGCACGCGGGCTCCGGCTCGGCGTGAACCTCAGCGCGCTGCTGGTCGGCGCGCTTGCTGCCATCCTTGTGCTCCCCATCGCCGCGCCGTGGATCACCTGGATCACGACGACCGGCAATGTCCCGGGCCCTTTCCTCATCATCGCTGGCCTGCTGGTCACCGCCCTCGCGCTGCTGGCCGCCCAGTTGCTCAGGTGGAGGTAGACGGATGGTGAGGCACGGGCAAAGCATGCGTCGCCAAGGAGTAACCTCAACAAAGAGACCCGTTCATCTGTTTCCACAGAAAGAGGATACTCTTAACGTATGACACTTTCTTCCGTCACGATTCAGATTACGCCGGAATCGAAGCCCTCAACTCCTTCCTGGATGGGAGAAGCGGCGGTCTTTGCTCAGGTTCTCACCCATGCGGGAATCCTGAAAGCGATCCAGGATCAAGTGCGTTTCACCCGCGCGCGCTTTGGTCACTACGACCTCATCGATTTTGTCGCCGTCCTGATCGGTTATGCCATTTCTGGCGAACCCACGCTCCTTGCCTTTTACGAACGGCTGTTGCCGTTTGCCGAGCCGTTCATGGCCCTGTTTGACCGAAACCAGTTGCCCCATCGCTCGACCCTCTCCCGCTTTCTCGCTGCCCTCGATCAGAGCGCCGTAGAAGCTCTACGCGCGCGCTTTCAAGAGGATCTGCACGCCCGGAACCCATTTGCTTCCCCCGGTGGCTTGTTCGACCGGACGGAAAAACAGTGGATGGTCGTCGAGTATTGGGCCTTGTGCTTGTCCTCGTCCTGTTGGATTGCCTGTTAATGGACCAGACGAACACCCTCACTACTCAACGGGATCGCAGCCCCAGGGAGGACAAGCACAAGGCCCCCACCCATCCTCAACGCCGCCCCTTGTCCCTACGCCATGCTCAACCATTGCTCCTTGACCGTCAGCTGACGCCTGGGGGATAAGGGCGCGATAAATCGGGTCTCTACACGCGCCCATTGGGGAAATCATCCACTTTCCAACCTATATTCTCGCAAGAACGCAAGAAACTCCGCGGCGCTGGCGTTCAAAGGCCGCTGTTCAAGGCGCGAGATATACCAGTGCCGCCGCATCGGAAAATGTTCCACGTCCAGCATAGCCAGCATGCCAGAACGAATTTCGCGCCTCACCGCCATCTCTGAAAGCACGCTCACTCCCAGGCCCGCCGCCACCGCCCGCTTAATCGCCTCAACATGTCCAAGCACCATCCCAATCTGAAGTGGTATCCCCCATACCTCGAACAACTCCTCTACTGCCGCCCGTGTTCCCGATCCCACCTCGCGCATCAGAAACACCTCTTCGGCCAACCGTGCCAGCGCTATCCGGCTCTGTCCTGCTAACACATGCTCTGGTGACGCAATAGCCACCAGGAGATTGTCCAAAAATGGCTCGACTACCAGCCCATCCACCGCAGGCGGTCGGCCAGCTATTGCAAGATCAACCTCCCCCGCCAGCAGGGCAGCGCGCACCGCAGCGCGGTTAGCCACCCGCAAATTCAGTACAACATCAGGTCGTCGCTGGTGAAAGACCCCCATCAACGAAGGCAACACATACGTACCCACAGTAGTATCGCCAGCAACACGCAATGGCACCCCCTTTGCAATCTCACCGGCCACGGGCGCGGCCTCTTCCATTGACCGCCTCGCTTCATCCGCCGCTGCGATCACCTCCTGTGCATGCGTATACAACTCACGCCCCTCGTCTGTCAGCGCAAGCTGCCTCCCCCACTGCTCCAGCAGTGTCAACTGCGTCGCACGTTCCAGCTCTGCCACCAGCGCCGACACTGTTGGCTGCTGGCATCCCAGTTCCTCCGCGGCCCGCGTATAGCTCAACAGCCGCGCGACCGCGCAGAACACCCGCAACTGATGAATCGTCAGGCTGTCAAGACGTGACCACAACAATACATAACCTCCAATCTATGAAAAACATAGAGAATTGAGGCTTGTTCTTATATCTCATGCCATGTATCATTATAGCATGTTATCTCCCAGGGCGGCCCCTGTGGTCGTTCGGTCGTCCCTGCCCTACGTCTGATCGTATAGGGTAGGGGCGGGGCTTGCCCCCGCCCTGGAAACGCGCGCCTGGAATAACAGCGGGGCTTGCCCCCGCCCTGGAAACGCGCGCCACGAGAGGTTGAGAGAACAACATGGTTGTACCATTTGGAGCGCCTCCGCGTCCCATCATCCTGGGGATAGTAGGAGACAGCGCTGCTGGCAAAACAACGTTGAGTCGAGGAATCGCCCAAATTCTGGACCCTGAGCATGTGTCCATACTCTGTACTGACGATTACCATCGCTATAATCGACAGCAGCGCAAGGAGTTAGGTATTACGCCCTTAAACCCTGATTGTAATTACCTGGACATGATGGCGCAGCATTTGCGCCTATTGCGCGCGGGGGAACCCATCCTGAAGCCCCACTACGAGCACAAACTGGGCGACTTTGGGCCCCCACAGTACATCGTTCCACGCCCTTTCCTCATTGTCGAGGGCCTTCTCGGCTTCTACTGGCAGGAGATGCGCAACGCCTACAGCGTGCGCGTCTTTCTCAATCCACCTGAAGAGCTGAGGCGCCGCTGGAAGGTCCGGCGCGACTCGACACAACGTGGCTATACCGAAGCAGATGTGCTGCGTGAACTCGACGTGCGCGAACCTGATTCCGCCGCCTTCATTCGTCCACAACGGCCACACGCAGACATCGAGGTTTCCTTCTTTCCTGACCCATTGTCCCGCTCTGGTGAGCACGATGATCAGCATCTCAATGTGCGTCTAACTCTCCATGGCACGTTGCCTCATCCTGACCTGAGCCAGATCATTGAAGAAGATCGCTCGGGCTGTGTGCGTTCGACATTGGGACGCGAGGATGGGCGGGCCGTCGAGTACCTGGAGATCGATGGCTCCATTCCTGATGAACCAGCCCGCGCCCTTGAGCGCGGCATACTCGATCGCCTGGACGAATGCGGCGCTGCCTCACCGGCAGACCTTGGCCGCTATTCCGACTCCCAAACCCAGCAGAGCCACCCATTGGCCCTCACCCAACTGCTCCTCGTCTATCACCTGCTCCGCGCAAGACAACGCGAGGAGGTCGAAGTATGAAGATCGGTATCAACGGCTTTGGACGCATTGGCCGCTTAATCCTCCGCTCCGCCCTGGCACGCGGCGTCAACCTGGACGTGGTCGCCATCAATGACAGGGGTGATGCGGGCATTAACGCCCATCTCTTCCAGTTCGACTCCACCTATGGCCCTTTCCTGGGTCATGTGCACGCCGGCGACGGTCAGATCACCATTGACGAGCGGCCAATCCGCATCGTCTCGCATCTCAACCCCCGCGATATCCCCTGGCGCGAACTCGGCGTCGAACTCGTCATCGAAGCCACCGGCGCCTTCTCAGCCGCCGACCAGGCAGCCGCGCACCTGCTCGCCGGGGCCGAGCGCGTCCTGGTGACTGCGCCAAGCAAGGGGGCCGACGTTACACTGGTCGTCGGCGTAAACGAACTCGACTATGATCCCCGCGTGCATCGCGTCATCTCCGCCGCCTCCTGTACCACCAACGCATTAGCCCTCATCGCCAGCGTACTGCACCAGCGCTTCGGACTGCGCGGCGGCATGATGACCACCGTCCACGCCTACACTAACGACCAGCGCATCCTCGACCGCAGCCACAATGACCCACGCCGCGCCCGCGCAGGCGCCGAAAACATCATCCCAACGACGACTGGCGCCACCAGATCCCTGGGTGAGGTCATTCCCGCCCTGGCAGGCAAATTCCACGGCGTCTCCTACCGCGTGCCCGTCATCACCGTCTCGGTCATCGACCTGGTGGCCGAACTGGCACAGTCCGCAAGCGTCGAAGAGATCAACGAGACATTCACCCTGGCCGCCTGCGGACGGCTCACAGGCATCCTCGGCTATACAGACTTGCCCTTAGTCTCCAGCGACTTCCGCGGGAACAGTCACTCAAGCGTCGTCGATGGCTTGATGACCGCCTTGCTTTCTGAGGAGAGCATGGTCCATGTCGTGGGTTGGTACGACAACGAGTGGGGCTATGCCAGCCGCGTCGCCGACCTGGCCAGCTTCATCAGCGAGTGTGAGCGCACCGGGACTCGGTCAAGGCCTGCGCAGGTCGTCGAAAATGTGCCGGGGAGGTAGCTCAAACAAGTCCCTGTTGAACTGCATAAACTACCGCGGCCGTTCGGCATGTGACCCCAATTTTGGCGTAGATATGCGATAAATGGTGCTCCACCGTCTTCCTGCTAATATCCAGCGTTCGTGCAATCTGCGGAGTATTCCGCCCCTGGGCCAGCAGGCACAGCACCTCTGCCTCCCGTTCGGTCAGGTTGCCCACCTTTCGAGGCCTATGAGGGACGCTCCTCAGACCATCCCCACCCCTCACCAGAGTTACCAGGGCATCAAAGCAACATCCATCGAATTGACTGCCAACCAGGGGGCGCATTCTGCGCAACCCCTCTGCCGCGTCCTGCCCATCTCCTTGCTGCTGCATAAGCCGGACATACGCGTTTGCAACCGCTAGAATGCGGCCATGGAAAGGGATCTGCTCCCCACAAAGCTGCCGGTGATACCCCTGGCCATTCATCCATTCATGATGGGCTGCGGCGGCTTGCGCCAGCTCTTGTAATGGCTGGACTCGCTCCAGGATGCGCTGTGTGTAGTAGGGATGGAGGAGGTATCTTTCCCTTTCGCTGCTTGATCGCTGCTCCCCCTTCACCAGGATACTCAGCGGGATCGCCACCTTACCCACATCGTGAACCAGCGCAGCACATCGCAGCTCGCTCAGTTCGCTCGCCTCCAAATCCAGGCAGGTTCCCATCCCCATCGCTAGCTCCGCCACCGTTCGTGAGTGATGCCAGGTCTCCCGCGTCTTCAGATCAATGAAGTCCGCCAGTGCCTCACATACCCGCTCCGTCGCATCCTCGCCGCGATCTGCCACCGTAGCCGGTCGCTTTGCCAGCAGAGCCTCCTGCCTCGCCTCCTCCTCGAAGCTGCTCCAGAAATCTGCCCGTCGCATTTTAGTCAGGAACGCATCCACCACCTCCGGATCGAAACGGCTCCCCCGTCTTTCCTGCGCGATCACACGCGTCGCCTCCGCACCACCAAATCGATACGTCAGATCAAGCACCTGCACGAAATGCAGAATGCGCGCCGTCATGGGAATCGTCGCCCCCTTGAGCCTATAGGCCATGCCCTTGCCGTCCCAGCGTTCCCATTGAAAACGCAGCGTGTGTTGCACGTAGTCTGGAAAACCAAGTTGCCGCGCAAACAGTTCCGCTACTTCGCAGTGGCCTCGCATGGTTTCCTGAACAACAGGTCCACATTGCACTATGAAGGACAACAGTTTCGCCATTCGACCCGGAAAGCCCGCGTCCAACCGTACGTATCGAGATAACCATCCCATCATATCACTGAGCTGGGATGGATCGATGAGGATCACATCTGACAGAGACACCTCTGTATCATCGGGGAGAAAGGCGGCAATACCAGCCGCACAAGCCGTACATGCCACATCTTTGAGCAGTGCTCCATAGAAGATAGCTTCGCGCTCTTCACTGCTAAGCGCAAGTGCATCCGCCATCTGCAGTCCCAGCCACGCGCACCCCAGCCCATGTTCCATATCACCACCGAACCCCAGGCCAGTCGCAAAAGACAGCGCAAACAGCAGCGCTGCCAGGTCTCCATCCGCTCGTTCCCGGTTGACCATATCCACACTTCACCTTTCCGCTTGAATGAAAAGACTCAAAAATAGGTGAACTCCCCGATGCAGAGTTTGAAAACGACCGATTATACTGCAAGTATACCATGCATTGTTCCCAGATAAACAGGAAACTCGGCACCAATCCGTCCTGCCAACGAAACTGCGCTTCGCTCAGCCAGTCGGAATAGCAAGAACACTGCATGCCAGGCAAGACGATAGGAGTGGGAGAGGAGTAAAGAAATTTATCTATATCTTCTTGAGTTTACATACGCGGTAAAAGACCGCGAGAAAGTCGAGTCGTGGCTCTCACAGTCACATCTGGACGGCGTGCTCATAAGTACCAGGCAATATTGGGATGATATTCTGACCGTTTTGGCGAGTGAGCAAATATTGGCAGAAGATCGTAAAAAATTGCTGCAGCATCCCGCTATCTCTTCTTGTGTGGAAAAACAATTCAATGTCTATCGCATCACGACCACCACCGCGCCAAAGAAGGTTCTCTCGTCGTTCCCACTTCGTGAAGCAGAGGAATGGTACCTTGGCCCCGAAAAGGTGGCCTATCTTTGCGTACAATCATACCTGCTCAGCGAAGAGCAAATTACCTGGCTGGCTACTAGCGAAGATATCGCTGTCTGCGAATACCTTTTTGACCTCACCCCCATGCCAGCGCGGCCCTAAAGAAGGTGATTACTCGTGACAATAAATGAGACAGATCGTGCACCAAAAGTATATAACCTTTTACTTATGTTTATCATCACAATTTGTGAAGTATAATATGAGTATTTTTAGCGCAATTTCTTTTCTTCTTCACAAAAATATTTTTCGCTTGCCTGGTTAGATATTAGACTACAGCGAATTTTTTTCTCTTCCGATTCCCGCCTTGCCTCTAAGCTATCGGCTGTTGCATTAATCAACTTAACAATATGTTAATCTCTACTATAATATTCCTCAACAATATGCCAGGTTCAGCTTGCTTTGATAACCCAACAATTCTACAATAAGCACATCAATAATTACATTTTGAGTCTTGCAAATTCTAGCAATCTATGCTACAATCAAACGGTGTACACCGTTTCTTTCCATAAGCTGTTGATTAAGGAAAGAAAATATTTCAGAGGGATTTGCGTTAATTATCGGTGTCTCTTTCCCGTTGTACTACTGGAACTAGAAAGCTGTGCCTGAACGCTTAACCCAGATTATTTTCAACTGAAATATTTGCGGCTTCCCCTCTACGCAAATAGATCATTCTTGTCAGATCGGATCGCGATCTGACATTCCTTCTCCTAACATCTTGCTTGAGCGTAGTCTCGTTGGCAGGATGCAAGGTAGCTCGAAATAGTGGCTCGCCAGGCTGTTTTCTGGCCGCTCTTTCGTAATCCGTTTAGCAAGCTGGGCGTATACTGTATTCGTAATCCGTTTAGCAAGCTGGGCGTATTATGTACTAACGTCACTGTAATAGAAATTGCCACATAGTTGCGAAGTGATCGCTGCTAGATTCACCAGCAAGCATGCTGTCGTTCTACTACAGTTTATCTCATGCGCAATTCTGCGCCGCACCCGTTCAGGGTTTCTGTTGGCACCTATCCCCGACCAACGTTATTTTAATGCATGCTCGGTAGTTCGTAGTTACGGGTACTTTGTATGCGGCTTCTTAGCAGGTACCTCCATGCATCACTGCTAACCCACACCTCCTTGCAGTGATGGCTGGCAAGGTACTAACGAAGCGAATATCGCTCTAGGAGGAACAACATGGCGACCAAAGTGGAGGATGTCCACGTTATCTGGATCGTGGAGGGTTTGGGATGTGAGGGAGATACCATCTCAGTCACCGCCGCGACCCAACCTAGCATCGAAGATGTCGTCCTGGGGGCCATCCCAGGGCTCCCCAGGGTTCACATCCACAATAAGTGTATCGCTTTCGAGTGGGGCAAAGACTTCATGGAGTGGTGGTATAAAGCAGAGCGCGGCGAACTCGATCCCTTTGTCCTCGTTTTTGAAGGCTCCGTCCCAAACGAATCAATCAAGGCCGAAGGCTACTGGGCAGCCCTCGGCGCTGACCCCGCCACCAACCAGCCCATACCCGTCACCGAATGGATTGATCGCCTCGCACCCAAAGCTCTCGCTGTGATAGCAGTAGGCACCTGCGCTACCTACGGTGGCATTCATGCCATGCAGGGCAATCCCACCGGCGCCATGGGTGTCAATGACTACCTGGGCTGGAACTGGAAATCCCAGGCCGGCATCCCCGTCGTGAACGTCCCCGGATGCCCCGTACAGCCGGACAACTTCATGGAAACCATCCTCTATCTCCTCTACCAGGCAGGCGGCATGGCCCCCATGATCCCCCTGGATGACCTCGGACGACCCACCTGGCTCTTCGGCAATACCGTGCATGAAGGCTGCGATCGCGCCGGCTACTACGAGCAGGGCGATTTCGCCACCGAGTATGGCTCACCCAAGTGCATTGTAAAGTTAGGCTGCTGGGGTCCGGTCGTAAACTGCAACG
>WNGK01005852.1_pt1 | contig 13430 bp, 11 predicted proteins | sample 5400601 | NCBI WGS metagenome assembly WNGK01 (sample SAMN13153376, study PRJNA577476) | soil metagenome | isolation source: 60 cm soil or saprolite under Garry oak tree replicate 1 | place: USA:California | collected 2016-06-15 | reverse complement strand
GGGGGACCAACCATCAGGACTCACACGCGAAGGCTCATGACTGTGCGCACTTTCAGCCCGAAGGCCGCCGATGTCCAGCGACAGTGGCATGTCATCGATGCGTCTGACATCGTCCTCGGCCGGCTGGCGAGCCAGACGGCTATCCTGCTGCGCGGCAAGCACAAGCCGATCTTCGCGCCGCATGTCGACACGGGCGACTTCGTCATCATCGTCAACGCGTCGAAGGTCGCGCTGACCGGCAACAAGCTGGCCGACAAGCGCGCCTACCGGCACTCCGGATACCCTGGCGGCCTGCGGGCCGTCGCGTACGCCGACCTGATGGCGTCCAGTCCCGAGCGTGCCGTCACCAAGGCGGTGAAGGGCATGCTCCCCAAGAACACCCTCGGCCGGCAGATGCTGAGCAAGCTCAAGGTCTACGCGGGCCCCGAGCACCCGCACAAGGCGCAGCAGCCGGTCCCCTTCGAGATCTCGCAGGTTTCCCAGCAGGCGGGCGCGGGCAGGGCCGCGAAGTAGCCGGCCAGGGCGGCACCAGGACACAACGATCCGATCAGGAAGCACGAGGAAGACACCGTGGCTGAGCCCACTGTCGCGCCGGACGCCGGCGCTGGCGACCAGGTCGACGAGACCGCCGAGCACGTGTCGCAATACACCACCGAGACCGGTGAGGCGGCGAGCAGTTCAGCCAAGCCCGCCGCGCGCCGGCAGGTCGTGACCGGGCACGCGCTCGGCACCGGCCGCCGCAAGGAGGCGATCGCCCGGGTGCGGTTGATGCCGGGGACCGGGCAGTGGCTGGTCAACGGCCGGACCATGGACGTGTACTTCCCGAACAAGGTGCACCAGCAGCTCATCAACGAGCCCTTCGTGACCTTGGGCGCCGATGGCCAGTTCGACGTCGTGGCGAGGATCACCGGCGGCGGCGTGACCGGTCAGGCCGGCGCGCTGCGGCTCGGCATCGCCAGGGCGCTGATACTCGTCGACCCGGCCAGCCGCCCCGCGCTGAAGCGCCTCGGCTTCCTGACCAGGGATGCCAGGATCAAGGAACGGAAGAAGGCGGGCCTGAAGAAGGCGCGTAAGGCGCCCCAGTACTCCAAGCGCTAGCCGCCCGCGCTGCCATCGGGCGTGATGCCAGCCATGGGTCAGATGTTTGGTACTGACGGCGTTCGCGGCGTCGCAGGACGTGATCTCGATGCCCGGCTCGCGACGAACCTTGCTGCGGCTGCCGCGCACGTGCTCGGCGGCTCGCGCGCGTCGGACTCGGCCAGGCCGTTTGCCGTCGTCGGGCGCGACCCGCGGGCTTCGGGAGAGTTCCTCGAGGCGGCAGTGGTCGCCGGGCTCGCCGAGAGCGGCGTCGACGTGCTGCGGCTGGGCATCATGCCCACTCCGGCCGTCGCCTACCTCACCGACGTGCTCGGCGCGGACTTCGGCGTGATGCTGTCGGCGAGCCATAACCCGGCGCCTGACAACGGGATCAAGTTCTTCGCGGCAGGCGGCCTGAAGCTGCCCGACCACGTCGAGGACGAGATCGAGGCGCGGATGGCCGGGCAGGCGACCCGGGTCGGCGGCCCAGGGATCCCCGCCGCGGGGTTCGGCCGGGTGCGCGATGCCGAGGGCGAAGCCGAGCGCTACCTGGCCCACCTGCTGTCCACGCTCGGGTCGGCCAGGCCGCTCGGCGGATGGCGGGTCGTGGTGGACTGCGCGCACGGGGCCGCCTACGCTCTCGCCCCCCGGTTGCTGGCCGAGGCCGGAGCCGAGGTGATCGCTATCGGCGTGCAGCCGGACGGGATCAACATCAACGCGGGTTGCGGTTCGACGAGCCTGGGTGTGCTCCAGGCCGCGGTCACCGAGCACGGAGCCGATGCCGGCATCGCCTACGACGGGGACGCCGACCGCTGCCTGGCGGTCGACCCGGCCGGCGAGGTCATCGACGGTGACCAGATCCTGGCGATCCTGGCGCTGGCGCTGAACGAGTCCGGTCGGCTCGTCGGCGGCACGGTCGTCGCGACGGTCATGGCCAACCTCGGCTTCCGGCTGGCCATGACCGAGGCGGGGATCGAGGTCATCGAGACGCCGGTGGGGGACCGATACCTGATCGCCGCGATGCTCGACGGGAAGTACGTGCTCGGCGGCGAGCAGTCTGGCCACATCATCATGCTCGACCACAGCAGCACCGGAGACGGGATGCTGACCAGCCTCCAGCTTCTCGCGACCGCCGCCGCCAGCGGCCGGTCGCTCGCCGAGCTCGCGGCGGTGATGACGCGGTTCCCGCAGGTGCTGGTCAACGTGCACGGGGTCAGCAAGGACAAGGTTGCCGCCTCGGCCGAGCTCGCCGTGGCTGTCGCGGACGCCACCTCGGAGCTCGGCGAGTCCGGGCGCGTGCTGGTCCGGCCGAGCGGGACCGAGCCGGCCGTCCGCGTCATGGTCGAGGCCGTCGACTCCGGCCAGGCGCAGAAGATCGCCGACCGGCTCGCCGACGTGGTCCGCAGCGCCGGCTGAGGCGTCAAGACCGGCCTCCGGAGTCGGGCGGCACCCGTCCGGAGCCAGGGATCGCGGACTAGCCATGCCGGCTGGAGTGCCGGGGTTACGACTCGGCCGACGTGTACACGCCTGCAGGTGTTCGCGTGCGAGCTAGCCGACGCGAAGGGCCATGACGGCGATCAGCCGCGCAACCTCGCCAAGTCGGTCACCGTCGAGTAGGGCCGCGCCTGCCGCGGCCCGGCCGCCTGGCGTGGCAGGCTGAGAGTCGTGATCGCGGGAATCGGCGTCGATATCGTGGACATCGCCAGGCTCGGGGCCGCGCTCGCCCGCACTCCCGAGCTGGCCGAGCGGCTGTTCACCGAGACCGAGCGGAGCGGGGTCAGCGAGCGGCACGCGCCGGTCGCCTCGCTGGCGGGCTGCTTCGCCGCGAAAGAGGCCCTGGCCAAGGTCCTGGGCGCGCCGCCCGGCCTGCGGTGGACAGACGCCGAGGTGTTGCGTAGCGAAAGTGGCCGGCCTTTCCTTTCCGTGCACGGCACGGTGGCGGCCGCGGCCGCCGCGCGCGGAGTCGGGGCGTGGCACCTGTCGCTGAGTCACGACGGCGGCTTCTGCGTGGCGATGGTGGTAGCCGAGACCGGGCCGCCGGCGGCGGCGGGGTCGGCCGGACCTCCGGGCTCGGCCGAGGCGGAGAGGGAGCGAGGCGAGACATGAGAGCGGCCCACGCCGTAGCGGATGTCAGAACGGCCGAGCACGCCCTGATGGCCCTGGTGCCTGACGGTGCGCTGATGCAGCGGGCGGCGGCCGGGCTCGCGTCGGCCTGCGCTCGGCTGCTTGGCCGGGTCTACGGCTCACGGGTCGTGGTGCTGGCCGGGACCGGCGACAACGGCGGCGACGCCCTGTTCGCCGGGGCGCGGCTGGCCAGCCGCGGCGCGCTGGTGACCGCCGTGGCGGCGGGACCCGGGCTGCACGCCGCCGGGGCCGCCGCCCTGCGCGAGGCCGGCGGGTGGCTGACCCGGACCGAACAGGCCGGCTCCGGGCCGGCTGGTTCCGGGCCGGCTGGTTCCGGGCCGGCTGGTCTCGAGCCGGCCGCCGCCATCGCCGCCGCCGACCTGATCATCGACGGCATCCTGGGCATCGGCGGGCGAGGCGGGCTGCGCGAGCCCGCCGCCACGCTGGCGGGGCTGACCGCGCGGGCCGCGGCGGCCGGAGCCTGCGTCGTCGCCGCTGACCTGCCGAGCGGCGTGGACGCCGACACCGGAGTGGTGGCCGGCGCCGCGTTCAGGGCCAACGTCACGGTGACGTTCGGGACGATCAAGCCTGGCCTGCTGGTCGACCCTGGCGCGAGCCATGCCGGAACGGTCGAGCTCGTCGATATCGGATTGCGCCCGCGCCTGGCCGCGCCGGCCGTCGAGGCGCTTCAGTCGGCCGACGTCGCGGCGCTGCTGCCGCGGCCGGGCGCGGAGTCCGACAAGTACCGCAGGGGCGTGCTCGGCGTGCTCGCGGGCAGCCAGAGGTATACCGGCGCGGCCGTGCTCAGCGTCGGCGGGGCGATCCGCGGCGGCGCCGGAATGGTCAGGCTGGTATCGGCCGGGCCGGCCGCGGACGTGGTCAGGCAGCACTGGCCGGAGGCCGTGATCACCGTGATCGATCCCGCCGACCCGCCGGGTGCGGTCGAGGCAGCCGGGCGGGTCCAGGCGTGGGTGGCCGGGCCCGGCCTGGGCACCGGCGACGACGCGACGGCGATGCTGTCCGCCGTGCTGGCCACGCCGCTGCCGGTCCTGATCGACGCGGACGGGCTGACGGTGCTGTCCAGGCGCAGGGACCTGCTCTCGCGGCCGTCGGGGGCGGCGACGCTGATCACGCCCCACGCCGGCGAGCTGGCCAGGCTGCTGAACGCCGACCACGACGAGATCGAGGCGCGCCGGCTCGACTCGGCTCGGCGGGCCGCGGCCGAACTCGGGGCGACCGTGTTGCTCAAGGGCTCGACCACCGTGGTCGCGACGCCCGACGGGGCCGAGCCCGCGTTCGTCAACCCGACCGGAACCCCGTGGCTGGCCACGGCCGGGTCGGGCGACGTGCTGTCCGGGCTGGCCGGCGCGCTGCTGGCCCAGGGCGTGCTCCCGGCCAGGTCCGCGGCGGCGGTCGCGGCGTTCCTGCACGGCCTGGCCGGACGGCTGGCCGCCAGGGACGCCCCGGTGGGCGCCGGCGACGTCCTCGCCGCCATCCCCGAGGCGATCCGCGCGGTCACGGGCGGCTAGGGTCGCGGCCGGGCCCGGCGCCGCCCGGCGCGGCGCCGAGTTATGCCGCGCCGCCGCCCGGTCCGCCGGAGAGCGCGTACCGGAGCACTGCCATGTCGCCGGCCCTGGTCACGTCGGCCAGCGTGGCCCGGTGCGCCGGACTCCACGGGAACCGGCCGTCCCCGACGAAGCGCGGGGCCGCCGGGTCGCCGACGAAGAACGGGGCGACCGCCAGTTGCAGCTCGTCGGCCAGCCCGGCGGCGAGTAGCTGGGTGTACACCGACCCGCCGCCCTCCACGAGCAGCCTCCGCACGCCGCGGGCGGCCAGGTCGGCGAGAACGCGGTCAAGCTGGACGGGGTTGCCGGCATCGAGGACATCGGCGGCGGCGCCGAGGCGCTCCCCGGTCCTGGCCACGGCCGGCGAGGCGGCGTAGACGATCCTGTCCGTGCCCGTGGTGAACAGCCGGGCGGCCGGGTCGAGATTCCCGCCGCCGCTGACCACGACCCTGGCCGGATCGGGCCGGAGCCCGGAAGCTGCCCGGGCCTCGCGCCGAGCCTGCGAGCGCAGCATCAGGACCGGGTCGTCGGCGCGAACCGTGGCGGCGCCGACCAGAATCGCGTCGCAACTCGCCCGCAGGGCGTCCACCCGGTCGATGTCGGCGTCGCCGGACAGCCGCAGCGGCCGGTCCGTCGCGTCGTCGATGTAGCCGTCCAGCGACATCGCGCAGCTCAGCAGGACGTATGGCCGGTCCACGCGGACAAGCCTACGGTGCCGGCGCCGCGGTGCCGGTGTGATGCAAGTTACGGAATCGGCTCGCGCCGCCGGGGCGTTCTTCTAAGGTGCGGCCTTCGATGACCCGGGCGATCGCCCCTGGCCGCGTCGTTCGATCGGAGTCTCAGATGCGCACTCGCAGTAGCGGTCCGCGCCAGAACCGGGCCGGCAACGAGCCGGCCAGGCGGTTCCTGCGCCGCCCGCGGCCGCGCGCTGTGGCCGTCGCGACCGGCGGCGCGGTCGCCGTGGCCGCCACCGTCGCCGGGCTGACGGCCGCGGGACTCACCTCGGGTGCCCGGTCCACGTCGGTCGGCGTCGGCCACACGGCTGCCGTGGCCCGGGCGACGCGGCCCCGGCCCGGGCCCGCCGGCGCCGGACCACCCGCATCGTCCCGGTCGAGGGCCGGGTCCGGCGCTCATCCGGCGAAGCGGGCCGCGGCCAGGGCGAAGACGCCGCGTACCTCGTGCCGGTCGGTCGCCCACATCGGCGACTCGACGTCGGTCGACCTGATCTCTCCCGACTACCTGCCGAACCCCGCGCAACGGCTCGGCGCGCGCTACGCCGCCGTCGGCGTCAGGCATCTGAAGATCGACGCATCCGGCGGCCGCTCGATCGTCGAGGAGATGCCGGGCCAGATCAACGGCTACAAGGTGGCGAGCGCGTGGCGGAGCCAGGGCTACCGGGGCTGCTGGGTGTTCGCGCTGGGAACCAACGACTCCGCCAACGTGGCCTCGGGTTCCGCCGTCGGCATGATGGCGCGGATCGACCAGATGATGTCGGTCGCGCACGGCGAGCCGGTGCTGTGGGTGAACACGCGCACGCTGCTGTCCAGCGGCCCATGGGCCGGCGTGAACGAGCAGACCTGGGACAAGACCCTGGTCAGGGCGCTCGCGAAGTACCCGGATATGCGGATATTCAACTGGTCGGCCGTCGCGCGGCCAAGCTGGTTCCTGACCGACGGAATCCATTACAACTCGTTCGGATGCGCCATGCGCGCCAAGGCGATCGCCGAAGCGCTGGCCCGGGCATTCCCGCTGAACGGACGCGGCGCGGACAAGATCGTCCGCTAGCAATTCCGGCCCTTCGCATGAGCCGGTCCCTGCAGGTCCCGGTCGGTCCCTGCAGGTCCCGGGCCGGGCCGTCCTTTTCCGCGTTCCAATTCTTGCCGACGACAATACGTACTCCTTAAATCACTCCGGGTAGTGATTTCCCTGCCTAGGTGGAAAGACGATCTCGCACGACCGGGGCGGGGCGGGCCTGGGCTCGGGGGGAAACATGCCGAGGCCGGTGAGTTCTGGCCAGCGCTACATGCCTGGCCTGGATGGATTGCGCGCGCTGGCGGTTCTTGCGGTCATCGCCTACCACGAGCAGTTCGGCTGGGCACCGGGCGGACTGCTGGGCGTGGGGGTGTTCTTCACGCTCAGCGGATTCCTGATCACGAGCTTGCTGGTCGGCGAGTGGTCAGCCCGCGCGCGGATCGGGCTGGGCGACTTCTGGCTGCACCGAGCCAGGCGGTTGCTGCCGGCCCTGTTCGTCATGCTGGCGGTGGTGACCGCGTGGGTCACGCTCGCGGACCGCGCCCGGCTGGCCAGCCTGCGCGGCGCGGTCGGCGCGGCGGCCGGGTACTTCAGCAACTGGTATCTCATCGCACAGAACCAGTCCTACTTCGCCAGGTTCGCCCCGCCTGCGCCGTTTGACCACCTGTGGTCGCTGGCGGTGGAGGAGCAGTTCTACCTCCTGTGGCCGTTGCTGCTGATCGCGGGCCTGATCTTGCTGCGCAGGCGGGGAGCAGCCACCGCGTGGCTGATCCTGCCGGCGACCGCCCTGGCGGCCGCCTCCGCGCTCGCGATGGTGAGCCTCTACCAGCCGGGCATGGACCCGACCCGGGTGTACGAGGGCACCGACACCCGCGCCTGCGGCCTGCTGATCGGCGCCGTGCTCGCGCTGGCCTGGCCGAGCCCGGGCCGGCGGGGCGCGCACAGCGCGCCGAGCCGGCGGGCCCGCGTGCTGCTCGACCTGGCCGGGGCGGCCGGCCTGGCCGGCATCGGCGTGATGATCTGGCGGGTCGGCGAGTACTCGCCGTTCGGCTACCGCGGCGGGCTCGTGCTGTTGTCGGTCGCCACGGCGGCGGTCGTGGCCGCGACCGCGTACCCGGGCAGTCTCGTCGGCCTGGCGCTCGGCTGGCGCCCGCTGCGCTGGATCGGGGTCCGCTCCTACGGCATCTACCTCTGGCACTACCCGGTCATCGTGATGACCTCGCAGGCCAACGTCAAGCCCAGCCTGCCGCTGGCCGGACTTCAGATCACGGCGTCCATCCTGCTCGCGGCGCTGTCGTGGGAGTTCGTCGAGGAGCCGATCCGCCACGGCGCGATCGGGCGGACCTGGAAGCGCGTCCGTGCCGCCGGCTGGCGGCCCCGGCTCGGCCACGTCAGCCCGGGACGCATGGCCGCCGCCGCCGGGACGATCGGCGTGCTGGCCGTTGCGGGCGCCGGGCTTTCCGGAGCCGTGCAGGCCAGGGCCGGCTCGCGGGTCGGGTCCGTGATCTCGGAGGGCTCGCTGCAAGTCCCGGTCACCAAGACGGTCGTCAGGGCACCGCACACGCGACCCAGCCCGGGCCCGAGCCGGTCACCGGCCGCCGGCCCGCCGGCCGGCGGCCCGCCGCGCACGTCCTGCCGCGCGGTCGCGCACATCGGCGACTCGACCTCCGACGGCCTGGTCTCGCCCAGCTACCTGCCCAAGCCGGGCGAGCGGATCGCCGCCCGATACGAAGATGTCGGGGTGCGCTCGGCCGTGACCGACATCTCGGGCGCGCGGTCGGTCGTCGAGGTCCTGCCCGGGCAGGTCAACGGCTACGACGCGGCCAGGAACATGACCAGGAACGGGTTCACGGGCTGCTGGGTGATCGCGCTGGGGACGAACGACACGGCCGACGTGGCGGCGGGGTCCAACGTCGGCCTGACGACCAGGATCAGCCGCATGATGAAGGCAGCGCACGGCGAGCCCGTGCTGTGGGTGAACGTCAAGTCCCTGCTCTCGAGCGGCCCGTACGCCGAGGCCAACATGCTCCGCTGGGACCGCGCGCTGGTCAGCGCTTGCGCGCGGTATCCGAACATGCGGGTTTACAACTGGGCCGCCGAAGTGCGCACCAAGTGGTACATATCCGACGGTATCCACTTTACCTCGATCGGCTACAAGCACCGCGCCAAGATGATCGCCGACGCGCTGGCCAGGGCTTTCCCGCAGCAGGGCCAGAGCAGCGGCTGCCTGGTGACCAGCTAGCCCGCAGCAGTGCGCCGCGGCGGCCTAGTCCTCCGCTCGCCCGCCGAGGTGGCGGGCCAGGAACCTCTCCGCGGCCGCGTAGAAGATCATGCGGTTCTCCGGCTTGGCGAACCCGTGGCCCTCGTCGGGGAAGAGCATGTACTCGTGCTCGATCCCGGCCTCGGTCATCGCGGCGACGATCTGCTCGGACTCGGCCTGCTTCACCCGCGGGTCGTTGGCGCCCTGCGCGATCAGCAGCGGGATCGAGATCTGGTCGGCCCGCGACAGCGGAGAGCGCGACCAGAGGAACGCGACGTCCTTGTCCGGATCGCCGACCCTGCGGTGGAACTGGGCGATCATCGGAGCCCAGTACGGCGGCACGGTCTCGATCAGCGTCTTGAGGTTCGACGGCCCGACGATGTCGACCGCGCAGCAGTAGACGTCGGGCGTGAACGTGGCGCCGGCCAGCGCCGCGTAACCGCCGTAGGACCCGCCGTAGATCGCCACCCGCTTCTGGTCCGACCAGCCCTCGGCGACCGCGTACGCGACCGCGTCGGTCAGGTCGTCCTGCATCTTGGCGCCCCACTCCCGGTCGCCGGCGTTGACGAACCCCTTGCCGTAGCCGGTCGACCCGCGGAAGTTGACCTGCAGGCACAGGTAGCCGCGGTTGGCGAGCCACTGAGCCTCCGCATCGTAGCCCCAGGCGTCCCTGGCCCACGGGCCGCCGTGCACGTTGAGCACGGTCGGCAGCCCGGTCCGCGGGCCGTCGGGCGGGAACGTCGCGTACCCGTGGATGACCAGGCCGTCTCTGGCCTTGAAGGTGAACGGGACCATCGGCGCCAGCGTGTACTCGCTCAGCGCCGGCTGGTGCTCGAACAGGAAGCTCCCCTTGCCGGTCGAGCGGTCGTAGGCGAAGTACGGCACCGGCCCGGTGTCGTTGGTGAACGCGACCAGCCAGGTCTCCTCGGCGTCGTCGGCGCTGACGAAGTTGGGGTCCCCGTGGTGCAGCGCGCGGATCGCGGCCAGGTCGTCGGCGACCGACGGGTCGAGCACGAGGTACTCGGACCGGTCCTTCAGCACGACGACGATCTGCGGTTCCCTGGTCTGCGGATCGATCCGCACGTCGCTGACGTCGGCCTCCCGATCGCCGGCGAGCACCTCCTCGGCCCCGCTGGCCAGGTCGATCCTGACCAGCTTCGCGGTCTCGGCGCCGACCGAGCTGACCACGAGCAGCGACTGCCCGTCGGCGCTGAACGCCACCGGGTCCGTGGTCAGTGCGTCCTCGGCCGGTATCGCCAGGAGCTCGCGCCAGTCGTCGGCGGCGCTGTCCCGCACCAGCGCGCTCAGTGAACCGTCGGGCTGCGGCGCGAACGCGCCGCGGACGACCAGCTTGGAGTCGGCAACCCAGCCGAGGAACCCGGGATTGTCGGCCTCCTTGGTCAGCTCCCCGCTGTCCAGGTCGAGCCGGTACACGTCGTGAAGCTGGGGATTGTCCTTGTTCAGGCCGATCAGGACCTCCGCCGGGAAGTCCCGCTCCATCGCCACGATCTGGGTCTGCACCCCGTCGAACGGCGTCAGGTCCCGGTGCCGCATGGTGGCCAGGTCGACGTCGTACAGCCGCCAGTTCTCGTCGCCGCCGACGTCCTGCAGGTAGAGCAGGTGCTTGTTGTCGTGCGCCCAGGCGAACGTCCTGATGCCGCGGTCCGTGTCGTCGGTCACGACCACCGCCTGGCTCCAGTCGACGCCGCTGCGCGGGCTGACCGGAGCGAGCCAGACGTTCAGCACGCCGCCGGAGGGTGCGATCCAGGCGAGCCTGGTGCCGTCGGGCGACAGCCGCGGGCTGACCCGCTCTGGGTTGCCGAAGAGAACCTTGCGGGGAATGAGTTCGACCATGCATGTACCTAACCACGCCGGCCGGGCCCGCCGCGAGAGACGGACAGGCGGTGTGTGGCAGCGGCGCTGGCGCGCGTAGTTCGACACCCGCCGCGACGGTGGCTGGCTGGCGGCCGGATGCTGGCACACTGGAAGGCCATGGACGGGCAATCGGAAGCGGTCGTCGACCTCGCCGCGATCAGGTCAAACGTCGCCCTCATGGCGCGCCACGTCGGGAACGCCGAGGTCATGGCCGTGGTCAAGTCGGACGGCTACGGGCACGGGGCGCGCCAGACGGCCGCGGCCGCCCTGGCAGGCGGCGCGACCTGGCTCGCCGTCGGCCACGTGGAGGAGGCCGTGGCGCTCCGCGCCGCGGGTGTCACCGCGCCGGTGCTCTGCCTGCTGGCCGCGCCGGACGCGCCGCACCGCGACGCGATCGCGCTCGGCGTCGACCTCAGCGCGGGCACGGCCGGCCTGGTGCGGCAGATCGCCGCGGCCGCCGAGACGGCCGGCCGGCCGGCGAAGCTGCACCTGAAGGTCGATACCGGGATGAGCCGCGGTGGCGCGCCGATGGCGCAGTGGCCCGGGCTGCTCGGCGCCGCCCTGGCCGAGCAGGCGGCCGGCCGGTGCGAGGTGGTCGGCATATGGTCCCATCTGGCCTGCGCCGACATCGATGGGCACCCGTCGGTCGACGCTCAGATCGCGGCCTTCCGCGACGCGCTCGACCAGGCGGAACGGGCCGGCGCGCGGCCGCTCATGCGGCACCTGGCCAACACCCCGGCGCTGCTCACCCGGCCTGACACGTGGTTTGACCTGGTTAGAGCCGGCGGCGGGGTGACCGGGCTGTGTACCCTGCCCGGCGGTCCTCCCGGCTGGCTGCGCCCGGCCATGACCGTGCGGACTCATCTTGTTCAGGTCAAACGGGTCGCGCGGGGAACTGGGGTTTCCTATGGCCACAGGTACGTCACGGACTCCGAGACGACGCTCGGGCTGATCGCGCTCGGCTACCACGAGGGGATACCGCGTGCGGCCGCGAACACCGTCCCGGTGCTGGTCGGCGGCCGCCGGCTCACGATCGCGGGGACGGTCTGCATGAACCAGTGCGTGGTCGATGCCGGGGACATGGCGATCGAGGCGGGCGATGAGGCAGTGCTGTTCGGCCCCGGTGACCGCGGCGAGCCGACCGCGCAGGAGTGGGCCGACCTGATCGGCACGCTGTCCTACGACATCGTCACGAGGTTTACCGGGAAGATCCCGAGAAGCTACTCTGGAGTAACCGAAGCTGGGCTCACCGAGGCCGGGCTGACGGAGGCCGGCCTGACCGAGGCCGGGCTGACCGAGGCCGGGATCCCGGCGGCGCGGGCCGATGCGGGCGGTGCCCGGGGCGCGCGCGACCACACCGAGGTGGCGCGCGCGGGCGGGCAGGAGGTCTGATGGTTAGCTGGCGCAGGCTCAGCGGCGTCACCGGGATCGCCGCGGCCGCCATCGCGGCCGGCGCGGGCGCGGTGGTCGTGGCCGAGAAGATCGCGGTGGGCCGGATCAGGCTGCGCCCGGACCCGGCGGCGGACGAGCCGTTCGGCGAGATCCGCGGCGAGGTCATGACCGTGACCGCCGACGACGGGCTGCCGCTGCACGTCGAGGTCAGCGGGCCCACGACCCCGGCGAACGCGACCTCGACGCCGGTCACGATCATCTTCTGTCACGGCTACACGCTGAACTCCGATGTCTGGTACTACCAGCGCGCCGGCCTGGAGCGCAGCGCCAGGCTGGTCTTCTGGGACCAGCGCAGTCACGGCCGGTCGGGCCGCTCCGACCCCGAGCTGGTCAGCATCGACCAGCTCGGAGCGGACCTGCACGAGGTGCTGGTGGCCACCGCCCCGGGCGACATGCCGGTGGTGCTGGTCGGCCACTCGATGGGCGGCATGACCGTGATGGCGCTGGCCGACCAGCATCCCGAGCTGATCGGCAGCAAGGTGATCGGCGCGGTGCTGATCTCGACCGCCGCGGGCACGGTCGACCCGGTCACCTGGCTGCCCGCGCTGCTTCGCCCCGCGGTCCGGGTGGCGATGCCGTCGATGATGACGGGGGCGTCCAGGGGCCGGATGGCCGAGATGGTGGAGCGCGGCCATCAGGGCCACACCGATCGACGTCATCGCCGACTTCTACGTCGCGCTGGTCGGGCACGAGAAGCGGCACGCGCTCCGGGTGCTCGGCAACATTCCGGTGGTCGTGCTGACCGGCGACCGGGACCGGCTGGTCGACCCAGGCCTGTCCGAAGCGGTCGCGTCGGCGATCCGCGACTCGAAGCTGATCAGGATCCCCGGTGCCGGCCATGTGGTCATACTCGAACGGCCCGAGGAGGTCAACGAGGCGATCGCGGACCTGGTGACACGGGCGCTGGCAACCCGCGCGGCCAGTGACTGACCGAATGTCGGCCGGTCGGCGCCCGGCCGGTCCTCCGCCGTCGGCCGGTCCACCGCCGTCGGCCGGTGCGCCGTCGGCCCGCGATCCGGGCGTCGCCTCCGTGCTGGCCGAGGACAGGTCGCCGACGGTGACGGTCCGGCTCGCCGTTCCCGGCGCGGCGCAGACGAGGCTCCTCGGGGCACGGCTCGCCGGGCTGCTTGGCCCGGGCGACCTGGTCGTGCTCGCCGGCGCCCTGGGCGCGGGCAAGACCACGCTGGTCCAGGGAATCGGCGACGGACTCGGCGTGCGGGGCCCGGTGACCTCGCCGACCTTCGTGATCGCGCGGGTGCACCCGTCGTTGCGCGGCGGCCCCGACCTCGTGCACGCCGACGCGTACCGGCTCGGCAGCCGGCTGG
>WNGK01005485.1_pt1 | contig 13431 bp, 13 predicted proteins | sample 5400601 | NCBI WGS metagenome assembly WNGK01 (sample SAMN13153376, study PRJNA577476) | soil metagenome | isolation source: 60 cm soil or saprolite under Garry oak tree replicate 1 | place: USA:California | collected 2016-06-15 | reverse complement strand
TGCATCAGCGGGCCGCCTTGCACGCCAGGAAACAGCGTGGAGTCGATTGCCTTCGCGAATTTTTCTTCGCACATCACAATCCCGCCGCGTGGGCCGCGTAAGCTTTTGTGAGTCGTGGTCGTGACAAATTGCGCATACGAAACCGGGCTCGAATGCTGACCGCCCGCGACGAGACCAGCAATATGCGCCATGTCGATGAACAGAATGGCCCCGACCGAATCGGCAATTTGTCGCAGCCGCGGAAAATCGAATGTGCGCGGGTAGGCGGACGCACCGGCGGTAATCATTGCGGGCCGCACTTCCTCGGCCTGCTTTTGCAACGCCTCGTAATCGATTTGCTCGGTCTTCTCGTCTACGCCGTAATGCGTCACCTGATAAAATTTGCCGGAGAAATTTGCTGGGTGGCCATGGGTGAGATGTCCGCCGTGGGCGAGGTTCATCGTGAGAATTTTGTCGCCTGGTTTAATGGCGGCGAAATAGACGGCCATATTGGCTTGGGCGCCGCTGTGCGGTTGCACATTGACGTGCTCGCAGCCAAACAGACGTTTTGCGCGATCAATGGCCAACTGCTCGGCAATATCGACGTTCTCGCAGCCGCCGTACCAGCGCTTTCGCGGATAGCCTTCGGCATATTTGTTTGTCAGCACACTGCCCTGGGCTTCCATGACTGCGCGGCTGGTGAAATTTTCGGAGGCAATCAATTCGATGTTTTCGCGCTGGCGTTTTTCTTCCGCCGCAATCGCATCGAAAATTTCCGGATCGACTCGGCGCAAGGCCTCGCCGTAACGAGGGGGAGATTTTGAAGCAGCCGATCCAGTTCCAATGAGGGGAGGAAGGTCATCCATCGAATAGGATGATAGCTGGCGCGCGCGCATCGCACCAGGGCGCACCAGCTCACCCTGCTCTACGAAAGTGAGCACGCTGGGCAAGGCGTTTTTGATGATTCGGGCGCAATCCTCGTACACTTCGCGTCCGAGACCGATCGGGTCCGGCACATCGCGCCACACTGTTGTACCCGGCTCTTCAAATTCCCGGATCAAAAACGATTTTTCAGCGCCTTGAGGAAACAGTGTTTGGATCGTTTCGAGGTGCGCCCCGGTCATGGCAAAAATGTGCGTTGCTCTATCGACCAGCATCGCCGTAAGCGGCTGACTGCGCACACCGCTGATGTCCACACCTTCTTCTTCGCAGACTTGTACCGCATAGAGACTCGGCGGTTGTCCGCGCACCGCGTGCACACCTGCCGAGACGATTTCGATATCCTTTCGGTTTCCAAGCAGGCGGCGGAAAAGCCCTTCCGCGATGGGGCTGCGGCAAATATTACCTGTGCAGACAAAGAGGACGCTTTTCACGATTCGGACGCCGCGAGCGAGCGCGACTCCAACCTAGAATCGAACCTGCTCAAGTCAATTTGCGCCCTACCATTTTTGAGCGAGATGACTTCGAGCGCCCCGATCGTGTGATTCGAACTACCCGCGAGGTAGTTGGAGCCTGAACCTGTGCCAAACGTACAGAACGACAATCGCTCCGAGGATGGAAACGATTAATCCCCCGGGATGAAATCGGCCTCCTGCACTTGGCGGATAAAACAGATGCGTTACTGCCCCGCCGATAATTGAACCGACAATGCCAAGCACGATTGTCCAAGTGATTGACAGGTGCATATGCATGAGCGCCTTGGCAACACAGCCCGCAAGGAAACCGACGATGACGTACCAAATAAGATGAAGCATTATTTCCTCCTTTTAAGTCTCATGATTTGCGAAGATAAGATCGCAGCAATATCAGATCGGCTTGTCAGAAGCTATGCAAAAATGGAGGAGGTCCCAGAATAATTGGTGCTTCTCGGAAGCGCTAATTGTCGCTATACTTGCAGTATGGCCACGCGATTTTCCGGTCTGATGCCATCTGCTGTTCGCGCTGCTATTAATTCCCGTTTTCCATGATGACCATCGATACCCTGCGCGAAGTACCGCTGTTTGAATCGCTCGATGACGAGACAGCGAAGGAGTTGTGCGAATTGATCGAGACGCTCGACTGCGAAGTGCAGAAAGTCTTGTTTCGCGCTGGCGATGTCGGTGACGCCATGTATATAATCGAGCGCGGAAAAGTGCGCATCAGCGTGCAGGCGACGGACGGACAGGAGCTAACGCTGACGGAACTCGGTCGCGGCGATTTCTTTGGCGAAATGGCGTTGCTCAATCGACAGCGGCGCTCCGCCAATGCCGTGGTCGCCGAGGAAGGACGGTTGGCTGTTCTGTCGCGTGAGCATTTTCTTTCTTTTATGCGGCGTAATCCTAATGTCGCTCTCGAAATGCTCACCGCGCTCGCGAACCGGTTGCGGCACACGGATGAGCTCCTGCGGCACAGCGCCACGCGCAATGTCAATATAGAGGAGGCGGCGCGGCTCACCCTGGCAGACCGCGCCGCGGACATTATCGCAGAGTTCGGCGGAAGCTGGAAATTCATCAGCCTTTCGACTGCATTTTTCCTATCCTGGATGGCGTTGAACACCTGGCTGCTCCTGGACAGAGCATTCGATGCTTACCCTTACGTGTTCTTGAACCTTGTCCTGGCAATAATCGTCAGCCTCCAGACGCCAATCATTCTCATGTCGCAAAACCGGCAGGCGCATAAAGATCGGCTTCGCTCCGATCTTGATTACCGGGTGAATTTGAAAAATGAACTGGCGTTGCAAGAGATTCTTGAGCGCCTAAAGACGCTCGAGCGGGACTGCCTGCAGCTGGCATCAAATAACAAAGAATGACAAAATCCGAATGACGAATGACGAATTAATGACGAAGGGCTTTCGCCACGTCCAATCGTTGAATCGCTAATCCGATGTAACGGTGTAACGATTTAACGAATCACGCCCGAAGGGTTGCTGCGCTCATCGGCGTGTTTATCGTTGCATCCTGCCCATGAAAACGTTGGCGATCCTCATCCTTCTCGCGTCGGCCTTTGTGCTCTTTCTATTCGGCTGTGCCTCTGGTACGAGTCCCGAGCAGCAGGTGCGCGAGGCCGATCAACAACGGGAAGCGGAGCGACAGCAAGCCGAATTTCGCAAGAGCCTGCCTCCGGTAGCCAATCCCGGGCGAGGCGAATAAAGGATCGCGACATCGGCCGGGATCTCAGCTGTGCGAACTGTCGTCAAGGATTCAGCGATCTCGTGCTCATGCTCATAATCGTGATCGAGAATCTTACGCTTGCGATGCGATCACGAGCGCGAGCACAATTTCGAGGAACAATACGGCTTGAGAAAACCACGCCTAGCCTTTCGCTCAGAGCCATGTTTACAGTGAGTGATGCGCTCACGCTGGAAGCGAATCCGGTATCGACTTGAATGGATCGGTCTTCTCCTGTTAACAAAGTTAATTCCGTTGTTCTCGCGAAAGGCCTGCTATCATCTTGCTCAGATTGCCGGAGCGCTGCTTAGCTTCTTTGATCGGCATCGATGCGACGTTGCACTGAGCAATCTGGAGGTCGCGCTTGGCGATCAATTATCTCCTCGTGATCGGCGCAAAATTAGTCGGGAGTCCTTTCAACATTTCGCGCGAACCATGGTCGACCTGCTGTGGAGTCCGCGCCTGACGCAGGAAAATTTTTCTCGCCATATTGAGTTGCACAATTTTGAGGAAACGGCACGGGACACCGGACCGGAGCGCAGCATGATTATCGCCTGCTATCACTACAGCAACTTCGAATGGCTCAGCCTCGCTTGTGGTTTTCTCGATTTGAAAGGCACGATCATCTCGCAGGAATTCAAGAACTCGTTGCTCGATCCAATTTTCAAGAAATTGCGCGAACAATCCGGGCACGAGCTGGTTCCCCGCGAGCGCGGGATCACGCGGCTTTACAAGGTGCTTCGGCGAAAGGGACGCACAGCGCTGCTGGCCGATCTTACCGTGCCGCCCAGCCAAGGCGCGGTCGCGATTGATTGTTTTGGATTAAAAACAAGCGTGACTTCCGCCCATGCCTGGTTGCATGAACAAACCGGTGTCCCGATAATTCCCGCGCACTGCGAACCGCTGCCGGGCGGATGTTACCGGCTAATCTTTCATCCCAAGATCAACAATACTTCTGGGATGACCCATCAACAGATCGCGCAGGCATGCTGGAATTCGTTCGAGCCTTATGTGCGAAAAAATCCTGCGCCCTGGCTCTGGATGTACAAACACTGGCGCTACCTTCCTGCAAACGCTGATCGGCGTTATCCGTTCTATTCAAACTTTTTCCGACCTTTCGAAGACATGCTTAAACACGACAACACCGATTTTGCAGACGGGACAAAGTTGTAGAGCGTTTGTGTCAAACGCCTGATCGATCACGGCACCCGAGTGGTGTGCCGGCTGATGAGAGTCGAACCACGGATTACCCGGATAACGCATATGATTTTTTCTGTTTTTGAATCCGGACTATCGGCGTAATCCGCGGTTTCTCGCTGCGATTCGGATAACTATCCTACCTCTGGTTGCCGACCATTTGCGGCGCAGGTTTGCTCAATTCAACCTGTGCGCTGACTTTTTGAATTTGTGCTGCTTGCTCGAGTAGTCACACCATAAATGTTGCGGATCCAAGTGGTGTCGCTAACGTTGGCGGCCGCGGCCCCGATAGGGATTCCATGGTTGGCAGTGGTAACGGCGCTTCCCTCGAAAAAACCTAAGGCGATGTTGTAGTTGCCAGCCGTGTTGCTCAGGGAGCGCGTCGCCGACGGCGACGTTGTGGCTGCCGACGGTATAGTGCCTAGCGCTTGCCAGCCGATGGCGGTGTTGTCGGCGCCAGTGGTATTGCTAACGAGGGCTTGATACTCGGTAGCAGTGTTGTCACCGTTGGTTCTACTTGAGAGGGCCTGGTAGCCAATCGCCGTGTTGCGAATGCTCATTGTGTTACTTAAGAGCACGTCGACACCGATGGTCGTGTTAAAGGAACCAATGTTATTCAGACCGAGCGCGTGAACACCGCTTGCCACGTTGTTGGTTCCGGTGGTGTTGTTTAAGAGCGCATGATAACCGTTGGCAGTATTCGAATCGCCAGTAGTTCGTCATTCCTTCGTCGACATTCGTGCTTCGTCATTTTTTCGGAGCATCGGCCGCAATGCGACAGTGGATTCGGCTGGCAGGACCCATCGCTCCTGAGTGGCGACCGGATCGGAAGCTGCACCGCCGTATCGCGGAGAATCGCTCGTCCAAAGTATTTCCCACCTGTAGCCCAGTGGTGGTGCGAGCAAAGGTTCTGGAGCTGGCTTCAGGAGCTGGCCCTTTCCAAGATTAACTAGCAGCAGGCGATCATCGTTTTCCTTTCCGAAATATCGGAGGACAAAACTTGCCGGCCCTAGCACCGCGCCGTCGACTCCACCGGAAATTTGCTGGCGAAAACACGAATCTTCCCGCCGCAGTTCCAACAAATCGATGTGCAGCTGGTAAAGCTCATGATTCTTTTCGCGGTCGGCAAAATCGAGTTTGCAGCGGGTGAATACTTCGGGATCATCCGGGGCCGGCAAAGTTCTCCATGTCTCTTCCTCGGTAAGCGATAAGAACGGGGCCAACCATTCAGCGCGACCTCGCCGAATGGCGTCGCGCACGGAAGCATCACCTACGTCCGCGAAAAACATGAACGGGCTGGACGCGCCGAACTCCTCTCCCTGAAACAGCAGCGGCGTCCAGGGTCCTAGCAAGAGAAGAGCGGTCATGGCGCGGTAGCGTCCGGGTGAAGCTTCAAAGCGCAACCTCTGGCCCGGCCCGGTATTTGCGATTTGATCGTGGTTTTCGATGAAACAAACGAAAACTTCCGGAGCAATACCAAAGGTAGCAGTTCCGCGCAACGCTCTTCGCCATGAGAGCGATTGGCCTTGATAAAGAAAACCGTATTTCGCGGCAGAAATAAATTCCTGCGGTGTGCCGAGGTAATCGCTGTAGTAGGCGTCGTTACGACAGGTTAATGCGACCACGGCGCTGTGATGAAAATCGTCATTCCACATGCCGTCAAAATCGTCACCGCTTTCGCTGCGCGGCCGCACCATCTTCGCTTCCTGCAGATCGTTCTCGGCGATCAGAATAATTGAGCGCGAGCCAGCCGCCTTGCGCGCGGCCCGACCAACCGCGCCAATGATGTACTCGTCGGACCGTTCGCGGATAGCGTGTAATGCGTCGAAGCGGAACCCGTCGAAATGAAATTCCTCGATCCAGTAGCGTCCATTCGTGATGAAAAACTCGCGAACTGGTCCCGAGTTCGGGCCATCGAAATTAATCGCATCGCCCCATTCATTTTCTTTTTCGCGAATGAGATAATCGTCAGAAAAAATCCCAAGATAATTCCCGTCGGGTCCGAAGTGGTTGTAAACGACATCGAGAATCACGCCCAGGCCTAACGAGTGCGCGCGATCGATGAAGCTGCGCAAATCATCCGGGGCGCCGTACAGATGGGTCGGCGCAAAAAGATCCACCCCGTCGTAGCCCCAGCCGAATTTTCCCGGGAAATCCGCGATCGGCATCATCTCGATAACCGTGATTCCAATGCGGGCCAGCTCTTCCAATTGCTGCGCAGCGGCATGCCAGGTTCCTTCCTTTGTGAATGTGCCGATGTGCATTTCGTAAATGATCTGGCCTTTCAGCCCCGCGGCTGCGGGGCCCGGCCACTGCGAATCGCTCCATTGGAATTTCGTGGGATCGACCACGCAGGAAGAACCGTGCGGCCCATCCGGTTGAAAGCGCGATGCCGGATCGGGATAAAAATTCTGGTCGTTGTTCACGCGAAACCGATAGCGAGCGCCGGCGCCCGCGCTGGCTGCAGCAGAAAAATAACCGCCTTCCTCAGCTTCCAGCGGATGAAGGGTTCGGCTCGAGCCGCCCTCTTCGAGAACAAGATCGACGTGCTGCGCCTTCGGCGCCCAGACACGAAAATGCGTTTGGTTAGGGCCAATCAATTCTGCGCCAATCGGGTAGCGCCGTTTTACGAGTGCAGTCACATTGCTCTCAGGCGGATCGATCGCTTTGGCAATACAGCTTTTCCTGCTAGGCATCGGCGGTCAAGAACATGCGGGTGCTGGTCAAGGAAGCAACCAGGGAACGACGGCTTTCCAGCCGTCGATGGAAAGGCGAGCGCCCGCTTCCAGCGTGATCGCGTCGACATCCTGCCGGCGCGGCGGTGCTCGGCAAGATGCCGAACACTGCACGCAAGAGGCGTGCGCTCCCCGAATCGCTACTGCGCGCTTTGGCCCTGAACATTTTCGGAGTTGATGGCGCTGGTAGAAACCATTCAAGATGCCCGTCATGAATGGTGGCGGTCCGAAAATCGAAATCTTTAAGCCATTTGGTGAAGCGTTCGAGTTGACGAAGAAGATTCTTTTTCAGCCATTCGATTTAACCAAATGGCTAGTGATTGGCTTCGCGGCATTTTTATCCGGACACTTTGCAGGTGTTGGTTTCAATTTCCCGTCGCCGTTCGGCAGTTTTCAATCGCATCGGGCGAATCAGGACATGATTCTGCCTCACCTCGAGCAGTGGAAGCCCTGGTTGCAGATAGGAATCGTTTTCGTTGTAGTGCTTGTTTTCGTTTTTATAGTCGTGGTCGCCTGGTTAAAGGCGCGCGGCAATTTTATTTTCACCGATTGCATCGTCCGGAACCGGGCCGCAATCGTCGAGCCATGGCGCGAGTACCGGAAGGAAGGGAATAGTTACTTTTTGTTTCTACTGGCAATCATGTTTGGGGTGCTGTTGCTGCTAGCATTAATGCTTGTGAGCTTCATTCCACTAGGCGGGTTGAAACAGCGCACAAGCGAAATGGGATCGATTACATCCATTGGGTTGATTGTTTTTCTTTTTGTCTTTTGGGTTTCAATCATCATTTTTGCCAGCGTTGTGACTTACTTCATGGTCCCGGTGATGTACCGGAGGCGTTGCCGAGCGGTAGAGGCGTTTCGCGACGTAACCCGACTCATATTACACAATCTCGGCTCTTTTATTTTGTTTTGCTTATTTGGGATTGTTTTGGTTTTGGCTGTGCTAATGATCGGCGCAATCGTGACGTGCGCGACCTGCTGCCTGGCTGCGCTTCCATACATCGGAACAGTGATTCTCCTGCCGCTGTTTGTCTGTCTGCGCGCGTTCGGGCTTCTATTTCTTCGCCAGTTCGGTGCGGATTACGATGTGTGGGCGAGCTTTATGCCCGCGGAGTTCTTGCCTATTCTATTGTCAACACCCGAGCCGCAGGACCTACCTTCGGCTCCCTCGGATGAGCGAAACGAGTGAACATCATAAGGTCGCTAAAGCGAGTCCTTCCTTCGGCGGATCAGAGTTCAGGGGCCGGAAGTCAGAAATCAGAAAAGAGTCGACCATGCCCGCTGATTGACTTAAAAAAAGTTATGGAAAAACAGGTCATTCTTTTGTGTGCGGCGTTCATCGCATCGAGCTCAATATGCCTGGCTCAAACAAGCCCAAGCGCGTCTACGCCCAGCGAGTTACCTGCGAATGCGGCGACGATCGCTGATTTGGAAAATTCCGCCTGGCAGGCATACAAAAACAAACAGACGCGCTCGTTAAGGAAACTTCTCTACAAGACCTACTATGGCGTTTATGCGGATGGAATCAAAACTATAGACATGGAAGTTGCAGATATGGCGAAGACTGACCTGGACCGCTACTCACTCGCAGATTTCAAAGTTGAGTTCCCTAATGCGAACATCGCCATCATTACATACAAAGCGACACAACAAGCGACTTCCGGCCAGCAGGACGTTTCTGGTACATACAATTGCGAAAGCGTTTGGGCTAAGAAGGGCGAGAACTGGGTTAACATTTTCCACACTGAAATCAAGACTAGATGAGATCGTACTTGGTCTTAAGCTGATAACAAACAACTGACCCGAAATTATCTATGAAAACCCAGTTCCTTTTCCTCTGGATCACACTAGTCGCCGGTGTTGGCATGTGCTTCGGACAAACAAGTTCGCCTACGCCAGGGAACATACCCGCAAATGAGCAAGCAATCATCAATTTGGAAAAAGCGGTTACCGAAGCATACAAGAATAAAAAGACCGACACGTTCAGGAAATTTCTGGCCAAGAATTATGTCGGTATTAACGCCGGCGGCATCACGAAGGTGGATACAGAGATTAGCGGGATGGAGAACACGGATCTGCGAAACTACTCATTTGCGAACATGAAAGTAGTCCTTCCGAAAGCCGGTGTCGCAGTCATAACATATAAAACCACAGTCCAGAGCACTGCCGCCGGGCAGGACACATCTGGCACGTATAACGTTGCAAGCGTGTGGGCAGAGAGGTGGGGGAAGTGGTCTCTTATCAGTCACGTCTTCATGAAAAGTCAGTAGCAGCGCCCGGTAGATCCGGCGTGACTTGCGACCAGATTTCTTTGCTCGCATGGCGCTCAGTTCGTAGTTTACGCCCGCCTCATATGCGAATCTTAAGACGAATGAAGCTCTTCGGTGGGATAGCGACAGCAGCAATTTTGCCAAGCGTTTCGGTTGCGCAACCTGCTAAACTAACCATGAAAGCGATTGTATTACATGAGTACGGCAGCCCGGAGGTTTTAAAGTATGAAGATGTGCCACGGCCTGAGCCGAAGGAAGATCAGATTCTCGTTCGCGTCATCGCGGCTGGCGTGAATCCAGTCGACGGAATGATCCGATCGGGAATGTTCGCGAAAGATGAAAAGACGGTATTCCCAAGAACTCTGGGCGCGGACATTGCCGGAGTTGTTGAGAAGAGTGGGAGTAAGATTACGAAGTTTAAAGCAGGCGATGCGGTGTACGCGTACATTAGCCTCGAGAATGAGGGCGGTTACGCCGAGTACGCGCTGGCGATGGAAAATGAAGCGTCGCCCAAGCCGAAGTCACTCGATTACGTTGAGGCGGCAGCGGTGCCGGTAGTCGCATTGACTGCCTGGCAGGCATTGATCGACACGGCGAAACTGAAGGCGGGCCAGACCGTTCTGATTCACGGTGGATCGGGCGGCGTCGGAACTTTCGCGATCCAAATCGCAAAAGCGCGTGGGGCAAAAGTTATCGCGACGGCATCGGCCGCGAACCAGGATCTGCTCAAACAACTCGGCGCGGATGTCGCGATCGATTATACAAAAACAAAGTTCGAAGACATTGCGAGGGATGTCGATGTGGTTCTCGATTCGGTCGGGAAAGACACGCTCGCGCGTTCGTACGGTGTGATAAAGAAAGGCGGTTTCATTGTGTCGCTGGTGGCACGCCCGGACCGGGCTGAGCTCGCAAAACGCGGTATCCGTGGCGCGGCGCTGAGCGTGGACCCAAATTCGAACGAGCTTGGCGAGATCGGCAGGTTGATCGACGAAAAGAAAATCAGGGTAATCGTGTCGCAAACGTTCCCGCTTTCTGAAGCGAAGAAAGCCCAGGAACAAGTGGCGACTGGTCACACTCGCGGCAAGATTGTTCTCAAAGTCGCTGACGAACGAAGGTAGCAAGCAGCCATTCACCTGTGGTATAACACAGGAGTGAACTGGGATGCGATTAGCGCAATCTCGCAATTGATCGGCTCGATCGCTGTCGTTTTGTCGGTGCTATATCTCGGGTTACAAGTGCATCGGAGCACACGGGTGGCCAAGCTCGCTACGCAAGACGCTGCGGCTACAGCTCTGCGCGATGTGACCAAACCTTTCATGGAAAACGCCGAGCTGGAGCGGATTTGGCGCGTAGGGCTCGAAGACCTCAGCGCACTCTCCGTCGAAGATCGGGCGCGCTTTTTTCATGCTACTTACCAATTTTTGAAAGCCTTCGAGACAATTCACTTTCATTACGTTTACGGACTAATGGACAGGGAACTGTGGGATGGCTGGCACGGACTTCTTCGGCATTACGTTGCTGCGCCCGGCATCGCTCATTATTGGAAACTTCGTCCGGAAGTTTTCTCCGAGCGCTTCCGGAAATTCGTTAACGAACTCGAACCACCGACCGAACAGCGCACGGTGGGAACCCTCTTTGGAGAGGAACGAAAGTAAGGCGTGACCCTCTCGGTTCTTTCGGAGACAAGGCAGGCCGGCATTGCGACGATGAAAGCGATGCGAGGACGGATCGCACTCCAAAAGCACTTCGTGCGAAATCCATGCGGATGCCTATTCTGTTTTGCGGAAGCTTTCGGAGTGCGCACGCGTCCCGCGTCGCTTTGACGCTCCATGGCCACGTTCTCTGAATATTACCAAGGTTTTACTTACATGGCCCCGGAACAGGGATAACGAATTTGCCGTCTTTCTCGGCGATGAAATTTTCGCTCGTGCTGCTTGAGCTGCCGTTGGCGTCTTTTTTCTCGATCTTGACGACTAGCTTTTTGACTGGGTTGAGCGTTAGGCAAACTTTGCCGCCGGTGGGCGAATCTTGGGGAGCGGCAGCTTTCTTAGCATCCTCTGGTGTAAGATCGACAAGATCGATTTTGGAAATTTTCTCCCCGGCTTCGCCTGATTGCATCATCTTGTAAAAACCGAGAATCGCCGGATCGGCGCCCTGCGTGTAAAGAAATGATTCCAGGGTGGCTGTGTCCTTGGCCTCGAACGCCGTTTTATATTTATCGATAAACGCTTTTTCTTGCGCGGACGTGCCCGCGCGGAGCGAAAGAGAGGCCGCGGTCACGAATGCGCAAATTAAGATACTGGTTTTCACGAAGGTGGTCATGAACATCAGCGTAGAAGAATCGGCTCCGAAGAAGCAAGCACGTTTGCAAAAGAGAAAACCGTTGCTGATCTGCGCCCGACAGGCTAATTGCACTTCTGCCCGGCAAATCTGCCAATGAACATTCACGAATATCAAGCCAGGGAATTGCTACGAAAATTTGATGTGGCGACTACGCGAGGCAGAGTCGCATCGACGCTGGATGACGCGGAACAAATCGCGAGCGAGCTCGGCGATGTTGATGTGATTGTCAAAGCGCAAATCCACGCCGGCGGACGCGGCAAGGGCACGTTCAAAAACGGATTCAAAGGCGGCGTGCATGTTCGCAAAACGCCAGCGGAAGTGCGCGAGGTCGCATCAAGCATGCTCGGTCAAATTCTGGTGACGCATCAGACAGGGTCGGCCGGCCGTCTCGTGAACAAAGTGCTGGTAGCGGAATCCGCCGACATCGTGCGCGAAATTTATTTTGCGGTTCTACTCGATCGAGGCACGGCCGCGCCCCTGATTGTCGCGAGCACCGAAGGCGGGGTTGAGATCGAGACCGTTGCGGCGAAATCTCCGGAGAAAATCATTCGTGAAGCAATAGACCCGTTGGCAGGTCTGCAGCCATTTCAAACGCGAAAACTGGCGAAGCAGCTTGGCTTTGAGTCGTCACAGTTAAAAAGCGCGTCGAAACTATTCGAAGGCCTCTACCGCACATTCATTGCCTTCGACTGCTCGATGGTTGAGGTGAACCCACTTGTGGTTACGACCAAAGGCGATGTGCTCGCGCTTGATGCAAAGTTTAACTTCGATGATAACGCGCTTTATCGGCATCCGGAGATCGCAGCGATGCGCGACATTGCGGAGGAGGATCCACGTGAAGTTGAAGCTTCCAAGCACGGCCTCAGCTACATCGGGCTCGACGGAAACATCGCCTGCCTGGTGAACGGTGCCGGTCTGGCCATGGCCACGATGGACATCATTAAGTTCTACGGTGGCGAGCCGGCCAATTTCCTTGATGTCGGCGGCGGTGCGACCGAAGACCAGGTAACGGAAGCGTTCAAGATCTTGATCGCGGACAAGAAGGTGAAGGTAATTCTTGTCAACATTTTCGGGGGGATCATGAAATGCGATGTGATCGCACAAGGCATCATCAACGCGGCGAAAACGGTGAAACTGTCCGTGCCACTAGTCGTTAGGCTCGAAGGAACAAATGTGGAAAAGGGGAAGCAGTTGTTGAAAGAAAGCGGCGTGGCGTTGATCGCGGCCGATGATTTGGCCGATGCGGCACAAAAAGCGGTTGCCGCGGCCAGCTCCGAATAGGCGTCAACAAAAAAACGGAAGACGGCGCTAAACCACGTGACCTCGAGCATCGCACATTTTTGTTTGCAGAGTCGGTGCGTACGTTTGTGAAGCAGTTGCCGAGGACGGTTAGTAACTTGGAACTTGTTGCAGCGCAAAGATGAAAATCAAAGGCATCAGCTTTGTTGGAATTCCGGTAACCGACTTGAGCCGCGCACGGGCATTCTACGAAGATGTTCTTGATCTGAAAGTATCCAATAAGATGATGGGCGGAAAATGGATCGAATATTCGTTAGGTAATGACACACTCGCGATCGCGAACGTTGGCGAGCAATGGACGCCGTCTGGTCAAGGCACAGGCGCGGCGCTGGAGGTGGAAAACTTCGAGGAGGCAATCAAGCAATTGAAAGATCGAGATGTACCATTTGCGGGAGAGCCATTCGAAACGCCCTGCTGTTATATGACTGTCATCCAAGATCTCGACGGCAATAAGCTTATTAT
>WNGK01005484.1_pt1 | contig 13431 bp, 12 predicted proteins | sample 5400601 | NCBI WGS metagenome assembly WNGK01 (sample SAMN13153376, study PRJNA577476) | soil metagenome | isolation source: 60 cm soil or saprolite under Garry oak tree replicate 1 | place: USA:California | collected 2016-06-15 | reverse complement strand
AGACGAATTGGATTTGGGCCGAGGCCGCGCCCCGCGACCGTCCTTCAAGTACTGGGACCGGGGAACCATGGCCACGATTGGGCGCTCCGCCGCCGTGGCCTGGATCGGCAGATTCCAATTCTCGGGCCTGTTCGCGTGGCTGGCGTGGCTGTTGGTCCACTTGATTTTTCTTATCGGCTTTCGGAACAAGTTGGCGGTGCTGCTGCAGTGGGCCTACTCTTACTTCACCTACAAACGCAGCGCGCGCATTATCACTGGGTTGCCGCAAGGACCGGCTCCTCCGGGCAGTTGAAGTTCCGACGCAGCGAGCGCCAGTAACACGGACCGTGACCTGGGTGGGCAGCTTGGAAACCGTAGGGTCTACCCCGGTCTACCCCGCATATTTCTTCATACAGGTTCATCTCATTAACACCGTGGCTTCAGCCCGGTGGATTGGGACCGCGCCGCAGGTCGAGCCGTTTCAACGGCTTTTCCGCAAACTTCTTCTTTCTTGAAAAGCTTCTTGGTAGCGGCATTGCCGCGCTGGACTGCAGTATTCCAATTCGCTCGCAGGTTGCGAGGAATTCTCCTGCAAACGCAGCAGGCCCACAGAATCATGGCAGGACAGAATCATCAACGCACAACGCTGTGCAACATTATGATTCTGTCCTGCCATGATTCTGTCAGTCTTGGTTGCGGCTGGCCGCGCTGCGAAATATGCGGTCTAAACGGGTCTAAACGGCGCTTGCGTGTTCTGTTCTTGAGCCTCAGGCGATTTTCTGTCGAAACCGCAGCGCGCACAGGCTGAACAGCGCCAAACCCATCGCGGCCAGAACCGCGATGTTGAGCCAGAAATCGCCAAGGCCGGCGCCGCGCAAAACGATCGCGCGCTCCAGCTCGATGTAGTAAGTGGCCGGCATCACCGATCCGAGGGCATAGAAAATCCAGGGCATGGTTTCGCGCGGAAAAATGAACCCGGAAAAGAACACCGAAGGCAGCAGGAAAATCATCGTCATCTGCAGGGCCTGTATTTGGTTCTGCGCGCGGGTCGAGATGAGCAGCCCGAGGCTTAACAAGGCGAACACGTACAGCAAGGTCGCCACCGCCAGCGCGCCCAGATCGCCGGCAATCGGCACGTGAAACAACCAATGCATGAAGCCGAACAAACCGGCCGCCATCAACATGCCGATGCACCAATAGGGCGTAAGCTTGCCCAGCATCAGGCCCCAGCGGGAGAGCGGGCTGACCATCAACTGCTCCAGCGTCCCCCGCTCCCGCTCTCGCACCAATGACATGGCGGTGGCGAACGTCGTCGCGATCTGCAGCACAATGCCGATGACGCCCGGCACGAAAAAATTCGGGCTGCGCATCTCGGGATTGTAAAGGATTTGCGGGCGCACCTCGACCGGCAGTTCGCGCAAACCTGTTCGGGCGGCCAACTGCAGCAGCGCGCTACGGAACCCGACGTTCAACGCCGTGTTCAACGCTGAGGAGGCGATGCTCGAATTCGAGCCGTCCACCAGCACTTGCACCCGGGCGGTGCGGCCAGCGCGCAGATCGCGCGTGAACCCAGGCGGAATTTGGATGCCGACGTAAGCTTTGCCGCGCCGGATGGCGTTGGCCAACTCGGTGACGCTGCGGACTTCGCCAGCGACCCGAAAGGTCTGCGTATTGACGAACTGCTCGATCAGTTGCCGGCTCTCGGTGGTGCGGTCCTCATCCAGGACCAGGGTCGCCATGTGTTTCACGTCGGTGTCCAGCGCGTAACCGAAAGCGATCATCTCCACCACCGGCGGGAACAACATAAAAAAGAGCGTCAGCGGGTCACGAAGGACCACCAGAAATTCTTTGTAGAGAATGGCGGTGAAGCCGCGGAACAGAGTGTTCATGGCCAGTTTGTAATCCTCCTCTTCCTCGTTCTCGTCCTCGTAATCGGAAATAGTATTCGGTCGTTCCATCGAGCACGAGAACGAGAACGAGGAGGAGGGAGATTCATCATTTGCCTCCCCCATTTCGTTCGTTCGTTAGCGCCACAAACACGTCCTCCAGCGACGGCGCGATGGGCCGGATGTCCGCGCGCGGGATGCCGGCCTTGACCAATTCGGCGCGGATGAAATCTTCCGGGGTGTCTTTGTCCACAAGCAAGTGCATGGACTGGCCAAAAACCGTCGCGGCGCGCACGCCGGCCAGGCGGCGCACGGCTTGCAAACCAATGGTGACGTGATCGCAAGTCACGTCAATCCGTTTGGCGTCGGGCGGATTGACCAGCGGCATCTGTTTCAAATCGTCTGGCTCGCCGCACACGACCAGTCTCGACATGTAAATATAACCGACGTGCGAGCAGCGTTCGGCTTCGTCCATGTAGTGCGTCGTGACGAACAGCGTCATGCCCAGGCCCGAAAACTCGAAGAGCAGATCCCACAACTCGCGCCGCGCAACCGGATCAATGCCCGCCGTTGGTTCGTCCAGGAACAGCACGCTGGGTTTATGCACCAGCGAGCAGGCCATCGCCAGCCGTTGGCGCCAGCCGCCCGAAAGCAAGGCCGCGCGCCGCCCAAGATACGGTTCGATATGCGTCAGCGCGATCAATTCATCCCGCCGCTTCGACAACGCCGCGCCGCGCAGACCGTAGAGCCGCCCGTAAAACATCAGGTTCTCATAGACCGTCAATTCGTCGTAGAGCGAGAACTTCTGCGACATGTAGCCGATCAGGCTTTTGATCTGGTCGGTCTGTGTGGCCACATCAAAACCCGCGATCAGCCCCTGCCCATCGCTGGGCTCAAGCAACCCGCACAACATCCGAATCACGGTGGATTTGCCGGAGCCATTGGGGCCCAGGAAACCGAAGATGGAGCTTTTCTCGACCTTGAAAGTGACGTGGTCAACGGCGGTGACCTGGCCGAAGCGTTTGGTCAGCTTGTCGCATTCGATCATCGTATCGACAGGCATCGCGTGTGGTCAAAAACTGTTCCGCTCATTCGGGCACATTTTGGAAGATAACATCCGCCGCCATTCCAGCGCGCAGTTTGCCTTGGCGATTGTCCAGCCGCACTTTGATGCCGAAGACTTGTTTGATGCGTTCGCCGACCGTTTGCGCGTTGCGCGGGGTGAACTCGGCCTCGCGCGCAATCTGCTCGACCACACCCGCGAAATCCTGGTGCGGGTCGGAATCCACACGCGCCTTGACCGAATCGCCCAACATGATATGGCCCAGCCAGGTCTCCGGCACATAGACGCGCACCCAAAGGTGTTGCGGCAACAACAGCGTGGCGACCACGCCGTTGGGCGCCAGCACGTCGCCGACCTTTACGCTGAGCACTTCCAGGACGCAATCGGACGGAGCGACAATCTTCATCTCCCGCAACTGGGAATCAATTTCGGCAAGCTGCGCGCGCGCCTGGGCGACGCGTTCGGCGCGTGTGCCGGCCAGCAGCAGGTCGTAGCGGCTCCTGGCGGCGGCCGCATTTTTTTCCAACGCGCGCGAGCGCGTCACCGCCTGCTCGCGTTCGGTTTGAGAAATGGTTTTCTGGGAAAACAACTCCTCGGCTCGCCTGGCATCCGCTTGGGCCTGGTCCAGCTCGGCGGCCAGGGCTTCCCAATCGTGTTTGGCGGCTTCGATTTCCTCTTTGCGCGGGCCGGCTTCCAGTTCGGCCAGTTGCGCGGCGGCCTGGTCGCGTCTGGCCCGCAGCTCCGCCGCGTCGAGTCCCGCAATCACTTGTCCCCCCTTCAAGGTGTCGCCTTCGGCCACGAGAATTTTTTCGACCCGGCCACCGTAGCGGGGAGCGACGCGGACCTCGTCGGTTTCGATCGTGCCGGAGACGCTGTGCGCGCCAGAGGACTTATGAGCATAACAACCGCCGGCAAGGAGGCCCAATGCGATCACCCCGCCCATGATGAAGCCGAATCCGGTGTCCACGCGCCGCGAAGATAGCAAGGGCGTAAAGGGCCTTCAACGCGGTTTATCATCGTTGATTGGTGAAGGGTCATCGGTGCTGGCGGACAGAAAAGCTATTGCTGTTCAATCTCATCAGCAACCACTGCTAACCCATTACCAATATTACCGAGCCAGCCTGGATCCTCGCCTGACGGTGGCTGACGCCGATAAGACGGCGCAAAATGCTGAGGATTCCAAGAGGTCGCCAAAATAGAAAGGCGAGAGGACCGCGGAATACGCGAAAGCGTTCCATTTTTCCGCGGATTCCGCGTATTCCGGGGTTTGAATCTTTTTCTTAGGCGAGGATTTGGGAGCCAGCTTGACAGGTTGTGCAAGCTGGCTTCTATTTGCTGCATGAAGATCTGGCCTGGGTTCATCCTGGCGCTGGCACTGGCCGCGGGCAGCGCCCGCGCCCAGCAGCAGGGCTTGCAAACAGTTACCCTCGCGCCCGACTCCGCTGCCTTCCGCTCCGATATTGGGCTGGCGCCGCTCGTCACAGCGGGCACACCAGCGAAAGAGCCGGACGTGATTGTGCGGAAGAACCTGCAGGTGAGCGGTCCTTTGGTCCGGCCGCTTAAAGCGAAGAAATTCCGGGAGCTTCCGAGGCGGCTGCTGCATTGGGTCAACCCCTTCGCGCCGAGTGAACATCAGGAACAGGTGCCGCGCATCCGCGGTCTAAGCCGGCGCGCCTGGACGACAACCGTCGGCTGGAATTCGGCCGGATTGGGGTTTCCGAACGAGGCCAACCACGAGCCAACCATGAGTTTGCTCTCGGTGAGTGGCCGTTGAAAGTCGTGCCTGCTTAGTTGTCGAACACCGAAGCGTCGTGAGGCGGCGCTCCAACTCCGCCTTAGCGCTCCCGGCGCGATGCGCACTCGCGGTCGGTCGTGCGGCCCAGGCTCCAACTCCCGTTTACTCAACCTCAATGCCCACGGGGCAGTGGTCGGAGCCGTACACGTCGTCGCGGATGAAAGCGCGTTTTAGTCGTGGACGCAGCGAGGCGGAGATAAGGAAGTAATCAATGCGCCAACCGACGTTCCGATCGCGCACTCCTGGCATTGGACTCCACCAGGTGTAATGTCCGTTGCCCTTCTCGAATTCCCGGAAGGTGTCAATGAAGCCGCTCTTGACGAAGGCGCCAAACCCAGCGCGTTCTTGCGGAGTAAACCCGTGATTGCGGACGTTCGCTTTGGAATTGGCCAGATCCAGTTCGGTGTGGGCGACATTGAGGTCCCCGCAAAAGATGACCGGCTTTTTTCGCTCAAGTGCCTTGAGATATTTGAGGAACTGGCGGTCCCACCGCCGGCGATAAGCCAGCCGGGTCAGTTCGCGCTGGGAGTTGGGCACATAAACGTTCACCAGAAAGTAGTCGGCATATTCAGCGGTCAAGACTCGGCCTTCGCCGTCGTGCTCGGCGACGCCGATACCGCGCGTTACCTGGATGGGCCGGGTCTTTGTGAAGATAGCTGTGCCGGCGTAGCCTTGCTTCCGCGCGGTATTCCAATAGGTGGTGTAGGTGATCGGCCAGAGTTGTTCGACATCATCCGGCCCGGCCCTGGTTTCCTGCAGACAAAGGACATCCGGCGCTTCCTTGGCGAGGTAATCGAGGAAATTTTTCCGCAGAACAGCGCGCAGGCCATTGACGTTCCACGAAATGAGCTTCATCTGGTTACGGACGGCTCCTGGAGGCGCTGTGCACGAGACTCGGTCCGGCGGCGGGATTTGCTTGCCATAGGCGAAGCTTAAGAGTCTCCGTTGGTCCGGTCAATGGAGGTAGCGGCCTGCACGACCAGGATCTGCATTTGCCCTCAGACTCATGTCATCTGCATCCAACGACACCAGCAGAATGAAGTTTTCGGGGCCGTCCAGATAGTGGTATATGGCCGTAGTGAAGACCAGCGCAAGACCAACAAGCTAACCATGAGGATACTGGTGATTTCGTTGGCAGGCATCGGCGACACGCTGCTGGCCACACCGCTAATTCACGAAGTGCGCGCCAATTACCCTGCGGCCCAGATCGATGCGCTGGTGTTATGGACGGGCTCCAAGGACATCCTCGAGGGCAACCCTCACGTCCACCGGGTCTATCAGAGTAATCTGATGAAGCAAAGCAAGCTCGAGACGCTGCGGTTTCTCCGGTCCTTCCGCCCACACGCTTATGATGTGTCGATCAACACCCATCCCCAAAGCCGGATCCATTATCGCATCGCCGCTCGTCTCATCGGCGCGCCTGTCCGCATCAGTCACGTGTACGAGTGCTCTGGCCTGCTGGATCGCCTGCTGGTTAACCGCACGCTCCCACAGCAATACACAACTCACTCAGTGGAGAACAACCTCAGGCTGCTGTCGCTGTTGGGCGCGAAACCACTCGTGCCGAAACATGAGTTGGAAGTCTATTTGTCAGGCGCAGACGAGGAATGGGCTGATTCTTTTTGGACCCAAAACCAACTGCGGCAAAGACGGGTCTTGGGCCTGCACGCCGGATCGGGAGGCACGAAAAATCTGGCGCTCAAACGCTGGCCCCTGGAGCACTATATCGAACTGCTCAAGCGGTCGCTCCGCAACTGGCCGGAATTGGCCGTAGTGCTGTTCGGCGGTCCGGAAGAGGAAGCGGACCTGCAAAGGGTGATTGGGGCGCTGGCTTCGCCTTTGGTCCTCCTGGCGCGCAACCAAAGCCTGCGCCAGGCGGCGGCGCTGATGAAGCGCTGCACGGTGTTTTTGAGTGTGGACACTGCGCTGATGCACCTGGCCGCAGCCGTCAAAGTCCCTCGTCAAATTGTGATTGAGGCCCCCACCTTCAACAAGACCAACGAACCCTACGGCAATCCGTATGTGCTCATCCGCAACCCGTCGGTTGCTGGCCGGAACCTGGAATACTATCGCTATGATGGTCGAGGCATCCAGGGAACCAGGGAAGAGCTTCTTGAGTGCATGGCCTCGGTGACGGTGGAGGCGGTGTTTGGCGGGTTGGCGGAAGCGTTGCAATGAGAGTCGTGCGTGATGCCCGATGTCTCCAAAGGCGTCTCGCGAGCACACTGATTACTCGATCACCAATCACCTGCCACCACTCGTAGCGCAGACTGGTCCCGATGCATCGCGATGCATCGGGATTTCGCGGAATGGTATTCGGCAGGTGGGCGGATCGCCAATCCGCGACATCCCGACGCGTCGCGACGCGTCGGGACCAGTCTGCGCTACGGTGGCAGTGCCAAGATGCACCCCATCACTCGCCAATCCACCAATCTTCATTGCGTCGAAGGAGTGAACCCGCTATTTAGAATTGCAGATGAAAGTGGTCATTTTCTGCGGCGGTTTGGGCACGCGCCTGCGCGAGGAAACCGAGTTCCGCCCCAAACCGATGGTGCCGATTGGCGAGCGGCCCATCCTGTGGCACATCATGAAAACTTATGCTCATTACGGGCATAAGGATTTCATCCTTTGCCTCGGCTACAAAGGCGAGGTCATTAAGGAATATTTCAGAAATTATCACTGGAACACCAGCGACGTGACCCTGCGGCTCGGTCCGCGGCCGCAGATCAAATATCACAACCAGCACGACGAGGAGGACTGGAGCGTCACATTGGTTGATACCGGCCTGACCACGATGACCGGCGGCCGCTTGAAACGAGTGCTGAAGTTCATCGAGGAGGACACATTCCTGTTGACGTACGGCGACGGGCTGACCAACAGTGACATCAACGCGTCCATTGCCTTTCATCAGCAGCAAAAGAAAATTGTCACCATTACCGCAGTGCAGCCCGCGGGCCGGTTCGGCGACCTGGAGCTTCAGGGGCACTCGGTGACAGCGTTCAAGGAAAAGGCGGAGAAACAGGCAGGTTTGATCAACGGTGGTTTCTTTGTGATGAATAAGCGGATCGGTGGCTATCTGACCGATGACAGTTGCGTGTTGGAGCAGCGGCCGCTCAATCGGCTGGCCGCCGAAGGCCAGATTGCGGCCTACGTTCACGCCGATTTCTGGCAGTGCATGGATACCTACCGCGAGCAGCAGCTCTTGACCAACATGTGGAACAGCGGCAACGCGCTCTGGAAGGTTTGGTAATGTTCAGCGGCTTTTATCAGGGCCGGCGCGTGCTCGTCACCGGCCACACCGGCTTCAAGGGCGGCTGGCTTTCGCTGTGGCTCAAGAGACTCGGCGCTTTGGTCTGGGGAGTCAGCCTGCCGCCGCCCACGCACCCCAACCTGCACGAGATCATCCAAGCCGCGGCCTTCGCGGGGGAAATCCAATGCGACATTCGCGATTTGGAGGGGCTGGCTGCCGCAGTGAACAAAATTCAGCCGGAAGTCATTTTCCACCTGGCCGCCCAGCCCATCGTCCGGCGCTCCTATGCCGAACCGTTGGAAACTTTTCATACCAACGCCGTCGGCACGGCGAACCTTTTGGAATCCGTTCGGAAAGCCGAATCCAACAGCATCCTCATCGTCATCACCAGCGACAAATGCTACGAGAACCGGGAATGGGAGTTCGCGTATCGGGAAAACGACGCGCTGGGCGGCCACGACGTTTATTCCATGAGCAAGGCAGCAACCGAGTTGGTCGCGCAATCGTGGAACCGATCGTTCTTCGTTCCGAACTCAAAACTTGGACCAGTGGCCACAGTGCGCGCCGGTAACGTCCTGGGCGGCGGCGATTACGCGCCGGACCGGATCGTTCCGGACTGCGTGCGCGCCTTGACGGACAAGAAACCGATCCTGGTGCGCAACCCTGCGGCCATCCGGCCCTGGCAGCATGTGCTGGAATGTCTGAGCGGTTATCTTTGGCTGGGGGCGCGCCTCAGCCTGGAGCCGAAGACTTCCAGGCTCGCGGGCCCATTCAATTTCGGTCCCGAGCCTTCGGCGCGACAGCCGGTTCGCAGGCTCGTCGAAGAGATTCTGAGCACGTGGCCAGGCCAATGGGTGGACGGCTCCGACCCCAACAGTCCGCACGAGGCGGCGCTGCTCTCGCTTTCCATCGAGAAGGCCGGCGCTCTGCTGGGCTGGTATCCGTCCTGGGATTTTAGGGAAGCGATCCAGCGAACCATCAGTTGGTATCACGAACGACACGTGGCGAAGAACCCGGACATGTTGGGGTTTTCCAACACACAAATCGACGAATACGTCCAAGCGGCTCGAAGGAAGGATTGGCCTTGGTCCAGATGAAGATGTGTCCAAACAACGATGGCTCCAGTTCAAACCGCCCCAGCGGAGCTGAGGAGGCGCGGCTGGAATGAAAACTCGATCCTCTGTCTCATGAGTCTCTCCTTTAACTGCCGTTCCTGCGGCAGCGGTCAGGGTGCCCTGATTCTTGACCTCGGCCTGCAGCCGCTGGCCAATAACTTGCTGCGCCTGGAAGACCTGTCCAAAGCCGAACCGAAGTTCCCGCTGCGACTGGCCGTCTGCCAGTCCTGCTGGTTGCTGCAAATCCTCGATTTGGTGCCACCGGTGCAGCTCTTTTCCGAGTATCTTTATTTCTCCTCGTTTTCGGATCTGATGCTGCGCCACGCCAAACAGGCGGCGGAGCGTTACATCAAAGAATTTTCCCTGGGCCAGCAGAGTCTCGTCGTCGAAATCGCCAGCAACGACGGTTATAGCCTGCAGAACTTCCAAAGCCATGGCGTGCCTTGCCTGGGGATCGAGCCGGCCGCCAACATTGCCAAGGTCGCTCGAGAAAAAGGTATCGAAACACTTGTCGGTTTCTTCGGCAACGATCTGGCTAAGGAACTGGTTGGAGCAGGCCCGGCGCCCATCGTCCCCCTCTCTTCTCCCTCTCCTCCTCCGGAGGAAAGGGCTGGGGAGAGGAGGCCGTTTCCAATACACCGAGGGACAGGTTCGTGGGGAGGGGGACCCGACCAGGAGAATGTGGGCGCAAGACCGGCTGAGAACGTGGAGAGCCGCCAGGCGGACCTAATCCTCGGCAACAACGTCTTCGCCCACGCGCCGAACACAAACGATTTTGTTGCCGGGCTGCGCACGCTGCTCAAACCGGGTGGCCGCATCATTCTTGAATTTCCCTATGCCGTTGACCTGATCGAAAAGGGCGAGTTCGACACCATTTACCATGAGCACGTTTTTTATTTTAGCCTGACGGCGCTTAGACCTTTGTTTGAGCGGCAGGGCCTTTCCATTTTTCATGTTGAACGACTGCCGATTCACGGCGGCTCGTTGAGATTGTTCGCCGGCCTCGACCGCGCGCATCCGATGCAGCCATCGGTCGGCCTGTTGCTGGAGGAAGAGACGCGCAAAGGACTTGGCTCGCTCAGTTATTACGAAGGATTTGCTCAGCGCGTGGCGCAGCTCAAGCACTCGCTGGTCGGCCTGGTCCAACAACTCAAACAGCAGGGCAAATCGGCCGCCGGTTATGGCGCGTCGGCCAAGGGCAGCACGCTGTTGAATTTTTTTGGCCTCGGCAAAGGGGCGCTGGAATTTGTCGCCGACCGTAGCACTTACAAGCAAGGCCGACTTACCCCCGGCACGCACATTCCGATTGTGCCGCCCAGCCGGCTGCTGGAAAAGATGCCTGATTACACGTTGCTGTTGACGTGGAATTTCGCCGACGAAATCCTTGAGCAACAAAAGGCCTATAGGGAAAAGGGCGGCAAATTCATCATCCCCATCCCGAGCGTCAGGATCGTTTAAGAACTGGCCCCATGAAATTCTCCAAAGCATCAGCACCCGGCCTGTGGCTGGTCGAACTGGACCTGCGCGAGGACGAACGCGGTTTTCTGGCCCGCACTTATTGCGAAACGGAATTCGCCGAACACGGCCTCAACACGCGCTGGCCGCAATGCAACCTGACGCTCACCAACAAACGCGGCATGATTCGCGGCCTGCACTTTCAGGGCGAGCCGAAGCCCGAGATCAAATTGATTCGCTGCGCCGCCGGCGCGATCTTCGACGTGCTGGTGGACATGCGACGCGGTTCGCCCACTTTCGGGCGTTGGGATGGCTTTGAACTGACGGCAGAAAATCGGCTCACGCTTTACGTGCCTGGCGGGTTTGCTCACGGCTTTCAATGCCTCGCCGACAACTGCGAGGTATTCTATCAAATGTCAGAGTTTTACTTTCCTGAATTGGCGCGCGGCCTGCGTTGGAACGATCCGCAAGTGGGCATTAAATGGCCCCTCCCAGACCCGATTCTGTCCGAACGCGACAAGAACCTTCCGTTACTTACTGATGGAGCTGCGGCTTAGAGTGGAGCCGTACCGCCGCGATCCATGAGCCAAAAGCCCCAGGATCCAACTCCGATGGATCGCGAACGAACCTTCACGGAATCTCCGATGAACAAACATCAGGCAGCTTAGTTAACCGATTTAACTTTGAAAATTTTGCTCACCGGCCCCACCGGCTTCATCGGCAAGGCCTTCACCCGTCTGGCGCAGAGCCGCGGCCATGAGATCGCCGGCTTGCTCATTCCCGACGAAGCCATCCCGACGGATCTGACGGCTCCAATAGCCGAGGTAGCCCAGGCTTTTCAGCCTGCGCCACGGCCTGTCGTCTGGCTGCACGGCACCTTGGAGGAAGCGCCGTGGAAGGAAATCTCCGCTTTCGGCGCTGAGGTGTGCGTGCACACGGCCTGGATCACCACGCCAGGTGTTTACCTGGAATCGCCGGAGAACGAGCGTTTTCGCGACGCCAGCTTGAGCTTCCTGAGCCGGTTCCGCGACCTCGGCGCCAACCATATCGTCGGCCTCGGCACCTGCATCGAATATCAAATCACCCAGCAGCCTTTGTCGGAGGACCACACGCCGGCCGTTCCGACGACGACTTATGCGCGGTGCAAGAACCAACTGCGGACCGCGCTGGAAGCTGACGCCAACGCCCACGGCTTGGTGTTTTGCTGGGGGCGTGTCTTTTACCCTTACGGCCCCGGCGAGCACCCTTCGCGACTGTGCAGCTCGATCATCCAGAAACTGGCGCGCGACGAAAAAATCATCCTGAAAACCCCCGACAGCACGAAGGACTACATCTATATCAGCGATCTGGCTGAGGCGTTGCTGATGGTAGTGGAAAAGAAATTTCGAGGAGTGATAAATCTGGGCACTGGCGTCGGGATAACGGTAAAACAAATTGCCCAAACCATCGGTCAAGAAATGGGCAAAGCTCATCTCGTCGAGGATGCCAGCGACCCCGAGCCGGATCCATTCCCATTCGTGGTCGGTCAGGCCCGGAAACTCAAATCGCTGGGCTGGCGGCAAACGGTGACGATGGAAGAAGGTCTGGCACGCCTGGTTAGAGCGCGCACGGCCCCGCCTCTCCGACCGGAGGGGCGGGGCGCCTCATAAACAGAGGATGCGTTGGTTTTCGAGTCTGTTCCTGGACATTCCTTGTGGATCAGGGTGGGATTATCCATCCCAATTCCTCCGACAAAAACCTCGAAGAACAGCTATTCACTATTCAGCTTCCGTCCCATTTGGTAGCTTGCCCTCAATGGATCCGAAACTCTTGGTGGATGGGCTGATTTTGTATCTTGGGTTGCTGGTGTTGCTGACCTTCCACGAGTTCGGCCACGCCTGGATGGCGTGGAAGTGCGGCGACGACACCGCTCGCCTCCAAGGACGGGTCTCGCTCAATCCCCTCGTACACATTGACCCGATTGGGACGGTGATTATGCCGTTGTTGATGATTTTTCTTTCACTAAGCGGCTCCGGGCTGAGCCGGTTCCTGGTGGGCTGGGCTAAACCTGTGCCCGTCAATCTTTACAACCTGCGCAACCGGCGCGTGGACGATATCTTGGTGACGCTGGCGGGGCCGTGGATGAATCTGCTTCTGGCGATCGTGATTATGGGTTTCGCGCGCGTGGGGCTCATCGCCAACTACGAGGGCATGGTGCAAGTCTGCTTGCAGATGGCCCACCTGAGCCTGCTGCTCTGTTTCTTCAATCTGCTGCCGATCCCGCCGCTGGACGGCGCCCAGGTGGTGCGAAGCTTGATCGGAATGAGCTATGAAGCCTATTACCAGTTCGCCCGCTATGGCTTTATCATTTTGATCATTGTTATCCAGATCCCGATCGTCCAACACACGCTCCGGACTGTGACAAACAACTCCTGGGCCATTATCGCAAATTGGTTTGGGGTGCCGCTCCCCTGATGAGCCCGCGCGCCGCAAGACCCTCACCCTTACCCTCTCCCAGTGGGAGAGGGAAAGGGTGAGGGTCAAGAGCGCGCCTGAACAATCTGCGCTTCCACCTTGGACTTTTTCCCCAGCCGGTAGAGCATTTCCCGCAATTCGCGAGCACGCGGCGGCTTGGTCAGCATACCATCAACTTGCGCGGGTAACTCTCCATCTTCCTTCATGAGCGTCCCCCAACCCGTGAGTAGGATGATCGGCGTGTCCGGCGACTCGCGCTTGAGCTCTTTGGCCACCTGCCGCCCGTCCAAATAGGGCATCCCCAGATCCGTGATCACGACGTCGAAGGGTTGGCCACACCGATTGGCCGCTTGAAACGCTTCCACGCCCGCTTGTCCGCCGTCGGCCACCTCCACACGATGGCCATCGCGCTGCAGCAATTCCTTGAGCAACTC
>WNGK01005481.1_pt1 | contig 13437 bp, 9 predicted proteins | sample 5400601 | NCBI WGS metagenome assembly WNGK01 (sample SAMN13153376, study PRJNA577476) | soil metagenome | isolation source: 60 cm soil or saprolite under Garry oak tree replicate 1 | place: USA:California | collected 2016-06-15 | reverse complement strand
CCGGCTTTGACCGCGGTTTTCCCGAGCTGCATCTGGAGCCGCTGTCCGCGGCCGACGCCGGCCGCCTGCTGGATATGCAGCCGCGGCCGCCCCGCGGGCGGGCCCGGGGGCAGGTGCTCGCCCAGGCCGCGGGTAATCCCATGGCGCTGATCGAGCTGGCCAAGGCGATCGCGGAGGATCCCGCGGCCAGCCGCCGCTGGGCCGCCGAGCCGCTGCCCCTGACTGACCGGCTGATGGCCGTCCTCACCTCCCGGTTCGCCGCCCTGCCCGAGCCAGCACGGGCCGCGCTGCTGCTGGCCGCGGTGGCCGACGGCCCGGACCTGAGCGCAGCAGCCGGCCACGGCGCCGGGCCAGATGCGCGGGCTCTCGCGCCGGCCGAGCAGCTGGGCTTGATCGCGGTCGACCGGACCGGCCTGCGGTTCTCCCATCCCCTGGTCCGGTCCGCCATCTATCACTCCGCGCCCTTCGCCCGGCGCGCCGCGGCGCACCGCCAGCTCGCCGGGGCGCTGCACGACCAGCCGGACCGGCGGGCCTGGCACCTGGCCGCCGCGGCGCTGCATCCCGACGAGCAGGTGGCGTCGCTGCTGGAGGCCACCGCGGCCCAGGCGCAACACCGCGGCGGTGCGGCCGCCGCGGCGCTGGCGATGGAACGCGCGGCCGAACTCAGCCCCGACCGTGCCGACCAGGCCCGCAGGCTGGTAGCCGCCGCGTCGGCCGCCGTTCCCACCGGCCAGGCCGACTGGGTGCAAGATCTCACCTCCCGGGCGCTCGCTGTCACGGCGGACCCCGAACTGCGGCTGACCGCCCGTCACGACGCCGGGTGGGCGCTGGCGTACTCGGGCCGGCGCTCCGCCGCGCTCCCGGCGCTCATCTCCGTCGCCGAAGAGGCATCGCGTGACCAGCCGGCCCTCGCCTGGGACGCCCTCGCGGATGCGGCCAAGGTCGTCTACCACTCAGGCGCGCCCGCCAGCTGCCAGGCCGTAAGCCGCGTTCTCGGGCTTCTGGAAAATCAGGGGCCCCGGTCCGCCGGCCATGGCCCGCGCGCCGATGTCGGCCCGCACAGGCTGTGGATACAGGCGTGCATCGACCCGTTCGGCAGCAGAAGCGAGCTCATCTGGTACCTGCGCCAGATCAGCCGCTCTCCCCTGGAAGAGCCCGCTTTGTGGCGAATCGGTTCCGCCGCATGGCTCCTGGACGAATCCGACCTGGCGATCACCTTGCTGCAGGATGCCATGCAGCGGCTCCGGGCCCCCGGCACGCAGGGCACCAGCGGCCCGGGCCTGACCGCGCTCGGGTGGGCATACATCGACACGGGACGCTGGGACGAGGCCCTAGAAGCTGCCGCCGAAGCCGCCGGCCTGGCTGAGGCAAACCAGATGGAACTCGTCGCCGCGGCCGCCGACTTGATCGCGGCCACTGTCCTGGCCATGCGCGCCGACTCCGGCGCGGCCCGCAGGCATGCCGACCGGGCGCTTGGCCACGCCGACCTGGCAGAAAGCGGATTCGTAGCCGCCCGGGCCCGGCGGGCCCTCGGAATCGCCGCCCTGGCCGACGGCAGCCACCTCCTGGCCTTCACCCAACTGCGCCAGCTGTTCAGCGAGGAAGGCGCGCCCGTCCACAACATCTTCTCCTACCTGGGCGTCGCCGATATGGCGGCTGCCGCGGTCCGCGCCGATCGGCGGATGGAAGGACAAGACGTCCTGGAGCGGGCGCTCAGCCATCTAGGTGGAACGGTTTCTCCCCGGCTCGAGCAGCTCATCGCCCGCGCCCGCGGCATCCTCGCCGGCCCGGACGGGGCCGAAGCCCACTTCGGCAAGGCGCTCGCCGACCCCGCCGAGGACCAGTGGCCCTTCGAGCGGGCACAGCTTCGCCTCGACTACGCGGAATGGCTGCGTCGCCGCCGCCGGATTAACGACGCCAAGCCCGTACTGACCGAGGCGCTGGGAACCTTCCGGCGGCTGAGGGCCCGGTCGTGGGCGCAGCGGGCAGAGGCAGAGCTGAGAGCGTGCGGGGTGGCTGTCGCCGACGCGCCCGGCGAACGCGATGCCCTGTGGGAGCTGACCCCCCAGCAGCGTCAGATCGTCCGCCTAGCCAGCGACGGCCTGACCAACCGCCAGATCGGCGACCGGCTCTTCCTCTCACCGCGCACCGTCAGCTCGCACCTCTACCGGTCCTACCCCAAGCTCGGGGTAGCCGGCCGTAGCCAGCTACGCGACGTGATCGCCCGCGCCAGCACGCCCACGGCAGCACACGACAGCGCCGGAAGCAGGACTCTTCGCGTCCGCGACCTCGGAGCGTGATACCGGTTACGGCAACGACCTGGCTACCTGGTCACCGGCGCCGACCCTCGCGCCGGGTGCAGTCATGTTGTGGATACCCGGCCGCCGTCTTGCACCGCAAGATGGATTGTGACGAGATGAATAGCCCCCCGCCCGGCGCGGGCGAGGCATCGGCCCGCCAGGAAGCGCAGGGCAGAATCACCGTTCCAGGAGGCGCTTTCACCTAAAAGGACCCAGGAAATGAATGATCTTCTGGAAGAAGTGTTCGATGTGCACGGCGGCCGCCAGCATTCCGTCATGACCCCCTGGGCCGCCCTCCGTCCAGAAGCCGACATCCGACACCGACCCGAACGGGTCACTCATGAGCGAGAAGGAGCATGCGATGAAGGCGATCGCCATCGACGACTTCGGCACCCAGCCGACCCTGCACGATCTGCCTGTCCCCGAACCAGGCAAGGGTGAGGTGCTGGTCCGGGTCCGGGCCAGTTCCGTGAACGGGTTCGACGTGGCGGTCGCGGCCGGATGCGCGAAGGGGATAATGGAGCATCACTTCCCGGCCGTGCTGGGGAAGGACTTCGCCGGAACTGTCGAGGGCACCGGCTGGGGCGCAATGCCATGGGGTTTAGGCATTTGGGGGTTTCGGGTGGAGAGGCGCGGGTCTTGGGTGTTGGTTACGATGGGTAGCAGCCGGGTTCAGGCATGCCGGAGGCCGGCGTGTCGTGCCGGGTGGCGGCCGGTTCCACGGACCGGCCGTGCGGTTCTCCAGGGGCAGGTCTGGTGTTTTTCCTGGTCAGGCGGGCGCGTTGCAGACGGTGATGACGGCTTGGGCGGTGCTGGTGGCGGTGTCGCGGCCGGCGCCGGGGAATGCGGGGCGGGCCTTGGCCTTGCGGGCGCGGTGCCGGTTCCGGTCGGTGACGGTGCGGCATTTGCTGATTGCGCTGGTCAGGAGGGCGTAGCTGGCGGTGCCGTGGCGGATCGCGGCGGTGACGGCGCGGCGGGCTGCGGTGAAGGAGATCTCGCGGGGGCGGACGGGCTGCCCGGCGCGGCGTCCTTTCCTCGCGGGGACTGCGGCGAGGGCGGCGTCGCGGGCGACGCCGCGGGTCATCTCGACGGCGGCGGCCCAGGCGGCGAGCTCCTGCCGTACCAGGTCCGGGGTCTTCGAGCGGAGCATCGGCCCAGTGGACGGCCCGGCACCGCTGATGGCGGATTTCGCTTCCCGCAGCGCGGTCTCTGACCCGTCCCACCGCCACCGGTACAGGCCCGCGAGGTCCGCAGCCGGGTACTCCCGCCAGTCCTGCAGGTCGGTGACCAGGCAGAACATCTCCGGCACGTCCTGCCCCCCGACATCGGCGTAGTACTCGATGACGCGGACGCGCACGGTGGCGCCGTCACCGCTGATGTCCGCCAGGTAGGACCCGTCGGGCAGGAAGTCCCCGGCCCTTTCGAGCCGGATGTCGCTCTTGAGGCGGATCAGCACGTGGGTGCGGGCGATGAGACGGGCGATCCGGGCCGCGCCGGGAAAATTACGGTCGAATAGCCAGATCCGGTCCATGGTGAACACTCCGGGGTAATCGTCCATGGCCCTGTCCAGCAGTCTCTGCTCGGCGGCGGCCTTGTCCCCGCCGGAGGGGCCGTGCGGCATGCCGAACAGCGCGCGCGTGGAGGCGTCGTTCAGCATCAGGGCCCGCAGCTGCGGGAACGGCGCGGAATCATCACCGGTCCCGGTGGACCCGAACGCGGCCCGGTTCGCCGGGGTATCCGGCATCCGGATCAGCGTCCCGTCCGCCGACGCGGCCTTCAGCCTGCCGATGATCACCGCGCGCCAGTCATGCTCATCATGCTCGTCCCGGGAGGCGCCCAGCACGATGGCCTGCAGCTCTTCCAGCGGCTCCGGCCCGATGGCCTGCCGCCACTGGCCGAACGCCCGCGGCGACGCCGGCCGCCACTGGCGCGCCCACGGCACCATGGCCAGGTCCCCTGCCAGCGCCAGGATCACCTCCCGGGCATCCGCGTCCGGCATCAGCGTCATCAGCACGATGGCGCGCAGCACGAACGCCACGGAAAGCAGCCGCTTCCTTTTCCCTTTCACCGGCCCGGCCAGCCGCGTCCCGTCCGCGATCCCGTCAATCACGCCATGGCCCGCCGCGGCGTCCAGCCGCTCTTCCAGCGGCCCGAGCGTCGCGTGATCGCACGGGCTGCCCTGCGCCTGGACCTGCCCCCGCCGCCGCACCTGCGCCGGTGCCACCAGCACTATCTTGCAGAATGCCACCAGGTCCCCGGTCCGGATCCTCGCCGCCCCCGCAACCGTCAGCGCCGACCGGCCGCCCGCCCCCGGCGGCGGCACCAGGTCCGCCACCCGTACCGCCACCATCAGCGCCCCGCCGCCGGGAACCTCTCCCGCCGCGGCGGCATCCTCGCCGCTGCTGGCAACGGACGGCGGGACAAGGTACAAAGACACGAGAGGCTCCTGGGACGAAGGGTGACTTCAGCACTCCCTCTTCTACCAGGAGCCTCACCCGCTTCCCCGGAGTTCAGCCAGGCTGAACCGGCCGCAACCGCACAGCACCGCCTGCCCGGCCGCGCCGGCATGCACACCCGCCACCAGGCCGGCACCGTCGAGGCCAGCCGCCAGAACCCCCCGCCAGTCACATAACGTGACCATCACCTGAAGCCGCCCGCCCCGCCCATCCAGCCTTAACCCCATGGCATTGGGCTGGGGCGTGCAGTCACTGCGAGTAGGAGACACCGTTTTCGGCGTGGTCATGAAGGCCGCGCTCGGGGACGGCGCCTTCGGCGAATACGTCACGGCGCCGGAGGCCTACACCGCCCGGGTCCCCGCCGGGCTGGACCTCGCCGCCGCCGGGGCGCTGGGGCTGGCTGGCACTGCGGCGCTCAATGCTGTCGACGCGATCGCCCCGCGGCCGGGCGAGACCGTGCTCGTCTCGGGTGCCACCGGCGGCGTCGGTGCGTTCGCCATACAGCTCGCCGCGGCCGCCGGGGCCTATGTGATCGGCAGCGCGCAGCCGGGTGCGGAGCGGGCCTACCTCCGCGACCTCGGCGCCGACGACACTGTGGACTACACCGGCGACGTGCCCGCCGCGGTGGCTGCCCTGCGCCCCGACGGCATTCACGCCGTGGTCCACCTGGCCGGCGACGGCCTGGAGTTGGCGGACCTGCTCGTGGCCGGCGGGCGCATCGCCTCCACCCTCGGCCTCACCGCGGACGACGTCGGAGGGCGTGCCGTCCAGGTCATCCCGGTCATGGCGGCGCCGGTCCGCCAGACCCTCGAACGGCTGGCCTTCGACGTGGTGGCTGGCCAGCTCACTGTCCCCGTGCAGCGGACCTACGCGCTCGCCGACGTCCCCCGGGCTCTTGCTGATTTCGCAGCGGGCACCCGCGGGAAGCTGGCCATCAGCGTGGCATGAGCGCGGCCCTGAGCCACCTTGCTGGGCGCCGCCAGGCCCGCGGCTCGCTGCGGGTTCGTGCTGTGCGTCAGGGCGGGTACGCGCTACGTCTCGCGCGGGGCGACCGGCGGTGTCGCGGTCGGCTCGAAGGCGGCAGAAAACAGGTAGCTGGTCGCCAGGCTGCGGTAGGGCCGCCATCTCTCGGCGATGGCGAGGACCTCCTGCTGGGCGGGGAGGTGATCGAGCTGGTAGGCGGTCTGGACGGCTTTGCGGAGTGCGAGGTCGCCCGGTAGGACGACGTCTTCTCGCTGGAGCGCGATGATGAGGGCGCCCTGCACGGTCCACGGGCCTATCCCCGGAATCGCGGTGAGCTCTGCCATGAGCTCCTCGTCGGGCAGCCTGCTCAACACGTCCGCGTTCAGTCGGCCGTCCGACAGCCGCCCGGCGAGGTCGCGGAGCGTGCTGATCTTCCGCCACGAAAGCCCGGCCTCGCGGAGCTTGCCGGGATCGACTCCCAGCAGCTCGGCGGGTGAGGGGAGATGGCCGTCGAAAAGTGCCTCGATGCGGGCAATGGTCCGCCTGGTCGCTGCGACTGAGAGCTGCTGGCCGGTGACCTGGAACAGCAAGGCACCGTATAGATCCATCGGCGGGAGCTGAGCCATCCACGCCCGGGGGTCGAAGGCCGGCCGGTCGTCGATGAGCCGCGCCAGCACGGGGTCGGCGTTGCGAAGGTAGGAGCGCGCCTGCTGCAGCCACCCGGTGCGGCGCGAATCCTCGGTCACAGGCCCTGCTCCCTTCACCCGGCGGGTGTATTCCTGCACCATCTTCATACCTGAATCTGGCAAGTTGCCGCGGTCTTGGTCTCACCCGAGGCTGCCAGGATGGTGGCGTGGACATATTGAGCAGCCGGATTCTACTGCGACCTGCCGACCTGGACCGAAGCCATCGTTTTTACCGGAACGTGCTTGGCCTGGCGGTCTACCGGGAGTTCGGATCTCCGGCTGATCCTGGTGTGGTGTTCTTTCTCGGCCCGGGATTGCTGGAAGTGTCCGGCCGCGCGCCCGGCCCTCCGGGACGGTCGGTGATGATCTGGCTCCAGGTGCGGGACGTGGGCGCTGAGCATGAGCGGCTAGCGGCCGCCGGCGTTCATGTCCTGCGCGGGCCCGAGACCGAGCCCTGGGGTCTGATTGAGATGTGGATCGAGGACCCGGATGGCGTCCGGATCGTTCTCGTCGAGATTCCCGCCGATCATCCGCTCCGCCGCGACTTGCGGTCCTTTTCGCCGCCAACATGATGAACCGCACGCGGCATGAAAATGAGATGGTTTCGCTGTTTTGGGTGCGCGTGGCAAGGGCTGGGCTGCTAACGTCAGCGGGCCTGGCTTGAACACGCTTTCCTCAGGTGGCACGTCCGCCCGCTGACATGGTTCGGTTGGATGGCCTCGTCTGCCGCCCGGGGCACTCTGGCGCCAGGGGCGAACCGGGTGGATCATGGTGTGGCCACGTCACGCATATCGAGGATCTGCCTGGGAGTGCGCCATGACCACACCGAAGACCCCGGTTGTGTTCATTCACGGCTTGTGGCTGCACGCCACTAGCTGGCAGCCGTGGATCGACCTGTTCGGGGAGGCGGGCTACGAAGCGACGGCGCCGGGCTGGCCGGGCGTGGCGGATACCGTGGCGGAGGCCCGTGAGCACCCGGAGCGGCAAGCGGGCAAGGGCATCGCCGATGCCGTCGGTCACTACGCCCGGATCATCGGCGCGTCCAAGCCGATTGTCATCGGGCATTCGTTCGGCGGCCTGGTCGCCCAGAGCCTGCTCGGCCAGGACCTGGCCGCCGCGGCGGTGGCGATCGATCCTGCGCCGGTCAAGGGCGTGCTGGTGCTCCCGCCGGCGCAACTGCGTGCTGCCTTCCCGGTGCTGGGCAATCCGGCGAACAGGAAGCGCTCGGTCTCCCTGACCGCGGTGCAATTCCGCTACGCATTCGGCAACGCGCTGTCCGAGGCCGAGTCGGCGCAGTTGCACGACGCATGGACCATCCCGGCGCCAGGCCGGCCGCTGTTCGAGGCGGCGTTCGCTAACCTCACCCCGCATTCCCCGGCGAAGGTGAACACGAGGAATTCCGCCCGCGGGCCGTTGCTGCTGATCTCCGGGCAGAAGGACCACACGGTCCCCGACTCGGTCACGCACGCGACCTTCAGCCGGTACCGCCATTCGACGGCGGTGACCGACCTGAGGCGGTTCGCCGACCGCGGTCACTCGCTCACCATCGACAGCGGGTGGCGCGAAGTCGCCGACACCGCACTGAACTGGCTGACTGCCCACAAGCTGTAGGCTCGGCCACCTGTCGCAGCCCGGTACGTCAGGGCAGGAAGCCCGGCGTCACGCCAGCCAACACTCACACAGCGGCAATTGCGGATGGCTCAGTCAATGGCCCCGGATCCTGCCGGGCCGGGTTGCCCGGCGGCGGCTGGTGCCCATGGCCCGAGCTGAAAGTGTCCTGGAAGGTTGCTGTAGGTGACCCGTTTTTCAGCGGTCTTTCACGAACCGGCCGCACGCTGGGAGCCGGTTGCCAACGGATCCATTGTGCGACTGCCGCTGCAACTGCACCACCGCGCATATTCATGCCGTGGCTGATGAGGGTCTCATGCCGGGACTGGTAGCTCGGCCTCCCGCCGTCCGACTCCAGCCACCGGCGCGTCCTCGCCGTTCTCGCCGTTCTCGACACATGAAATTCTTCATGCCGGATAGGCCCCCCAAATCAGCTCGTGTAATCCACCTCGGACCAGTCGACCCCCTCGCCGGCATACCAGTTGATTCCGGTCAAGTTCCTGCGCGTGCTTACCTGGAAGCCGGGCTGCGCGATCCAGAGCCAAGGGGCATCGTTCACGATTATCCTCACACAGCCCTTGTGCTCCTCGACTCGCTGATCCCAATCGAGTTGGGGGCGCCCGGCCTTGGCCAAGCAGGCGTCGGTCTCGGCGCTCTTGTATCCTCCCCAGTTGTTGGAGCTCTCTGACTGGTAGAAGACCCCCAGCGCGTAGGCGGGGTCTGGCGTATCGGCCCCAAAGGTCTGGAAGAACATCGGCCGCTCGCCAGTGAACAGCGCGTTCGTGTACGTCGGAGGCGGGAGCGCCTCGAGTTCGAGCGTCACTCCGACGTCCGTGAATGCGCTGCGCAGCTGAGCTCCTACAGGCTCCCCGAGCGGCTCCGCGGTGCTGTAGGCCAATGTCGTCCTAAACCCGTTCCCATGGCCGGCCTCCCGCAAAAGCTCGCGCGCCCGACCGGGATCGTAGGTGTACGGGCTCAGGTTAGGGTCGAACCCGGCGGCGTGATCCGAGAGCGGGCCGTGGGCCGGGCCGGCGAACCCTCGGTAGACCTTCTCGAGGATCTGCGGATACGGCGTCGCATATGACAGGGCCTGCCGGACCCGGACGTCGTCAAGCGGCGGGTACTTCGGGTTCATGGGGCAGGACGCGATGACATAACCCTGGAAGTTCCACAGGCGCAAGGCATCGCTGTTCTGTACCCGTTGCATGTCCGTGGGCAACAAGTACTGAGCGACCTGCGCTTCTCCGGTCATCAGCATGGCGAGCCGGTTGGACGACTCCGGCACCGCCCTGAACGTGATCTGGTCGAGTTTGGGAGGGAAGGGATGCTCCTTGTGGGCCGCCCAAACGACATGGCGTCCGGGGCTGAGGTCAGCGAGCTTGAACGGGCCGAAGCCCGCGTCGTGGTTCTTCAGCCAGCGCTTCGCCCAGGGATCGCTGGAGGTCGCGTGGCTCTTCGATAGCTTGGAGTCGGCGATCACGCGCCAGAATGTGCTCAGCGTGAGGAGCAGGTCAGGCCCCGGCTCGGCTAGCTCGACGCGGACCGTGTACTTGTCGAGGACCTTCACGTCTCCCGGTCGCTCGATCGTGGAGAGCGTGTTGTAGAAGCTCGTGATGCCGTGCAGCGCGAAGCTCCGGTCGAACGCCCACTTCACGTCCGCGGAGGTGAACTCATTCCCCGCGTGGCTTGGCCACCCCTTTCTGAGCGAGAAGGTGTAGGTCCTCCCGCCGTTGGTGACTTCCCAGCCCTCGGCCATGCGCGGCTCGGTGATCTCGTCGAAGTTCTCGGCCTGCCAAGCGAGGTCGAAGCCGCCCGGCTCGCCGGGCGCAGGAATCTGCTTCCAGCGGGTCAGACGGTCGTTCAAGTTGAAGATGTGGTCATACACCTCTTTGCCGAACACGAGCTCCCAGTCGAGACTAGGAGGGGTCGCCGGTGCCGCGACGAGCAGCTGATTAGAGGGCGCGGCTGTGCCACACGCCGCGATCGCCGCTCCCGCGAACGGCGCCCCCACGCCCATCGCCGCCGCGGACTTCAGGAACGACCTGCGGGTCGTCGGACGGCACAAAGCGCCGGCGGGTGGGCTATTGGACTCATCCGTCATAGTGCTTGCCCGCCCGGGCATTGAGGGCGATACCCATCGGGAGAGGGTTCGGCACGCGTGGCGCTCTTCCAGACGGAAGCCGGGTGGTCTCCGACGGCGCCCCTGCCGGGAGAACCGCCGAGACAGCCACAGACGGCCAGACCGTCACCCCTGGGCCCCTCTCGACCGGCTAACCGTCACCCTAGCGCACTGTGCGCCGACGTCCAACGCTCCTTCCGCCGACGATGGCGAAAGAGGAGAATGGTCCCATTCCCGACTGGGGGAGGAGCGTGCGGCCCCGGCATATCGCGCCAGTAGCGTTGGTTCTCGGGTTGATCGTTGTGGCTTTCCTCGGAACCCGCCTGCTCGGCGAGCGAGACGCGCGACAAGACTCCGAGCACCGCGCCGAGGTCGCTGCCGCGCAGATCCGCGCGCGCGTCGAGCAAGGATCCTCCCTCGCCGAGAGCCTCAGCCGGTTCATGGTGAGCCTCGCCGGGAGCCCGGACGCGAGCCAGGAGTTCGCGAGCACCGCATCGAGATGGCTCAGCCCGGCAGGCTTCCCCGCCGCTGCGTGGATCGAGCAGGTTACGGGTTCTCGGCGTGTCGCCTACGAACGGCGGACCGGCAACCCCATCGTCACAATCGACCGGCAACTCAGGATCGTGCCCGCCGGTTCGCGGTCCTCGTATCTGCCGGCGACTCTCGTCTCCGGCATCCCTCCCATGGAGACGCCCGGGATTGATCTCGGCAGCGAATCGGGCGTGGCTGCGGCGGTGACCCGTGCGGGCGCGCTTGATGAAGTACGCGCAACCCCTCTCACAACCCTACGAGACGGCGAGGAGGGGCTCTTTCTCATCAGGTTCGCTCCCAGCCTCACCGGGGGGGTCGTCAGGACGGCGTTCGTGGTGTTGTTCGTGTCCGAACCCTCGTTGCGCGCAGCGGTTACAGACACGGCGCCGGTGCGGCTCGCCGTCGGCGGCACCTCCGTTGGAGGTCTGGGGGGAATTGCAGCCGCGCGTAGCACGTTCACCGAAGCCGGACGGCGATTCGAGGTTGCCGTGCCGCTGGAACCGGTCTCTGGCGCTGCGGTGGTCCTGCCTTGGATCATCCTCGCCGCCGGCCTCGTCCTCGCCGCCCTCGCCGGCGCGCTCGGCGTCAATGCGGCGCGGCGAGCCAAGGCGAAGGCCGAGGTTGACCGCCTGTTCACGCTCTCTCCGGACCTGATCACGGTGGCGGGATTCGACGGTTTTTGGAAGCGCGTCAATCCGGCCTTCGAGACGCGCCTCGGTTACACCCAGCGCGAGGCGCTTGCGCGACCGTACCTGGAGTTCGTCCACCCGGACGACCGCGAGCAGACCGAGGCAGAGGCACTCCGCCTCGTAGAAGGCAAGACGATGCTTGCATTCGAGAACCGGCTCGTCTGTAAGGATGGCTCGTACAGGTGGATCGAGTGGACGGCGACGCCCGTCCCGAAGGAAGGCGTGCTCTACGGGGTTGGGCGCGACGTGACGGAGCGTCGGCAGGCCGAAAGCGAGCTGAGACGGCTTGCGCGCGAGCAGGCGGCGAGGCGTCGTGTGGCGACGCTTGTCGCGACGGGCGAGTCGCCGGCGGAGGTCTTCTCAGCTGTCGCGGAGGAGGTGGAGCGGCTTCTCGACGCCCAGGCCACAGCGATCGGGCGGCTCGAGCCTGATGGGACGATGGCCATCGTTGCCAGCAGCGGGACCGCGAGAGACGAACTGCCGGTAGGCAGCCGTTTGAAGCTCGAGTCGGAGTTGGCATTGACCACGGTGGTACGAACCGGCCGGTCAGCTCGCGTCGACGGCCACGGCCGCGCCTCCGAATCCGTCAACCGCAGGGCGGAACGGTTGGGGATTCGTGGCACCGTGGCGGTCCCGATTATGGTCGAGGGGTCTCTCTGGGGGTCGATTGCCGCCGGGACAGACCGCGAGCAGTTCCCGGCCGACGCGGAGCAGCGCATGGCAGAGTTCACGGACCTGGTCGCCACCGCGATCGCGAATGCGGATAGCAGGTCACAGCTGGCCTCCTCGCGCAGGCGGATCGTCGCGGCGGCGGACGAGGCTCGTCGGCAGATCGAGCGAAACCTCCACGACGGCACGCAGCAGCGGCTGGTTTCGCTCGGACTGGCGGTGCGCGCCGCGGAGGCGGATGTCTCTCCCGACCGGAGCGACCTGCGAGTCGAGTTGTCCCGGATCGCGACCGGGCTGATGGATGCGGTCGCAGAGCTGCGCGAGATCTCTCGCGGGATCCACCCGGCGATTCTTTCCAGGGCCGGTCTCGGCCCGGCCTTGCGAACGCTCGCGCGCCGCTCGACGATCCCCGTTGATCTCGACGTCAGGACGGACACGCGCCTCCCGGAGCCGATCGAGGTCGCGGCGTATTTTGTTGCGTCGGAGGCCTTGGCCAACGCAGCGAAGCATGCCCAGGCGTCGCACATGGAGGTTTCGCTCGCAATGCGCAACGGCAGCCTGGTGCTGTCGATCCGCGACGACGGCATCGGCGGAGCGGATCCCGGTCAGGGCTCGGGACTCGTCGGCTTGCAAGATCGCGTCGAGGCGCTCGGTGGGACGATCAGGATCGATAGCCCGCCGGGCGGCGGAACGTCGCTCGTCGTCACGCTTACGCTCGACGTCGAGCCGACGGGATAGGAACAGGCAGCGGGACCAAGTAGCGCTTGCTTGGCCGTTCGGCAAACGGCTCGGCCGAGGCTCGCGGCAGGAGGTTGACCTGGCCAATGGTTCCCATATCAGTGGCGTGAGCATCGCATCGAGTAAGTCCTGTGGCGTGCCAGAACTCGTCCAGAGCATCTGACCTGGGCTTTTACCCTCGGCGCTCATGCTTTTCTGCCTCGTCTATCTGCTCATGGTCCGGTCGTTCGACTGGCTGGCGCTGCTCGCGCGTAGCGATACCTCCAAGGAAGTGGAGATCTTGGTGCTGCGGCACAAGGTCGCGGTCCTGCGGGGCGCTGAGCACGACGTGTGCCCCTTCTGCGACGAGTACCTAGGCGGCAGCGAACCCAAAACCGCGACTGCCGCCGGTCACCAGGTAACACTCTCGCGCAAGCCAAGATCCATTTGGCCATTCTGCCCCGGGTGGGGCGGGTGCGCAGCCGCGGATCTGTCGGGCGAGTCAGTCCGTCACGTGGTGCGGGACGCCGGGCATGCCAGCCCAGGCGACCAGTGGCTCAGTCAGCTCACGCCGAGGCCGTTCGCACGGCGAGGTCGTTGAGGGCCTCGAGGGTGGATTGCGCGGGCTCGTCCAACGTGGCCGTGGACTCGTCGGTCAGCGCGGTCAGCGCCGCGACCTCGTCATCGGTCAGTCTGTGG
>WNGK01008444.1_pt1 | contig 13438 bp, 15 predicted proteins | sample 5400601 | NCBI WGS metagenome assembly WNGK01 (sample SAMN13153376, study PRJNA577476) | soil metagenome | isolation source: 60 cm soil or saprolite under Garry oak tree replicate 1 | place: USA:California | collected 2016-06-15 | reverse complement strand
GGCTTGTTGACCGCCGTACTGGCAACCCACGAGGCTGAACCCGGCGTCTTTTACGCGGCGAACAACAAGGGCGCTTTTCGTTCGGCCGATGCTGGATCAAGCTGGGAAGCGCTCCCCATCCGCTGGCCGCAGGGCATGCTCATCGGCCGCGCCCATGCATTGGCCGTGGGGCCGGAATAGCCAACAACGGGAGCGGCTCCGAAAAACCTTCACGGGGCGGAGCAAGGAATTGTATCAAGAATTGTGGGCGTAGCAGCGCACCGATGGCGCGAGCAAGGGCTGGTCAATCATGTGCTGCGGCAACAGGTCAAGGAGCGCAAAGCCATCGCGGATGCCGAGTTAGAAATGCACAGGCCACCTGGAAACGTTTGCTGCCGTTTTTTCAACTCCCCGGCACCATCACACAGGACGCCACTCTGGTTCAGGTCGAACTCCGCCCGTTCAACGACCGCATGCTCAATCGAGACTTGGTCATCCTATGTGATCGCGTCAATCAGGCGTCACCTCGCCTGCCCGATGGACGCCGCCTCTCGTTCACCATCCGGTCCTCTGGTTGCATTCTTGCTGCGCAGAAAGTGGGAAAAATACCGTGACTCCCTGATGATGTGAGCGAAAGGAACAGGACGCGCCAACATCATCTTAATGGGGGGTTTATTTGTTCGGGAAAGGGAAATGATCATGTTTTTGGGAGGGCGATACCAGGTACAAGAGCCAATAGGGCGAGGTGGAATGGCCACGATTTATCGTGGTCGAGATATGCTTATGGATCGTGTCGTGGCCATCAAAGTGCTCCGTGAAGTGTGCAGCACCGATTCCAAGTTCGTGACGCGATTTCAACGCGTGGCGAGAACAATGGCTGCATTGCAGCATCCCAACATTGTGCACGTCTATGACTATGGACAGACGGATGGCATCTATTACATGGTCATGGAGTTAGTGGTGGGAACCGACCTGCGCCGCTACTTGCGTTATCGTGAGGTTCTCGATGTTGATCGTGCCGTCATCATCGCGCATGATGTCGCACTTGGGTTAGGTGCCGCTCACGGTAGAAGTATCGTCCATTGCAATGTGAAGCCACAGACTATCCTGATAGGGCGTGCTGGTTCGACTAAGCTCACAGGCTTCGGTATAGCCAGTGTGCATAAAGATATCAATGCCGAACGTCTCACGACAACGGGTATGCCGTTGGGCACTGTCCAGTACTATGCGCCGGAGCAGGCCCAGGGCGAGATTGTCAGTCCCTCTGTCGATGTGTATGCTCTCGGTATGGTCATGTATGAGATGCTTACGGGGCGAACAGCATTTGACGGCGATACCCCTGTGGCAGTGGCAATGCAGCATATTCAGGACCAGCCAGTGCCACCCAGCCAGTTCAATCCCGCTATTCCCTCAGCACTTGAAGCAATTCAGGCTGGAAAAATGCTTGACAGAGGGGAGGGCAGACAGTATAATCGGAGGTGTCAGCATGGCTAAGCCGGTGTAGCTCAGGGGTAGAGCACTCGCGGCAATTTAACAATCAAGCCGATGTAACTCAGGGGTAGAGTAGTCGCTTCGTAAGCGACCTGTCGTCGGTTCGAATCCGACCATCGGCTCTTTTTTATTCTATAGATGATATTACTTCTTCCCAACTATCCGTCTCATGTATCTCTCTCCAATGCCGTTTTGCGTGGCAATTCACACAAACTACGTCGCATTTCTTTATTTCCCTTGTTATTTGCTTAATACTGGTTGCTCGCGATACGACATTGGCAATGGTAAAGCTCTTGTCTGCCCTGTTGCGATGATGAAACTGTAGCACTGCTGGATGGCTGATACCACAATCTATACAGTAAAGGGTACTTTTGTACCTCCTGAACCAATCTCGTATCTCTCTTTGTCGTTGCTTTTTTCTTTCTATTACCTCTTCCTTGTGCCTCTTATACCACCCATTTTGATAGATGTATGCGTTCTTCCGACAATGCCACCGATGCCGAAGCTCTTGTCCTCCCTATCACGGTGGTGGAATTGGATACATGCAGGGTGATTCTCGCCACACTCTACACAGCGCAGTTTACTCTTATATCGCCTGAGCCATTGTCTTAACTCTTCATTATGCTGTCTGCGCTTTTCTAGCAACCGCTCTTTGTGCCGTTGATACCAGCCTTTGTTATATTCGCGAAAGTAGGCTCTGCGCTCTTCGTCGTCTTTGAAGGCCATCTCCCTCTCCTGGCATCTCCATGCGAGTAGTCTGAGTTCTCTCGTGAGAGAACTCAGACTATACTCAGCTAACTTGTATACTCAACTATGGGAACGGCGTCTAAGGGTTCGGTATCGCGCTTGCGTGCCATGTCCAGTTCGTACTCTTGCTCCCACTGGCGATATTGCGCTTCCCAGTGTGCGTACTCGTGGGCTGAAGCGGGGAAGAGTTGTAGGCTCATATTCCCAAGAACACACCCGATGCTATAGAACCAGGCATCCGGTTCATCTGGATAGCCCATCACGTCGAGCGCGGTCTGTCGCACCCCTTCTAACAATTCCCTCTCGGTATAGAGGCGTTGGTCACAAGCACAATTCATCGAGCAATCGCGCCGCCCGATTTCATAGCCGCGCTTGCTATCCCGATGGGTCAAGGCGGCAAGCGTGCGGACATCAGCACGAAGTGCGCCGGTATCGGGCAAGTGAATGCCGCCGTGCATCATGCCAAAGTAGAAGCCAATCCAGGGAAGTCGTTCGTCATGCTGGCTTTCAAAAAAGCCCTTGTGCGCACTCTGTTTCAGGTTGTCGATCAGGTAAGTATCCGGTAACGGGCTGCTTCTTTCCCAGTCCCCATAAAGCGACCACCAGAGCCCATTGCGGTAACAGGTCAGAAAGTCGGGGGTTTCAATGTCGATCAAGGCCGTGACGTGAAGTTTTTTGGTCACATATATGGTTGTTGGCATGTCGTGCAATCCTTTTCTGACTTGACGTGTCAATGCTTCCATGTCATACTCTCCACGAGAACGAAGCTACGATTACAACAGTGGTGGACGTTCTCACCTGCTAGCCTGTCGTCTCGCTCACGATAGGCTAGTACGATATCACCCCCTTTTCTGCCGTGGTTATGGTGTAACGAGAAGTAACATCACGTTTATGAAACTGTTCAATTTGGTCAATATACATTGGTGGCGATACTCATCTTAGCTTTCTCTCTGCAAATTTCATGGCACATGTTTAATAGTACCCTAGAAAAATTGAAAAATCAACGCTTTTTTTACTATTTTTTTCAATATTTATCAATTTTTACGAATAGCTTTACAATTGTGCTAAGATATGGACAAAATATTTTGTCCATAGGAGTAGTTATGTCCAAGTTAAAAGAGCTTCGTATCAAGGCTGCCTTGAATATTTCTGAACTTAACCGCTTGTCAGGCGTATCGCGTCCAACTATTGAAAAGATAGAAAGGGACGAACCCGTGCGAGCTGATCTTGCATCTGCTCTCTGTCATGTGCTGTCTGAGAAGCTTGGCTACGAGGTTACGATAGAGAGTGCAGAAATTAAGGTGTTGTAGGTTTGCAAGAGAGGCAATAATGGGCAATCGGACTTATACTGTTTACGCTCTCATTGATCCCAGGGATAACAGTGTCAGATACGTGGGTATCACTGAACAACCACGTCGACCTCTCAGAGTCTGCCGTCGGTTCAATCCCGACCACCGGCTTTTATAATTCATAATCCTTCGCCCACAATATTCCTTGTTGCTGATTGTTTTTTGTTCTCTTCAGGCGTAGTTTGGCCTTTGATCCATCTGGAACATTATCTTCGGGTATGAGATAGATTTTCCCGTTATCAGGACAATAGACCGCAAAGTATTCAATTTCTCCTCGATATCCTCCTAGAACATGTCCTTTACCAGGTTTCACCAGTACACTTATGGTACTAAACTCTATTCCGGCCTCATCATCATAAAACCAACCCACTTTACACTGGATACGTACTAATCTGGCAGCCTTGAATGCGTCTCCTGGTTCATAGTAGGCAATATCATACCGTCGGTGGTCGCCCCAGGGAAGCAAAACCTCTTTACCCATCTCCACTAATTTAGCAAGAATGATCGTCTGTCCAACAAGTCCTCGTTGTGCTGTATTCTCTTTATTTCCGATTAAAGGCATGCACTTCTCCATCACGATATTTATTGCTCAGATATTCGCTATTTTAACACTATTATCTTTCGGTTTTGTATATTTTCTCAACAAATCCTGATAACTCGTAATCTTTTGCCCAACGAATGCCTTAGCGGTATCAAGTCACAACAGAATCAATAGCTCTCGATAAATAAATGCTTGTGAAAACCTCTCTGGCACAGTATAATCATCCATAACTTCATGTATAATCTACTGCTCATTTAAAGGTGGGAGGGTTGCCCATGGTAGCACCTGTACCGCAGACAAATACATCATCAAGCTCGCTGCACTTTTTCAGTATTATGACAATTACCAGAATATGCGTCAATACCTTGCTTTTGGTGCGAGAATTGGGTACGCTTTGAGCGGAGCAAACAGTCGTTATGAGGGCCAGAGCAGCGCAAGCTGCGGACCTGAAGTTGGAGGTATGAACCGATGATACGTACAGACTATCCAGTGCAGTTCTCGGTGGACTACCAGGACCGCCCGCTCAATCGCTTGACCACGTTTTTCAGGATCTTCGTCGCCATCCCGATCCTGATCGTCTTGGGAACAGTGTCGGCCGGCACCTACGAGGCGAGCAACCGCGGCAACACGACCTACGTCATCGCCGGTGCCGGGGGCCTGCTGTTCCTCGGCCCGCTGCTGATGATCCTGTTCCGGCAGAAGTACCCACGCTGGTGGTTCGATTGGAACCGAGAGCTGCTGCGCTTCGCGAACCGGGTGGCTGTCTACCTCGCCCTGATGGACGACCACTATCCGTCAACGGACGAAGAGCAGTCGGTGCACCTGGACTTCCCATATCCGGATGTGCCGCTGGACCTGAACCGGTGGCTGCCGCTGGTCAAGTGGTTCCTCGCGATCCCTCACTACATCGTGCTGTTCTTCCTGTACATCGCGATGGTCGTGGTGGTCATCGTCGCCTGGTTCGCAATTCTCTTCACGGGCCACTACCCGAGGTCTATGTTCAACTTCGTCGAGGGCGTCATCCGCTGGAACAACCGGGTGGTTGGCTATGCGTTCATTCTCGTCACGGACCGATACCCGCCATTCCGACTGGGCGTCTGAGGCGAGAATTCCCAAAATTTACATCCGGCCTCCTGCCTGGCTTCCCAGCTTAGGTTGATGCGTATTTGACGCTCCTTGTGGGCGTCATACTTAAGCTACTATTCTCCCCGCATTCCGTTGTTCTCCATAGGAGCCGAAGTGACTATACGAAGTGTCTTACATGAAATTGGCAGAGTTAAACAGGTGCAGGTGCAGAGGTCTGCTCTCAAGGTGGGGAAGCGGCCACATGCCTATTATGATCCCACGCCCCTGCTTGCGGTTGCATATTTATTGGTGACGCCTCATGGAGCTATTGGTGTCACTACAGAGGGTGAGCAGGTGATGGATGTACATCACGCGCATCGCCCTGATTCACGTAATCACGAGGGGTTAAATGATCTTTCAGTGGGATTTACCAGTCATTATGCGGCAATGCGAGCGCGCTTTGGTACGCAGATTTTTGATGGGTGCGCGGGTGAAAATATTCTTGTGGAGACCGAGAGGCCGTATATCCCTGGTGATCTCCAGGATGGGCTGGCTATTCAGAATTCCGCGACGGGTGAGATAGTGTATCTCGGTGGTCTGAAAGTGGCCGTGCCGTGTGTGGAGTTCAGCCAGTACGCGGCCAATTTTGGCATGCCGCTTCCTGCGCAGGCATTGAAGGAAACGCTACAATTCCTGGATCATGGTCAGCGCGGCTTTTATGCGAAGCTGGCAGCGCATCAAACCGGGGGAAGTATCCAGGCGAATGATCGCGTATTTGTAGTAACCAATAATGCTGGTTAACTAGTAGGAAGCTTGCTATAGATTTCAAAGTGATGGCCATCGGGATCGGCGAGATTAGCCGCGCGGACTCCCCACGCTGGTCGATCCTGGGGTGCCGCGACCGGCGTAGCACCGCGCTCGACAAGATCGGCATAGGTAGAATCAACATTATCCACCTCGAAGTCGAGCACTGTCTCACGACCCAGAGGGGCCAGAGCAGCTTCGCCAATTGCGGAGGCAAAAGCGGCACGGCTGAAGAGCTCCAGCCCGGCGGTTCCCATATCGAAGTACGCATAGCCTGACGCCTCATCGCTGTAAGACACAGGAAACTTTCCCGCGTCGCGCCAGAATTTGAAGGTTGCCGGAAAATCGTTGACCAGGAGACGGACGCAAATGAATTTCATGATGTGCTCCTCATTTATTTGCACTCGAACTTTTGTTTTCATTGGACAGGTGTGAGCTCTGGCGAAGGTTTCCCAGGCAGGCTCAACAGAGTGAATTATAGCACGGAAACAGCGAGTAGTATTGTGACTACTCCCCACAACTAAAGTTGGGGGCTTCTAGGGACAAGTCCCAGGCCCTGCAGTCCCAGGGCACGAATATTCAGAGCAGCATTGAGGTCTCGATCAAGTTGAACAGAACAGCACGGACAAGCGAATATCCGCTCACTGAGGGGCATCTTTTGCCGATGCCCACAGGTACTGCATGTCTGACTCGTATAGGCCGGATTGACAGCAATGTACAGTCTCCCAGCTTCTTCCGCTTTGGAGTGCAATTGACTGAAGAATGCCGACCACGAGGCATCTGCAATGCTTTTGGCAAGACAATGGTTGTGAGTCATCCGGTTGACCTGCAAGTCTTCGACACAGATAACTCCAAACTGATGGACGATCTTGTGGCTTTCCTGATGGGTGAAGTTGGCACGTCTGAACGCTATTCGTTCGTGAATACGAGCAACGGCCTGGCGATGCTTGCGCTGTTCAGGAGAACCTTTTGCCAGTTTGCTCTGCTTGCGTTGCACCTTTGCCAACGCCTTTTCTTCTTTCCTAAAGAAGCGCGGGTTCGCTATCTCCGTTCCCTCAGAAAGGGTAGCGAAGGTCTTGAGTCCCACGTCAATCCCTACCTGGGAAGGCACACCGGGCAAGCGGAGAGGTTCGCACTCAACCGAAAAGCACACGTACCACTTGCCAGTAGTGGAACGTTGGATGGTACAGGTTTTGAGCTTGCCTTTCAAGGGCCGATGATAGACCATCTTCACCGAGCCAATCTTGGAGAGAGTGACACGAGTCTCATGGGTGAGGCGAAATCCACTTGCCCATAGAGGCTCAAACTCTTGCCCTCTTGCTCATAGGCCGTTTTGCGCATCTCAAGCAAGTGGTTATAGAGCCAACGGCACTCTTCCAGGGTTTCTTTGAGCTTCTTTTCTTGTTTCTTCGTCGGATACAGGCGATACTCAAACGTTTTACGCATACCTACCTTTTAGCACAAATTAGAACATGTGTCAACAGGATGAGGGATGCCCAATCCAGTCCCCAAACAAGGAACGCGCCTGATATCCCCATGCTTGAAAGCAGGGGCTTTACGACGCGCGCTTTGGTAAAAACGCTACAAGTAAGAAGATTTGTGCTTTCATTTTGAACCCGCACCATTAGTTAGTAGCGAGTGAAGAGCAAGATTCAGAAGGTGAGTCTCATTCGATAATAGCGCACATCTTCAGAGAAAGAAAATATCAAACTTGATCGCGCCGACAATGCGCCAGTAGATCGCAAGAGGGGGGATGACGATGGAGGTTACGAGCATTTCCAGGATATGGCGTGGTGAATGGGAGGTGTGGCGCAGGCGCAGCAAGACGAAACGAGCCGTCAGGTACAGCCATACGCAGCATGCTGTGAGCGCGAGCCACCAGGCGCCTGCCAGGGCTGCGATAAGAGCGATTAGCAAGGCGATGATGATGCAATAGTAGTGCACGGGGGGTGTGGACTGGATGCGCTGGCAGTACAGGTTCGGGTGTTTTTTGTAGAGGAGCGCGTTGAATATACTTTTGCGCTGCTGCTTGATGCTGATGCCCCAGCGCGCCGGACGAATTGGATGCACAACGACTGCTTGAGGTGCGCTCACCAGTACGGCTTTCTCACGTTTGGGGAATGCTTCGACCAGGCTGAAGACGAGGTCGCTGTCCTCGCGCCAGGCCATGGTGAAGCGTTCATCGAAGCCGCCTACCATCGCCAGGGCGCAATGGCGATAGAAGCAGTTCGCGGTGATAAATTCGACTTTGGTGAACATAGCGGCGTTGTATTCGTAATCGGTTGGTGTATGGTCGAGGGGCACGATGAGCTTTCCTGCTACGCCGACAATGTCCTCATTGAACGCGGCGAGGCCCGCGCGCAGCCAACCGGGGGAGGGGAGACAGTCGTCGTCGGTAAAGGCGATAATCTCACTGCGAGCGACGCGCCAGCCACAATTGCGAGCAGCTGCCGGGCCGTGCGCGCCGGTCACCGGGAGATAGCGAAAGGTATAACCGCAGGCTTTGTGACGCTCACTCCAACACTCAACCTGCTGACGAGTGGCATCACTGGCCGCATCGTCCACGACGATCACCTCAAAGTCTGTGGGAGAGATGTCTTGCTGGGTGAGCGCATGCAGGCAGTGTTCCAGGAGGTCAGGGCGTTTGAAGGTGGGAATTACTACGGAAACACGGTACGTCATGTCTGTTCCAGGCACTCCTATATTTTCTCCAGCAAGAATGGGCCGATGACCAGCGCGTCAAGCGGGGATGTCCAGAAGCACTCGATGGCGTCACGGGGCGAACACACAATTGGCTCTCCGCGCGTATTGAACGAGGTGTTGACGAGCACGGGTACTCCTGTCTGTTTCTGAAACGCATGAATCAGGTCGTAATAGAGTGGGTGCTGCTGGCGATTGATGGTCTGTATGCGCGCTGTACCATCGACATGGCGCACGGCAGGAATGCGATCAGCCTTATCCGGCAGCACATCGAAGACGAAGAGCATGAATGGCGAGACACCGGCATGGTCGAACCAGTTGCCCGCTTCCTCCTCTAACACCACCGGGGCGACAGGACGAAAATCTTCGCGGTCTTTGATGTCGTTGAGGCGCGCCTGCATCGATGCATGCAGTGGAGATGCCAGGATGGAGCGCGCTCCCAGGGCGCGCGGCCCAAATTCCATGCGATGCTGGAACCAGCCAATCACTTTATCCTGGACTAACAGTTCGGCAACCTGATCCACGATGTTGGTTAAGCGGCGATAGGGCAACTTCGACCACTGTAGAAACTGTTCGATCTCGTCATCGCTATAGGCTGGTCCGAGAAAGGCGTGATCCATGCGATAACGCCGCTCACCACTTTCCCAGGCCCCGGCGCGTTCCTGCGCATCGATCCAGAGGGCCGCGCCTAACGCGGTACCAGCGTCGCCAGCAGCAGGCTGCACCCAGATATGTTGAAATGGCCCCCGGTCACGCAGTCGGGCGTTCATCACGCAGTTCAGAGCAACGCCGCCAGCCATGCACAGGTTGTCGGCCCTGGTTGTGCGGTGCAGCCAGCGCGCGAGTTCCAGGAGGGTCTCTTCGAGTACCAACTGCAAGGAGTGCGCGATATCGTAGTGACGCTGCTCCAGTGGGCCACCTTTTCTGCGCGGTGGGCCGAAGCGCTCCTCAAGATGGAGAGGTTGTATTGTATATTGGCCGTCTTCACCGATCTGGATGAACTCACGAAAATCAGCGACATAACGCGGTTTGCCAAAGGATGCCAGCGCCATGACTTTGTACTCGTCCGAGGAATGCAAAAAACCCAGGTAGGCTGTTACCTCTTCGTACAGCATACCGAGTGAGTGCGGCATATTGACCTGGCCTAGCCAGCGCAATTGATTGCCTGTACCCAGGCTATAGCTGGTGGTGGCTTTCTCGCCACGACCATCGAGGGTCAACACCGCTGCATCCTGAAAAGGCGAGGCATGAAAGGCGCTGGCAGCGTGCGCGATGTGATGTTCGACAAAATGCCAGCGATAATGCTCAGATTTAGAAGCCTCGCGAAAACGAGCCTGCAAGTGGTGGGGCGCGCCGTCGAGCAAGTGGCGCGGCGCGTTGACAATCGACGCCAAAAAGAGTGGGTCCCAGGCCGATTCCCACTCGGCAGGGGTTGGATGCGCGCTCGGTTCCAGGGGAAGCGCAATGGTTGCCTCATCACGATGGCCACTGAGCAGCAGCCAGGGGTCGTAGGAGTACGCGACGTGATCAATATCTGCCAGGGTTATACCGGCTTCACGCAAACAGTAATCGATGGCGTGAAATGGTAATTCGTAGGTTGAAAAGGGGATGGGTCGCTTGCCGTGCTTCACATGCGTGAAACGCTCTTCTTCAGCCGCCGCGATGACCCTGCCATCGTGCACGAGGCAAGCAGCAGGATCGTGGTACACGGCGTTGATGCCCAGGATATACATGCATACTCCTCGTCAATTACCCCACGGCTAAAGCCGGGGGCTTGTGTCTGGACTCCACCGCAATTCTGCATAGCGTTGCCGCCGTGCCGCTTTGGCTTCAGCATCCGACACATCAGGGCGTATCGACAAGACGCCCGTACTCATCCAGTCTTGCCGGACAAGCAGCGTTCGCAAGGTGATATTCCTGGCACCCACGAGGTCGGCATGGAGCGAGAAATGGCAGGTTTGACACACGAAGACCAGCCCCTTGTTTGGGCGATTGTCAGGCGAAACATACCCACATGTGGGACATGCCTGACTGGTGTGGGAGGCATCGACTTTGAGAGCCATACTTCCATTCAAGGTGGCTTTGTAGGCAATATAGCCATGCAACTCTGCAAAAGCCCACTTGGATGCATAACGGTTCGCCCGTCGCTGCTTCCTGGTGGCTTTCTTGCCATGTGTGCGACTCACTCGCTCTCGGATGTGGGTCAAATCTTCCAAACCGATGATGCTGTGTGGGTACGAGGTGGTGATGCGATGACTGATGGCATGGTTCACAGCCTGTTTCAACCGTCTCTCCCGTCCACTGATGGCGACCAGTCGCCTCGTAGCAGAACGGGTGCCTTTTTTCTGCAACCGTTTGGTCAGTCTTGCATAGTGGTCGGCTTTGGCGCATACCGCCTTGCCAGAAAAGAAGGTGATGTGATTATTGGTATCTGTCGAGACGGCAAGATAGCGCTGCCCGACATCCACACCAACGACTCCCTTGTGCGTTTCGGGTGTTGGGTCTGCTGCCTCAACCTCAAGACTCACCAGCAAGTAGAATTGCTTGCGGGCTTTGTCATACCAGAGTTTAGCGGCTCCCATATGGGCATCCTGTTGGAGCAACGTCACATGCCTGCTGTACCCCGTGTAGGGGACGATCATGCGGCCTTGCAAAGTCAGGATGCTCACCTGCGCATCTTCCTTCAGGCTATAGTCCCGATGGTAGTTATAGGTCAGGGTAGGAGAGACATACTTGGGGGGCTGATCAAGCCCCTTGTAATGTTTCTTTGTCTTGCCGGCTTTGCGCAAGGCGGCATTCTGCTTCACCTTCGTCCACAAGGTGGTGTAGGTCGCCCCCACCTGACGGGGGACATTACAAGCCATTTGGGCTGGCAGATGATACTGCACCCGTATCTCATCATAGCACTCCCGCTGCAGGGCACGGCCACTGCTCATCTTGCCATGCTCGAACGCATAGCGAGAGACATGGTTCAAGGCATCGCGGTACGCCAGTTGCGTTGCTCGCAAGGCCTGGAATTGCTCAGGGGTCGTATGCAGTTTCAACTTCGCCGTTATGATCTGTTTCATAGCTCTAGTATAGCAGATATTCACACACTTGTCATATATGGGAGAGTGCGTGAAAGAACACCCCCTGCCCAAACAAGGAACGCCGCATTTCTCCCCATGCTTGAAAGCAGGGGACTCCTGCTGCGGTTTGTTGAAGCTGAACCACCTTGATTGCAAACAACGGCAGAAACCGTCTCGAGAGTGAAGGCAGGTGGCACTTAACTTCTACACGAGAAGCAAGCCTCTAGTGTTTCATGAGCCATCGGATTGAGACAAACAGAGAAACTCAAGCAAGAGGAGGACAAGATTCCCAGAACTGCTGCACCAGTTTCTCTACTTCTAAGAGTGGCAGGTGCATCGACAAGGGGACGGTCAGGTTGAACGTCAGAATCTTGCGGTTCAAGGAGCGTAACTTCTGGTCATATTCGGCCGCGGCTTTTTCGATGGCGGCGTTGTACGCGCGCTTTTCGCTCTCAAAGGGAGGCACGCGGCGGGCACGCAGCGATTTACCCTGACTGCACAGGCGGGCGAGCTTTTGCTCTATGCGTTCGGTCTCGTGGCGAATTTCTTTGAGAAGTTCTATTTCCGGTGGAGCGTACCCTTCATTTTTCAGTAAGCGGTACGCGGTAGATTTGTCTCCAGCGTAGGGGTCATCGTCGAGGTTCAGCGGCTTACCTGTACCTGGCAGATTGGCAATCCTGCCTCGCCGTTTGCCTGCCTGCTGCGTTGCCTGATGCTGCGCTTCCTCAATAGCCTTATCGTTGATGGCTTTGCGCCAATCTTTGAAATCCATAGGTCACTCTTCTAGAGGGTATGGGCAATCTTGTTACTCTTTTATTATAGTATTTTTGATCACCTGTCTTGCAACCTCGTATACTTCTTCCAGGGGCATAGACCGTTCGAGGGCGATGCGCCGGCATTCTTCGTATTCTGGCGCGGCGCTGATGATGCGATCTCCCAGCCGCTTTACTTTGATGGTCATGATGCCCAGCGGGGTCTCGATGTCCTGTTGGGTACGCTGGGCTTTGCGCCGCTCTACCTGCTGGAGACGCAGGCCGAGGGTACTGGTTTCACTCAGGAGCAACTGCGCCAGCGTGTCGCCGTCTTCTACGCGGCAGATGACGCTGAGCAGGACGGCGGGGCGATTCTTCTTCATCTGCAGCGGTAGATAGCTGACATCCAGCGCTCCCGCCGCTAACAGGCGCTCCAGCAGGTCGCCAAGGGCTTCGCCGGTCATGTTATCTATGTTGCTTTCAATGACGGTCACCCAATCGGTGTCGGGGAAGGTATTGTCCGCTCCTGCCATGGGTACTCCAAGCGGACGCCCCAGGCAGAGGCGCAGGCAGTTGGGCCAGGGGAAGGATTTGCGGCCAAAGCCATAGCCGACGCGTTCAATACGCATGGCTGGCGTTTCAAAACGGGCCAGCGTGGCGAGGATGGCCGCGCCTGTGGGTGTCACCATTTCGCCTTCGGCCGGACTGGGCTTCCAGGGCGCGGCTACACGCCGCAAAATTTCCAGGGTGGCGGGAGCAGGAACGGGCAACAGGCCGTGAGCAGTTTTGACATGACCGCTGCTCAACGGCAGGGCCGAGGCGTAGAGGGCAGCGATATTTAACGTCTCGATAGCGAGGGCGGCTCCGGTGATATCGATGATGGCATCAACGGCGCCGACTTCGTGAAAGTGTACCTCTTCCAGGGTGGTGCCATGCACGGCG
>WNGK01005478.1_pt1 | contig 13439 bp, 11 predicted proteins | sample 5400601 | NCBI WGS metagenome assembly WNGK01 (sample SAMN13153376, study PRJNA577476) | soil metagenome | isolation source: 60 cm soil or saprolite under Garry oak tree replicate 1 | place: USA:California | collected 2016-06-15 | reverse complement strand
GGGGCCGGGGGCCTGGCCGAGCGCGGGCGGCTGCCCGTAGGGCCGTCCGACGAACTTATGCTGCTGGTCAGACTCGTCGGCAAAGAAGATTCTGGGCATCTCGGAGGACGCGGCGGGCTCGTGCTCGGCTGCACCAGCCTTGTCGGCTGCACCAGCCCTGTCGGCCGGACGTGAGTCGCCTGGCGCACCAGAACCGCCATGCTCGCCGGTGCTGGCGGGCTGGCCGGTGCTGGCGGGCTGGCCGGTGCTGGCGGGCTCGCTAGTGCTGGCGGGCTCGCTGGTGCTGGCGGGCTGGCCCGGGTCTTGCTGGTCGTGGTCGCCCGGCGCTGGCGGCGGGCTGATGTCGGCGGGCAGTACCGTTCCTCCGGTCATGGCGAGCTGCTACGTGCGCTGAGTCCTATTTCATCATTACTTGCCGGTGCCTCTTACGTTGCGACGAGCGCGCCGCGCGGTGACGAGCGCGCCGCGCGGTGACGGGCCCGCCGCGCGGTGACGGGCCCGCCGGCTGGCGAGTGCCGGGAGCGCGAGCAATCGGCCGGCCCGCCAAGATTACGCCGATCCTGTGCTGCCGGGACACGCCCGACACCCGGCGTGCCCCGCCACCCCCGCCGTTTAGGGTGGCCTCATGCGGTCACGCCTGGTTGTCCTGGCCTCTGGCGAGGGGACCCTGCTGCAGCATCTGATCGACGCGTGCGCGGCCGACCATACCGGGCCGCAAGTCGTGGCGGTTGGAGCCGACCGGCACGGCACCAAGGCGGTCAGCCGCGCGGAGGCGGCCGGGATCGAGACGTTCGCCTGCCGGGTCACGGACTTCCAGGACCGGGGCGCCTGGGACGAGGCACTGACGCGAGCCTGCGCCGGCTTCCGGCCCGACCTGATCGTCTCGGCCGGGTTCATGAAGCTGTTCGGCCCGCGATTCCTCGGTGAGTTCTCCGGCCGGTGCATCAACTCCCATCCCGCGCTGCTGCCCTCCTTTCCCGGCATGCACGGGGTCCGTGACGCGCTGGCCTATGGAGTCAAGGTGACGGGCTGCACGGTGTTCATCGTCGACGCGGGCCTGGACAGTGGGCCCGTCATTGCCCAGCAGGCCGTGCCGGTAGACGACGACGACGATGAAGAAACGCTGACCGAACGGATCAAATCCGCCGAGCGAGCCCTGCTCGCGGCGACCGTCATCGCGATGCTCCGCGATGGCTGGTCGGTCAGCGGACGCACGGTCAGGATCGGAAGATCGGGGGAATCGCAGCCATGAGCAAGGTGGCCATCGCCAGGGCGATCATCAGCGTCTACGACAAGACCGGCCTCGACTCGCTGGCCCGCGTACTGCACCGGGCTGGGATCGAGATCGTGTCGACCGGCAGCACGGCTGCGGCGATCAGCGCGGCCGGGGTTCCCGTCACGCCGGTCGAGTCGGTGACCGGGTTCCCCGAATGTCTCGGCGGCCGGGTCAAGACGCTCCATCCGGCCATTCATGCTGGTCTCCTGGCCGATCTCGATGATCCCGATCACGCCGCGCAGCTCGATCAGCTGCGGATCGCCCCGTTCCAGCTGCTGGTGTCCAACCTGTACCCGTTCACGCAGACGGTGGCCAGCGGCGCCAGCGAGCAGGAGTGCGTGGAGCAGATCGACATCGGCGGCCCCGCGATGGTCAGGGCGGCGGCGAAGAACCACGCTCACCTGGCCGTCGTCACTAGCCCGGGCGACTATGACCGGGTCGAGACGGCGATCGCGGCCGGCGGGTTCACACTCGGGCAGCGGCGCAGGCTCGCGGCCGAGGCGTTCGCGCACACGGCCGGCTACGACGCCGCGGTCGCGTCCTGGTTCGCGTCCGCGTACGCGCCGGACGAGGTCGCCCGCGAGTCCGGCTGGCCTGACCTGACCGCGGCCGTCTGGCACCGGCGAGCGGTGCTGCGCTACGGCGAGAACCCGCATCAGCGCGCCGCGCTGTACGGTACGGCAGGGGAGCAGCACAGCGGCGGGGTAGCCACCGCCGAACTGCTGCACGGCAAGGCCATGTCGTACAACAACTACGTCGACGCGGACGCGGCCTGGCGCAGCGTTGGCGAGTTCACCGAACCCTGCGTTGCCATCATGAAGCACTCCAATCCGTGCGGCATCGCCCTCGGGCCGGACATTGCCGACGCTCACCGTAAGGCCCACGCGTGCGACCCGGTCTCGGCGTTCGGCGGCGTGATCGCGGCGAACCGGCCCGTCACCGACGAGCTCGCGGGCCAGATCGCCGAGATCTTCACCGAGGTGATCATCGCGCCAGGCTTCGACTCCGCCGCCCTGTCGATCCTGACCAGGAAGAAGAACCAGCGGCTGCTGCGCTGCGCGCCGCTGGCCGGCCAAACTGAGCGCGTCGCCCGCCAGCCCGGCGGGCCGGGCAGCGTCGCGGCCGGCATCGAGTGGCGGCGGATCGGCGGCGGTCTGCTCCTGCAGGACACCGACACGGCGAGCGAGCCGGGCGATCGCGCGGCGGGCTGGTGGCTGGCGGCCGGACCGGCGGTCGGCGATGACGTGCTCGCCGACCTGGAGTTCGCCTGGCGTGCCTGCCGCAGCGTCAAGTCCAACGCGATCCTGCTCGCCTCGGGACTCGCGTCGGTCGGGATCGGCATGGGCCAGGTCAACCGGGTCGACGCCGCGAAGCTGGCGGTCGCGCGGGCGAGCGGCCGGGCGGCCGGGTCGGTCGCGGCCAGCGATGCGTACTTTCCCTTCGCCGACGGGCTGGTGGTGCTGGCCGAGGCCGGCGTGCGCGCCATCGCCGAGCCAGGCGGCTCGGTCCGGGACGACGAAGTCATTGCCGCCGCGAGCGAAGCCGGCCTCACCCTGTACTTCACCGGCGTCCGCCACTTCTGGCACTGACCCGGAGGTCCTTCATGATTACTACGGAAACGAGTCAGCAGAATCTGCCGGCAGCCTTCCGTGATCATGTCCGCGCCGCAGGTGAGTCGCGGGGCGGGAGGGGGCCGGGCAGAATGATGCGGTGACCGCGATCATCCTGGATGGCAAGGCAACGGCGGCAGCCATCCGCGCCGAACTCACCGAGCGGGTCGCCGCGCTCACGACCAGGGGAATCGTCCCGGGCCTGGCTACCGTTCTGGTCGGCGACGACCCGGGCAGCGCCGTCTACGTGACCGGAAAGCACAAGGACAGCGCGCAGGTCGGGATAGCCAGCATCCGGCGCGACCTGCCGGTCACCGCTAGCCAGCAGCAGGTGGAGGACGTGGTCGCCGAGCTCAACGCCGATCCCGCGTGCACCGGGTTCATCGTGCAGCTGCCGCTGCCCGCCGGCCTGCGCAGCCAGCCGGTGCTCGAGCTGATGGACCCGGCCAAGGACGCCGACGGCCTGCACCCGATGAACCTGGGCCGGCTTGTGCTCGGCGAGCCCGCTCCGCTGCCCTGCACGCCGCTGGGGATCGTCGAGCTGCTCCGGCGCTACCAGGTGCCGGTCGCGGGCGCCAACGTGACGGTCATCGGCCGCGGCGTCACCGTCGGCCGCCCGCTCGGGCTGCTGCTCACCAGGCGCAGCGAGAACGCTACCGTGACCCTCTGTCACACCGGGACCCGCGATCTCAAGGCCCATACGATCAACGCGGACATCGTCGTGGCCGCCGCTGGCCAGCCTCGACTCGTCACCCGCGACATGATCAGGCCTGGTGCGGCGGTCCTCGACGTCGGCATTACCAGGACCGACGCGGGCCTGGCCGGTGACGTGCATCCCGAGGTGGCCGAGGTCGCTGGCTACCTAGCCAAGGTGCCCGGCGGCGTGGGCCCGATGACGAGGGCGATGCTGCTCTCGAACGTGGTCACCCTGGCCGAGCGGCAGGCCTGAGGCGATCGCATGCTACTAGCGAGTAACATGCCGGAGAGCGCGATGCCAGGCCCCGGAATGCGGGTCACTGGCCCCGTTTGGCAGGCTTGCACTGCCCGGGTGGCGTTCCGCCGCGGGCTAGCACAGACAGGGAGGTCGGCCGCCGGTCATGAACATCGTCGTCTGCGTGAAGCAGGTTCCCGACACGTGGTCGGAGCGTGTACTCAAGGAGTCGGACTCCACGCTCGACCGGGACGCGGCCGATGCCGTGATCAACGAGCTTGACGAGTTCGCGATCGAGGAGGGCCTGCGGCTCGCCGAAGCGCACGGCGGCGAGGTGACCATCTTGTCGATGGGCCCCGAGCGGGTCACCGAGTCGATCCGCAAGGCATTGTCGATGGGCGCCGACAAGGCCGTGCACCTGGTCGACGCCGCGCTGGCGGGCTCCGACGTGCTCGGAACCTCGGCCGCCCTGGCCGCCGTGCTCGGCCAGATCGGCTTCGACCTGGTTATCCTCGGCTCCGAGTCGACCGACGCGCGGACCGGGGTGCTCCCCGCGATGCTGTCCGAGCGGCTGGGCGTCCCGCAGCTGTCCTTCGCGAGCAAGGTGGAGATCGACGGGACCGCGATCACCATCAACCGGCTGGCCGACTACGGCTACGACACGGTGGTGGCGACCCTGCCGGCCGTGCTCAGCGTGGTCGAGAAGATCAACGAGCCGCGTTACCCGTCGTTCAAGGGCATCATGGCGGCGAAGAAGAAGCCGGTTCAGACGATGAGCCTGGCCGACGCCGGAGTAGATGCCGCCGATGTGGGGCTGGCCAATGCCGCGAGCGAGGTCACGAGCTGGGACAAGCGCCCGCCGCGGCAGGCGGGCACGGTCGTCACCGACGAAGGCGACGGAGGCGGCAAGGCCGCCGAGTTCCTGGCCGCGCGCAAGTTCATCTGAACCGACTCGATCGATCCACCCGCAGGCTGAAGGGCGAAGGGGCTGCCGACAATGGCCGAGATCCTCGTACTGGCTGAGCACGATGGCGACACCGTCAAGAAGGTCACCCTCGAGCTGGTGACGCTCGCGCGCCGGTTCGGCGAGCCCGCCGTCGTCTGGACTGGTCCTGGTGCCGAGGCGGCGCAGGCCAGGCTGGCCGAGTTCGGTGCCGCGAAGATCTATGTAGCGGCCGATCCGGAATACGACGACTACGTGGTCGCGCCCAAGGCCGAGCTGCTCGCCGAGCTGGTCAAGCAGGCCTCGCCGGCCGCGGTGCTGGTGCCGAGCACGGCCGAGGGACGTGAGGTCGGCGGGCGGCTCGCGGTCAAGATCGGCTCCGGGATCCTGACCGACGTCGTTGGCCTCGGCGACGACCTCGGTGCCGAGCAGGTGATCTTCGGCGGCGCGATCAACGTCAGCTCCCGGGTCCGGTCCGGCACGCCGATCATCGCGGTCCGGCCGAACGCGATCACGCCCGTGGCTGCCCCGTCCGACCCGCTCGTCGAGCCGGTGAGCATCACGGTGAGCGACGCGGCGAAGCAAGCGAAGATCACCGAGCGGGTCGTGCAGCAGCGCGGCGCCCGGCCGGAGCTGACCGAGGCATCCATCGTCGTCTCCGGCGGCCGCGGCGTCGGCTCCGCCGACAACATGGCGCTGATCGAGAAGCTCGCCGACTCGCTCGGTGCCGCGGTCGGCGCGTCCCGCGCGGTCACCGACGCGGGCTGGTATCCACATCAGTTCCAGGTCGGCCAGACCGGCAAGACCGTGTCGCCGCAGCTCTACGTCGCGGTCGGGATATCCGGTGCGATCCAGCACCGGGCCGGCATGCAGACCTCGAAGACCATCATGGTGGTGAACAAGGACCCGGAGGCGCCGATCTTCGAGCTCGCCGACTTCGGCGTGGTGGGGGACCTGTTCAAGGTGGTGCCGCAGCTGGTCGAGGAAATCGAGAAGCGGTCCGCCTGAGTCAGTGCCGGGAAGGAGTCCGCCGGGGCGTTACGACCTTAGGCTCCCGTTAGGCTGGAATCACCATGGTGAACCTCGAATCTGCTGGCGATCGTCACAAGGTCGCTGACCGGCTAGCCCCCGAGACGCTGGTCTATCTCGATCATGCCGCGACCACGCCGATGCTGCCCGAGGCGCTGGCGGCGATGGTGGCGGAACTAGCCCTCGCCGGCAACCCGTCCTCGCTGCATAACGCCGGGCGCCGCGCCCGCCGGGTGGTCGAGGAATCGCGTGAGCAGATCGCGCAGGCGTTCGGCGCGCGGCCGAGTGAGGTCGTCTTCACCAGCGGCGGCACCGAAGCGGACAACCTGGCCGTCAAGGGGCTGTTCTGGGCTGGCCAGGCTGGCCTGCAGCCGCGGCGGCGGGTGCTGGCCACGGCGATCGAGCATCATGCCGTGCTTGACTCCGTGCAGTGGCTCGGCGACCACCAGGCGGCCGAGGTCGAGTGGCTCTCGGTGGACAGCGCCGGCCGTCTAAGCCCGGACGTGCTGCGAGCCGCGATCGAGCGTGATCCGGCCAGTGTGGCGCTGGTCAGCGTGATGTGGGCGAACAACGAGGTCGGCGCGGTCCAGCCGATCATGCGGCTGGCCGAGGTCGCGGCCGAGTTCGGCGTGCCTTTCCACAGTGACGCGGTCCAGGCGGCCGGGCAGCTGCCAGTTAGCCTGGCGGCCAGCGGGGCGACAGCGCTGACCGTCACCGGCCACAAGATCGGCGGGCCGGTCGGCGCCGGAGCCCTGCTGCTGGCCAGGGGGGTGGACCCGGTGCCGGTGCTGCATGGCGGCGGGCAGGAGCGCGACGTCAGGTCCGGCACCCTGGACACCGCGGCCATCAGGGCCTTCGCGGTCGCGGTCGAGCACGCCACGGCGCGCCGGGACGAGCATGCGGCGCGGATCGGGCGGCTCCGCGACCTGCTCGTGGATCGGGTCCGCGACGTCGTCCCCGACGCGATCCTGAACGGGCCGGCGCCCGGTGAGCACCGGCTGCCGGGCAACGCGCACTTCTCGTTCCCTGGCTGCGAAGGCGATGCCCTGCTGATGCTGCTCGACGCTAGGGGCATAGCCTGCTCGACCGGTTCGGCCTGCACGGCGGGCGTCGCCCAGCCGAGCCACGTGCTGCTCGCGATGGGAGCGGACCGGGCCAGGGCCAGCGGATCGTTGCGGTTCACGTTCGGCCGGACCAGCACGCAGGACGACGTGGACGCGCTCGGGGCGGCTATCGGCGACGTCGTGGAGCGGGCCAGGAGAGCGGGTCGGCAGGCGTCGCCGCAGACCGGCATGCGGCCTGCCGGATCGATCGCCGCGGCGGCGGCGTCGTGACTGCCCTGCGCGTACTCGCCGCCATGTCAGGCGGCGTCGACTCGGCGGTCGCCGCGGCCAGGGCGGTGGACGCGGGCCATGAGGTGACGGGCGTGCACCTGGCGCTGTCGGCCAACCCGAGCTCGTACCGGACCGGCGCCCGCGGCTGCTGCACTCTGGAGGACGCGAGGGACGCCCGGCGGGCCGCCGACGTGATCGGCATCCCGTTCTACGTCTGGGATATGGCCGAGCGGTTCGCCGCCGACGTGGTGGACGACTTCGTCGCCGAATACGCGCGCGGCAACACGCCGAACCCGTGCCTGCGGTGCAATGAGAAGATCAAATTCGCGGCGGTGCTCGACCGGGCGGTGGCGCTCGGCTTCGACGCCGTGTGCACCGGCCACCACGCCAGGCTCCAGCCGGCCGATGATGGCCTCGATCGCGACGCCACCGGCCAGGTTCGGCTGGCCCGCAGCGTCGACCCGGGCAAGGACCAGTCCTACGTGCTCGGCGTGCTGACCGCCGACCAGCTGAGCCGGGCCATGTTCCCGCTCGGGGACAGCACCAAGGTTCAGGTGCGAGCGGAGGCCGCCAGGCGAGGGCTGGCGGTGGCCGACAAGCCGGACAGTCACGACATCTGCTTCATAGCGGACGGTGACACGAGGGGCTTCCTGCGGCGCAGGATCGGCCCGGCCCCTGGCCCGATCGTGGACCACGACGGTCAGGTACTGGGCAGCCACCAGGGCAGCTATGGCTTCACGGTCGGGCAGCGCCGGGGGCTGCGGATCGACAGCCCGGCGCCGGACGGCAGGCCGCGGTACGTGCTCGACATCGAGCCGGTTTCCGGCACAGTCCGGGTGGGACCAGCCGAATTGCTGGAGGTCGATGACATTGCCGCTGTCAGGCCGGTGTGGTCGGGCCGGATAGCGCCGGTGGGCCCGATTGAGGCCGAAGTCCAGTTGCGCGCGCACGGCGAGACGTTCCCGGCGACCTGCTGGCTCGAGGACGGGTCGCTACGGATCAGGCTGAAATGTCCGGCTCGCGGCGTCGCCAGGGGCCAGGCGGCGGTGCTGTACGACGGCGACACCGTTATCGGCTCGGCGACGATCGCCGAGACGGCCCTGGCGTCCGTCTCGGCGCAGAGCTGAAACTCGCCAGCCGCACCCCGGCCGCCCAGAATCGCCCGGCCGCCCCGGATCGCCCGGCCGCCCCGGATCGCCCGGCCGCCAGGTGCAACGCTGAACCCCTGTTGTCGTCATAGCAGCAGCAGGGGTTCAGCGTTGTTGCGACCGATCGCGGTTGCTCGCTGCCCGCGGGTGAAGCTGGCTGAGCACCCGTATCGCGGCAGGTGCGGCCACGAAATCCAGGGGGTGGTGGACCTCGGAGCGGTGACCGGGGTAATCGCTAGGATGTGGCGGTGGTGCGTCCTGAAAGCTGGATCAGACCTGCGGGTGGAAGTCCCGTCCGGGTAGACACCGGAGTGCCCGGTAGCAGGCCCCGGTTCGTCGCTGAGAGGCGGCGGGCTAAGCGGGGTGTCGAGAGCCTCTGTGGAGGGAGCAAGCGCGCGGGCCGCAGCATAAAGCGAATCCTGCAGCCTCGTCACAATCACAATGGAGGAGCCGAGCCGGTCACTTCACGGCGAAGGCCATGTCTGGCGGGCACTGTTCCGGGGTCAGCCCGCCGGGTCCTTCCGGGGTATGGGGAGTGGCACGCGCGCATGGCCTGGTCCGGAACAGGAGAGACCCGTCTGCTCAGCCTGCGTCGGGCAAAGACCAGGCGTATAAGCCGATGGTGAAGTCGCCTGGAGGGCAGCGGGAGTCCGAGGGGGTCGTAGTACCCGTGATCGGCGTGCAGCATAACGCGCCGGGAGGGAAGGGCCCTCACTTTGATCATGCCGGTGGCGAGGGTAAGCGCGAGGGCATGGCCGGGTCTGCCCGGTCCAATTACCCCGGCGGGCTGCGGCCTGCTGTAGCGGTGGACGGGAAGCCGTCTTACGCGAAAGTGCGACAACTGCAGCGCAGGCTATGGACTGCGGCCAAGCAGTCACAGGATCGGCGTTTCCACGCTCTGTATGACCGTATCTGCAGGGGTGACGTCCTGTGGGAGGCGTGGGAGCGGGTCAAGGCAAACCGTGGTGCCGCCGGGGTGGATCGGATCACCCTGGCGTATGTGCAGGAGGTCTGCGGGGTCGCCCGCATGCTGGGCGAGTTGCAGGCCGATCTGCGTGCAGGCTGTTACCGTCCCGCGCCGGCCAGGCGCGTGGACATCCCGAAGCCAGATGGCAGCAAGCGGCCGCTGGGCATTCCGACGGAGGCGGCATAGTGCCGCACCGTCCAGTGATCCTTCTGGTTTTGTTGTCGTCACTCATCCGTTCCATCCGCTGACGGGGCAGCGGCTGGAGGTCCTGTTCGTCAAGAGGCGCGGGCCTGCCGCGGTGTTCGTGTGCTCGGGCGGGTTCAGCGGGCAGATCACGTTGCCGGAGTCGTGGACCGACCGGGGTGAGGCCGCGCGGGCGCATCGTCTGTCGGCTGATGGGCTGGCCGGGCTCGACACGCTAGTCCGCGCGATCGAGGGTCGTTGATCGCGATGGCCGGCACCGGCATACTCTTGTGTGATGAATGGCCACAAGAACGATCTCGCTGTGATGTCGGTGCGGCAGCTGCTGTCCCGCCGCCGCGCGCTGGCGGCGCGGCTGGGCGACGCGGAACAGGTGCTGGCCGGGTCACTGGCCGAGCAGACGCGCCGGTGCGGCAAGCCTGGCTGCCGGTGTGCCGACGGGGACGGACACGGCCCGTATGCCTACTTCACTCCGCGGCCGGCCGGGCGCGGCCGGGCACGGTATGTGCCCGCCGCCCTGGCCGAGGTGGTGCGCGGCTACCTGCGCAGGGGCGAGCAGGCCGAGGCGGCGCTGGCGGCGATCTCGGCGATCAACACCGAGCTGCTGGCCCGGCGGGAGCTGAGCTGAGCGATGACTGCCGCCGTGCTGGCCGGGCCCGCGCGGGCCGAGGCGGTGGCGGCGGTGGCCAACATGACCATCTCGGCGCTGGGAGGCACGAGTGAACGGCGAGCACAAGATCACGAGCTTGCACCGGGACCGGGCGGCCATCATCTACCTGCGCCAGTCCTCGATGGCCCAGGTCCGCGACCACACCGAGTCGACCAGGAGCCAGTACGGCCTGGCGGACACGGCGGCCGGGCTGGGGTGGGCGCGCAGCGACATCGACGTGATCGACACCGACCTGGGGATCTCCGGCAAGTGGGGCGTCGCCCGGGCCGGGTTCGCCGAGCTGGTCGCCCGGGTCTGCACCGGCGATGTCGGGGCGATCTTCGGGATCGAGATCACCCGGCTGGCCCGGTCCAACGCCGACGTGGCTCGGCTGGCGGAGTTCGCCCGGATCACCGGCACCCTGCTGATCGACCCCGACGGGGTCTACGACCCCGCCGACGTGAACGACCGCGTCCTGCTGGGCTTCAAGGGCACCATGGGCGAGATGGAACTGCACGTGATGGCGCAGCGGCTGCAGGCCAACAAGCGCGCCGCGGCCGGGCGCGGCGAGCTGCGCACCCCGCTGCCGGTCGGCTACGTCCACGACGAGGCCGGCGCAGTGGTGACCGACCCCGACGCCGGGGTCCGGGCCGCGGTAGCCGACGTATTCGCAGCCTTCGCCGCGTGCGGCTCTGCCTACGGGGTCGTCGCCGCGTTCTCCGGCCGCAAGTTCCCGCTGCGCGCCTACGGCGGCGCCTGGGCCGGGCAGCTGCGATGGGGGCGGCTCACCCACGCCCGCGTCGTCGGGATCCTGCGCAACCCGGGATACGCCGGAGCGTACGCGTTCGGCCGGTATGCCTCGCGGCGGACCGTCGACCCCGGCGGCACCGTGCACACCGCGATCGCCGAACGGCCCCGGGCCGAGTGGCCGGTGCTGATCAAAGACCACCACGAGGGCTACATCACCTGGGCGGATTACCTGGCCAACGAGGCCAGGCTGGCAGCCAACCGGACCAACGCCGGCGCGCGGCCGCCGCGGGAGGGCTCCGCCCTGTGTCAGGGCATCATCTTGTGCGGCAGCTGCGGCAAGCCGATGCGGACTAACTACCACACCGATCAGCGGCCCGCTTATGAGTGCAGTTCCCGCGCCGACCGGCTGACCACGCCTACCTGCCGCTCGGTCGCCGCTGCCACGGTCGATGACGCGGTCGCGCGCCTGCTGCTCGGCGCGCTTACCCCCGAGGAGGTCGCCCTCGCGCTGTCAGCCGCCGACGAGATCGCGGGCCGGCATCAGCGGGTCAGCCGGGCCGCCGAGCTCGCCGTCGAGCGGGCCCGCTACGACGCTGACCGGGCCGAGCGCGCCTTCTGCCAGGTCGAGCCGGAGAACCGGCTGGTCGCCCGCAGCCTGGAAGCCCGCTGGGAGGACCGGCTCGCCGCCCTCGCCGGGGCCGAGCAGTCACTGGAGGCCGCCCGGGACTCGCTGCCGCCGCTGCCCAGCCGGGCTGACCTGGAGAAACTCGCCGCGGACCTGCCCGCGCTCTGGCACGCCGCCACCACCAGCAACAAGGACCGCAAACGGCTGCTGCGCACCCTGATCGCCGATGTCACCCTGCTCCCGGAAACCGACCGGTCCAAGGCGCGGATCGGGATCCGCTGGCACACCGGCACCACCGACCAGATCACCGCGGCCCGCGCCATCCACCCCGGCACCGCCAGGCGCAGCCCGTCCCCGGCCGTCGACATGGTCACCCGGCTCGGCCCGGCCACGCCCACCGCCGAGCTAGCCGAGCTGCTGAACGCCGCCGGGCTGAGGACCGGCAACGGCCGGCCGTTCGACGTCAAGGCCGTCCAGTGGATCCGGCACGCCTACCAGATCCCGGCGCCGGCGCCCTATGCCGACGGCGAGGTATCCGTGGCCGAGGCCGCCCGCCGGCTCGGCTGCAGCACCGGCGTCATCTACTACTGGATCGAAGCCGCCCGGCTCGACGCCCGCCGCGGTCCCGGCAACCGGCTGTGCATCAGATGGAACGACCGCATCGAGGCCGCGTGCCGCCAGCGCATCACCCGATCCGGACACCTCAGCCCTGCGGTCCGCCGCACCAGGCCCGGCCGGGCCGCCGGATAGTGTCGGTGTCACCTGCCATGCTCACAGCAACCGAGCCCGCGAACCCAGGCCCGGCCAGCGCACACCCGGCCAGCCGGAAACATCCCGACACGCGTCTGCAGGAGGGGCATTATGAATGCACCGTCCCGGTGGTCCGCGACAGGGTGGCCCAGCAGGCGGCCAAGATCGTGCTGGAGCCGGTCTTCGAGGCGGATTTCCTTCCGTGCTCGTACGGGTTCCGGCCGAGACGGTCGGCCACGCAGGCGATGGAGCGGCTGCGTGCCGGCTTCATCGCGGGCCATCAGTTTGTCGCGGAGTTCGACATCCGCAGCTTCTTCGGCACGATCGATCATGATCTGCTCCTCGCCGAGGTGGGGAAGCGGGTGTCGGACCGGCGGGTGCTCAAGCTGGTCCGATTGTGGCTGCAGGCAGGTGTGATGGCGGAAGGCGAGTTCGAGCGGACGGTCGCCGGGACTCCGCAGGGCGGGGTTATTTCCCCGCTGCTGGCCAACATCTACCTGCACGTCCTGGACACCGGGCTGTCGGCGCGCGGCGTCGGCGAGCTGGTGCGCTACGCCGACGACGGCGTGGTGCTGTGCCGAGGTCAGGCGCAGGCCGGGGCGGCCCTGGACGCGGTCAGGGAGATCCTGGCCTCGCTGGGGCTGGAGCTGCACCCGGACAAGACGAAAGTAGTAGACCTCAGGCAGGGCCGGGAGGGCCTGGACTTCCTCGGCTGCCATTTTCATGCCCGCATGTCGGGGCGCTTGTGGGAGCAGAAGCGGATCGTCCGCTACTACCTGCACCGCTGGCCCTCGCAGCGGTCGATGAATCGGCTGCGAGAGAAGATCCGCGTTCGCACCGGCCCTAACCGCGGCGGGGCCGATATCCGCGAAGTGATCGCTGATCTCAACCCTGTGCTGCGCGGCTGGGGCAACTACTTCCGCACCGGGAACGCCGCCGCCAAATTCCGCCAGGCCGACGACTACACCGTCAGGCGGCTCCGCAAGCTGATGATCCGCAAGCGGGGCCGGAATCTGCGGCCCGGTCAGGTTCTGGAGTGGAACGAGGACTGGTTCAACGGGCACGGCCTGCACCGGCTGCGTGGCACCATCCGCTATCCGAGGGCAGCGTAACCATGTCAAGAAGATCATCGGTAAGCCGTATGCGGGAAAACCGCTCGTACGGATTGAAAGGGGGATGGGGAAACCGGGCCAACCTACGGCCACGGCGCCCCTGACTACCAATGA
>WNGK01005928.1_pt1 | contig 13440 bp, 13 predicted proteins | sample 5400601 | NCBI WGS metagenome assembly WNGK01 (sample SAMN13153376, study PRJNA577476) | soil metagenome | isolation source: 60 cm soil or saprolite under Garry oak tree replicate 1 | place: USA:California | collected 2016-06-15 | reverse complement strand
CGCGACAGGTAAGAAGAGATAGTCTCGCCGGTGATCGGGGCGACGCGGGCCGGTAGCGGCGCGGACGGCTGCCTTGACGCGGTGACGCGCGCTAGCTGCGGCGGCCTGCAGTGTCGCGTGCAGGCCGGGCTGACGCCAATGTCGCGCAACTCCCTGGTGAACGCCTGGTAGCTGCCTGCGTAGCCGAGGGTGGCGATCTCACGGTGCAGACCCGGGCTTCGCAGGTGAACGTCGTCGCCGGCGCGCTGCAGGATGCAGGCGGCAAACGGGGCGTAAGTATCAGCGGCTTGCGTGCGGTGCTGCCCGGGTGCCCGGTGCCCGAAGAGGTAGGTTCGGATCGTCTTGCGGTCGTGGCCGGCCTGCCGGGCGATCTCGGACACGTTCGCCCCCTGCTCCGCCAGGGCGATCACCTGCCAGGCGCCGGCCTCGGAGATCACCGGGGCTGGCGCTCGCCTCGGGAAGGGCGGATTACGAGCCTCGTGCTGTTTCTGATCGGCGATGCGCTGATCGGCGCTGGCGCAATTTGTGCGGTCGCGACGGCCGCGGTGAGCGCCCGCGCGTTGTCGAACCCTACGTCCCCTCGCCGCTCTGGGCCCAGAGCGGCGCAAGCTGGCGCCGACTGCCCGGTCACACCGCTGCCCAGCAAGACCGCGCCACCCGGCGCAGCCCCCGTGGCTGAGGCTCCCAGTGCTGGGTAGAGAGGTGGTCATGCGCATGCTCGGCAGCGGCCCGCCACCGCACCTCCCGGGGTTCCTCAACTCCCTGGCCGGCCCTCTCGATCATTTCGGCTACTGGGCGGTGCTGCTGTTCGTTATGATCGAGGACTTCGGCGTCCCCGTGCCCGGCGAAACCGTCCTTATTGCCGCCTCGGTCTACGCGGGCGCGGGCAGGCTCAACGTCCTCATGGTCGGCGCCGTTGGCTTCGTGGCGGCCGTGATCGGCGACAATATCGGTTTCGCCATTGGGCATTACGGCGGCCGCGCGGTGGTCCTGCGCTGGGGCCGCTACGTGCGCCTCACCGAGGAGCGGCTGGACAAGGCCGAGGCCTTCTTCAAGAGGCACGGCGCCTGGATCATCACCATGGCGCGCTTCATCGAAGTGCTACGGCAGGCGAACGGGATCGTCGCTGGCACCACCGGCATGCGGTGGCGGCGTTTCCTGGTGTTCAACGCCTTCGGCGCCGCCCTGTGGGTGGGGACCTGGGTAAGCCTGGGTTATCTGGCCGGGGCTCACATCGATGCGATCTATCACGACATCACCGGGTACTCCTACTACGTGCTGATCGCGCTAGCGGTGGTGTCGGCCGCGTACGTCGCATGGCACATCTTGCGCCGCACGCGCCGCCGCCGCACCGCGCCGGCCAGGGCCAGCCAGGTCCAGGCACGGTCCAAACCCACCGCCCGTAACGGACCCTGAGCCCATGCTCGACTTGCGCGAGCACGCCGTGCCTATTCCAGCCGCGCGCGCTCGGGCTTAGCCTGGCGCATACCCGCGAGCGCGCCCGCGTCACGCTCGTGCACCCACACGTCGGCCCCAGCCTGCCGGGCCGCGGCCACGACCCGTGTGATCGAGATGTGCATGGGTCAGCAGAACCGCGCGGGTGTCAGTTAGCGAGCGACCGGTGCCTTCCACGTGTGACTGTAGCTGCGCGAGATGCCCGCGCAGCCCGCCGTCGACCAGCACGAGGCCGTCGCGGTATCCAAGAGGTAGAAGTTGATCTCCGGGTCGCCGAGCCGGGTAACGCCCGGGGCCGACGACGGCGCCGCCGCCCGGCGGGAGACAGTGCGGGACATGACATCTTCCACGAGGAGTATGGCGTCAACGATCTGGGGTCCTCCCTAGAATGGGTAGGTGGGGCGACCGCTGTGCTGGATCGTGACCCAACGTTGCTCGGTGAATGACTCGATACCGGCCGTGCCACCGAACTTGCCGTAACCCGAGTTCTTCACGCCGCCGAAGGGGGCCATGGGTTCATCGGCGATGCCCTGATCGTTGATGTGGATGATCCCTGACCGGACGCGTGAGACGACATCCAAGGCTGCGTTGAGGTCTCGGGAGATGACCCCACCGGTCAGCCCGTACTCGGTGTCGTTGGCCATGTCGATGGCGGCCTCAGTCGAATCGACAGGGTGGATAACCGTCGCCGCCCCGAAGATCTCCGAGGCGAAGATGTCCATGTCGGCAGTCACGTCGGTGAGGACGACTGGCCTGATGAGCGTTCCGTTCGGCCCCTCGATCGCTCCGTCGCCGGTGAGCAGGTTGGCCCCCTTGGTGGCGGCGTTCTTGACGAGCTTCGAGATACGCTGCGCGCCGCGCGTGTTGATGAGGGGCCCGATGATCGTTGCGGGATCGGCGGGGTCGCCGACAGGCAGCGCCTTGACCCGCTCCACGTACCTCGGGATGAACCTCTCGACCAGGCTCTTGTGGATGATGATCCGGTCGGTCGACATGCAGAGCTGCCCGGAGTTCATGAACGCCCCGAAGACGGCAGCGTCGACCGCGAGGTCCGGGTCGGCATCCTCCAGGATGATCAGCGGATTCTTCCCGCCAAGCTCGAGCACCGCCGGCTTGAGATGCTGGGCGGCCTGGACACCGATCATGCGCCCGACGTTGGTCGAGCCGGTGAAATTCACCATTCGCACTCGCGGGTCGGCGATGAGGGCCGCGACCACGTCGCCGGCATCAGCCAGGTCGTTGGTGACGACATTAAGGACCCCGGCGGGGAGCCCTGCTTCGGTCAGGACATCGGCCAGCAGCAGCCCACACGTGATCGGAGCATCCTCGCTCGGCTTCATCACCACGGTGTTGCCAACGGCCAGCGGAATGGCGATGGACCGGATGCCGAGGACCAGCGGAGCGTTCCACGGTGAGATCGCCCCCACCACGCCGAACGGGATTCGCTGGGCCATCGAGTAGGCACCCGGGATCGAGGTCGGCAGCAGCTCACCCGTCGGACGGGTGATCGCCGCCGCGGCCTCGCGCAGCACCTGGATGCAAAACGCCAGGTTGAACTCCGAGAACAGGCGGGACGCTCCTGTCTCCCGGGCCAGGGCCACGATCGCCTCCTCGCCGCGCTTGGCCATCACGTCGGCGGCTCTCAGGAAGATCTCGCGCCGCTCGAACGCCCCCATCGTGGACCAGCTGGAGAACGCCGCCTGGGCAGCGTCGGCCGCCCGGGTGATGTCCGCCGGGGTGCCGGCGGCGACGCGTGCGTAGATCTCGCCGTCCCACGGACAGACGTCATCAGCGAGCTTGCCGGAACTCGCGGGGACACTCTTACCGCCGATCAGCAGGCCGCGCTCGAGGACGTCGCCGCGTTGCGGAGTTTCCGATATCACGGTCTCTACCGACATCTGGACGTCGGCGTTCCTGGCCTCAGACATTGCAATCTCCGTTCTGAAGCTGAACGCAACTGCGTTCACGGGTGTTCGGGTGGATTCCAAGGTTCGTCGCCAGGCAGGTGAGCGGTCGTCACTGGATCTTGGTGATTCGCGAGACCGGGGCATCGCTCATCCCCGAGGAGGAGCCGCGCAGCCGACCCATTTACCCAGCGCCGTTGAGCCTTCTTGTCCTGAACCGTCTCAGGCAGGCGCCGAGTGCGCTGGGCTGGCAGCCCGGGGACCGGCTGACCCTGACCGCCGCCGCGGGTGTGGTCATCACTCGCCGCGACCCGGGCGGCAGCCCAGGCAGTGTCGCAGCGCGCGAATCACCATGATCCGGCGACAATCTCTCACCTGGTCGGCGGCTAGCCTGGGTCCGTCGCTAAGGCTCGCAGGATCAAGGAGAAGCGGGCATGACACTGGAAACGAGCAGATCATACGGCAGACCTACGACCCCGCCACTCCAGACCCGAGGACCAGAGCACAGAGACCAGCAAGGAGGCTGCCATGCGCGCGATCACCGTCAGTAGTTACGGTGCCAACCCGTCGGTCACGGAGCTGCCAGCTCCGCAGGCCGGGCCCGGCCAGGTGCTTATCGCGACCCGGGCCGCCGGGATGAACCCGATGGATGTGCAGATCGCGAACGGGGGGTGGCAGGACCGGGTGCCGGGCCAGTTCCCGATGGTGCTCGGTGCCGACCTGGCCGGCACGGTCCGTGAGGATGGGCCGGGCGCGGCCCGGTTCGCGCCCGGGGATGAGGTCTTCGGGCAGCTGCTGATCCCTCCGCTGGGATCGGCCGGGACCTACGCGCAGTACGTGGCGGTCGGCGAGGACGCTCCGCTGGCGCGGATACCGGCCGGCCTGGACCCGGTCACTGCCGCCGCGCTGCCCACCACCGGCGTCACCGCGATGCAGATTACGGAGTCGCTGGGGCCGCTGGACGGCAAGATCGTGCTGATCGTCGGCGCGGCCGGCGGAATCGGCTCGTTCATAACCCAGTTGATCGCGCAGGCCGGCGCGCACGTGGACGCGGTCGCCCCGGCGGCCGAGGCCGAACGCATGACCGGCTACGGAGCCGCCGAGATGATCGACCGGGCGGCGATGCCGCTGCCTGACGCCGTCGCGCGCACCCACCCGGACGGCATCGACGTGCTGGTCGACGTGGCCAGCGACGCCGCGCAGTTCGCCGCCCTGGCGGCCCACGTGCGCCCCGGCGGCACCGTCATCACGACCCGCTACGTCGCCGATACCGAGACGCTCGCACGGGCCGGCGTGACCGGCGTGAACTTCCAGCTCTCCATAGCGGCGCCGCTGCTGGATCAGCTGGCATCGCGGGTCGCCGTCGGCTCCCTCGTCCCGCCGCCGATTACCCGCATCAGCCTGGACGACGTTCCCGCGGTGCTGGGCAACCCCAGTCACACTGAGGGGAAGACCGTCATCACCATGTAAACAAGGGCGTCTCGCCCGATGTGATGCCGGCGCCAACGTCAGATGCCGCTTCGATGACCTAGCGTATGTTGGCGAGAATTCCCAGGCCCCGCGATCCGGGAAGGCGCCGCTCCGGGACGCTCCGCAGGCCGCGGTCGTCATGCCTGCCGTGCTCGCGGCGGCGGAGAAGGCAACCCGAGATCCGCAGGTCGCGATGTTCGCCGTGGTGCTGGCACTGGTCGAGGACACGGTCGGCAGCCTGGCGTCCCTGCCCCTGGCCGTAGAGATCGCCGCCGTGCGGGAAGGCTCACCTCCATGTCGCCCGCGCCAGCGGCAGGTCGCGGACGGGCACCCCGACTGCATCGGCGGCTCATCTGTTACTCCCCAAGAACACCCCGCGCCGGGTGGCAGAGGAACTTAGCGCGGGCGAGCTCAGGGCGCTGCGATATCTCCCGACGAACTTGTCTCGGCCTGACGTCGCGGGCGAGGTGTCCCTCCCACCGAGCATCGTCAGCACTCACGTCCGCAACATCTACGCCAAGCTGTGGGTCCGTGACCGCTCTCGGCGGTACACCGCGCCCGTGAGCTGCGGCTCGTCTCAGTCGGCCGCATACACTAGCGCTACTCGGTCTCCCAGGCTTTGAGCGTGAGGCTTGTCCCGGCTATTGGTTGAGCCGGAGGATCCGCTCGGCGTTCACGTGCGCCACTCGCGCTTGGTCAGCGGGAGCCAACGGCGCGGTTCGGATGAACTGGACCGCTTTGTCGGTGGACTCAAAGGGGTAGTCGATCGAGAACGTCAGATTGTCGACGCCAACTTCCTGGATCGCGGCGATCAGCGTCGCGTGGGAGAACACGCCGGTGGTGGTGATCGCGATGTTGGTCCTGAAGTACTCCGAGGGCAGCTTTTCCAGCGGGTGCTTGAAATCGAGGACCTCGAAGCGGGAATCCAGCCGGGAGAGCTGGAAGGGAAGGAATTCCCCCATGTGCCCCAGGATGACCCGGGCGTTCGGGTAGCGGTCGAAGACGCCGCCGAGGATCAGCCGCATCGCATGTCCGCCGGTCCGTGGGGCCCAGCTCCACATCGCGGTATCCATGGCCGGGTATCCCTGCACGACCTTCCAGTTGTCGGCGGGGACGGCGTTGGGGTGGATGTAGAGCGGGACGTCAAGGTCCTGCAGAGTTTCCCAGAACCGGGCGTACTGCGGCTCGTCCAGGTAATGGCCCAGCGTGTGATCGTTGACCAGGGCTCCGCACAGGCCGAGCCCGATAGCGCGGCGTAGCTCGGCGGCGGCCTTGGGCGGATCCTGCAGCGGGATAGCGGCCAGTCCGGCGAACCGCTGCGGGTGCTCTTTGATGAGGTCAGCAAGGAAGTCGTTGGCTGTGCTGGCATCAGCTACTGCGATGTCCGGGTCCGGCTGTACTTGGATACCGGGACTGGTCAGCGACAGCACCTGCATGTCGACGCCGTTCCGGTCCATGTCCGGCAGCCTGTACTCGGTGAAGTCGGCGAGCTTACGCTGCCAGTCGGCCGCCACAGCGCTCTTTACCCGCACATGGCTGACCGTAGAACCTTCGGTCGCTAGCTTCTCGTACCAGCACGATTCCTCCAGGGCGATTATCTTCATGGGATTGTCTTTCTACTATCGGAGCGAGTTTCCTGAGTCCCGCGCAGGTTGTTCCTGCTGTGGCATCGGAGCAGACCTCTTCTTCCCGGCCGGCACGATAGGGCCCGCGCTCGCCAGATCGACGAGGCTAAAACGGATCTTCCGGCCCTGCCCAGCGCAGGCCCGTGCTTAGTCTGGGCGATGGACGGAGTGATCACCGCCTAAAACGGGCGGGATTACCAGGGAGATCACCTCGTCCTCACCGAGGAGCTGGCGGTTCCCTGGCGTTCCTGTCCGATGCCGAGCAGGGCGCTGGCGTTGTGATCGAGGATGGACCGGGCGGCGCTCACGTCGATCTGTGGGTCGTTGATGTAATCGACCGCGCGGACGAAGGTGTCTCCGTTTTCGTAGGGGAAGTCGGTGCCGAGCAGGAGCCGGTCCGCGCCGAACGAGTCGATCGCGCACCGCAGGGCGGGGACGTGCCCGTGCCCGACGGTGTCGTACCACATGCGGCGCGCGGCCACGCTGGGCGGCTCGGGCGTTTCTGGTGCCTCCCAGCGATACTGGTCGTCGGCTCGCTGCAGCAGCATCGGCAGTGCCCCGCCGAGGTGTGAGTTGATGATCTTGATGTTCGGGTAACGGAGCGGGATGCCGTGGGTGATCAGGTGCATGACCGAGATCGTGTCCTCGACCGGTGCGCCGACCATCCAGGTCAAGTGATAGTCGCCGATCAACGGCGAGCAGGCGCTGTTGCCGGCCGGGTGCAGGTACAGGACCGCGCTGCGGCGGTTCAGCTCGGCGAAGACCGGCTCGTAACCGGGCTCGACCAGCGCGTGCCCGAGGACGGTGGTGTTCATCGCCACCCCCGCCATGCCCAGCTCGTCCAGAGTGCGGCGCATTTCGCCGATGGATTCGTCGAGGTGCGGCATCGGCAGCGAGGCGAAGGCGCCAAAGCGGTCCCGGTGGCCCTCGGCCAGTTCGGCGTACTGGTCGTTGACGAACCTGGCCGCTCTGGCCGCCTTCTCCTTGTTCTCGCCGTAGGGCAGCTGCGGGCAGGCCGACAGCACCTGCATCTCGACCCCCGCCCGGTCCATCAGCCGCAGCCGTGCCTCCAACTCGGTGCCGCCGCCGGCCCCGAGGCCGCGCGCCGCGCCCGCGTCGGCCTTGCCCAGGTCCACCAGCAGATCCAGGTAGCCCTCGGTCCAGTAGTGCGCGTGCACGTCGATCCTCATGAGTTCAGTTCTCCTCAATCGCCCGGGCGATGCGCTGGCGGGTAAGCGGCAGGTCACGGACGCGGATCCCGACCGCGTCGGCGACTGCGTTGCCGATCGCGCCGGCGACCGGCCCTTGGGCGATCTCGCCCGCGCCGGTCTCGGCTTCACCGGGCGCGTCGACGATGTGCACCCTCACCTCCGGGGTTTCGGTGAACCGCAGGATCGGGTAGCTGTCCCAGGATGCCGACGTGATCTTGTCCCGGTCGAACTGGACCTGCTCGCGCAGCGTCCAGCTCGCGCTCTGCACGGCGCCGCCCTCGACCTGGTTGATCACCCCGTCCGGGTTGATGACCCGGCCCACGTCCACCGCGAGCCACAGCCTGCGCAGCCGGATATCCGTGTCTGCTTCCACCTCCGCCACGGCGGCGCAGTACCCCGCCATGCCGCTGTACCGGGCCACTCCGGCCCCGTACCCGGTGCCGTCGCGGTGGCCCCGGGTGTCCCACCTGGCCATGCCCGCCGCCTCGGTGAGCACCCGCCGGGCCCGCGGGTCGGACAGGTGGGCGAGCCGGAATCGCACCGGGTCGGTGCCGGCCGCGGCGGCCAGCTCGTCCATGAATGACTCGATGGCGAACACGTTGAGGTACGCGCCGAGCGACCGCAGCGACGATGTCCGGATCGGCATGTCCAGCAGCCGGTGCCGGGTGACCTGCAGGCTAGCGATGTCATAGCCGGGCACCGCGTTGCGCGAGGCGCCCATCCAGTTGGTCGGCTGGAGATCGGGCGCCGCCGGCATCGGACGGCCCGCGGCCAGGTGGGTCAGGGCGAGCAGGCGCGGGTCCCCGCCCATGGTGGGACGGCCCATGAAGCCGTTACTCCACACGTCCTGCCGCCAGGTCACGATCCGGCCTCCGGCGTCCAGCCCGGCCGAGATCCGCGCCAGCATGGCTGACCCCAGCGGCGACCAGCACATCTCGTCCTCGCGGGTCCACTGCACCCGGACCGCCCGGCCGGGGACCGCGCGCGCTAGCAGTACCGCGTCCATGGCCACGTCGTCCGCACCGTTCTGGCCGTAGACCCCCGCGCCCTCCACGTAATGCACCGTCACCTGCGCGGCGTCCAGCCCAAGCCCCGCCGCGATCGCGTCACGTAGCAGGAAGATGCCCTGACTGTGGCTCCACACGGTGACCGAGCCACCGTCCCAGCGGGCGATCGCACAGCTGGGCGCCACGGACGCGTGGGCAAGGAACGGCCGGGTGAACTCGGCCGCCAGCGTACGGGCGGCCGCTCCCCCGGCATCCCCGCCCGGCTGGTCAACCACGGTCTGTGCCTCCGACGCCGCCGCCAGCATGAACCCGCGCAGGTCGCCGGCATCGGGCAGCGACGGGGCCGTCCGCCATCGTGCCGCGTGCGCGACCCGCCCGGCGGCCTGCAGTGCGGCACGGTCGGTCGGCGCCACCACGCCGAGGAACGAGCCATCCCGCACCAGCACGGCCTCGCTGCCGAGATCCAGGCCAGCGAGCCCGGTCAGTTCGGCGGCTCGCGCGGGCGGCCGCACCATCCGGCCGTAGGCCATGCCCGGCAGGACCAGATCGTGCAGGAACCGCGGGCGGCCGGTCACCTTGTCGGGGATGTCCAGCCGCGGGGCACTGCGCCCGGCCACGGACCACTGCCCAGGCCTCCGGGATGGCACTGGTACCTCGGCGGGCCGGTCCAGCATTCCTGGTTTCGCCAGCGTCCAGTAGCTCAGCCGGGTTGGACCATCAGCCGTCCGGATCTGCCCGTCGGCCACATCCAGCGCCGCGCGGGGCACCCCGAGCCCGCGGGCTGCGGCGTCCAGCAGCAGGCCACGAGCCTTCGCGCACGCCTGCCGGAGCGCCGAGCCGGAGTCCTCGACCGACAGGCTGCCCGCCGTGACGCCCTCATCCGGGCTGGTGCCGGCGGACACCGGTGCTACCCGCACCCGGGCCAGGGCGACCTGGAGTTCCTCGGCGGCGACCTGCGCCAGCGCGGTCGCATCAGCCCATCCCGGTGCAGGGCCGCTGGCTGGCCAGCGTGCTGCGCGGGGCACATGGCGTACTACGCCGTGCCCGGCAACGCACACGCAGTCGCGGCCTTCCGCGGCCAGGTGACCCGGCACTGGCTCAAGGCGCTGCGGCGCCGCAGCCAGAAGGGCCGGAGGCTGACCTGGGCGCGGATGGACCGGATCCAGAAACGGTGGCTGCCCCCCGCCCGCACCATGCATCCCTTTCCCGGAGGCGCGCTTCGCTGCCACTCACCCAAGGTAGGAGCCCAGTGCGGTAATCCCGCACGCTGGGATCTGTGCGGGGGGCCGCCCGCAAGGGCGGTCCCTACCGCGACTTGAAGCGCCGCGTTCGTCCAGCTGGCTGCACCCAGCGCCGCGCTGATCGTGGCGATGATCGCCTTGTCGAGAGCGACCGAAACGAACGACCTGCTGCATGCGCGGAAGATGCGGCAGACCGGGGACCGTTGGGCGCTGTACGGCGTGCTTGCCGGGGCGACGCGCTCGGCCTGGACCTACCCGAGGTCCGCCAGCTCACCCCGGACTGCAAATCACCAGAATCAGGCGACTGCCGATCGCCGTGATGGCTACTAGTTTCGAGCGCGCCCGGTCCCTGCTCCCCGAAGGTGAGGCCCTGATGACCAGTACGCCGGTGCGCGACCCGCTCGCCGACCATCTCCTCACTCCGCAGAACACGGCGTTCCTACTCATCGACTTCCAGCCCCAGCAGCTCGTCGCGGTCCGCTCGATGGATCGCGACCTCCTGGTCAAGAACGCCGTCTCAACGGTCAGGACCATCAAGACCTACGGAGTCCCAGTGGTGCACTCGACCGTCAACGTCGCCACCGGCAGGGAACAACCGACGCTCCCTGAACTCGCCGACCTGCTGACGGACGACAGGCCGCTCGACCGGACCACGATCAACTCGTGGGAGGACATCGAATTCGTCCAGGCCGTCCACGCCACCGGCCGCCGCAAGCTCATCTTCTGCGCTCTGTGGACCGAAATGTGCATGGCCTTTGCCGCCCTGGATGCGCTGCGCGAAGGCTATGAGGTCTACCCCGTCGTCGACGCGATCGGCGGCACCTCGCCCGAGGCCCACCGAGCCGGCCTGGACCGCGTGATGCAGGCCGGCGGGCAGCCGATCAGCTGGGTCTCGCTGGCCGGCGAACTGCTGCGCGACTGGGCCCGCCCGGACGCCGCGGCGATCGCCGAGATCGTAGTCACCGATCGCCTGGCGAAGGAGCAATAACGCCCCTGCGGCCGGCCGCGACTCAAAGCATCAGTAACAGCAGAGAAAGCGTCGTGAATCTCATGTCTGATGTCACCGCTATCAGCAGCACCCGGGACCGGCGGTGGCTCATCCTCGGCGTGATCGGCCTGGGGCAGGTCATAGTGATCATGAGTCTCACGGTGACGAACATCGCGCTGCTATCCGCGCAGCGGGCGCAGGGATTCAGCACGGTGGATCGGCAGTGGGTGGTCACCGCTTACACGCTGGCCTTCGGCAGCCTCCTATTGCTCGGGGGCAGGCTGGCGGACCTGCTCGGCCGGAAAGTGACGTTCCTGGCCGGGCTAGCCGGGTTCGCCGGCGTGTCGGCCATCGGCGGCGCGTCGGTCAACTTCGCCATGCTGATCACCGCGCGGGCCTGCCAGGGCGCGTTCGCGGCGCTGCTGGTGCCGTCGGCGCTGTCGATCCTGACCACCACGTTCACCGCGCCGAAGGACCGCGGCCGGGCGTTCGCCGTCTACGGGGCGATCGCCGGGGCCGGCGGGGCGGTGGGGCTGCTGCTCGGCGGCGCTCTGACCGAGTATCTGTCCTGGCGGTGGACGCTGTATGTGAACCTGCTCTTCGCGGGCGTGGCGTTCGTCGGGGGCGCGCTGCTGCTGACGCGGCAGCCATCCCGGGCCCGGCCCAGGCTGGACATCCCGGGTGCGCTGCTGGCCTCCGGCGGCATGTTCTGCCTGGTCTACGGGTTTTCGAACGCGGCCACGCACAGCTGGCACGCGCCGTCCACATACGGGTTCCTGGCCGCCGGCGTGGTGCTGCTGGCGGCGTTCGCGGTCTGGCAAGGCCGGGCCGCCCACCCGCTCCTGCCGCCCCGCGTGGTGCTCGACCGCAACCGCGGCGGCGCGTACCTGTCAATGTTCATCGCCTCGGTCGGGCTGTTCGGGATCTTCTTGTACTTGACCTACTACCTGCAGCAGACGCTGGGCTACTCGCCGCTGGTGACCGGGTGGCGTTCCTGCCGCTCAGCGGCGGCCTCATTGTCGCGTCCAATTTGTCCACGATCGTGCTGATGCCCAGGTTCGGGCCCAAGCCGCTTGTTGCGTCCGGGCTGTTGGCCGCATCGGGTGGTGCGGTCTGGCTGGCCCTGCTGGGTCCGCACAGCGGCTATGCCACGGGCGTGCTCGGCCCGATCATCCTGGCCGGAATCGGCCTAGGCCTGGTAATCGCCCCGGTGATCAACACCGGCACCTTCGGCGTGGCCCCGCAAGACGCGGGAGAGGCATCTGCGACCGTCACCGTCGGCCAGCAACTCGGCGCTTCGGTCGGCACCGCCCTGCTGAGCACCATCTTCGCCGCCGCCGTCACCTCCTACATCACCGCGCACCTGGCCGCTGCCCGGCTGATCGGCCGCCCGGCCCTGACCGGGCTGGCCCTGGCCCACGGCTACGACACCGCGTTCTGGTGGACCGCCGGCATCCTCGCCGGCGGCGCGGTCATCGGCGGCACCCTGCTCCGCCCCGGGCCGCTGGTTCCCAGGCGCATGCAGTCCCAGGCAGATGGCACGGAAACTACGGCACAAGCGCAGGCGGGCCCCATTCGTCCAGCGTAATCGGCCGTTCCTTATCCGCATGTCTTACATGAGCATGGCGAACGGATCCCGGTGATGCAGCCGCTGTGCTCGCTATGCCCAAGCCGTCGCCCCAAGGTTCGCTAGTGTGTGCGGCCGACTGAGAGGAGCCGCAGTTTGCGGGCACGGTGGACTGCTGCCGAGCGGTCGTCGGCACCGAGCTTGATGTAGATCCTGCGGACATGCGTGTTGACGGTGTGCGTCGAGATGGACAGCTCGCGTGCGATCTCCGACCGGGACAGGTTTGTCGGGAGGTACCGCAGTACCCTGAGTTCTCTCTGCGGGAGTCACGGACGAGCCGCGCATGATGTCGAGGATGTCGGTGAGCAGCGCGGCATGTGCTGTCTCATGCCGGGGCAGGGTCTCCAGTAGCTCCCGGCAGCCCGTCATCGCGAACGGCAGGACCAGCCGGTCAGCCTCGGCGAGGCCGAGGGCCCGTTCGGCGGCCTGGTTCGCTGCGCGCTGGTCACCGAGCTCACGATAAGCGAGTCCGGCCAGCAGGTCTGCCTCAACAACGGTGACGCAACCAATGACTGGGGCCGTGCCGTCGAGAACAGCCCGTAGGGCGCCGAGGGCTCCGGCCGGATCGCGTTCTTCGAGGCAGATCACCGCGCGGGCATTGCGGATCTCCCCCGCGTTGGCCCGCTCGTCGCCCAGCCCGGCGAGGCAGGCGCGGGCTTCGCCGGGCCTCCCGGCGCGGGCGTGGGTGGCCAGCAGCCACCCGGTCACCTGGCTCGCCAGCGCGTGCGCCCCCTCCATCTGCGATCCCAGGCGTTCGGCTGCGCTGAGTTCCTCCAGTGCCTCGCGGTGACGGCCGCGGCCGGCATGAAGCCTCCCGGTCGCCAGGTGCAGCAGCTGTCTGATGTCCGGCCCGGTGTCTGTTTCCACGGCCTGTCTGGTTCGTTGTAGCCATCGCTCGCCCTCGTCGAACTC
>WNGK01015593.1_pt1 | contig 13441 bp, 16 predicted proteins | sample 5400601 | NCBI WGS metagenome assembly WNGK01 (sample SAMN13153376, study PRJNA577476) | soil metagenome | isolation source: 60 cm soil or saprolite under Garry oak tree replicate 1 | place: USA:California | collected 2016-06-15 | reverse complement strand
GGACGGCGGGATTTCGCTTAGGTTCAAGTCGGACGCCACTGGCCAGCCACCAGTGATGCACATCGTTAGCCATTAACCATTGAGATGCGTCGCAGGAATGCGAAACAAATCCATGCTATTGTTCAGTGGGCTTGGTGTAAGTCTCTTGACGATCGCCCTGGTGGTCGCGTTCTCATGCAGCAGGTCACGCATTGGAGAGATTGGCACCCGATGAACTCAAACGCGTCCGCAATGAATAGGGCATTTCTGCGTTCCGGGGCGGCCAACCCAATCAGTGGAGCGAACTGCCGCCCCGCCTGTTCTCTCGGTACGGAGTTGGAGTTCGGACGCACCGTTTACGCTGTGACTTGCGTTCCCGGCGGCCCGCGCCTACCCGGTACGACTGGGAGCGCTCGCTTCCCAAAACGCCGCACATTATACTTTCTTCATGGCCACTATCTCTGAAGTTGAGAAGCTCGCACTGGATTTACCCGAAAGCGAGAGAGCCATCCTCGCAGCCCATCTGCTGGGATCGCTTCCGCCCATTCTCCACGACGAGGGCGAAGGTATCGCCGAGGCCCTTCGCCGCGATTCGGACCTTGATGCGGATCCGTCTTCAGGGATGTCCTTGGAGCAACTTGACCAAGCTATCCAACGCCGCCGATGCTGAAGCGGCTTATCCTTCATCCGAAGGTTTACTCGGACATCGACAAGATCATGGGGTAAGAACGTTTACGGGAAAGTCACGGGAATATACTATCCGTTTTCACGGGCTGGGCGCCTCCGAGGCGCTGGCGGACCAAGCGTTCCAGCGAACGGGAGCCAGCCGATTCGCTCAGAGACAAATCGAACGTCATTGGCGGCTGGCTCTCGCCGCTGACCTTGACATTCGGGCATCGTGCATCAACATATACCTATGAACACACAAACACGGGTAGAAAACCGGGACACCATAACTGAGCGCCGTTCTAATGCCGAGACCGTCGTCGGTTTTGCAGTTCTCGGCTGTTTGGTTGCGGGCGGCGTCGGTATCGCAAAGGCATTGAGCATGGAGAGTGGATTCGACGTACTGCTCTGCTTGGTGGGCTCAGTCGCCGCGTTCAGCATGGTGTTCTACATTTATTTTCGCAAGAGTTGAATCTGGTGGATGCGCGCATGGGCATTCTCATCGTCATTGTCTTGCTCGCGCTGAGCGGTTGGACACTCTTTGCGCTCTTCCAAAGCCTGCGGCGTCAGCACGCGAAGAGTGGCTCATGGGTTGCGTTTGGTATTCTCCTTGCCTGTGGTGTGGCGCTCGGCATCTGGTGCGCATTCTATTCCGAGTATTGCGTCGGCACACGCTACCGCATCGGGAGCTCAGCCGCTTTCACCAACGTGGTCACCATCGCAGCACTCGCCACACTACCGTTGCGGCTGGTCTCATGGCTTCAGCACATTCATGGGAGCAGAGAGCCTGAGTCAGGACGTGCGGCCTAGATCACTACAGAGGTCGCTGGGATCACGTTTCAGTTCCACAGTGGGCGTCAATGGCCCGGCGTCTCTGAGGTCGGTCGTTAGGCTGCCTGCGCCCCTCGGTTATGCTATGACTGTCGCTGGATGACACATGAACCAGAACATCTCCAACAGCCAGTCGTGGCGGTTGCCCGCAAGGACGCGGCGACGTTGCGCGAGGACTTCACTGTCCAGCAGGCTTTGGACGCCATCCGGGAGCGGGGCGTCGGCGAGAAAATTGTCTATTTTTACGTGGTGGATGCGGACGACCGGCTGGTGGGGGTCTTGCCCACCCGTCGCTTGTTGACCGCACCATTGCAGCAGCGCGTATCGGACGTGATGATTGCCCGCGTAGTTGCCATTCCGCAGACGGCGACGGTGCTGGAGGCATGCGAGGCGTTTGTCATGCACAAGTTTCTGGCGTTCCCGGTGGTGGATGAGCAGCGGCGGATTGTCGGCGTGGTGGATGTCGGCTTGCTGACCGAGGAGGCGTTCGATATTGCCGAGCGCCAAGCCACAGATGAGTTGTTCGAGCGCATCGGTTTTCGCGTCTCGCAGCTGCGGGATGCGTCGCCGGTGCGGGCGTTTCGATTCCGGTTTCCGTGGCTGCTGGCGACGATTGGCAGCGGGACGATTTGCGCGCTGCTGGCAAGCGCCTATGAGGTCACGCTGGCCAAGAGCCTGGTGTTGGCATTTTTTCTGACGATGGTGTTGGGCCTGGGCGAGAGTGTGAGTATTCAGTCCATGACGGTCACGATTCAGGCGTTGCGCGCGGCGCAGCCCACATTTGGGTGGTATGCGCGAGCGTTTCGCCGCGAGGCAGGCACGGCAGTATTGCTGGGCGCGGCTTGTGGCGCGGCGGTGGGTCTGATTGTGTGGCTGTGGCGAGGCGCTGCGCTGGCGGGCTTGGCCATCGGCGCGAGCATCTTACTGGCAATGTGCGCGGCGTGCTTTTTCGGTCTGAGCGTTCCGGCGCTTCTCCACGCGCTGAAACTCGACCCGAAGATTGCAGCCGGGCCGGTGACGCTGGCGTTCACTGACGCATTCACGTTGCTGTTTTATTTCAGTCTGGCAGCGTTGCTGTTATGATACGGCAGCTTGCGAAAGTGCGCTGCAGCGAACCGCCGCCCGGCTGGGCAGTACTCCTTCGCCAAACTTTCGGAGGACAGGTCGGACGGTGAGAGAGAATTGGAATGTGGTCGTTCCAGCCGGAGCGCATTCTCTCCGGCGGTTTGGCCTTGCTGGGGGGCATTTGATGCTCCAGATTATTGACGTGGGAATCACATTAGCGATCAAGCGTATGTCTCGTGAGGATAAGCTGCGGGCGATGGAAGCACTTTGGGCTGATCTAAGTCGAGATGAGGCCGAGGTGGCCTCCCCCGGTCGGCATGGGGTGGCCCTGCGTGAGACGGAGCGACTCGTCCGAGAGGACAAAGCTGAGTTTTCGGATTGGCAAGTGGCAAGACGTAGGCTTCGGCGAAAAGCCACCCGGGTGGCATGAAGTTGCGCATTCTCGACCTGGCAGAGGCTGATCTGCTGTCGGGATTCAGATTCTACGAGCGGCGGTCGCGGGGAGTGGTGGTATTTTCTGGACAGCCTTTCGGCCGACATTGAGTCCTTACACCTCTACGCCGGCATCCACCGGAAATATCTGGGCTTTTTTCGGATGTTGTCTCGTCGTTTTCCCTATGCCGTTTATTACCGAGTCACGGGCGATGAGGTCCAGGTGTGGCGCGTTCTGGATTGCAGGCGCGATCCACGATGGATTCAGAAACAACTCAGGAACGCCTAAAACGAAACCGGATGCAGCAAACCGGCGATATGCCGGTAAGGACACTTTCCACAGCGTCCCTGATCTCTCCCTGTCCGGGTTTCGAAAGTGGGACGCTGTGGAAAGCGTCCTTACCGCCGCCGTTACTGACCGGCTACCGCAAACATTTTTTCATCTTGATCTTGTTCGACTTAACTGTCTTCCTCTAAGAACTAATCCTTATGGCCCACTTATTCCATCATCGGAGCAGACGGCAAGCAATACGGACCGATTACGGCAGAGCAACTGCGGCAGTGGATAGCCGAGGGCCGCGCCAACGCGCAAACCAAAGTGCTGGCCGAAGGCACGAGCGAGTGGAAGTTGCTTTCGGACTTTCCGGAATTGGGTGCCGCAGGGCCAAGCACTCCGCCCACCTTGCCAGGGACGGCGGCGCCGTTGGCGGCAGCGCCCAATCAAGTTAATGGCCCGGCCATCGGTCTGATTATCACGGGTGCCCTCAACCTGGTGCTGAGCCTGGGACGCGCGGCACTTATGGCTGCAGGAGTCGGGATGAATAAGCTTCAAGGCAATCTGAGCGGGAGTCCGTATGAGAAAATGATTTTATCCATGACAGGCACCATGGGTGTGATCCTTGGTTTGATTGGCCTGATTGGGGGCGCAGTGATTCTGGCCGGCGGAATCAAGATGCGGAAGATGGAGAACTACGGCCTGTGCATGGCGGCCAGCATCGTCGCGATGATCCCGTGCGTGTCGGCCTGTTGCCTGGTGGGTTTGCCGATTGGCATTTGGTCGCTGGTCGTGCTGTCAAAACCTGAAGTCAAGGCTGTCTTTCGCTGAGTGGCGGCGCGTCGCGGCCACGCGCTATGAATTCAAACGCGGACAGCGTGCCGCCGAAACTTTCGGAGCTGCGGCCCCGGCGATTGGCGGCTGCGATGGCAGTGACCGCTGCGGTGGCGGTGACCGCATTGGTCTTGTTCCGGTTCAACCCCAGCGACAGCCCCTTCTACCCGGTCTGCCAGTTCCACGCTTTGACCGGGCTAAACTGCCCGGGCTGCGGCTCCTTGCGCGCGCTGCATGAGTTGTTGCATGGCAACCTGGCGGCGGCTTTTTGTTTCAACGCGTTGCTGGTGCTCTCGTTGCCTGCGGCGTGCTGGCTGGGCGGCAGATGCGCTCTGCGGCTGCTCAAGAACCAACCGGCGGCAATTGCGATTCGCCCGGCATGGTTGTGGAGTGCGTTAGTGGTGATGCTGCTTTTCGGGGTCCTGCGCAACCTACCTTTCGAGTGCCTGGCCTGGCTGGGGCCATAGCCTGACGGCGTTGCTTCTCAGGGCCGCCCGTTTTAACCACGGATGACACGGATAACACGGATTTCTTATATCCGTGCCATCCTTGAAATCCGTGGATAAAAATCTTCGGGGATATGGTGTGAAGTTTACTCGCGCCACGGGCGGTTCCAACGAAAGACCTTGAGAAAGTCTTCTGCCCGCGCGGCGTCAAAAAATCGGCGGGGCGCTGAGCCGCAGTTCTCAATCCGTGAGCACGTTCTCGTAGCCGGCCAGGGGCGGATTTCTGGCCAGCATTACGCCCTGGTCCGCCTGCTCAGGTCGGCGATTACGGTTTTTCAGACGCGCTCCAAAAGCGCGTTTGAAAAATCAAATCCGTTGTAGGAGCCGACGTGAGGAGGCTCAAATTTCAGAGGATTTGGCCAAGATTCAGAGCCTCCTTACGTCGGCTCCTACAATATCAAGACGCGCTCTGGGCTTGCGTCCGAAGGGGCAATCGCCTACAAGCACTTTCGACCTGGGCCAACCAAAATGGCGACGTATAAAATCATCGGCGGAGACCAGAAGGAGTACGGGCCAGTCACCGCTGAGGAGGTGCGCCGGTGGATTGTGGAAGGCCGTCTCAATGGACAAAGCGGCGTCCGAATCGAAGGCAGCAACGATTGGAGGCCGCTGGCCACTTACCCCGAATTCGCCGACGCGCTCCGGGTGCAGGCAGGGCAGTTCCCGGTATCCGGCGCGGCGGTGCCAGCGGCCAGCGTCGGGGTTTGGAGCGAGCAAATACTGGCCCGCGCCTCGGAGGTTCAGATTGGCCGTTGCCTGGGGTGTTCCTGGGACCTGTTGAGGGCCAACTTCGGGCTGTTTTTCGGGGCGACCTTTCTGGTGTGGTTCATTGCTATCATCTGCCACTTCCTCCCATTGGCCGGACTGGTTTATTGGGTCATTCGCGGGGTGCTCTACGGCGGGTTGTATCTGATTTTGCTGAACCGAATTCGAGGACAACCGGCAGCGGTTGGCGACGCCTTCGCCGGATTCAGTTTGGCCTTCGTGCAACTGATGCTGGCGGGAGTGGTCAGCTCGCTACTGAGCGCGATAGGCTTCCTGTTCTGTTTATTGCCTGGAATCTATCTATGGGTTGCCTGGATCTTTGGCATCCCGTTGGTGGCCGACAAACGGTTGGAATTCTGGTCGGCGATGGAGTTGAGCCGGAAGGTGGTCACGCGGGTCTGGTTTGAGATGTTTGGGCTGGTGGTCCTGGCTTTTCTGCCGGTGATTTTGATGTACGTGTTCGCGGAGATAAAAATCTCGGTCGCGATGTTTTCCGCGATACAAGAGATGATGGAGTCGGGCGGACCGGATTTTGGGCGAATAATTCAGACGGCTTTGAAATTGGCCAAAACCAGCATCCCGCTGGTGCTTTTGGCCAAATTTATTCTCTTGCTCAACTTGCCCTTCGCTCTCGGCGCGCTGATGTATGCCTATGAAGATCTCTTTGGCACTCGGACCGCGCCAGCCGCTTAGCGGCCAGACCGCCTGGGGCTGTCTGACCACCAACCTGACGTTGCCTGGCGCTGGTTCGCTGATGGCGGGGCGGGTTTCAGGTTATGGGCAACTTGCTCTGGCCACGGGTGGGCTGGCACTCACTGCTCTTTTTGGTCTGCGCTTTATCCTCTGGTACCTTGCGAACTGGCGGCGTTTCGACCAACCGCAGACCGACCCGCTTGAGGCGCTGAGTCAGATGTGGTTGGTCCTGCGGTGGCCGCTGCTCGGCATCGGGGTTTTCTTGGCCGGCTGGTTGTGGGCGCTGGCGACGAGTATTCAAATTCTCCGTTCCGCCAGGAAAGCCGAGGAGGGAAATGTCCCACCGCGCTTGGGCTGAAAGCAGACAGGATTGTCTGCTTCACTCTGATGAATGGAATGTGCCCCCGCGCCTGGACTGAGACACAAACGAAAGGTTGGACAGGTTCAGTCGGTAGCTATGGCCATGTGCATCTGCCCGCCCTCGTGGGCTGGAACAGTTGCTGCGGGATGAATCGTCATTGCAGGAAGGGAACGATTTTGACTCACGGACTATGCAGACAGGATTGTCTGCCTCACGGATGAATGGTCGTTGCATGAAGGGAAGGATTTCACCTCAGTGAATTTAACGACCCCAACTGACCGGTTTAACGGCTGACCCATGCCCGACGCTCAAGGCCTGTTCAAACGCCATTTCGGTTACACGCCCGCCCACGTGGTGCAGGCGCCGGGCCGGCTGGAGTTGCTGGGCAACCACACCGATTACAACCAGGGCCTGGTCATGTCGGTGGCCGTCAACAAATACATCCAGGTCGCCTCGGCGCCGAGATCCGACGGCAAAATAGAACTGGTGTCCGCGGCGTTTCCGCAACGGGAGCTGTTTTGGATGAGCGACTTGAAAAAGAATCCCGCCGCTCCGTGGGCTGATTACGTCAAAGGCGTGCTGCATCAACTGCGCAAGCACGGGGTGAATTTCAGCGGCTTCACCGCCGCGATTGACGGCGACATTCCCGCGGGCATCGGCATGGGTAGTTCTGGCGCGCTGGAAGTCGCCACGACGCTGACCGTTCGCCGGCTCTATCCGTTCGCGCTGACGGAAAGCGGCGCAACGGTCCCGCCGAAGCGCGACGCCAAAGGCCAACTGCCGCCGCTGGAGCCGGCTGAGAAAATGAGCTTGGCCAGGCTATGTCAGGCTGCGGAAAACCAATTCGTCGGCGTGCCGTCGGGGTTGCTGGACCAAATGTCTTCGCTCTTCGGGAAGGCCTGGCATGTGATGAACCTCGACTTCCGGTTCCTGTCCGTCGAACACGCCCCGATAATTGGGGAGACTGTGGTTTTTTGCGATTCGGGAGTGAACCATGCGCTGGTGAGCGGCCAGTACAGAGAGTTGCGCCAGATTTGCGAGTCGGCTGCGGGCAAGCTCGGCGCCAGGGCCCTGCGCTCGGTGGACCTGAAATTTTTGAAGGCGCACCAATCCAAACTCACAGCGCGCGAATACGAATGCGCGTATCATGTGGTGGGCGAAATCCAGCGCGTGGCGGCCGCTGAACGTGCGCTACGCCAGGACGACCACCGGCAATTGGGGCAGTACATGTATCAGAGCCACGAAAGCTCACGCGATTGGCTCAAGAACAGCACTGGCGAGTTGGACTTGCTGGTGGAATTGGCCCGCGCCCATCCCGGATGTCTGGGCGCGCGCATGACTGGCGGCGGTTTCGGCGGGGCGACGGTCAACCTGGTGGCCTACCATCAGGCGGAAAGCTTTATGACCACCATAGCGCGCCAATACGAGGAACGGACCGGCCAGAAGCTGCAGCCGGTCCTCTGTCAAATCGTTGATGGTGCCGGATAAGGGCGTTGGTGGCGGATTCCGCACCGACGTGACGTTTCGCGGAGCACCCGTTTACTTGGGCAACGCTTTCTTGGCGTCGTCAAGCGATTTCCCGGCGTCGCCGACAGCTTTGGTCGCCGCGTCGGTGATGGCCTTCTGGACCTGGGCCATCACGTCTTTGATGGCCTGCTGTTGTTCGGGCGTTAGCTTAGCGTTCCTGGCGAGGGTTTGGAGCTGGGCAAGGGCGCTGGCGTAGTCGGCAGATTTGACGGCTGCGACTGCTTGGTCGGCGCTGCTGCGGGTGGCGGGCTCGGCGGATTGGAAACTCTTTTCCAACGGGGCCGTATCAACACTGGTTTTCTTGCTGCAACCAGACAGGGCCAGGGTAAGGGCCGCCATCGAGGTGAGCATCCATGTATAGGTCTTCATGCTATGTCCTTTCGTGGTTGAGTCAATGGCTTGGGCGTTTGATTTGAGACGGTAAGAAACCGGCGGGCGGCGGGTCAACCGAAACCTGTCACGTTCTTTGCTGGCCGTTTTCAGGCCCGCGGAGACAATTCTTGCCGTTTCGCGCGTAGCAGGGTTTGTTGCAGACGAGCGGCTTCATTGCGGTCTTCTTCCGAGATTGCCAGGTCACCCATCCGCAGCAGCAAGGAAGAGATTTGGCCGTCAATAAAGTTATTCCGCAGGTCACGCACGACGCTTTGGAGTTGCGCAAAAGGATTCGGGAGCGATCGTTGGCGCGGAACCTTCAGCCCATCGGTGTTGGTGACTAATGGTTTGGTTAAAGCCTCTGTGATGATCTGCTGAAGGGTGTCATCAAACGACGTCAGAAAGGTGTTAAGCCCCTCCCAGGTTCGGGAGCTGTGAAGCTGGAGACGCCGGGAAACTACCGCGCGCACTTGTGAGGCGGGTATCCAATTCAGGTCCAGGTTGGCAACCAGCCAATCAACGTGGTCATCGGTTTCCAGCAAGAACTTGAGTAAACAAAACTCCTGCGTCGTCAGTGCCGGGCGCGTTGTGCCCGGCTCCTCAGCAGCGGGTTCAGTTGGCAAGCGAGAGGGCTTTCGGCCGAGTTTCCCGAACTCGACCCGCACCGCATCGGGTGAAACGCCCAGGCGCAGGGCAGTCTTTTGGGCGTACTTATCGATCAGCACGACGTTGCTGGTCTTGTGAACGGCCTCAGCCATGCCGCCCAACACCGCCAATCGGCCCTTGTCCGTGGCGACCTGGTTGGTAGCGCAAAGGCGGTTGAGGTAATAATCGAAGAACCCTTCGGCCCGCTCGATGAGTTGCTTGAAAGCGGCACCTCCGGAGGCCTGGATGAAGCTGTCCGGGTCGTGTGGGGCTGGAACCACGGCCACGCGCACCGCCAAACCGGCGGCCAGGAGACTATCGAGCGCGCGGACGGCGGCCTCCTGGCCCGCTTCGTCGGGATCAAAACAGAGCACGACCTCCTCAACGTAGCGCTTAAGAATGCGGGCATGGTCAGCGGTCAGAGCCGTGCCTTGGGGCGCGACGACGTTCTGCACGCCGGCCATGAAGCAGGCGATGAGGTCGAGCTGGCCTTCGCACACGACGGCATAACCGGCGTCGAGCAACGCGCGTTTGGATTTGTCCAGGCCGAAGAACACTTTGCTTTTGGTGAAAATAGGCGTTTCCGGCGAGTTGACGTATTTGGCGGTTTTCTCATCGCCAGTGAGGACGCGGCCACTGAAACCGATGACCCGTGCCTGCTCATCGCATATGGGGAATATCAGCCGGCCACGAAACCGATCGTAATAGTTGTCACTGCCCTCTTTGCGCAGGATTAGGCCCGCCTTTTCCACCAGGGCAAGTTGGTGGCCCTTGCTTTTGGCCCAGTTGACGGTGTCGTCCCAAAGCTCCGGGGCACAACCAAGGCGGAACAACTTCACCGCGTCACTGGACACACCGCGCCGGGCCAGGTACTCGCGAGCGGTTTGGCCGGCGGCTTCATTTGCCAGGGCACTCTGCCAGCGTTGGGTGATTTGCTCGTGGATCTGGAGAAGAGTTTCCTTGAGATGCCGCGACTGCTGGCCGTCGGCGCTTTTCTCGTGCTCCAGTGGAATTCGCGCGCGGTCAGCCAATCGGCGCACTGCTTCAGGGAAATCAACGCTTTCGTAAGACTTGACGAAAGCGAAGACGTCGCCGCCTTTGTGGCAGCCGAAGCAATGGAAGATCTGGAGGTGGGGATTGACGTTGAAGCTTGGGGTTTTTTCTTTGTGAAACGGGCAAAGGGCGACGAAGTTGGCGCCAGCGCGTTTGAGGGGCAGGTAGGACCCGATGACATCCACGATGTCACTGGCGGCACGGACTTGTTCGAGGGTAGCAGAAGAAAACAGGCCAGGCATGAGATCAGGGCCAAGCGCCGCACCCCCAGCTCGAGCCTTCACCATCCTCAGTGGGACGAAGACTCCCAACGGCGAAAGCCGACCCGCTGCGACGGCGCGTCAGCGCGGCGAGAGAAAATCCGAATGACGAAATCCGAAAAAAGCGCTTGAGCGGCAGGGTATGGGGTTTCGGAATTCGGGCTGGTTTTGTCATTCGACATTCGGCGCTCAAATTTTCCTGCCGGATGCTCATTGCGGCACTTGATATTCCTTCTGCTTGAATTGCTTGTTCTCCGGCGCCGTGGGCTTGATCAGCAGCAGGCCGAGGCCTTCTTTGATCCAAGGGCCGGTGAGAGACCTTTCGAACACCATTGATTGGACTGCCTGCAGGCCAGGAAAGAAATTGCTTCCATAGACATCGTTTTGAAATGCTTCCCTGGCCTTGACCTCCTCGGGGCTGAAATAGCGCGCGTTCAACAGCGCCAGCGCGACCAGCAGCATGCAGGTAAAGCGCAGCAGGCCCGCGAACATGCCCAGATAATACTCGGCCCCGCCAAAAAGGTCGCTGCCCAACAGTTTGCCCCCCAAGGCGCGCTTGAGGCCAGCGAACACCACCAGGATAACCAAGGCCACCGCCGCATACATGCCGTGTCTGCGGCCGAGGAGGACGCCGGCCACCAGGACGGCGACCAGCACGAGATCAAACCCATTGAAGGGCAGTTTATCGAGGTTCATGGTTGGGTCCGTTCAGTTCGCACATATCGAGTCTGCAGTATGCAATTAGCATTGAAGGTATTGCCAGCCAGATTTGTGCCACAAAACCTGCGAGGCACATTTTGGCAGTGCCACCAATATGGATCGAGGCTGGTTTGTAGCGCAGACTGGCAGTCTGCGCTACTGTGGCAGTGCCAAGATGAGCCCGACCTGCGAGAACAAACCCCATGTCCCGGTTGCTCAAGACGCGCGTCACGGGGGATTGGCCACCAGCCAATAATGAATCAAACTGGCTTGTGGATGCCCGGGATCTCCTTCCAGGACTTTTACGTAATGCTGCCGCGCTCTGGCCGGCCGGCGCAACTGCTGGGCATAAAGATTGGCCAGCGCCAGATGGGCCCGGGTCTCATTCGGGTAACTCGCCAGGACTTTTTCGAATTCGTTGGCCGCATCGAGCGGGTAATTCGCCTGCTTGAGCGCGAGCGCGAAATTGTAGCGCGCGTCCAACGAATCAGGCCGGAGGGCCAGCGCATTTTCGTAAGCGGCCAAGGCCGCCGGCAGATTGCCAGCATCGGCTGCTGCCAGGCCGAGATCAAAATGGGCCTCGAAATAGGCGGCATCCAGTTGCGTGGCCATCTGATAGGCCTGGAGGGCTTCGGGCAAGCGGCCCGCCCGCTGGGCCTGCCGGCCCTGGGCGAACCAGCGCTCGGCCTCAGGCCGATTCCCGGGCACAGGTTTAAGGGGCGACCTGTAGGCGTAGCGAGCGGGGGCAGGATTGGGCGGCGTCGAGGGTTCGGTCACCGCTGCGGTATCGTTCACAGGCGCCTGGGCCGGCTCCGTTCATTCGCTCCAAGAATCCGCCCCTGGCAGCGTGAGGTTGCCCGGCAGTTGCAGGGGGAGATGTGGTGGCAGTCGAAGGTTGGGCCAGGGAAGATTGGATTGGGGCGGGGGGACTGGGAAGGTCGTGGGCGGGCTTGAAAACGGGTTCCGCGGGCAACATCACCACTTCGACGTTGGTCGGCAAGGGTGGGGCCACGGTGGCCGCTGATTTCGGGACGTTTGTCGCAGGCTCGGGCTTGGGCGCCTGGGCGATTCGGGCGAGGTTGGTCGCCGGCGGTGCAGGCGCATTGAGGTTAGTCTGAGCAATGGTGTTGGTCGCTGCAGGACGTGGCGCTGGATGCAGGTCCTGTTCGAGCTGACGGACGAGCGCCTGGACGGCCTCCGAGTGTTCAGGCGGCGGTTTTAGAGCCAGATACTGGCGATATTTTCGCAAGGCGAGCTGGCGATCTTTCAAATGCTGGTGAGCGACCAGCGCAGCATTGAGCACGGCCGGCGCATAATCCGGTTGCTGCGTTTGCGCGGCGTTAAAATACTGCTCGGCCTCCGCGGCCCGACCGCGCTGGAGCCGGACCAACCCCAGGTCGTTCAACGCCTCGGGGTTGCGTGGGTTGAGCCGCAACGCATCATTGAAAGTTCTCTCCGCCCCGTTCAGCTCGTGCGAACGCAACTGAGCAGTGCCCAGTTTGAGGAAACCTTCAAGGGAATTTGCGCGGCGCAAGGTGTAGGCGGTCAGTTCGGTTTTGGCGCTGTCGAGTTTGCTTTGCCCCAGCCAAAGGCAGCCCAGATTATAGTGGGCCTCGGTCAGATCGCGGTTCAATGCCAGCGCTCGTTGGTAGGCCTTCTGCGCGTCGGCAGCCTGGCCGGCATAATGATAAGCCAGACCCAGATAATTCCAGGCCTGTGCGTTGGTCGCCAGCAACCCAGTGGCGGTTTTAAGTTTTTCTACGGCCTGGGAATACCTGCCCTGCTCCATTAGCCGTTTGCCTTGGAGCAATGCCCGCGCTCCCTGCGGCGTGCAACCGGCCAAGAACAACAGCAACGCCAGCCCGCAGATGGACTTGATGAAGGTGTTGAAGCAGTTGAAGGTGTCAAATAAGTTATATGAGTTGGCTAAGTTACACGAGTCGCATGGGCTGCAGGTTTCAGGCCGCTTTTTCATGGTTCGCATCGCAGGTCGTGGTATCATTGACCTGTTGACCTGTCAAGAAAGGCACTAGGCCGGAATGAAAGAGCTCCAAACCGACCACAACCGCCTGATCGCGCAGGGGCGAAGGGCTACCGTCCAGAAGGAGGCAACCGCGCGGTCTTATTCCCTTCCGTACGACGGAGGAACGGGCAATTTTCAATTGTCAATTTTCAATTATCAACTTTCAGTTGTGCTGGCCCTTGGCGCCTTGCTCTTGGCCCCGGCTCCGACCTGGACACAGGCCGGCGAGTCACCCACTCGCAACGACGGCACGCCCGCTCGGGTGGTGATCGTGCAGGACCCGCAAGCGACCGAGGCTTTCCGAGCGCGGCCAGAACGGATTCCGGCGATGGTCAATCGAGCGATTACCAACCTGACGGGCCGGGCTACGGCTGCGGAGGCGTGGCGCAGTTTGGTTTCCACGCAGGAAGTAGTGGGCATCAAGGTCTATTCCGCGCCTGGGCCCAACAGCGGGAC